>Ga0272442_10004328_pt1 | contig 19485 bp, 18 predicted proteins | sample SSMForm2O_FD_200262 | JGI IMG/M metagenome (GOLD analysis project Ga0272442, IMG submission 200262) | Marine sediment archaeal communities from Little Sippewissett salt marsh, Falmouth, MA, United States - SSM-Form-2O | ecosystem: Environmental > Aquatic > Marine > Wetlands > Sediment ... | reverse complement strand
AGAGACAAAAGGGTCAGCGGATCCGTGGAACGGCCGGTGAGCCAGTTGATGGTAACCGTCGGTTTGGCTTCTTCCTCATCGGAATCCGAAGCGGGCCCCTTGACCTCAATGGTTCGAGGGCTTTCCCACCTGGGTTCCTCAAGAATATCGGCTGCCCGTTCCCCCTCTCCAAAAGACTGGAGGAAACGTTCCTGAACAAACTCCAGCTGCTCTCCGGTGGGGATATCTCCGTAGAGAAAAAGACGGCAGTTGGCCGGGTGATAGTATTTTTTGTGGAAATTCACAAACGCTTCATAGCTGAGGCCCGGGATATGCACCGGATCGCCGCCGGAATCATGACGGTACTCCGACTTTTCAAACAATCCCCGGTAGGACCAGTCCCCCACGATTGACTCAAAACTGGAGTAGTTGCCTTTCATTTCATTGAAAACGATCCCCTCCACCGTGAGCTCTCCATCCTGTCCCGGGACGAAGCGCCGGCCTTCCTGGAGAAACAGCTCCCGCTTGAGGAGCGGAAAAAAGACAGCGTCACCATATACGGACATCAGATTGTAGTAATCCCTCTTTACCGTTGTAGCTGCCGGATACACGGTTTTATCGGGATAGGTCATGGCGTTGAGAAAGGTATTCACGCTCCCCCGCATCAGGGCCAGGAAAGGGTCTTTTACGGGATAATTCTTCGATCCGGACAGAACAGTATGCTCCAGTATGTGAGCCGCCCCCGTATTACCGGTGGGAGGAGTCTTGAAACCGAAGGCGAACAGGTTCTCGTGGTCATCATTGAAGACATGATACACATCCATGCCGGTGATAGTATGGACGAGCCGAATCCCCCTGCCGTGATATTCTTCCAGATCATCAACCGCTGTTACAGTAAATCCGTGCAGTGTATCGCCCTGCTTTAGCTGCAAATCTTTCTCATGCATAGAACACGTACTCCTTTATGATATATACCAATAAAATGTCAGTAAAAATCTTATTTTTCAAGTTAATTGTAAAAAATAGATATCTTCCTCCGGCACGAGGGTAACTCCGGACCATACTCATACGCCCGAAGGGAGCTGGAGGGGCGGATAATTTTCTGCTACACTGAGAATATGGATTTTCAACTGGCGCGGGAGCGCGGCAAAATAATCAACAGCGTACGCGGGTTCTTTATCGATCGTGAATACCTGGAGGTGGATACGCCGGTCCTTTCAGCGGCCCTGATCCCGGAAGCCCCCATCGAAGTATTTGAAACCATTCTCCGCAGCGACCGCCTCGGCAGCAGATCTTTCTACATGGTCCCTTCCCCCGAAGTCCACATGAAAAAACTGCTTGCCGCCGGGAGCGGTAATATCTTTCAGATAGGAAAAAGCTTCCGTAACCTTGAACAGACAGGCCGTCAGCACAATCCTGAGTTTACCATGCTGGAATGGTACACCGTCGAAGCAGATTACATGCAGTCAGCGGAGCTTACCGAAGAACTTTTCGGCGTGCTGGCAAAACAGGCCGGCCGGCCTGAACTGAGCCCGCCCTTCCGCCGCTTGAGTGTACAGGAAGCTTTTATGGAATTTTCGGGGATCGATCTGGAAAAAACCCAGTCACCGCGGCAGCTGGTTGAGGAATGCGAACGTCTCGGCATGCTGCAGGTCCCAACCGACAGCCGGATGAACTGGGAGGACCTCTATCACCGTATTTTTCTCACCTGGGTGGAGCCCCGGCTGCCCGCGGACATCCCACTTCTGCTCTATGACTACCCGCGCAGGATCCCCTGTCTCGCCAGGGATATTCCCGGCACCCCGTGGAAGGAACGCTGGGAATTATACATAGACGGGATAGAGATCGCAAACTGCTACAGCGAAGAAACCGACCCCGCCAGGGTAGAGGATTTCTTCATCCGTGAGAACGCGAAAAAAATTGCCTCGTCCGCCGTGGTGCCGGACATGGACCAGGAGTTCCTGAATATCTTTCATCAGGGATATCCCCGGTCTTCCGGTGTCGCCCTCGGAATTGACCGGCTGGTCATGGCGCTTACCGGTGTGAAGTCCATCGAGGGGGTGATCTTTTTTCCGATATCTGATATCGTTGGTGGCTGAATATTTTTCTAATCCGGAAAAAAAGATAACTCAGACAGAGAGGTATAACCAATATGGTAAGAGCGGGATCATTGGAAAAAGGTATGGCCATTCTCATCAAGGGAGAGCCGTACGTTATTGTGGAGCGGGAGTTCGTCAATCCCGGCAAAGGGTCGGCCTTCGTAAGGACAAAGCTGAAAAACCCGACATCCGGACAGGTGCTGCGAGAGACCATGAAAACACAGGACCAGGTGGAAGAAATCGTGGTGGAAGACAATGATTGTCAGTATCTTTACGCTGATGATGAAAACTATCACTTCATGGACCTGGATACCTACGAACAGTTTGAGGTTCCCGTCAAGACTTTTGAAGATTACCGCTACCTTGTGAAGGAAGGCGAAACCTATACCCTGGTGATGTGGGAACACCGCCCGCTGGATATCAAGATACCCTATAAGGTCGTCTATGTCGTCACCAAGGCCGAAGATGCCGTGAAAGGCGATACCGTAACCGGCGCCACCAAGATAGTCGAAGTGGAAACGGGACTCAAGGTGAAAGTTCCCATCTTCATCAAGGAAGGTGAAAAGATCCTTGTAAACACAGAGACCAAAGAATACGTTGAACGGGTAAATAGTTAACCAGGCACAGCCGGGAAGTCCGCTATGGACAGTAAGACGAAACAGCTTCTGCTGAACCATTATTCTCACAAAGAGCTGTCAGCACGGTTTGATCGGCAGGAGTTTACTCTTTTCCTCTCTCAGGCCCTTTTCAGCAGTCATGAAATCGACCAGGGAAGCAGACTGCTCCTGAAAAGCCTCGCCGCGGAAGCAGACTTTAAACATATTACATCCCTGCTCGACATCGGCTGCGGCGTGGGCACCCTGGGCCTGGCCTTGAAAAAAAGACATCCCGGTATCCGGGCCGTCCTTCAGGACAGAGACGCCCTCGCAGCTGCCTTCTCCCGCATCAACGCCGGCTGTAATGGTATTGACGACACAGTCATCCTCGGGGGACTTGCATTTCAGGATCTCGGTCATCAGAGCTTCGACTTGATAGTATCAAATGTACCCGCGAAGGTCGGCGCGCCGGTACTTCGGTTTTTTTATGAAAAAATACGCGAGGGTCTATCGGACCACGGCATGGCCGCGATCGTGGTAGTCAATCAAATCGCCGATCTCACCCTATCCGTACTCTCATCCGTCCAGGCGAGAATACTGTACCGGGAATCGGCGGCAAGTCACACAGTGATCCACTTCGACAGGGGCGAAATCGACAGGAGAGCATCCTGTTCGGCTGAAAACAGGGAAATTATTCCGCAGGGACCTCTCCCCGCCGGCATTCAGAGGGAAAAGGACCTGGCGGAATTAGCCGAAAATCTGCGTCCCTATTTCCGTTCCCGGCTGCGCTTTTCCGTCGGCCGGACCGCTTACACTCTCGATACAGTATGGGGTGAGGCGGATTTTGATACTCCTCCGTATACCGCCCGGCTCACCGCCAGGGTACTCTCTTCCATCCATCCGGGAGAGGAACTGTTGTTCTGGAATACCGGCCAGGGGCATATTCCGGTCATGACAACACTGCAGACACGGGGGAAGGGATTGGTACCGAAAAGGATAGTCTGTGCAGGACGCGATATGCTTGCACTGCAGATCACCTGTCATAATCTCACCCTCTGCACGGATCGTGATACCGACATCCGCCTGCTCCATATTCCGGACCCTGGCCTCCTGGACACCGCCGAGACAGGAATCTGCAGCCTCTTTGTCTTAAAATGTGAGAATTTATCGGGAGTTCCCGGACCGCGGGCGGTTTTTTCGGCTGCCGCGCGCGTATTGAGACAGAACGGGATACTTCTGATAGCCGGAAAAAGCGCGCATGTACACAATTATAAGCACCGGGAATACCCTTTCACCCTTATTACCGAAAAAAAACACCATGGCTACAGGGTTGTTGCACTTAAACGCCTCTAATCTATTTTACAATTTTTGACTAATACGATATAGTAAAGCTATATTTCTTAGAACAACTGATAGGATGGAACGATGCGAATCACTACGAAGGGAAGATACGCGTTGAGGGCTGTACTGCAGCTTTCGATGCAGGAAGAAGACAAGCCGGTCTCAATTCGGACTCTCTCGGAGTTGGAGGAGATTTCCGCCGAGTTTTTGGAGCAAATATTCTTCCGTCTGCGTAAAGCGGGTCTCATCAGCTCAACCAGAGGCCCGGGCGGCGGTTTTCAGTTGATAAAATCACTGGACAAGATTACGATAGCTGAAATCTTCGAAGCTGTCGGTGAGGAACTTCATTTCTCTCCCTGTACCCTGGATGACGGCAAACCCTGCGCGAGAGAACCTTTTTGTCCTGCCCACAGTTTCTGGGAATACACCTATTCAATGTTCCGGGAATACTTCCGTTCGGTGACACTGGATGATATCGTGAACAAACGATACCCAGAACAGTTAATGGCCCCCCTGGAGAAGATGAGCAAGTAATTATCCGCCTCATCAGCCGGCTTCCCGATCGGGTTCCTTATCAGGGACGTTGATGAAGATCCAGTTGGGGGAAGGGAATTTCGATACCATTCTGCTTGAACTGACGCCAGATTTCAATATTGTTCCAATGATGGGCTTCAAATTTATCATTGGTTGACTTTATCCATGTGTACACCGTAAAATTTATACTGAAATCACCAAACTGCTTTAAATATACCCAGCATTTATTTTTGTCCATACGATATGGGTTCCCTTCGGCGATACCAAGCAGCACTTTCATCACCAGGTCAATATCGCTCGCGTAAGATACTCCGATCTCGTTTTTTATGATGATGGAAGGATCGTTGAATGAATAGTTGTGAACGGTTTGCTCGACGATATGGGAATTCGGAACAATGATACTTTCATTGGTAAGAGTATTGATCACCGTCGAAAGGATCCGTATCTGCATTATGGTTCCTTCCGTCTCCTGCACAAGAACACGATCGCCTTCCTTTACAGGCCGTGTAATAATAATCACCAGGCCCGAAAAAAAGTTGGACACCACGTGCTGTAATCCAAATCCGAGGCCGATCCCCAATACCCCGAAGATAACAGTCAGCGCCGAGAGATCGATGCCTATCACTGTCAAGCTGATCAGCAGGACTACCACCATTACCGCGTAGCGGGTCAGATTCACAGCTGAGAATTGCTGCGCTTCATCAAGACCCATGCGTCCAAGCATGGACTTGCGCATTATACTCATGGAAGCGCGTCCCGCCCAGGAAGCGAAATAAAATACAGGTATCATGAGGATCAATGTAACGAAGGTGACCCTGGTATTCCCCGAACTTATCAGAGGCTGGTTGAGGATTTCATAAAATCTCTGTAAATATTCAAATATTTTCGCGCCGAACAGACGTCCGGCAAACAGGGCTGTCCCGAACACGTAGAGGAGCCTCAACACGATCCGTATCCAGCGCAGGATCCTCTCGCCGGTATCTTCCTTCAGAGAAGTCCGTTTCAGAAAACGTTTGAAGGTAATAACAAGGATACGGTACGCCGCTGTCATCAGCACCAGAGGAAGCAGGAATTCAATCAGGAGCGTAAAGAGGTTGAAGGGAAGTTCGAGAGTCCCTATCTTCAGGGTTGATATAAAAATGGCATCCAGAAACGTATCGAAATCCATTACTTTACATATCTACCACCATTGAGCACTTATTTCAAGCAGAAAATATCCTCTGCTTGTATAAGGTCAGACGCAGGTGCTACACTGTTCCATATGAGAAATGATGAAACTATTCTTCGGACCGCGGAACAGACGGAAAAAGCGGCCGCGGCCATTAGAAACGCGAAATACTGTACCGCTTTCACGGGTGCCGGTATCAGTGTCGAAAGCGGTATACCCCCCTTCCGTGGGGAAAATGGTATATGGAACAACTACAATCCAGTAGTGCTCGATCTCGGTTTCTTTTATCAAAATCCCGTGGAAAGCTGGACTGCCATCAAGGAAATATTTTATGATTTCTTCGGCACCGCGCGGCCGAATGCTGCCCATATACTCCTCGCGGAGATGGAACGGGAGGGTCTGCTGAAGGTCCTGATCACTCAGAACATAGACAACCTTCACTACGAAGCCGGCAGCCGTGAAATCGTGGAGTACCATGGCAACTCCCGTAACCTGGTATGCCCCCGCTGCGGTGCGCGCCGCCAGGCGGAACCGGAAATTCTCTCCTCGATTCCTCCGAAATGCAGCTGCGGCGGGGTCTGGAAACCGGATTTTGTCTTCTTCGGCGAATCCATCCCTTATGATGCCATGCAGATCTCTGAAAAAGCTGCCGGGAAGACTGACTGCATGATATTGATCGGTACTACAGGCGAGGTGTATCCGGCTGCAATGATACCCAGAGAAGCCGCGGAAAGAGGCGCCACCATCATAGAGATCAATCCTGTTCCCTCCCTCTACACGAACGAAATCACCGATATCTTTATACAGACCGGGGCGGCGCAGGCGGGAATGGCCCTGCAAAGAGCACTTTTTTCGCTTGACCCAGGAAAATAAAGGATTAGAATTGTAGTGTGAACAAATTTTTAACTGTAGAGGTTGAGCACAGCCATTATACCCGGATCTTCTCGGTGGACCAGGCCAACAGTATTTCACTGTCCCTTACTACCCTGGTTGATTATCAGAAGAAGGCGGAAATCAAAATATTTTTGGTGGATGATCAGAGCAAGGACCTTGTATATACCTATCTGATCGATCCTATCCCGAGGGCGAAAGCAGGGGAACCTCAGATCCTGCTGAAAGCGGAGTTTAACGGAAAATACACCCTTAAGCTCTCCTTTTCTCTCAACGGCAGCCTGCTCAGTCAGGAGAATATATCCCTGAGAAAGTATCTGAAAAAAAAGCTCGTTCTTTCTCCATGGCTGCTGCTGGTTCCCGCGGTCCTTCTCGCCGCCGGAGCGCTTCTTCTCATCCCCCGTGCCTGCGGCAGCGGCGATTTGGGTTCCCCCGGGGTCACCACACAGAAAACCCGGACGCAGAACCAGCAAACATCTTCCCCGGCAGTCTCACGCGAAACTGCTGATCAGGGCGCTTCCGCCGTTTCTGCTGCCGGTACTGTTTCTCAGAGCACCGCCGACACGGCAGACCGGAACGACGGGAAAACAAGCGGGCAGCCCGCTGAGGAAACTTCCGGCAGCGCGGTTGAAACACCTCCGGCGTTTTACATGGAACAGACCATCTTCTTTTCACCGGACAGTACAGTTCTCACAAAGCAGGCCACCGCGGTTTTGAGCGAAGCGGCCGGGATGCTGAAGGACCATGAAGATATTCAAGTGGAAATCACCGGCCACTGCGCTCTCTACGGTACGGAAAAAGGACGGGCCGAGATCTCACTGACCAGGGCGTGGAATGTTCTCATGTATCTTCGTTCTCAGGGATGGGAACCCGTGAACACTCCCGCGGTTACCGGGATGGGGGGCAGTCAGCCTGTTACCCGTGATGCCGGAAAACAAGATCTCAACCGCCGCGTGGAGATTATTGCGGTTCGGGGAGATTAGCGCGGTTCGTGAGGATAATAATACCGCTGACCATCAGGACCGGTAAACCTGTACCGCTTCCCCTCTCCATCATCAATCAGTGCTTCCAGGTAGTTTTCGGTAAGAGGGATCTTTCCACCGCCCTGCGGGAGATCTACAGCGTAAACGGGAAGCGCCATTCCTGATACCGTGCGGCGGAGTTCTTTGTACAACTTCATTCCCCTCTCCAGGGATACCCGAAAATGAGATGTCCCTGAGGCGAGGTCACCCTGAAACAGATAGTAGGGTTTTACTTTTATCTCCAATAGGCCCTGAAACAGGTCCGCCAGGGCTTCAACGCTGTCGTTAATCCCTCGAAGCAGCACCGCCTGATTCAGTACGGGTATCCCCGCGTTCACAAGGTCCAGTACAGCTGCGCTGCTTTCCGGTGTAATTTCTTTCCGGTGATTGAACTGAGTAAGCAGGAAAATGGCACCGGACCCTTTCAGCCCATCGATCAGTTTTGAAGTAATCCGCTGGGGCATCACAACCGGTGTCCGGCTCGCCAGCCGAAACACCAGGGGACGTTCAACCCCTTCTCTCAATACCCGGATAATATGCAGCAGCTTATCATCCTCCAATGTCAGAGGATCGCCGCCGGACAGGATCACTTCGTGAATCTCAGGCCTGGAATTGATATACCCGACACAGGCATTGAGCTCCGCCGTACTCAGCGCGCCGTTTCGGCGGGAGGAAAAATGCCGGCGAAAACAGTGCCGGCAATATACCGCGCACTCGTCCGTGACCAGAATCAGGGCCCGGTCCCTGTACCGATGCACAAGCCGTTCAACGGGTGAAAAGGAAACATCACTGAGGGGATCATCATTTTCATAGGGCAGCGTCTTGTACTCACATATGCTTGGAATACACTGTCTGCGGACCGGATCATTGTACCCGGTACCGGCCAGGGAGAGATAATAAGGTGTTACGGCGAATCCGAGCGTTTGTCCTGCCGGTTGTACGGATGAGCGGGTAAAAAACTGTTCCTCTTCAGGATACAGAGAGAAGGACCCCGGAAGTTCACCAGGCAGGTGTACTGTTTGTTTACGCTGCTGATGCCAATCCGAACCGCCGGGAACCGAAGAATTTTCCTTACTGCGCAACCGTCTTCATCCGGGAGACCTCCGAGATGTAGCTGTTCTGGAAGTCATCTTTTTCTTTGACCCAGCTGAGGAATTTATCGGCTTCCGCTTTTTGAGAATACGGTCCGATACGTACCCGGTAATACTGGGTACCGTTGACATCCTTCGACAGTATTCTCCCGCTCAGGCCAATCTCATCCAGCTCTTCCTTTATACGATCAGCCCTGCTGCGGCTTATGTAGGACCCGGTCTGTATCCAGTACTCCTTGACGCTGATGGTTTGAGGGGCCGGCGCGACAGCCCGCGGAGCAGCAGTTTCCTCTTTTTTCACTGTTTTACCTGCATCCTTGTCAGAGTGGACGGCGGGAGACTGCTCCTGCTGTGGAGAGCCGGACAGCTCCCGGTCTTCCTGTACCGCCGGTTTCACAGTCTGATCTTCCTCAGCGGCTTCTCCGTACACAACCACAAAACTTTCTTCACCCTCTTCACCCGATGGTATCTCATCAAGCCCGGGTGCTTCCTGTTCGGAGCGGACCCACTCCACCGGATCGAATTCCGCCCCTGCTTCGCGGGCGGGCATCTGCTCCTCCGCGACAACCGGCTGCTGGGGTCCCGGATAGAGCCAGATTATACCTATTCCCACTACAATCAGGAGAAACAGGGTCATTGAAAATACTATCCAGAGCAGTTTTTTTTGTTCCATCTTCAACCTTGCCGTTCTATCAATTTAAGGAACTCTTCAATCTTTGACCGCATCATGTTACGATCCGCAGAGTTCTCTACAGTATACATATCGACATTCTTCGTCAATTTTTTAGGAAAGAGTCTTCTCTGAGCGGCAAACCGCCGGATAATCTGCGGATATCCCCATCCGTCCCTCCGGCGCGCCCTCCGAGCCCTCACGCAGTAAGGGGCTTCAACCATCAGCACATGTCCGCACAGTGTGTACAGCCCCATGGTGAACAGCAGGGCGGCATTGATACATACATTACAGCCTGAAACGGCCTGTTTCTCCGCCTCTGTTTTTACCATCTCTTCCATGACCGGGTGTACAAGTGATTCCAGCATACACAGCTTTTTTTTATCTCCGAAGACGATACTCCCCAGAGCCCTCCGGTCCACATGTCCGTCAGCCCCCAGAACTTCTTCACCGAAAAGGCGGGTGAGAGAACTTTTTTCCGCCTCCAGCGCCCGGTGTCCGACCTTGTCCACATCGATGATGTGCCAGCCGCCGCGGCATAGAACCTCTGCCGCTTCATTTTTTCCCGAGCAGCATTTTCCGCTTATACCAATGATTTTACCGCGTATATTCCGATTCATTTTTTTAGTCCCAACGGAGATTATTCCTCAGGAATCAGTGCAGGTCTCCCCAGCTGTCTCCGAGTTCAACGCTTACCCTGAGCGGGACTGAAAGCTCTACCGCCCCTTCCATTGTCGTCCTGATATGCTCCGCCATCTCCCGGGCATGTTCATGGGGAGCCTCGAAAATAAGTTCATCATGGATCTGCAGGAGCATGCTGAGGGGCAGCTCCTTTTCTTCGATGAGGGCATTCAGTTTCAGCATGGCCAGCTTGACGATATCGGCCGCGCTCCCCTGGATCGGTGTATTGACAGCTATTCGTTCCGCGCCGCTCTTCTCCGTACGATTCCGGCTGTTAATTCCGGGAATTTCCCGTTTGTGTCCGAGCATGGTAGTCACATACCCGTTTTTCTCGGTTAGTTCCACGGTCTCGTTGATAAACCGGTTTATTCCCGCGTACCTCTGAAAGTAGGCCCCGATAAAGGCGTCCGCCTGTGCCCGCGGAATTTTCAGCTCGTTTGAAAGTCTGAATCCCGACATTCCGTACATCACCCCGAAATTGATAGTCTTGGCTATCCTGCGCTGTTCAGGTGTAATCTGCTCCGGCTCCATACCGAATATCAGCGACGCGGTCCGTTTGTGCACATCCCCGCCTTTGCGGAAGGTATCGGAAAGCACAGGATCTTTCGAGAGATGCGCCAGAACAACCAGTTCAATCTGACTGTAATCAGCGCTGATGAGACTGTATCCCTCACGGGGAACGAAAGCTTTGCGGATCTTCCGCCCCGCTTCTTCCCTGATGGGAATATTCTGCAGGTTCGGGTCCCTGCTTGACAGCCTTCCGGTAGCTGTACCGGTCTGAAGGAACCTGGTATGTATCCTTCCTGTATTCAGATTCACCAGTTTTGGAAGAGTATCTACATAGGTGGATTTCAACTTCGAAAGCCCGCGATGCTTCAGTACCATCTGGGGTACAACATCCTCCGCGGAGAGCTGTTCCAGAACGCCGATATCGGTGGAGAAACCGGTTTTGGTCTTCTTTATGGGTTTGAGTTTTCTTTCCACAAAGAGCACATCCTGAAGCTGTTTGGTGGAACTGATATTGAACTCATATCCAACTTCATGATAGATGGAGTTTTCAATCCGGGCAAGCTCAGTTTCGAGCTCCCCGGAATACGTATCGAGACGGTCACCGAGCAGTCTGATTCCCCGCAGCTCCATATCCGCCAGAACACGGACGAGAGGCATCTCGGTGGTGTAGAAAAGATCGGAGAAGCCCTCTTTCTCGATCCGGTCCCTGAATATCTCAAAAAGCCTGTAGGTAATATCCGCATCCTCGGCAGCGTACCTGGTGGCCGAATGCAGGTCCACGGCGGAAAAGAGAGACCCCTTCGGAACCACTTCATCGAAATGGACCGTACGGTACCCCAGATAACGCTCCGCCAGACCGTCCATTCCATAGGTGGAGGAAGTACTGTCCAGCAGCCAGGCGGCAATCATCGTATCAAAACTGATATTGGCTGTGCGTATGCCCCAGCCCCGGAGGACCTTGTAGTCATATTTGAAATTGTGGCCGATGAGTTTCAGCCGTGGGTCTTCCAGTATCGAGGCAATCCGTCCGCGGACATCATCTTCCTTCAATATGGCGCCTTCCGCCGTTTGAAGCGGTATATAGCAGGCTTCACCCGATCTCACCGCTATACTGAAGCCCACGGGTTTCGCCGCTAATTCGTCCAGGCTGGTAGTTTCACAATCGAACGCGAACCAGCCGGATTCCCTCACCCTGTCAATCCAGCGGTCCAGCTCTTCCAATGTCCTGACCGCGGTGTAGCTGCCCATTCCGTTTCGGGGTTCAGCCGTGCTGTTTCGGGGTTCAGCCGTGCCGGGCTTCGCTGACTGACTGCTCCTGCTCTCCGTGAGTTCCTGCCTCTGTTTTTCATTCAAACCGGAGCCTTTCGCCTGCTCGGCCAGGCTCTTGGCTCCCTCCCTGAGAAAAAGGGGTACCGCGGCCTTGCGGTCAAGCCGTTGAAGCGAATATTGATCAATATCGCAGGATGTCTGTTCCACGGTATGAAGGACCACCAGGTCCCGGCTCATATAAGCCGATTCCCTGCCCTCCGTCAGTTTTACCTGCTCTCCTCCGCTGCACTCCCCGATATGATCATAGATCCGGTCGAGGCTGCCGAATTTCTGCAGGAGTTTAGCGGCAGTTTTCGGGCCGATTCCCTTTACTCCCGGTATGTTGTCGGCGGAATCTCCGATCAGGGAAAGGTAATCCACGATCTGTTCAGCCGAGATACCAAGGTCCTCCAGGACTTCATCAGGTCCTATACGCCTGTACTTTCCCTTATCGGGGCGCAGCATAATTACATGCTCATCGAGCAGCTGCAGCAGATCCTTATCACTGGAAATGATATAGCAGGCCCGGCCTTCAACGGAACACTTCCGTGCCAGGGTGGCGATAATATCATCTGCCTCATACCGGTCCTGCTGTATTACATTGATATTCATTACGGACAGGGCCTCTTCGATGAGGGGTATCTGCGCGTGCAGATCTTCGGGCGCTTTCTCCCTGTTGGCCTTGTATTCGGCGTACATTTCGTGTCTGAAGGTAGGTACACGGGAATCCAATACCACGGCAAAATAAGCCGGAGAATACGTGTCGAACATATTCAGGAGACTTCGGAAAAATCCGAAGAAAGCTGAAATATTCTGTCCCTGAGGATTTGTAAGGGGTCTGTTGATAAATGCAAAATAGGAACGGTAGATGAGACTGTACCCGTCCAGCAGGTAGAGGGCGTCTGTTTTCATCTTTCTATATCTATATATCTTGTTCTTGGCTGCGCGGGCCGTCTGCCCGTACGTGCCCTGAGCCTTTTCAGACGGGTCAGGTCTTTCCGGACATTATCCATCTTCACCCGCATCCTGGATTGATTTTCCCGGTTTTTCTCAAGAGCCTCCGTGCAGAGCGTACGAAATGTCTCTTCATATCGTTTCTGTTCGGCATTGTTCGGGTCTGTATTGAAGGCCCTGATCGCCTTCTGCAGCGACTCCAGCTGGCATATCAGCAGCTCTTCCGTCCGGGAATGCTCCTCCAGATCATCCGCGTTCCCTTCTCTGATGTCCCTGTCCACCAGTTTCATCAGCTTGAGATAGGTACGCAAGACCTCCTCACGTTTACCCATATAAGAAATGAGTTTTTGTGCGACTGCAGCTCTGATATTTTTTTCCGACACTATATTAACCGGCGACGTTGATTCCCCCGGAACTCTGACGGCCGCTGCCCGGTTTGTGTACTATCTGCTTCCAGGCACCCCGAAGTTCCTTGAGATGCCCGCGGACAGTTTTGATCATCTCGGCGTCTTTCTTCAGGTTGGCTTCCATCAGATGCTGGTTGAAAAACATATAGAGATTGAAGAGCCCCTGAGCAATCTCTCCGCCCTTATCAAAATCCAGTGAAACCATGAGCTCTGTGACCATATCCTGAGCCCGGATAACCGCGTTATTGACCCTATCGTATTGACGGTTACCCTCGCTCAGCAGTTCAACGGCTTTATCCAGCTGGCGGACCGCCTCATCATACAGCATTATTATAATCTGTCCCTGGCTGGCGGTCTTTATATGGGTTTCCCGGTATGCATTCAGTTTATTCTGCATGCTCACGATTTCCTCCCCTCCCGGTAACGTTTCTTCTTCTTGAAATTCTCGACGTATATCGCATCATACTTGAAGCTTTTCATAACATCATCACTACTGAACAGACTATCATAAAGCCTCCCGACAGTCAGTCTGTTTTCTAAAAAATCGTCATCGGGCATGCTCAATAAGGGTCGATACAGGCACAATGCTGTATCCCCTGTCGATCATCCCGTTTATTACCAGATCGAGATGCTGAAACAGATAATCTTCCCTCGCACCGTTGCTTGTACCGATGCGGACGGGAATGATGGATCCCGGTTTTTTCTTGCTTAAAATCCTTTCAACCAGTTCCGGGACCGATTTGTACATACTTTCGCGGCTCTCTGTCTTCGGTACCCAATCCAGGGGGTCCACATCATAGCCCACATAAGTATAATTCATCTCGTGAGATGCGGCAATAATCTCGCTGTTGACGAAATAGTAGGGCGCATGCCAGAGAAGGGCCAGTTCCGCGCCGCGGCCGCTCTCACCGGTAGTAAGGTTGAAATACTCATCCTCATTGCGTGCCAGACCCTGTTTGATAAACTCCATGGTTATCCGGTAACGGGCGTCCGTCATATTGAAGTAGGTATAAAAGAGGGACCCTATCTCGTGACCCGAAACCGCCAGCTCCTGCACCGCTTCGGGATTCCGGCGCATGAACTCTCCATTTATAAAGAAGGTGCATTTCAAACCGTAGTCCTGGAGGACAGTCAGGACCTCAGTCAAACCTTCCACGGAATCAACGGCGTTGAACACGAGTGATACTTCGCGGCGCCTGATCCGGGACCCATGGGTGAAATTGACGAAATCTATAGTCTCTTCCTCTCCCGGAAAAGCTTCATACGAATGGCCGGACTGGCTGCTGAGCTGAGTGGTCTTATATTCCTTCATTCTCCGGACCATCACCACGTTCCGGTAACTGCTGCCCTCGGGATTTTCACGGAGATACACCCTGTAGTTGTCCGTAGCAATCTTCGCGGAATTGAACTCAACCGCAGTATCCGTCGTTTCCTTCCAGCCGTCGTCACCCGAAAACAGAAAACTCCTTCCGTCGAAACGGGAGTACAGGCCCCCGGCGGGTCCATACCCATACGTGCCTGCCTGGCTGAGTGCTATCAGCTGGGGTTCTGTTTCGTTGATCCTGTATCTTTCGATCAGATTCGGCCCGGCTACAACCAGCTCATCATCAGCCGTCCACACGACCTGCAGCGGGTCGGAATGCTGGATACTCTTCTGCTCCGCCCAGGATGTATAATCCCTGATTATCAGGCGATCAGGCAGCAAAAGTGATACAAGTTTTTTATCGGGGGACAGGACAATATCGGTGACGTTCCGATCAGACATCCGATTAAATACAAGCGGGGTATTCAGTTTTTCACCGCCGGCGGCATACATACGCAGCCGGAAGATGCTGCTGTCGCTCTTTCCTCCGCGGATACTGCCGGTCAGAACGGTGATGATATCACTGTCCGACCAGAGAAGCTGTTTGATACGTGTATTCCTGGGTAAATAGAGATACGGCAGTGATACGGTAATACCGGTGCTGAGATAATCATCGCTCTTTAGGAAGTACAGGATGAGGTTGCGTCCTCCCTTATTAAAGAGCATCTTCTCCCCGTCCGGGGAAATATAAAAACTGTCAAAATTTGAATCAAAGGTGAATGGAATTTTGCCGATTACCTGACCCGCGTCCAGCAGATCGCTGTAGAAGGAACGGGTAAAAAACTCGGCGCTGTGGATGCGGAACAATACCGATCCGGCGATGTAATAAAGCTGGTTCTGGCTGCTCCACCTGATGTTCTTCAGAGATCCCTTTCCGAGCAGCCGAAGGTCCTCGGTAATCACCTCACCCCGGCGCAGCTGGTCCAGCGAAAAATAATAAAGAAAATTACCCTTCTCATAGATAAAATAATTTGAATCAGGTGACCATCTGACCCTCGCGCTGTCGAAGGAAAGAGTTATCCCGGCAGTTATTTTCATGACCTTTTCTTCGGATACATGCAGGAGCATCAGGTCCGCGTATGCCGCTCCGACCGGCGCCAGATACAGCACATAGCGGCCGTCGGGTGAGCTGCCCACCTGCTTTATTTTACCGCCGCCGATCTCCGTTCCTTCAATGAAGGAAGGAAATTCTTTCACAGGCTGGGGATGCTGAAAGGCTGAATTGATCCGAAAAATCCCGAAACGGTTCTGAATCTGCAGCTGTCCCGACTGCTGAAGGTAAATAAGCTTCTCCGGGAAAAAGGTGAGCTGTTTCATCCGGCCGGTAGCGAGATCAGCGGTAAAGAGGGTATTGAACACCCCATGAGAGGGATTTTCGGCCTCGGCGCTGAAGAGAAGCTGGTCTTCATCATTTAAATTGAGTCCGCTGAAGGAGACCTCCGCGCAAAGGGGGAAAATAACAGACAGTAATATAAAGAGAGTGAAAATACGTCTCATACTTATTTCTATTTCGGCAAAAAAGCTGATGAAGTTCAATAAAAACTCTTTAGATTTGCTGTTCGGACTGATTGCACACATCTCTTTTTCGCCCGGAATCGATAAATTCGCTCAAATCCTGATCCAGAGACTCCAGCTGTTTTTCCATCTGCAGTATTCTCTTCATACCGTAGTCATGGACCACATCTTCTATCCTGTCGAACGAGTCTTCAACCATCACTACGAACGCATCCGCCGATTCCATAAAAACAGTATATGAGTTCACAGCCTCACAATCAAGCGTCCGCAGAGGGGCCGTCCCCGGCAGATTCTATCACAATCTCCAGGCCGTCATATGCGGGAGCTACCCCAACGGGGAGGCTCGCCGCCAGTTCGCAGTATTCCAGGTCGTGACACATATGGGTAAGAAATGCCCGTCGCGGCGCAATCCGTTCAATTTCCTTCAGAGCCTGGGCAACATTGAAATGTGTGGGATGGGTTTTATACCTCAACGCGTCGATCACCAGTACATCCAGATTTTTCAGCAGGGAATAACTGCGGGAAGGGATACTGCTGCAGTCGGTCAAATAGGCAAAGGATCCGATGCGGTAACCGTTAATCGGCATCATACCGTGCAGGAGAGGAACCGGAATGACCTCTAGATGACCGCATTTCACCGGGACTGAATCAAGCTCCCTCAGATTGACCCTCGGGACACCTCCTCCCAGTTTCTGGGTCTTGAATATATAGCTGAAGCGCTCCTGTATCTCCCGCAGGGTGGCCGGAGCAGCGTAGAGATCCAGCGGTGTTTTGTAGGTCAGGGGCCGGATATCATCCAAACCGTGAAGATGATCGGCATGGGCATGGGTGAAAAATATAGCCGACAGGCTGCTGATACCCGCCTGCCGCGCCTGAAGTCTGAATTCAGTCGCGGTATCGATAAGAATGCAGGTATCACCCGCTGTGACGAGAACTGACGCCCTGGTCCTGCTGTTCCGGGGATCGGCGGAACAGCAAACGGGACATGAACATGCAACTACGGGAACTCCATTTGATGTGCCTGCGCCAAGTATCCTTACTACCAATTCCGCTTCCTTAATACACAGGCCGTGTTTCTGATTGACTGTATGCCCTGAACAGGGAATCCAGGTACATTATTCCATTTTCAAAATCCCCGTCATTCATACCGAGCAGTGAAAGCCGAAATGAGTTTTTTACCCTTGAAGAAAATGAAAAATTTTCTCCTTTGGCCCAGGGAGGATTCGGAACCGGGAGCGGAATCTCTGATTCCACCCAGATATTGTATCCTGATTGACCCGGATGTACCCGTAAAAAGGAATATTTCCCGATAATCCCTCCGAGCGCCTTTTTCCTGTCCTTCAGCAGCTTGCGGCATCGCTCCAGATGTGAATCCATGAGACCGGAGGAAATAAAGCGTGTAAAAAATTTCTGCATCAGCAGCGATGTCCCGAGGTCCGCGGAATACTTCCCGTAAATAAATTCCCTGTACAATTCCGGAGGGACGGACATAAAACCCAGGCGAATACCAGGCGCGGTCACCTTGGACAGAGATTTTATATATATCGTCCTGTGAGGGGCCCGGTCGACGAATCTCTGCACCGGTCCATCATGGAATTCGGAAAGATAATCATCTTCTATGAGAAAAAAATCGTAGGCGTCCGCGTATTCCGTTATTGTTGCCATCTTCTGTTCTGAATAAGTAATTCCCGTTGGATTATGCACTTGCGGTATTACATAGAAGAAGCGGACCTTTTCCCGGACCATCCGTTTCAAAACCTCCAGATCAGGCCCGTCCTCCAGGAGCGGAACAAAATGCTTCGGCCGGAAAACAGAGATCGCCCCGGAATACGTGGGGTCCTCAAATACTATGTGCTCCGATACATCCAGATTGTAGAGCGTGCTGCAGAGATTGAGGCCCTGCTGGGCCCCTGATATTATGAAGGTGGAATCAGGATTCACGCGATATCTCCCCGAGAGGACCTGTACCAGCTGCGGATCACCGCCCATCGGACCAGCGTCAAACAAATGTCCATCGGTGCGAAACAGCTCCTCGAAAATTCTGCCCGCCTCCTTCATCGGAAACAGCTCCTCGCTGATATACGCAGAATGAAAGGGATATAAACCGTGCTGCTGAGGATCCGAATGTCTGGGATATGTGACAAATGATCCCCGGCCCACATGGTTTTCGATCAGGCCCTCAGCTTTGAGCCGTTCAAATGCCTTTTGCGCCGTGATTTTATTACAGCCGTATTGCTCGGCAGTTTCACGGATTGAAGGCAGACGGCTTCCCGGCGGGTATATTCCTTTTTTAATATTTTCATGAAAGGAGAAAAATATTTTTTCATACATGGACATAGCTATATGATACCAGAAACTGCCTGCTGCTGCCAGTACGAAATTGCATCGGATGAGCGGTGCGGCGGCATGGAGATTTTACAGGAGCTCGGCGGCAAGCTCGGCCAGTTTGCTCCTCTCGGAATGCTCCAGGACCACATGACCGTAGACCGGCTGTCCCTTGAAAGCCTCCACCAGGTAGCTCAGGCCGTTTGAATTGCTGTCCAGGTATGGACTGTCTATCTGGTACGGATCACCCGTCAAAACAACCTTTGTATTTTCCCCCGCCCGGCTGACGATCGTTTTAATTTCATGTGGTGATAGATTCTGCGCCTCATCTATTATGATAAACAGGTTTGGAAGGGATCTGCCGCGTATGTAGGTAATGGCTTCGATCTCCACCATATTATTGCTGATGATGGATTCTATCGATTTCAGATTGGGACGTTTGTGAACTGATAGAATATATTCAAGATTGTCAAAGAGGGGCTGCATCCAATGGGACAGCTTCTCCTCCTTTGCGCCCGGAAGATAGCCGATATCCTTTCCGAGAGGTATCACCGGCCTTGAAACAAGCATCCTGCTGTATGCCCCCTCGTCGCTTACCTTCTTCAGCCCTGCCGCCAGAGCGAGCAGGGTTTTCCCTGTTCCCGCCTTGCCCATAAGGGTTACCAGGGACACTGAATCATCCAGAAGAAGATCAAAGGCCATCCGCTGCTCTATATTGAGGGGCCTGATCCCGCTGATACTGCCGGGAATGGGGAACACCGCGTCCAATCTGCGGCCCTCCGGATTGTACCGCGCGAGCGACGGCTCTTTATGCTCGGTATTATGCAGGATAACGAATTCACGGGGCCGCAGCTCTTCATTCCAGGGAATACTCTCCATTCGCTGTAATTCCTGGTATGAATCCACGGAGATGTCAGCGCTGCGATAGCCTTTATAAAGATCTTTAATATTGACTTTCTGCTTTTCATAATCAACGGCCTTAAGACCTATGGCGGTGGCCTTTACACGCGCGTTTATATCCTTTGAAACAA
>Ga0272442_10004326_pt1 | contig 19488 bp, 19 predicted proteins | sample SSMForm2O_FD_200262 | JGI IMG/M metagenome (GOLD analysis project Ga0272442, IMG submission 200262) | Marine sediment archaeal communities from Little Sippewissett salt marsh, Falmouth, MA, United States - SSM-Form-2O | ecosystem: Environmental > Aquatic > Marine > Wetlands > Sediment ... | reverse complement strand
AGCCATCATTTTAAGAAATCTTGTTGGGTCAAGGCACTCAGGTGCAATTAATCCCCTGGGTGCATCACCCTCCATAGCCATTTTTATGGCTACAATCGCCGGCAGCGCAACAGCAACTTCAGTTGTGCCAAATCTTCTATAGAAATCCAACTTCTCCTTCATGTTGGTAAAAAGATGATAAGGCCAATATAGTTTGTATGCAATATCCTCTCCTGATTTTGCTCCTTTTATATCCATTAAGACAAAAGCTACAACGTTCGATGGACGTTTGGCAGTGGTTTCACTCTCCAGCAGAAATTCATTGGCTGGAGCTTTCATTAGTTTCATCAAAAGGTTCTTTGGAGCAACCTTAACACCATTTACATCCACAGGCTCCTTGCTAGTCAACTTCAGTTTGACCAGGGCGCCTGCTATTGGATCAAATGGGTATTTGAAATCACAATGCTTAAGTCCTTTGCCTATGAAGCGCGGTGGAGTTACCCCTTCCTCATGAGTATGCCCAGTAAGCAAAACAGGGCCCACAGGTTCAGGGAAATTGTATTGCTCCGGAGCGCTAAAAGGTGGATACCTCTTGTATTCTCCGTCTTCGAATACGTCAACTTCATCTTCATAGTTTTCTAAAGCTTCGTCAGGACACCATCCCGTACTCCACTCAGTGACTAATTCCTTGGGCTTCTCCAGTACTTTCCCCCCAACCTTAACATGTATCTCATCCACCCTATCCAGCTTGTCACAAACACGTTTTGCTAATACGTTGGTAACCCCAGGAGTCCCCCCACAAGCAAACACCGCTGTTAACCCGGCCTCTTTGAATTCGTTATCGAATTCAAGTGGCTTACTTTGTATCAACTGATTCCATGTAGGGCCAAACATAGACAGAGCCGCATCCACATAGTGTGCTTTGCTTCTCAAAGCGGCTTTCAATACATTCGGGTTAAATCGAGGCAATACCAGATTAATAATCGCGTCAACCCCACTAGCTGCCCTCTCAATATCCTCAACCCTGCCAGCATCTACCTTCATTGTAGTAATTTTATCGCTCTTTATCTTGTCCTTAACCTTATTAGCTAAATCTATGTTTATATCAGCCAGGACTATTGCCGACACATCTTTGTCTCTAGCTAAAATTGAGGCACATGGGCCCCCTTGTGCTCCAGCCCCCAATACTAATACTCTTTTCATATTGCTCTCCTCCTTTTTCATTATGATGGTATCTTGATCTTAATTCTCTTGCAATAGCTCCGCTCCATTTCCCTGTAAAGTCTATTGCTCTGGCTCCATCCACTGCAGTGAAGCTATCAAAACCGCTAAAATCTGAGTTTATCTCTTCTGGTAATCTCACTTCCTGAATTTCTTAACAGTCTCATCAAATTTTCTTTTTTGCTCAATAGCCACTTCATCAACCTCAGTAACATGAAAAGACTTACATTCAAAACCAAATATATCTTTCATAACTTTAACAACGTTGTCAGGGAACACGATAGTTCCATCTTTACGAATTTCCTCAATGCCATCTCTGAGTTGCCCCCCAAGATTAATATCAATTGCTTTATTCAGACCAATGTCGTCAGGTAAAGCTAATTCCGGTCCGCCTGCACCCAGCCAAACTGGATATGCTCCAACAAGGCCATGAGGGCTAACTGCAATAGTCAGGATACGTTCATCATTCAACATGGCTAAAGCATGTTTACATTGAGAAGATGCTGTTAGAGTATCACCATAATCTCCACCAAACATCCGTCCAGTATCCTTTTGAAGTTTTATCAAATCATACTGACGAGTCACATCACGATAATCAGCAACAATTTTCAAGTAAAATGGCGGTGGATTTACAGGCTCTCCACTTGCTTCCATCCAGCTACTATTAAAATGATGCCCTACATAATAGACCCGAATGTCTCTTGGCTTTAGGCCTTCCCTTCTTCCCACAATCATTCGCATGAATGCTACTTCAGTGTCAACATTTCCCATCCCCACAGTGGGGGTTAATCCAATTCTTTCCAGAGCCGGTCCTACTGCATCACCATAAGCACCATTTACTATGAGTGGTTTAATCCCTGATTTATCTACTGCTTGCATTAAGTGATAAGCAAACCTCAAGTGCAGTGGGACAAAAGGGCCAAGGTCAGCAATATCTTCTAGAGGTTTAATAACTTCAGTAGGTAACAGCGCTGGTACTGCCCACCATGTAAGCATAGAAGTACAATTCAAAATAATTCTCGGATTAATCTTCCTTATGATCTCGGCGTTCTTATCAACATCATCCCCTAAATCCATCCTTACAAATTTAGCTTCAGGATAATATCCCATATGTAGAGCACCAGCAGAAGCTATATTTACTACACCCTGTCCATATTCTTCCCGTATGTCAGCTCCAACTATGCTCGAAACGCTCGGGTCCCTAATCAGAAATTCCAAACAATTCCTACCAATACCTCCTAACCCAATTACCATTATATCCGTTTCCATTGTTCAACCTCCTTTTTCAAATAATTCACTCTATTATACACTCTACTCAAAGCAACAGTTGCTTTTAAAACCAGTCATTTGTCATCAGCATGCCCTCTATTAATTAAATTTCTACTTAATATTAACCCCAAGGCCAAAATCGCATTTATACTTTGTAGTTGTACATTAATTTACGTGAATTTGATAAACCATCGAGTATCCTACATTGAAAAGAATACAAGGAAATTCTAGTACCAATTACACCAGTACACCAGGAAAATGAAATACCCCTAGTTTACTTTTCATTCTTTCTTTCGAACAAATTTGTCATAATTTGATCCTGTAAAATCTCTGATTTTTGTCCCTTTCGGTGCACTACTTAAACCCCAGAAAAATGTGCCTGGCACCTTTCCTGTGTTCTTGACCGAATACTTCCATCCCGGAGTCCAGTAACCCAAATCTCCAGCTTTCAGGAGCACTTTATTTGCTTTGCCTTTCTGTACCTTAGTTACGTCTTCGCCCCAGTACATGGTGAATTCTCCCGTCAAGATGTAGTAAAATTCATGGCACATGCCGTAATATTCGTCTGCTGTGCCGTCATCCGAAGCCTCCATAGAAAAGCTATTTGTCTGTTTTCCAGGAGGCACACAATATAACCCTACAGCACCAACCCCTTCCACACCGGATATGTCTACGTGATAACAGTCAGGCGACAACTCATCTGGCCCAAACCATTCCCATGCATCCATCCCGATTACTCTTGGCTCAATTTTCTGTCTATTCATCTAAACCTCCTATTTTTTCTCAATTCCTCTATCACCCATTTTCGCTCGAATGTTCTTCAGCCGTCTCGAGAATCCAGTTTACAACAGCATTGCTTCTTTCACCAGACTATTTTTCATATATCCTGCTTCTAAATGAAACTTCCTGTTATTTTAGTTCAAGATTCATACTCTAAAATCAATCAAAGAATTGCTACTGTTCGATATCCACACAGGTTCCCGTTGTGTAAGTAACCCAGTTTACATACACTAACTACGTGCTCGCAAATTTGCCAACACAAAGGCAACAAAGGCAAACATTCAATGTTGTTATGGGAATTGCCTGGACTTTCAGCCTCTGGAAGTACAATGGGCAGAGACAGTTTTAATCAACTTAGGGAAAAACATTAAACGGTGATAAAATATAACACTATGTATCTATTGAGAAGAGATACAATATAAAAAAGGGGACGTCAAAGATATGAACTCTATTGGCATTGACATTGTAGAAATAGAGCGCATTGAATTAGCAGTAAAGCGATGGGATGAGCGCTTTCTCAATCGAATTTACACCCAGGCTGAGCTTGAGATTTGCCAGGGTAAGATTGCATCTTTAGCCACACTCTTTGCCGGCAAGGAAGCAGTCATGAAAGTCTTAGGCACTGGCACTAAAGGCATCGGCTGGCGAGAGATTGAAATCTTGCCCAATTCTGATGGTAAACCTCTAGTGCAACTCCATGGTAGAGCTAAAGAGAGAGCCAACAAATTAAACTTAAGTGAATTCTCTATCAGCCTTTCCGACACAAGGCAATATGCTGCAGCTGCAGCTATAGGAGCATAGGAGAAAATTATCACGTAAAGAGCAAAACCGTTAACGTTCTTAAACATTTCCAAGATACAATTAGCATAAGCTTGTTCCGCAATAACCCAACGAAATTTGCGCCAATATACAATCCACGCAACACAATGATTGGAATCCTTAAGAATTATTTATTGGTATTCGGAAAGCCAAATTGAAAAGTGCAGGTTGGGGAGCACATGTATTAAATTAGACACTATCATTTGTTATAATGAACACCTTTGTCAACATAACAAAGGAAACAGGCAAAATGTTAGCGAAAGTAAAAAGTGCCGCAGTAGTTGGGCTTGAGGGTCACCTCGTGGATGTCGAAGTTGACATCGCCAATGGCTTGCCCTCATTCACTATTGTAGGCCTGCCAGATAAAGCTGTCCAGGAAGCTAGAGAAAGGGTACGGGCAGCTATTAGAAACTCTGGCTATTCTTTCCCCAACAAGCGCATTACCGTCAATTTAGCCCCCGCAGATTTGAAAAAAGAAGGGCCCGCTTACGATTTACCTATGGCTACAGGTATATTAATCAGCTCAGGACAATTATCTACCGATCTCTCTCATAGCGTATTCTTAGGTGAACTTTCTTTAGACGGCAAGCTACGCCATACCCACGGCATACTACCAATGGTAGCTCTAGCTAAAGATGAAGGGCTTTCCTATGTGTTCATTCCACTAGATGACGCCAAGGAGGCATCTCTAATAAAAGATACTCATATCTTCCCTGCAGAATCATTAGCCCAGTTGGTTACCCATCTTCAAAATGAAATAAGCATCCCCGAATATCAAAACGATATAGATTGGCTAGAGGAAACCCGTCACGATTATAGCTTCAACTTTACCCATATCAAGGGCCAAGAACACGCCAAGAGAGCTATGGAAATAGCAGCAGCAGGAAGACACAACATTCTGATGTGTGGGCCACCAGGAAGCGGCAAGACAATGTTAGCTCGCTCACTACCCTCAATATTACCTCGACTAAGCATGGAAGAGGCTATAGAAGTAACCAAAATTTACAGTATCAGCGGATTATTACCACAGGATACCCCTCTCATTATGAAACGCCCTTTCCGTTCCCCACACTACACCATCTCCCATGCCGGGTTAGTAGGAGGTGGACAATGGCCACGGCCCGGGGAAATAAGTTTGAGCCACAATGGAGTCCTATTTCTGGATGAATTCCCTGAATTTGGCCATGCCACATTGGAATCATTACGACAGCCAATGGAGGATAGAACTATCACCGTCAGCCGCGCTCATGGCAGCATTACTTTCCCTGCCAACTTCATGCTGGTAGCAGCTATGAATCCTTGCCCCTGTGGCTATTACAACGACCCACTTAAAGAGTGCAAGTGTTCCGCAGGAGAAATTTCCCGCTACCACAAAAGATTAAGCGGACCATTACTGGATCGCATAGACATATTCATTGATGCCCCCCACATCAATTATGCAAAACTCACCGAGGATAAACCCGCAGAAGCTTCAGAAAAGGTTAGGGAAAGGATCAAAACAGCCCATGAAATTCAGCTTGAAAGATTCAGTGGAACAAAGCTGAGCTGCAATGCCGATATGGCCCCAAAGGAAGTAAAAGAATTCTGCACTACAGAATCAGCAGCACAAAGCTTGCTTCGTACTGCTATGAGACAGCTTCACCTCACAGCTCGCGCTTTCCATCGCGTCCTCAAGGTTTCCCGCACCGCTGCTGATCTAGAGGGCAGCAATATCATCAAAACATACCATGTAGCCGAAGCTTTGCAATACAGACATCAGGATATAATGTAACATTAGCCACAAAACCATCCATAGAACGCCACCAATACAATACCAATAGCAAGGGAAATCCAGCCACCTATTTGCCAAGCATTTAACCAAGGACGCGCTGGTTCATGAGTCATAAACTCCTTCATATCTTTTCGGCCCACCATGGAATCATAATATGTCTTCCTCTCCTTCTTGCTCCAAAGTACAAAAGCAATGCCCAAAAGGACAAAGAAAATGCCCATTCCCAAGATAGCTCTACAACTAGTAACTGACATGCTATTTCAATCACCTACTAATAACTACCTAGGTTTTCAGGAAACTCTACTTAATCTCCACAACTGCCCCAGCAGTTTCCAATTTTTGCTTCGTAGTATCTGCTTCTTCTTTAGAGACGCCCTCTTTCACCACATGAGGAGCAGATTCTACCAAATCCTTAGCTTGCTTTAGTCCTAAATCAGTCACCTGACGCACCGCCTTAATCACTTCAATTTTCTTTTCGCCAATAGATTTTAGTACGACAGTAAATTCTGTCTTCTCCTCTTCAGCCGCCTCAGCAACTTGGTTACCAGAAGCTACTGACGGTGCTACTCCCACAGCTACAGGAGCAGCAGAAACTCCAAATTCATCCTCCAAAGTTTTAACTAAATCTGCCAAATCCATTACAGTCATATTTTTAATAGCATCAATAAGTTCTTCCTTACCCATCACTTTGGTTTGTTCCTTTGTCTTCGCAGGTTTCTTTGTTTTCTTTACTTTTCCTTCTTCTTCCTTCGTCTTCTCTGATGACATATTGCCCTCCTTAATTATTCAGTAAGATTTTGAATTCTAGCTTCCAGTACATTGCTTAACCCATACAACGGGAAGCTTAAGATATTATGTAAATTCCTTGCTGTGGCCTGCAACTGAGCTATCAATTGAGAAATGAGGATTTCCTTCGACGGTAAATTGGACAGAGCCATAACCTCATTAGCACTGAGCGTTCGGTCCCCCAACAAAGCTCCTTTAATTTGCACAGTTACGCCTGTAGATTTGACAGATTGGTTAAAAGCCTTGGCTGCATCGACAACATCATCGTAGCCAAAAAGCAAAGCTGTAGGGCCATCAATGATGTTCATAATCTCTTCCTTCCCACTTCTCTGAGCAGCAAAACGAGTTAAGGTATTCTTAACTACTTGATAGCTAACAGGTGCACCAATTAAATCAAGACGCAACCCAGCCATATCCCTAGCCGACAGGCCCTGATAACTAGTAGCGATAACAATAGTACTTCTAGATAGCCTATCTACCAACTGCTCAATAATCCGAGACTTCTCTTCCCTTAACATACATCCTCCAAATAAATAAAAAAACCCTGCGCCAATGATACAGGGTTAACTATTAACTCTGGCCTTAGCAGGCAAAACACTTTATTAAACCATTCAAGTACCTGCTGTCATTGGCACCAATTTACAATTCTACCCTAAAAATTTCCGAAATTTCTAAGGCACCCACATTATAGCAAGAAAACTTAAGCAAATAAAGCCATGGCTGAGTTGATATCCAGTTTAAATCCAGGACCCATGCTAGTGCATAGTGATATACTTTTGACATACTGGCCCCTAACCCCACTAGGCTTCGCTTTAGCTATAGCCTCAATCACTGCTGTCAGGTTTTCCAGGAGTTTATCCTTATCAAAACTAACTTTACCTATTGGCAAATGAATAATAGCTGTTCTATCCAGACGGAATTCCACTCGTCCCTTACGAGCTTCACTTATAGCCCTAGATAAATCCTTTAGCGGCACCACTGTACCAGATTTCGGATTAGGCATCAAACCTCGCCTCCCCAAAATACGCCCCAATTTTGCTACTTTCGGCATCATATCAGGAGTAGCTATCGACGCATCAAATTCAATCCATCCATCCGCAATTTTTTTGATAAGCTCGTCTCCGCCAGCGTAATCAACCCCAGCATCCTCAGCCAACTTTATCGCCTCCCCTTGGGCAAAAACAAGCAACCTCAGTTTTCTTCCCAATCCATGGGGCAACAGAGCTACTCCACGTACCTGTTGATCAGCACTGCGTGGGTTGACTCCCATTCTTAAATGAACCTCAACCGCTTCGTCAAACTCAACATAAGAAGCCTTTTTAGCCAAGTCAATAGCTTCAACAGGCGAGTACGCCTTCAATTTATCCACAAGCTTACTGGATTCTTGATACTTCTTACCGTGTTTTCGCATTGGTTTGCACCCACTTACAACAGTTCATTTTATTCTACCTGTACACCCATGCTCCTAGCTGTGCCTTCAATAATTTTTACCGCTTTATCAATATTCGTAGTGTTGAGATCCTTCATCTTGTTCCGAGCAATCTCTTGGAGTTTGTCCCTACTTATCTCCCCCACCTTATCAGTTTTAGGGTTACCACTACCCTTATCTACGCCCAGAGCACGCCGTAACAAATCAGAAACGGGCGGCATTTTAGTTACAAAGTTAAAAGAGCGATCAACATATATAGTTATCTCTGCAGGAATAATAAAGCCCTTCTGAGACGCAGTACGGTCATTATATTCTTTACAAAACGCCATGATATTAACGCCATGTTGCCCCAAAGCTGTTCCTACAGGCGGCGCTGGCGTCGCCTGGCCCGCCTGTATTTGCAATTTAACTACCGATTTAATTTTCTTCGCCATTTTACTATGCCTTATAAATCAAAAACCAAACTCCTAGAAACTTAGAACTTCACATTATTCACCATTCAATACTATATCTTCTCCACTCCCAAAAAATCCAAGTCCACAGATGTTTCTCTGCCGAAAAGCGATAGCATAACTGTCGCCCTACCCTTGGCCGAGTTAACCTCATCTACCTTGCCAATAAAGTCTACAAAAGGGCCACTAGTTACACGAACGTTATCTCCTCTTCTAAAAGTTAACCTAACTTCAGACGGAGTTTCCTCCATTCGCTGCAAAATGGCATTTGCTTCCTCTTCAACTAAAGGTACCGGTTTGATCCCAGTGCTCACAAAACCAGCAACGCCAGGAGTATTACGCACCACATCCCAACTATGCTCATCCAAATCCATACGAACCATAATATAGCCAGGAAAAGCTTTCTTATCCACAGTACGACGCTTACCACTTCTGATCTCAATTTCCTTAGTTTTAGGTATCACTATTTCGAATATCTTATCAGCGACGTCCAGATATTTGATGCGCTGCGATAAGTTCCTCTCAGCTCGCTCTTCTCGCCCAGAAGACACATACAACAAATACCATTGCCCCTTAGTCATTAATTTTTCAACCACTTAGGAGTAAACCTCCAAGCAATTTGGTGAACCCATAATCCAAAACTCCCAGAATAGCTCCCATAACAGCACAAACAATAACAACCAGGAGACTTAACCTCAAAGCCTCCTGCCGTGTCGGCCAATGCGCTTTCTTTAGTTCCTCCAGCGCTTCTGGAAAGAAAGACAATTTTGATTTCTTCTTCGCTGGCGACGCTACAGACCTGGCAACTTTAGCTTTCCTGGCACGACTTGTCATAAGTTACTTTGCTTCTCGATGAAGAGTATGAATACGGCAACGCGGACAATACTTCTTTAGTTCCAAACGTTGCGGATCATTCTTCTTATTCTTAACGGTAGTATACGTTCTTTGATGGCACTGGTTACAAGCCAGATGAATAATAGTGCGCACACCCCCCTTCTTAGCCATGTTCAAACACCAATTTCAGTGATGACTCCCGCACCTACTGTCCTACCACCCTCTCTGACAGCAAAGCGCAATCCTTTCTCCATAGCCACAGGAACAATAGTTTTTATATGCATATGTGTTAAACTGTCACCAGGCATAGCCATCTCGACACCCTCAGGCAAATTAATACTTCCCGTAACATCCATAGTCCGAATGTAGAACTGCGGTTTATATCCATTGAAAAACGGAGTGTGCCTTCCTCCTTCTTCCTTCTTCAATATATACACCTCAACTTCAGCTTCGGTATGAGGCTTAACTGAGCCCGGTGCTGCTAGAACCTGACCCCGCTCCACTTCACCCCGGTCCACACCTCGCAGCAACACCCCAACAGCATCACCAGCTTCTGCCTCATCCAATATTTTATGAAACATCTCAAGGCTAACCGCTACGGTTTTCCGAGTCTCTCTTAGCCCCACTATCTCCACTTCATCACCAGAGTTGATAACGCCACGTTCCACTCTCCCTGTAGGTACAGTTCCACGGCCCTTAATACTGAATACATCTTCCACAGGCATTAAGAAAGGTTTATCCTTATCTCGTTTGGGCAAAGCGATATATTCATCCATGGTATCCAGTAATTTCCATATTCCACCACACCAAGGGCATTCTCTTTTACCACAACCACACTCCAGTGCTTTAAGAGCGCTCACTCGAACGATGGGAATTTCATCGCCAGGAAAATTATATGACTTAAGCAAATCTCTAACTTCCATTTCCACCAAATCCAACAACTCAGGATCTTCCATTACATCTACCTTATTAAGAGCCACCATCATATAAGGAACTTCCACTTGACGAGCCAGAAGCACATGTTCTCTAGTTTGGGGCATTGGTCCATCGTCAGCGCCAACCACTAAAATAGCTCCATCCATCTGAGCCGCGCCGGTTATCATATTTTTGATATAGTCAGCGTGGCCAGGACAGTCAACATGGCAATAATGCCGTTTATCAGTTTCATATTCAATATGAGCAATGGCAATTGTCAATCCCCTAGCTTTTTCTTCAGGGGCATTATCTATAGAATCAAAAGGACGGAACTGGGCAAGGTTCCCCTTCGATAATATCTCCGTTATCGCCGCAGTCAACGTGGTCTTCCCATGATCAACATGCCCTATGGTGCCTACATTAAGATGTGGTTTAACTCGCTCATAAGCTTCTTTTGCCATTTTTCATTAACCTCCTTTAACTCAAAGCCCACAACCAGATTCGAACTGGTGACCCCGTTCTTACCAAGAACGTGCTCTACCTACTGAGCTATGTGGGCATATTATATCACATGCCAAACAATGGAGGGGGTAGGATTCGAACCTACGTAGCCCAACAGGCGGCAGTTTTACAGACTGCTCCGATTAACCACTCCGGCACCCCTCCCCCCACTAAGCTGTTAAGTCTATCATGAAATATGTAGAAAAATCCAATCTAGCCCGAGAGGGGATTCGAACCCGCTAACCTACCGATTACAAGTCGGTTGCGCTTCCATTGCGCCACTCGGGCAACCGTCGGCTGGTTAGTATAAATAAGCACAAATACAATTGTCAACCCACCAAAGACTCTATACCGATTCGTATGGAAAAGTGATACTGTGATAAGAATCCTGAAGCAATGAAAATAGGTGGAAGAAGATCTTACCACCAGTGGTTAAGAGAGAGGAAAATGATATCACAATTCTATTCAAGCTTAGCGGATATCTACAGTATTACTCCATGTGGGAGGCCAATCTCTGTTTCATATTTGTCGAGGAATTCCTTATCTCGATCTACCGTGCGAATCCACTCATAGTACAGGCTTTTGACATTCGAAACCAGTACGCTCGCTCTCCACATCCGCTCCAAGCTTATCGCATACACAGAACCTGGAGAAGCGGTTGCATCTGCTGCAACGACAACTTGATAACCACACTATATGAGGCTGATTGCGGAGTGGGCAATACAGACATCGGTTTCTAGGCCTACAAGAATCGCAGTCCTTCGACCAGTGGCTTTCACTGCAGATATTATCTCATGGTCTTCAGCCAAGCCGAAAACCATCTTTTTGAATACAGAAGTATCAGGGACTAGCTTCTCTACTATCGAAGGAGCAACACCACCCAGTTCAGAGATGTTCTCCGTTGTGATCACCAACGGAACATTCAGTTTGATAGCTACGCTGGTCAACCAAACGATCCCGTTGACCAACGGTTCTCGCTCTTCAGCCGGCAACTTTGCCAGGAAATATTCTTGAACATCTATCACGATCAGTATAGAATCATCTACATCAATCAATGAATTCACTAACGACATATTCTCTCTCACACCTACCTCCTCAAGAATTCTACATCTGTTACACCCAGAACTTCATCTGCTTGCCTCAACTTCACCTCATTAGTGATAATTTATCACATTAGATTCATATCTCCACCACACCAAAATTCGCGTATCGGGGATGACTACACAGACTTGACAATCCGGCGTCGGCTTTTTACAATTAGAGAATAAACTCAAGTCTTACTTTCCATTTGCAAAAGGAATTATTTCGATTCCCAATTTGTTATATCCGCAGTAAATCATGGCTAAGTATATTTTTGTTACTGGAGGCGTAGTTAGTTCTGTTGGCAAAGGCATTTCAGCAGCTTCTCTTGGCAGAATACTAAAAAGCCGCTCCGTTTCTATCTCAGTGCAGAAACTTGACCCCTACCTCAATGTTGATCCTGGAACGATGTCTCCTTACCAACATGGTGAAGTATTCGTTACTCAGGACGGCGCCGAAACTGATCTGGATTTAGGACACTACGAAAGATTCATAGGGACGGAATTAACGCAAGATTCTAACGTCACTTCAGGTCAAGTATATGCCTCAGTTATTGCCCAAGAGAGACGCGGGGACTTTCTGGGAGGCACCATCCAGGTAGTTCCTCATCTAACTAATGAAATAAAGAGACACATCAGACAGGTAGCTAATATTTCTGGAGCTGACGTTGTCATAGTCGAAGTTGGTGGCACAGTAGGCGACATTGAAGGGCAACCATTCCTCGAAGCTATAAGGCAAATGAGGAAAGATGAAGGCAGGGATAATGTTTTATATATCCACGTTACTTTTTTGCCTTATATCTCTGCCACTAGCGAGCTAAAGACTAAACCAACACAACATAGCGTCAATGAACTAAGGAGAATCGGCATTCAACCTGATGTTATATTATGCCGCAGTGACAAGGAGATATCTGAGGGAATAAAGGACAAAATATCTCTATTTTGTGATGTTAGTAAAGAAGCAGTCATCCCACTAGTCAATAGCGAAACCATATATGAGGTGCCGTTGCTACTAGAAGAATATAACTTAGGCAATTTCATAGTCGACCACCTAAGATTAAAATCTAAGGAGAGTAATTTAGATAACTGGCGCAAGATGGTGAAGGGATTGAAAACACCTAGGGAGCCAGTAATCATTGGATTAGTAGGAAAATATGTGGAGCTTCAGGACGCCTATTATTCGGTGCGTGAAGCCTTATGCCATGCAGCACTGATTCACAATCGCAAAGCACAAATAGAATGGCTCAGCTCAGAAGAATTGCAAGAAGGCCATAACACTAAACTGGAACAGATTCAAGGAATAATTGTCCCTGGGGGCTTTGGCTATCGAGGAATCGAAGGTATGATAGAATCAGTTAAATTTGCCAGAGAAAAGGAAATTCCCTACCTCGGACTATGTCTCGGGATGCAAACTATGGTCATCGAATTCGCTCGTAATGTACTTCACTCCCAAGCTGCTAATTCTACCGAATTCGACCGTAATACACCTTACCCCGTAATTGACTTGCTCCCCGAACAAAGAGATATTAATCAAAAAGGTGGCACTATGCGCCTAGGGACTTACCCCTGCCATTTAGTGCCAGGAACGAAAGCAGCTCACGCTTATGCTTGTAACATAACTCATGAGCGCCATCGCCACCGTTTTGAATTCAACAATGCCTTTCGACAGCCCCTAGAAAAGGCTGGAATGATAGCCAGTGGGTTATCACCAAATGGGGAACTAGTAGAAATTGCCGAACTCAAGAATCACCCTTGGATGGTAGCTTGTCAATTCCATCCTGAATTTAAATCTCGCCCCGATTCTCCTCACCCACTATTCACTAGTTTCATTGGAGCAGCTAAAGAAACGTTGATCATAGGTGCTCAGACAAGTTTGCCCATAAGTTAAGGAGGTACAATGCGTTTATTCCTGGATACTGCTAATATAGACCACATCCGCCATGGAGTAGAGTTGGGAATAGTCAGCGGTGTAACCACCAATCCCAGCCTCGTATCCAAAGAAGGCAAAGTTAATTATCAAAAACTGGTCAAGGAAATCTGCTCAATCGTCCCTGGCCCGGTGTCCACCGAGGTATTAAGCCAGAATGCGCAGGGAATGATTTCCGAGGCTAGAAAAATAGCTAAGTGGGCAGACAACATTGTAGTTAAGATCCCAGCTAGCATTGAAGGAGTGAAAGCCACATCAGCACTAAACAGAGAAAACATAAAGGTAAATTTCACTCTATGTTTCTCCGTAAACCAAGCATTGCTAGGGGCAGCAGCAGGAGCTGCGTTTATAAGCCCTTTCGTAGGCAGGCTTGACGATATTGGTGAGGATGGAATGAAAGTAGTACTTGACATAGTGCAATTCTTGCGCTACTATCAACTGCCCACACAAGTTATAGCCGCCAGCATGAGGCATACCCAGCATTGTATTATGGCAGCTAAAGCTGGCGCACATATAGCTACTATACCCTACAAAGTGTTATTACAAATGATACAACATCCCTTAACCGATATTGGCATCAGGCGATTTGCGCAGGATTGGCAAGAAGTAATGGGTAAGGGAAAGATCACATAAAGCATGGAAAATCAGAGATTGACAGGAAGCTAAGGAGGCTATCATGGCAAACATGGCTGAACTGGAAAGTAAAAATCGCAATGAATTGGAGCAACTAGCTAAAGAACAAGGAATCAATGGCTATTCTTCCCTGAAGAAATCACAGCTTGTTACCCATATACTCAAATCACACGCAGAGCAACAAGGAAACCTGTTCCTGTCTGGCGTGCTGGAGATTATGTCTGAAGGTTACGGATTCTTGCGTCAAGATAGCTTCCTGCGCAGTTCTGGAAATGTATATGTATCCAATTCTCAGATTCGTCGCTTTAGCTTAAGAGATGGCGACTATGTCTGCGGCCGAGCTAGGCCTCCAAAGGAAGGCGAAAAATATTATGGCCTGCTTCGAGTAGAGAGCATAAACGAACTTGATCCTGAATTTGCAAGACAACGCCCCAGTTTCACTTCGTTAACACCTATCTTCCCCGATACGCTAATTAATCTGGAAACGACATCAAGCGAATTATCCACACGCCTGATTAACATGGTAGCACCTATAGGCAGAGGGCAAAGAGGACTTATCGTATCCCCACCCAAGGCAGGTAAAACTGTGCTGCTTAAAAAAATCGCCAATGCCGTTAGCACAAACTACACTGATATCCATCTAATGATCTGCCTTATTGGAGAAAGGCCAGAAGAAGTCACCGACATGAAAAGATCAGTAAAAGCTGAGGTTATAGCTGCCACTTTCGACGAACCAGTAGACACCCAAACTCGAGTAGCTGAACTGGCACTGGAAAGAGCCAAGAGATTAGTAGAAGCAAACAAAGACGTGGTTATTCTCCTTGACGGAATTACTCGCCTCACCAGGGCCTACAATTTAGCCATGCCCCCCAGCGGTCGTACTCTATCCGGGGGTATTGACTCAGCAGCTTTACACCCTCCCAAACGTTTCTTTGGCACTGCCCGCAATACCGATGGGGATGGCAGCTTAACCATCATTGCCACATGCCTGGTAGATACAGGTAGTCGTATGGATGACCTCATATACGAAGAATTCAAAGGGACCGGCAATATGGAACTTCACCTCAACAGGAAATTAGCTGAGAAAAGAATCTTCCCATCCATAAATATCACGCCAAGCAGCACCAGAAGAGAGGAGCTTTTGCTAGACGAAAATACCTTAAAGCAAATATGGTTACTCAGGCGTATAGCCAACATGATAGCCAGTGATTCTCCCACCCCTACAGAAGCAACACAGAAAGTCCTAGAAAGACTATCAAAGACAAAAAATAACGCTGAATTTCTTGCCACCTTATCCAAAGAGCTATAAATCTTTTGCCACTGGCGTCGTACCTCTCACGACATTGAAATAGTATCAGTAAATTTGCCTTCGCACAGATTGAGTCTTTATAATCTCTCTATGAGCGCTAAAGGCCCAAGCTGGGTAGACAAAATCAAATTCAGAGTGAAGAAAGCCATGGGAATGAATATTTTCCTGTGCGATAGCTGCAAATGGAATTGGCGAAGTGCTTGCCATCACCCGGAGCGCCCCAATGCTACATGGTGCCCTGACTATCAAAAAAAGGGTGGTTAACTATACTCTTCTTTCGACTACCGCTGCCATCCCCTGCCCACCACCAATACACATAGTCACTAACCCGTAATGTAGACCTCTATGCTTCATATCATACATGATAGTGACTACCATTCTAGCTCCAGTACAACCAATAGGATGCCCCAAAGAGATGCCACTCCCATGGGGGTTAGTCTTATCCCAACTCATATCCAATTCTCGCATACATGCAATGGCTTGAGCTGCAAAAGCCTCATTAAGTTCGATTACATCCATATCATTCACAGTAAGCCCTGCTTTTTTAAGAGCCCTCCTTACAGCCGGTATCAAACCCAATCCCATATACTTCGGGTCTATACCACCTGAAGCAAACGATTTAATCGTCACAAAAGGCTCAATCCCCAATTCCTTAGCTCTTTCACCAGACATGAGTACCACAGCAGCAGCAGCATCGTTAATGCCAGAAGAATTTCCCGCAGTAACCGTACCATTTTTACGAAATATTGGAGGCAACTTGGCCATTTTCTCAAGGTTAGTATCTCTGGGACGCTCGTCAGTATCAAATATAATAGGGTTCCCTTTCCTCTGAGGGATAAAGACAGGGCTTATCTCCTCCTTAAAAATACTGTCTTTTATTGCTACCCTAGCTCGTTGATGGCTAAGCAATCCTAGTTCATCCTGCTCTTGACGAGTTATACCATATCTACTGGCAATTTCCTCCGCCGTATTTCCCATATGATAACCATAGAATACTTCCCATACCCCATCAAACACCATGAGGTCTATCAACTCTCCTTTGGCTTCAACATCCATACGATAACCCCAACGAGCCTTAGGAAGAACATAAGGACAATGACTCATGCACTCCATCCCCCCAGCAATCACAACATTCGCTTCGCCTAGCATGATTGCCTCAGATCCCAATGTGATAGCCTTCAACCCCGAGGCACAGACTTTATTCACAGTAAAAGCAGGCGTTTCTTTGGAGATACCCGCATATATTGCTGCCTGACGAGCTGTATTTTGCCCCTGTCCACCCTGAAGAACATTACCCATAATTACTTCATCGATCTGAATTTCGCCCAAGGAAGAATCCCAGTCATAATATTTTTTCTCCAGTTCTACCATCCCATCACTCTTAAGCACGCCAGGCGCATATTCTAGAAGGTCCTTGCTCGGCCTTGGTCTTAAATTTACTCGCTTAAGCGCCTCTTTAATTACCAAGCCACCTAACTCAACAGCGCGTATATCCTTTAACGCACCACCAAAAGCTCCAATTGCTGTTCTTACACCACTCACAATAACTACTTCCTTCATACTATCTTCTCCTGTAAAACCATCACACCAATTTGCTACACCACTTTTTTTGCCAGCGGCGGTATCTCCCAAAGGCTTTTAGCTATCGTTGCACCTGCTAATTCAAGAGCAGTTATCTTGCTTTCAGCCGTGCCTCGCTCACCCATTATTATGGCGCCAGCATGACCCATAACCTTTCCCCGAGGTGCTGTCCTACCTGCAACAAAAGCTACTACAGGTTTACCAAATTCAGTTTTGATATACTCCGCTGCTTCCTCTTCCATCGTGCCCCCTATTTCACCAACTATAACTACACCTTTGGTTTGTTCATCTTCCTTTAAAAGCTTCAAGATATCAATCATTCTCGAACCAATAATAGGATCACCTCCCAACCCAACAACCACGCTTTGTCCAATACCCTGTTCCGACAGGTGCGCAGACACTTCATCCGTCAATGTTCCACTTCTTGAAACAACTGCCACAACCCCAGGGCTAACAGCTGAAGGAGATATCATTCCCAGGCTTGTTTGGCCTGGCACCATTATGCCAGGTGTATTAGGGCCTATATATCTGGTATTTCTATCCTTAGAATAAGCTCTAATTTTCATTTCACTATGCAGAGGAACCCAATCAGTTATTATAACCACGAATTTGATTTCCGCATCCATAGCCTCAAAGGCCGCATCCTGCACAAAAGGAGCCGGCACATATATTACAGATGCATCTACTCGATGTTCGTCCACAGCTTCCTGTACAGAATCATAAACAGGAATATCGAACTGCGTTTGTCTCCCTTTCCCTGGAGTAACGCCAGCAACAACTTTAGTACCGCAATTTAGCATCAACTCCGTTTGCAACGCTCCAAATTTCCCCGTGATTCCCTGAACTAAAACATTCGTATGCTTATCTACAAATATAGCCATTTTTATTCCCTCGCTATCTCTATAGCTTTTCTTATTCCTTCCTCAACGCTGGAGCATAAACTAACTGCCGAGTTCTCAAGCAATTCCCGCGCCCGTTTTTCGTAAGGCGTTCTCCCCCGCATCACTACCACCACAGGAGTTTTAACCTTCACTTCCTCAATAGCCCCTAATATCCCCTGCGTCACAGCGTCCGGTGGGCTTATCATCATCCGCACCATCACCAAAATCACTTTGATGCGCTGGTCCGCCCTGGCTTTCTTTAAGAGAAGTCTAACAGCATTTCTCATTCGCTCTTCTGATAAACCTCCTCCAGTATCCAGGAAACAAGCAGGACTCCCCCCATCAATTTTTATCGTATCTAGCAAAGACATAGTAAGGCCTGCACCATTAGCCATAACCGCGATATTGCCTTCCATGTCCACATAATTTACTCCTCCTTCAACACCTTCTCTTTCCCACGGATTCTCAATGCGCTGAATACGCAAATCTTTCAATCCAGGGTGTTTGAAAAGTGAATTGTCATCTATCTCACACCTGGAATCAGCAGCAATCATTTTGCCTTCATTAGTTATAACCAGCGGATTAATCTCGGTAATACGAGCGTCATTAGCTACAAACACGTTATATAGTTGAGAAAGTATCTTGCTAGCTGAAGTGAGTATTCTCCCCTCCAGCCCAATCTGTCGTACCAGGTTTATCGCTTCATAATTTCTCATTCCATAAAGCGGATTGATAAGCATAGAAGCCATCTTCTCAGGATTTCTTTTGGGCACTTCTTCTATTTCCATCCCCCCTTCAGCGCTTATCATAGCTACTGGCGCACCATTTTCAGCATCAATTGTTATTCCCATATACAATTCGTTTGTGATATCAAGTTTCTCCTCTACCAACAGACTATTGACTTTATACCCCTCCAACTCCATGCCAAGAATTCTTTGAGATACATTTCCGGCCTCATCTGGAATTTTAGCAAACTGTATGCCACCAGCTTTCCCACGTCTCCCAGTTAAAATCTGAGCTTTGATCGCGACTTCTCTGCCTATTTCGCTGGCCACCCGCCTGGCTTCGTCCGCAGATTCAACCACACTTCCCCACGGAACAGGGATACCACCCCTCCTAAATATGTCTTTCCCTTCATATTCATATAACCTCATGTTATCTATCCCTGCACGAATTTATCACTTCCAATTCACAACTTCCTGGTAAATGCCTGAATGCCAGTAATATCCTGCCCCAAAATCAAAGTGTGGATAAAATCAGTTCCCTGATACGTATATACAGCTTCAATATTCCCCATGTGCCGTATAGGAGGATAATCATAA
>Ga0272442_10004325_pt1 | contig 19493 bp, 16 predicted proteins | sample SSMForm2O_FD_200262 | JGI IMG/M metagenome (GOLD analysis project Ga0272442, IMG submission 200262) | Marine sediment archaeal communities from Little Sippewissett salt marsh, Falmouth, MA, United States - SSM-Form-2O | ecosystem: Environmental > Aquatic > Marine > Wetlands > Sediment ... | reverse complement strand
CACCTGCGACGTGTACTGCGGGCACCGCTGCATGATCCGAACGAAACTCAGACCCTTGTGCTGATACGCCGCCTCCAGCGTCGCGTGCAGGTGAACCGGGTTCCAGTCCACCGTCTGCGCCACGAAGGAGGAGTTCGTGAACCCGATCGTCGCCGCCGTCGGATTCAGCGGCGGAAGCCACGCCCCTCGCGGATGCGTGTTGGTTTTCAACCCCTGCGGACTCGTCGGCGACGTCTGCGCCTTCGTCAGCCCGTAGATGTGGTTGTCGAAGAACATCACCACCATGTCCATGTTGTACCGCACCGCGTGCATCCAGTGCCCCGCCCCGATCGACGCGCAGTCCCCGTCCCCCGTCGCGACCCACAGCACCAGGTCCGGACGCCGCGACTTGACCCCGCACGCCACCGGCAACGCCCGCCCGTGAAGCCCGTGGAATCCATACGTCTTCATGTAGTGCGGGAAACGGCTCGAACAGCCGATCCCCGACACGCACACCGTCTTCTCCGGCGGCAGTTGCTCGTCCCGGCAAATCCGCTGCACCGCCGCCAGCACCGCGTGGTCCCCGCACCCCGGGCACCACCGCGCGACGCCGCCTTCGTAGTCCTCCAGCGTGAAATACCGCGGAGGAACCTCCAGTGACCAGTCTGTCTTCAGCCCAAACATATTCTTACAGCCCTGTTGCCGTCTCCACCGGCTCGGCGATCGTGTTCGAGTTGATCACGCCCATCTGCCGCAGCCGATCCTTGATCACTTCATAAATCTGACCCGGCCGCAACGGCTGACCCGGCGTCAGTGACCAGTAGTCGATGTCCCGACGCGTCCGCGACCGCAGCAGCGTCGCCAACTGCGACGGCCGCCCCGGTTGCGTCCGTTTCATCAACCCTTCCGGCGGGTCGCTGTAGTTCAACTCGACCGCCAGCACCTTCTTGAACTTCAGGAAGATCTTCCGCAAACCCGGCTCCAGCGGCGACAGGAACCGGATGTGCGTCGACGCAACCTTGTAGCCGTCCGCACGCGCCCGATCCACCGCCTCCTCGATCGCCCCCAGCGTCGAGCCCCACCCGACGACGATCAGATCCCCCTCTTGCGCCCCGTGCACCTTCGGCGGCTTCAGCGTCGCCCGCAGCGCCGCGAGTTTGCGGCTCCGCATCTCGCACCCGATCTGGTTTGGCTCCGGGTCATACGCCACGTGGCTCTCGCGCGTATGCGACAACCCCGTCAAGACATACTCGCCCCCGCGTTGACCCGGGATCGGCCGCGGCGACAGACCCGTCTCCCCATCCCAGTCATACGGCGGCACGCCCTTCTGCCACGGCGATTGATCGATCGGCGGCGCCAGCCACGCCTCGCACACCTGCGGCCGCGGGATCGGCTGAACCCCCGTCGCCAGGTTCGCGTCCGTCAGCACGATCACCGGTGTCCGGAACGCCTCCGCCAGCCGCCGCGCCGTGATCACCAGGTGGAAGCACTCGTCAATCGTGGCCGCCGCAATCACCACCTTCGGTGAATCGCCCGGCGAACCGTAAATCGCCGCCAGCAAGTCGCCCTGCTCGGCCTTCGTCGGCAACCCCGTCGCCGGTCCGCCTCGCTGCACATCCACAATCACCAGCGGCAACTCCGCCATCACCGCCAACCCGATGAACTCCGTCTTCAGCGCCAGCCCCGGCCCCGACGTGATCGTGCACGCCGTCTTCCCCGCGTACGAGCATCCGATCGCAAACCCGACCGCCGCGATCTCATCCTCCGCCTGATGGACGAATCCCCCCACCTTGTGGATCACCCCCGCCAGGTAGTGCGAGGCCGTCGTCGCCGGCGTGATCGGGTACATCGACACCACCTCGATCCCCGCCGTCATCACGCCCAGACCCACCGCCTGATTCCCGTTCATCACCAGCAGCGGTTCCGTGACCTCCATCGGCGGGATCGTGTAGCAATACGGCACCTGCTCCCGGGCGTACCGGACCCCCCCCGACAGCAACTCCTGATTCACCCGCACCACCTTCTCGCCCTTCCGGCCGAACACCGTCGCGATCTCCTCGCTCGCCTTCTCCACGTCGCGCTGGTAAATCTCGCACAGCATCCCCAGCACGAACATGTTCTTCCCCAGCCGCGGGTTGCTCGTGTATTCCAGGCAGGCCTGCTCCATCGCCAACTCATGCACCACGTACCCCCGCGCGCGGAACAACTCCACCGCTTCCGCATACGCCTCCCGGATCCCCGGATCGGGATCCTCGCTCCACTTGCTCTCCAGCAGCAGCGCCGTCCCTTCGCGGTACGCGCCCTGCTCGAGCCGCCCGTAGAGCACCTGCTCGTTGAACGCCACCACCAGGTCCGCCTCGTCACCCATGTTCGTCATCTTGCGCGAACCCAGACGGATGCGGATCCCGCTCGCCCCGGCCGGCGAACGCCCCGGCGGCTTGATCTCCGCCGGGATGATCTCCACCGTCCACGCCCCGTTGCCCATCTTCGCGCTCACCGTCCCGAACGTCTGCCCGCACTTCTGCGCGCCTTCGCCGGAGTCGCTTACGATTTCGACAACATGTTCGTGGATGATCGTTGGCTTGCGTTGTTTCACGGCGCCGCGAACGCCGTCCGTCGTCGCCGATATCACTTCGCCGTTATTGGCCATGGGTACTCGCTCCCCAACTGGCAGCGCGTCTGAACCGACTTCCCCGCACGGCCTTCGTGCGGGAATCACCGTGCGAAACCGGCCTGCCGCCACCACGCGGCGCGGGTCCCGGACTTCGCACCTCGGCCTTCTCGTCGCCTGATCTTTCCTGTTCGACCGCCGTCCCCCGATCGGTTGTCGCCTCCGCCGCCGGGCACCTCGCCCGCGCCTTCCGCAGACCGATAAACATGCCCTTCCCGAACTGCCTGACCAAAGTGTTGTCGAGTTGCAGAGACATGATCCGACCGGTATGCGGACCGCTTTGAAATGCAAAGCGGAATGATAGGCCGCAGCTTCACATCCTCGGTTCGCTTTCTCACAAAAACTCGACTGTTTTATCCGTACCCCAACATCGACCCGTTCCCACAACCTTCATGAACTCCGTTTATCTCTCCCCGTGAATTCGATCCCGCTTACCGCCCGCCACGCGCCGCCCGTCTCGTCACTGATCCCCGTGCAACCCCGCCAGCAGATCATGCGCCGCCATGTGGTACACGCTCACCAGCACATCCTCCGGCAACGCCAGACCACGCAGCACCGGCGCATCCATCGCCCCGTAACGCTCAGGGTCCACCATCGACAGGTCCGGGTCCGCGATCGGCGACTCCCCCTCGTAGCCCATCTCCAACAGCGTCCGCAGCGCCCAGTACCGGCTTGCATACAGGTCGAACGCCTCCCGCGGGCTGTTCACCTGCCCGGATATCTCGTGAGTCCCTTCCTCGCTCTGCCTCAGGTGCTCGTCATCCGTCACGATGTCGGACCCGAACAGGATGCGGCCCTTGAATCGCCTCAGGAATGCCACCACCTGCTCACGCCGATGCTTGCTCAGCTCCCGCACCATCCATTTGGTCGCGCTGGTGTCGAGATACAGGTTTGCGTACCGCTCCAGAAGCCCGGCCAGAAACTCCAGGTCCTCCGGCCAGCCCCCCATGTGGGCCGCGATCCACGGCTGGCCGAACTCCTCCAGCAGCCGCTCCAGCGGCTCGTACTGCTCCCGCTTGGTCCCGTACCGCGCCGCGTCGCGATACCTCGTCGCAAACCACGTGTCCGGGTCCGCCACATGCACCATGAACACCATCCCCAGCGCGCTGGCCGCCCGCATCGCCTCGATCCGGTGCGGCGCGTCCAGCCGCATCAGTCCCGGATCCCCCATCTCGATCCCGTAATCCCGCGCGCGAGGCGCCGCCCAGAATTTCGCAATCCGCGCGCCCAGGGCGTGGTAGGCCTCCACACGCTTGATGAACCCCTCGCCCATGTGGTGCTTGCGGTCCTCTTTTGACCAGTAGTTCGGCACCGCGATGAACCGCACCCGACCCTCCAGCGACTCCCGGATCGCCTCAACCTCCTCCAGCTTCGTCATGCTGTAGGTCATCTGGATCCCGTACCGCTCCGCCACTCGCCGGTACACTGCCACCGCCTCCCGCCCGTTGATGTGCGCGTGCACGTCGGTGATCGGCACCGGCAGGGGCGGCAGGCGCGACGCTTCTGCGGCATAATCCAATCCCAGTCGGTTCGCCGCCGTCCCCGCCCTCGCCCCGCGCTGGTCTTCTGACAGACTCATCCGGCGATGATAGACACCCTCGCCGACAAATCGATTGCCCTGGCCCATGATTGGCTCGTCGGTCTTCGCGGCGGCGAGTGGGTTCTCGACCGCCTCGCCCGTCTCTTCGGTCCCACCGACCTTTATGTTCTCGTCAACGACGGCCGCTTTCTCACCCAGCCCATCGCCGATTGCCGCGTCATTACGTCGCCCCTCCAGCGCTTCCCCGGCGCCGCCGGCCGGTTCCGCCGCCATTACCTCCCCCTCATGCCCTGGGCCGTCCAGCGTATCAAGGTTGCACAATGTGACCTGCTCTTCTCCACCAGCTCGGCCGTAATGAAATCGATCAAGCCGCCCCCCGGCGCCCTGCACCTCTGCTACTGCCATTCGCCGGCTCGATACATCTGGGAGCAAACCACCGACTATGCCGTCGGATCCGGCAGTCGCCTCCGCTCGCTTGGCCTGCGACTGCTGGCCCCCCGCTTCAAACGTTGGGACCGCGCCACCGCCGATCGGGTCACGAAGTTCCTCGCCAACAGCCGCCACACCGCCCGGCGCATTCGCCGCTGCTTCGACCGCGACGCCGAGGTCGTCTATCCCCCCGTCCGCACCGACTTCTACACCGTTGATGAATCCATCGGCCGGGAAGACTGGCTGCTGGTGGTCGCCGCCCTGGAACCGTACAAGCGCAGCGACATCGTCATCCACGCCGCCAATCGCGCGGGCTTGCCCTTGAAGGTCGTCGGCTCCGGCTCGCAGCACGCCGCCCTCCGCGATCTGGCCGGTCCCACCGTCGAGTTGCTCGGCCGCGTCAGCGACCATCAGCTCCGCGACCTCTATCGCCGCGCCAGGGCCCTCGTATTCCCCCAGGTCGAAGACTTCGGCATCATCCCCGTCGAGGCCCAGGCGACCGGATGCCCCGTCATTGCCTATGCGGCCGGCGGCACCCTCGAAACCGTCACCGAGGCCACCGGCCTCTTCTTCCATCGCCAGTCACCCGATCACATCATCGACACGGTCAAGAGCCTTGATCCCGATCGCTTCACGCCCGAGGCTTGTCGGCAGAATGCCCTGTGCTTCAGCAGCCGCACCTTCGACGAGGCCATCCGACGCCAAGTGGAGGCCCTGCTGAGCCCGGCCTAGAACACCCGACACCTTCGCGCCGCCGGTGCCCCGGCGGCCGCGCAACCGACGTCCCCGGACGTCCCAGGCGCAGTCCGGTCGATCTTCGCTGAGAGCCGCTTTGATACCGGGCAGGCGCGGCCGCACCCCGACCTTGGGGTCGCTCCCCCGTCAGTCGTGGCATCGCCTACCTCTCGAACCTCCCGTTTCCCCCGACCTCGATCGCCGGCTCCTTCTCGCCGTGGATCATCCCTCCGTCGCTGATCTCTCCCACGTACAGGCGATAGTCCGTGTCCAGGTCGACGTGCCGCACGACCCGGCAATCGAGGTAGCACAGCGCCCGGTCGATGATTGGCGAACCGCTCGGGGCCGAATGCGCCGGCAGCGTCACGAACGGGTCCTCCCCGCGCTCCGGCGGCGTCGAGAAGAGCTTCTGAAGCAGCAGATCCCCGGCACTGATCTGGCACAAGGCAAACGCCCGGCTGTCCCGTATCAGCGGTTCCACCGGGAGTCCGGCTCCGATCGCCACCATCACCAGCGGCGGCTGCTCCGAGCACGGCTGCACCCACCGCGCCAGGACCCCCGATCGCAGCCCTTCGTGGGCGCAGGTGAGCACGAACAGCCCGCAGGGGATCTGCCGAATCGCCGCCGCGATGTTCGTGCCTTCTTCCTGCGACATGCGCCGCTCCGCTTGCCGGTCCCTGGACCTTCCGCACTCGGGCGCGGCGCGGCCACCGGCCGCCACGCCCCCCAACCATCGCGTCATCAATCTGATCGGTTTCCGTGGCAGCCCCCATTACCCCGTAGGCCGCTTGTATCCAAGTTTCTTGCCATTTGCCCGGATCGTCCCAACCCGTTTGACCGGCGGGATTTAGCGGACCGCTCCGGGTGCCCCGAGTGGCCCGCAAACACTTTTTCTGCAACACAGTGTCAAAATGTGTAGCAAAGTGGGGCAGAATGGGTTATATTCCCACCGACTTCAGTCGAGGCAGGGATGCGTGCTCTTTACCGGCGAATACGAACACGCGATCGACGCCAAGCAGCGTCTGGCCATCCCGGCCGATATCCGGGCCGTGCTCGATCCGCATCTCCACGGCGAGGCCTTCTATCTCGTTCCCGGTCCCAACGGCGCGCTCTGGCTCTGGCCCGAGCGGATCTTCCAGCAGATGGCCGGGGCCATGGAGCGATCGCTTCTGCCGGCCGAGGAGATGATGGAATTCGAGGAGTTGCTCTTTTCCCAGGCCGCGCGTTCGGAACTGGACAGCACCGGCCGCATTCGCCTCCCGGAGCGCCTCCTGCTCTGGGCCGGCCTCACCGCACGCGTCGTCATCCTCGGCGTCAAAGACCATCTGGAACTCCGCGATCCCGACGCCTGGAACATTCGGCGTCAGGAGAAACTCGACAAACATGGGGAAATCATGCTCCGCGCCCGCCGCGCCTTGGCGGAGCAGCGCTCGGACCGGCGGCCGTAGGCCCGGCGCTGATCCCACTCGATGCATGGCGCGGGAGGGCGACCACGCTCCAGTTCCTTTCGGCGGGAGCACGGACGCTCCCTGGAGCGAAGGACTTCGTTGGCGCGGTGGCCAGGGACGGCCGCGGCGAGTCCGAGTCACGGATGACTCGGATATCCGGCGAGGCGCGATCGGCACGGAGCGACCGGTCGCACCCTCGCAGGGGTGGGTGGCCGCATTCGGCCCCCACACCATTCCTCGTGACGCCTCCGGCCTCCTTCCGAGACCGGAGGCTTTCCTGCCATGCGGCTCATCCCACCTGAAGCATGAGCCGTCGTTCCCTTCCACGTTGCCCGCAGCGAATCCGAGAGATGCGCTGCGGGCGTTCTTAGCGTTGACGCTGGTGGTGCATGCGCGGTCCTCTGGGCGACCCTGAAGACGGGATTCGGGTCTGGTGCGGGGGGGAGCAGCGGTACAATTAAACGCGCTGGATACGTGGAGGTCGCGCGTCTGCCAGGGGCCGCCGGGGCTTTCTGGCCTGCGGCCGTCGAGAGGAGGAAGGCCGATGTGGAGCGCGGCTCGGGTCTTCATCGTTGCGGTCGTCTGGGCGGGCTCAGGCGCCGGTGCCGAGATCATATTCGACGGCACGCCGGAGGACGGTCCGCCGCCCGCGACGCTGGGCCCGTGGGACATGACGCCGTTCCCACCCGATCCCACGCCCGTGTACACCGATGTGGTTGAGGTCGCCTCGCCGCTGGGAGGCGAGGTCGGTTTCAGCATACCGCTCAGCCATCGCGTGATCGGTGGCGGTTGGTGCGGCTGGAGCCATGGGTATGACGGCGACGTGTACTACACCATGGGGCAGCAGTCGGTCATGCTCACGCTGCCTGTCGGCACCGCCGCGTTCTACTTCTATGCCGAACCCAACTGGGGCTACTACCACGAGTTCCAGGCGATCACGGATGACGGCACGACGGGGATCGTCTACATCTCCCATGGCTACGACGCGAGATACTTCGGCTTCTACTCGCTCGGCGGGGAGACGATCGCGTCAATCGAGATTACCGCGACAGCCGACTTTGCCCTCGGCGAATTCGGCATCGCGATGATCCCCGCGCCGGGGGCGGCGGGCGCGTTGGTCCACGCCGCCGTGCTCACGCGGCGGCGAAAGAGGCCCGCAGAATAGACCCCGTTTCGGAGAAGCGGACGGCTGAAGGCCCCGGAAGAGATCGTGGCGCTCTTTCAGTCAGTGGGCCCGGGTTCCGGTGGGGCGGATGGTGCCCACGATTGCCGGTTTCTGGGCGATGATCTGATCGGCCACCTCGCGTCGATGCACTTCCACTTCCCGCGGGAAGCTGAATGCCAGCCGGACGCGATCGCCTTTTATTGAAGCGATTCGAACGATTCCGGTCGGGTCGGTCGGATCGCCGATGACGACCTCTTCCCCTTCGCGTCTTGTGATCACAAGCATGAAACGGACCTCCTGCCCGGTCAACGCGCGCTCATACCCATCCCACCTGATCTGGTAAGCGTACACGATCCGGTCGGCTACCCCAAGTGAATCCTCGACGAAATCCGAGGGTTTCCCGCGATTGCCGGCCGGGCCGGTCGGAACCCCAGGCCCAAACGTAACGTCCGGTGCATATGAGGCTTACGTCACGGCCTCCACCCGCGAGACCTCCGGGATCCGGTCCTTCAGTTGCCGTTCGATGCCCACCTGCAGCGTCATGCTGCTCGACGGGCAGCCGACGCACGCACCGTGGAAGCGCACCCGGACCACCCCGTCCCCGCTCACGTCGACCAGTTCTACATCTCCGCCGTCGGCCTGGATCGCCGGCCGTATCAGGTTCAGGATCTCCTCCACCCGTTGCTCCAGCGTGACCTGCGATCCTCCGCCGGCCTCCGCTTCCGGACTGGGTTGCGTCATCGATGTGTCCTTCCTCGGGCGAGAAACGTGTCCCGGAATCAAGTTTAGCGCCTCCGCGTTTGACCGGCTAGCCTGGGGTGTCGCGCGATACACTTCCCCCATGCATCACCGATCCGGTCTGACCGCCACCGCTGTTCGTCTGTTGCTGTCGGCCATGCTCGTCGGTGGCGTCTTCGGCTGCGCCACGCAGGTCGCCCTCGAGGATCCGCTCGGCGCCCTGATGAACGTTCAGAACGGGCCGCGGACCCACATCGCGGCGATGGAGGCAATGGACGGGCGTCCCGACGATGAAGCCTATCTCAAGGCCCTTCATCGCACCGTCTGGCACCCGGGCTACACGGTCGACGTTCGGGAGGCCGCCGTGGACCGCCTGGCCGTCCGCGACGTCGCTGGCCTGAAGCGCACGCTGCGCCAGCATCTGCCGCGCATGGCCGCTTGGCAGGGCCTCACCCGCCTGTGCGAGATCATCGCCGAACGGGGCTGGACGGACCTCAGCCCGGCGCTGGTCAGCAGTTGGGCCCAGCCGGCGCCGTTCGTCAAGCATGAAAGCGATCGGCCCGAATACAAGGCCCTGGCGCGCCTCCACGGGTCCGAACACGTTCCCGACGTGGTGTTCGAGATGCTCGTGAAGTCCAACAAGGTATCACAGCAGGGGCTGCGCACGCGCTGCTGGGAGTTGATGCATCGGTTGGGGTATCGCGATCGGCTGATCGGGCTGCTTTCGGGCCGGGACCTGCCGCCGGACGACGTTTTCCTGCTGGATCTGCAAGCGGGGGCCGAACAGCTCGGCCTTGTCCCCCACAATCGGGAGGAGATCCTGTGGCTGCGCAACCTCTGCAAGCCCGAGCACCGCGCGTTCTGGGAGGAAGCCGTCAACGCGGTTGAACACGTTCCGCCCCGCCGTCGCTGCGCTCTGGAGATCCGCGATCTTCCCGTCGTCGTCTCGGCGTGGCGCCATGAACCGGAACTGCTCAGCATGACCGAATCGGATCTCTACGCCCGGCTCGACGCGACGCTGCGTGGGCGGAAGCATCATTGGCGCGGCACGAACTGGGGCGACCCCGGGGGCGAGGCGCGCGAACGCCTGGCCGACTGGCGCAGGGAACTGACCTGGGGCGACCTCGCCGCGATGCACATCGCCCTTCGCGCCTTGGCGGTTCCACAGGTCGTCGATCATCTCTTCGATTACGCCGGGCGCGATCAGCTTGACGAATCGACGGAGTACGGCGGGGTGATCCAGCTTGATCGGAAGGGTCGGTTCGAGATTCTCGAGTTCCCGCCGCGCATCCGCGAGCACGACCGGAAGTTCAACGCCTCGCAGGCGATGCTCGACGCGGCCTACGAGGCGGTCTTCCATTTCCACATGCACGTTCAGCGTCACCGTAACGCGGATTTCGCCGGTCCGGGGTATGGCGACCTGAACTACGCCGACGCCATGCGCGCCAACTGCCTCGTGTTCACCTTCATCAATAAGAATACTCTCAATGCCGATTTCTACCGCCACGGTCGCGTGGCCGTCGATCTGGGCGACATCACGCGCCGCTGAGCGTACTGCGGGGCGCGTGGGCGGGCGGTCCGGCGTGCTGCCGCGGCGATAGGATTGCTCCGGCGTGATGCAGCTCTACCCCATCCTGGTGGTTGCCGTGATTCTCATCGCCGATGCCGGTCTCGCGGTGGGGGATCGCGCCGGGCACGAGGCCGGATGGCCGGCGCTGGCGGCGGCGGTCGCGCCGGTGGCGCTGCTGCTGCTGCTGGCGGCGCTGGTTCTGTCGTGGTGCATGCGTCGGATGACGGCGGGGCGCGCGCCCCGCAGCATCGTGACGGCCGATCGGATGATTCGGCACGCACGATGGCTGATCCTTCTGATCCACGCCGTCGCCGTGCTGCTCTACGGGTGGCTTCAGGCGGTGCGGGACACCGTGGGCGATCTCATTCTCGTCGACGAGTTCATCGCCATGCTTCCCCCCATCCTTGGGGCCGCCGCCCTCTGGTGGCTCCATTATCCGGTGGAGCGTCGGGTGCGCGAGGCGCTGCTCATTCGCCGGATCGATCTCGGTCAGCCGATCCACGCCATCCCCTCGCGGTGGCGGTACGTGTTTCAGCAGACGCGGCTGAACCTGCTTCTGCTGCTGGTGCCGATTCTCATCATTCTCGCGCTGGCCGAGGCATTGCATCTGGTCTTCGACGGCGTGGGGGAGGAGGCGCTGCCCCGGTGGCTCGGCGACGCGGCGACCTTCGTCGTCGGCTTGAGCGTGTTTCTCTGCGCGCCGCTCCTCGCGCGGCTCGTGCTCAGCCTCCGTCCGCTCGGGGCCGGTCCCGTCCGCAACGATCTGCTGGCCATCTGCCGGCGACACGGCGTTCGCGTCCGCCAGGTGCTGCTGTGGAACACGGACGGCGCGATGATCAATGCGGCGGTCATGGGGCTGCTGGGTTCGGTTCGCTTCGTGCTGATGACCGACGCGCTGATCGAGACGCTCACGCGCGGGCAGGTGCAGGCGGTGATGGCGCACGAGATCGGCCACGTGAAGCGTCATCACATGCTGTGGCTGGTGCTGTCGCTGATCGCCGCGCTGCTCGTGGCCACGGTGTTGGTGAGCCTGCCGCTGGCCGTTCTGCCGTGGCCGGGCGCGGTGTGGAGCGAGCCGGCGCTCTCGGTGGTTGACGGGCTGGTCACCGCGGTGGCCGGGACCGTCGCGCTCATCGCCTTCGGGTGGATCTCGCGTCGTTACGAACGCCAGGCCGACACCTTTGCCGTCCAGCACCTCAGCGTGGCGCAGGACGGGGAGGGCCACGACAGCGACGGGCGGATCACGGCGGAGGCGGTCGCGGCGATGAACGGCGCGCTGGATGTGATCGCGCGGCTCAACATCGTCGATCCGCATCGCAAGAGCTGGCGTCACGGCTCCATCGCCTGGCGGCAGCGGTACCTGGCGTCCATCGTCGGCGGGCGCGCCGACGCGCTGTCCATCGATCGTCTCGTGCGGCGGCTGAAGCTCGCCGCAGCCCTCGGGCTGCTTCTCGGCGCCGCGGGTGTGTTCCTCCTTGAGTGGCATGTCGCGGCGACGGGCGAGGGGGCGGGCGAGGTGCCGGCCGTGGTCGGCGTGTATGATCCCGCCGGCGGCGCCGCCGATTCGCCGCTTGTCTTGCCATGACGCATCTCCCGTTCACCAAGGTACACGGCCTGGGCAACGACTACGTCCTCGTCGACGCGCGGGAGCGCGCCGTCGATGATCCGCCCGGGCTGGCGCGGCGCGTGTCTAATCGACACCGGGGCGTGGGGGCCGACGGCCTGATTCTGCTGCTGCCGGCCGACGAAAGCGCCGGGGCCCATCTGCGCATGCGCATGTTCAATGCCGACGGCTCGGAAGCGGAGATGTGCGGCAACGGTATCCGTTGCCTGTGCAAGTACGCTTACGACCACGGCCTCATCCGCGCCGACCCGATGCGCATCCAGTCCGGGGCCGACGTGCTCACCCTTCGGTATCAGACCGGCGGGGACGGGAAGGTCCGGAGCGTGACCGTCGACATGGGTGAGCCGAAATGGGGCGCCGATGAAGTCGGCGTCCGCATTGATCGACTGGGAAGCCTCTTTGCGACGCTGCTGAAGACGGAGGCGGGGGGACCGCTGGTGTTTGATCGGCCCGGTGCGGGCGAGCCGGCCGAAGGCGCGTTCAACGCGCGATGGCTCTCGATGGGCAATCCGCACATGGTTTTTTTCTGCCGCGACGTATCGGGTATTCAGCTTGACCGCATCGGTCCGCTCATCGAGCATCACGAGGCGTTCCCGCAGCGCATCAACGTGCAGTTCGTCGAGAGGCTGTCGGCGTCGGAAGTTATCATGCGGACGTGGGAGCGCGGCAGCGGTGCGACTCAGGCCTGCGGCACGGGCGCCGCAGCGGTCTGTGTCGCCGGCGCCGCCGACGGGGTCACCGGCCGCGAGCTTCTGGCGCATCTTCCCGGCGGGGACCTGGAGCTTCGCTGGGACGAAGCGTCCGGTCACGTCTTCCTGACCGGCCCCGCCGTGGAGGTGTTCTCCGGCAACTGGCCGCTTCGTTGATTGCCGGGAGGGTGATTTCGAGGCGGTTGTCATGGTGGCGTCGGCGCGCATGAGGCCGCGCGGAAGCGGACGACAACAGAAGCGTCGACGGGCCAGGCAGTGGATCGGTGACGTTAGGTGCCCGGCGGGTCGACGATCGGATCGTACATGTCATGCGCTGGGGGCGGTGGGCCGATGGCTACGGGGCTATGAACGCGGCGGCGCGGGCGCGGCGCGCCGGTCGATCGATGAAGCGTGCTCCGCCGGGGGTGCCTGCGCAACGGCGGAATCTGGCGGAGACTGCCGTGTCGAAGAATGGTAATGACCGCTGTCCGAGCGAGAGTTGTGGATGGTTGACAGGCGGGAGACTGCTATCTCGCGAGGACCAGTATCAGCATGACGATGTAGGCCAGCGCGATGACATCGATCACCCAATGGTAGTAAATACGCATACCCCGGAAGCGCGGCCGGCGTGTTCGTATGCGGTACACGAGGATTTGGAGCTTCTTCTCCAGTTCACAAAGGTGGTCGCGCAGGTCGTGCGCTTTCCCATGAAACCACCGGTAGTGGTAGTAGCCGGCGATGAAAACCAGGCAACCAAAGACGATCGCGCTCTTTGTAAGGAAGGGTTTTAGGGTTTGGGAGTAGCTCAGCGCGAAGCCACCGACGGCCAAGCTCAGGGTGAGCGATGCCGTAAAGAATGTCCACCGGATCTTGGCGAGTTCCTGCTCGAGATGCGCGCAGTGGTCGTATTCTTTCCAGAGTTTGTCGTCTTTCGTTGCTGCTTTTGTTTCAGGTTCACTCATACGTTTGGTCCTCCATGGCAATTAGTCGGTGCTGAGTGTAACCGAGCTGTGTGAGAGGGCAAGCGGGCAATCAGTCTGGTCGGGGTGAGGGGCACGCGCGTCACGGCCGTGGGCCCGGTGGTGGTTGCTGCGCTTGCCGCGCGCACCAGGATTCTTGCCGGGGGCGGTGATGGGCTTGACCGCATCGGGCGGCTCATCGAGCGCCACGAGGCGTTCGCGCAGCGCGTCAATGTGCAGTTCGTCGGGAGGCTATCGGCCTCCGAAGTTATCATGTGCACGCGGGGACGCGGGCGCGGCGCGCCGGTCGATCGATAAAGCGTGCTCCACCGGGGGCGCCTGCGTGACGGCGGAATCTGGCGGAGACTGCCGTTTCAGAGAACGGTAATGACCGCTGTCGGAAAGAGCGTGGTGGATGGTTGACAGGCGGGAGACTGCTATCTCGTGAGGACGAGTATCAGCATGACGATGTAGGCCAGCGCAAGGATATCGATTACCCAATGGTAGTAAATCCGCACGGTCAGGAAGCGCGGGCGGCGTGTCCGTATGCGGTACACGAGGATCTGGAGCTTGTTCTCCACGTCACAAAGGTGATCGCGCAGATCGTGGGCTTTCCTGTGAAACCACCAGTAGTGGTAGTAGCCGGCGATGAAAACCAGCCAACCAAGGAAGAAGCCGGCCTTTCCAAGGAGGGGTCCCAGAGCCTGGAACTGGTTCAGCACCAAGCCGCAGACGGCGAAGCTGACGGTGAGCATTGCCGTAAAGAACATCCACCGGTTCTTGACGAGTTCCCGCTCGAGACGCGCACAGTGGTCGAATTCTCGCCAGAGGTCGTCCTTTGACGGCGTTGCTGTTGTTGTTGCAGGTTCATTCATATGTCAGGCCCTCCACGGCAACCAGTCAGGACTCAGTCTAACCGGGCTGTGTGAAAGGGCAAGCGGGCAATCAATCTGGTGGGGGGCCGGTGCACAGGGCACTGGCGCAATGATGAGCCGTCGTCCAGGTGGGCGAAACCGACAATCGCTGGCGAGGCGTAAACCTCGCCGGGTGGCGGCTGAACGTGTTCGGCGACGGGGCGGGGGCGATCGGCACCTGCACGACGACCGTCGGCCCGGTGGTAGTCGCTTCGCTCGCCGCTGCGGCTCTGACGCCGGTGGGCTTTACTTTCAGCGAATAAGAATCCGGGCTTGCGGGAGGGAGGCTTCGATCCCGTGTGCGGTGCGACCGTGGCGGGGTTCTATGCCGCCGCAGCGCGGGCGAAGCGTCGCAGGTCGTCATCGCGCAGGTGGTCGCCGTCCGCGCCGCCCCGCATGGCGAGCAGGGAAGGCGGCGCTGCTTTGCGGAACGCGGGGACTGTGCCGAGTTGCCACAGCAGGACGGCCACGTCGGTCTGGTCCGGGAGCGGATCCCGCTGCGCGGTCAGCCGCTTGATGAGGGCGTTCATGGCGATGTCGATGGCCTGCCGCACGGCCCGGCCGGTCGCGACCGGGGAGGGTTGGGTAATGGCCCAGTCATGCAAGCCACGGAGAACGACGGCGGTGGCGGCGATGGAGCCGTCAGCCCCGACGCCGAACAGGCCGTCGCGGCGCTGGAGCCGCAACAGCCGTTCGGCGGCATCGCGTGCCGTCGGGCACGGCCCGTAGGCCAGCTCGCAGAGCCGCTGCAGCGCCAGGCCGAGACCCGCGGGCGCAGCGGCGTCCGCACGGGCCAATCGGACCCTGGCCGTCTCGCTCTGGCATCGCCCGTTGGCCAGAACGCGAGTAACAAGCTTGCGGTATGCTCCGCATTCGATCATGCGCTGGATTTGCCTTTGGCTGATCATCGGCACGCCTCCCCGCAATTTGGTGGGTTAGGCATATGTTAGCATGGTGGGGCAGCGATGGCCAGGAGAATGTTCGGATTTTTTTCGGACATTTGCGGATCAGCGGCGAAAAGGCCCGGAGACGGTGCAAACCAGCGCTCCGCCCTCCCAAAGAACTGGTGTGGGGACGGCTGCGTCCCCGATCCAGCCATACCTCGGCCCCCGGCGCGGTCCGTCCGCCGTTGGGTTGATCAGAGAGGATCCCGGTCATGAGTCAGCAGCCGTATGTTCAGCCGCAGTTTGTCGTGATGCCCCAGTCGCACTCGCAGTCGAATACGCTGGGCGTCTTCGGGTTCTTCATTTCATTCATCGGCCTGTTTGTCCCGACCGGGATCGTGTCGCTGATAGGACTGATCCTGAGCCTGGCGGCGATCGGTCGGTCGCCGCGAGGGTTCGCGGCGATGGGCGTGATCCTCGGCCTGCTGGGGACGGTGTTGTGGCTGGTGGTGATGCTGTTGGCGTTGATTCTCGGGCTCGTCGCGCTGGTCGCGGTGGGAGTGGCCGTCGCGGTGGGCTTTATCCTGATCCAGCCGGAGGTCGTGGAGGTGACCACCGACATGGTGAACATCGCCATCGCGACCGAGGAGTACCAGCAGGATCACGGCGAGCTTCCGGACTCCGCGTCGGACCTGACCCTGAGCTTCGCGGTCACGACCGACCCGTGGGGGGCCACGTATGTTCTGGTGCCGGCCGAGCGCGAGCCGTTCTACGACATCATCTCGGGCGGTCCCGATGGCGAGTTCGCCACCGAGGATGATGTCTCGCTCAGCTCGCTGGATCAGACGTGGAAGAAGGCGCTGGAGGAGTACGGCGAGAAGGCCGAGGAATTCGGCCAAAAGCTCGAGCGCCTTGACCGCTCCGGGCGCGGCGGATGCGGCATCAAGATCGGCGGCAGCGACCACGAGTTCAAGAAGGACTACGAGGCCGAGGCGGTGCGAGAGATCAGAGCAGCGTTGAAATCGCTCGGGCTGGACGAGGAAGAGGACGAGCCGCAATAGGGCCTGTCCTGTTCGGCGAGTAAGAGCCGATCGGCATTCACCGCCGGGCTGATCGAGTCCGCGGCCTCCTTCGTGCGGTGGCAATCTCGGGCTTCGGACATGTCCTCGGGCGCGGTGCGATGCGCAACAGCACCAACGGCACCGGTGCGGAAAGGCGCCGCCGGGTCGCGCGGCGGGCCGCGTGGCCGAACCATCGGCGCCTATCTGAATGCGGGGCAGGGCCCTGGTCGGGCTTGCCGCGGCAGCGCATGGGCAGGTTCTTTTTCGCTAAGATGCCGCGGCCAGATGCCCCGGGGGCGAGGATCGCTGCTCGTGTTCTCACCAGGAGGCCCGCGTCCATGAGTCAATACCCGCATGATCCGCTTGCCCGGCCGGTCCAGCAAACCAACGGCCTGGGAATCGCAGGCTTCGTCTGCTCGCTGGTGGGGCTGTTCACCGGAGGCCTGCTGTGTCCGATCGGCCTGATTCTGAGCCTCGTCGCGCTGGGGCGTCAGCCGAAAGGCTTCGCCGTGGCGGGGCTTATCCTTGGTCTGCTCGGCACGTGCGGAGGGATCATCGTGTTCCTGTTGTTTGGGACATTGATCCTGGGCGCGTTGGGTATCGCGGCGGCGGCGGTCATTCTGTCCGAATCGGAGCGATTCGAGATCACGTTCGACATGGACGGCATGGCCACGGCGATCCGCGTGTATGAGGACGAGCATGGCGCGCTGCCCGCGTCGCTGGACGATCTCGAACTGCCCGAGGCGATGCGTACGGACCCGTGGGCGAGACGCTACGCGTACCGGCTGACCCCGGGGACTGCGGCGGGATTCGACGTGATCAGTGCCGGTCCCGACGGGCAGTTTGACACCGAGGACGATCTGATGCTCTCGCGGCGTGACCAGATATGGGAAGGCGCGTTTGGCGAGTCCGACCAGCCGTTGCCGGACGATGACCGGCCCGAGGGTGTCGACGGGCAAGGCGAGGACGAAACGGCTGAGCGGGAACCGGCCGAATCGGCCCCGGATGCTCCCTAGAGCGAGCGGTTTCACCGCCGGTGCAGCGAATGTCGAGATGTGGCAAGGTGGCGCCGTTTGCCGCTGGAAAGGCCGCGTGGTCTGCCGTTTCGCTCCCGGCCGCGCGCCCCCGCCGATTCCAGGCTACGTGTCAATTGACAGCGGTCCAGGCCGTCGGTCGCGGATTGCCGGAGGGATCTGTGAGGTTCTTGCTTGTGCGGGGCGAACGCCGAAGTAGAATCGAGTAATGTGGATGGATGGAAGGGTCGCGGCGGGCGGCCCCGGCGGGACGGGATCGGCAGCGCTTTCCAGGAGGCATCGGCATGGGAGACAAGTCAGATTCGACAAGGCCGGCAGGCGTGTGCATTGGCTGGGCGGCGGCAATCGTGCTCGCGGGCGTAACAGATGTCGCAATAGCGGAGGAGCCCTGCGAACCGGGGGAGGGGCTGTTCCCGCCGGACTGCCCGTACGCCACCAAGATCGTGGTGTGTGCAAACGGCCGGATCGTCGTTGACGACTATAAGCAGCGAGAGACCTCGATTGCGGCGGTTGCCGATGGGTGCAAGCTCACCCTGGCCGGGTTCTGGATCGACAAGGCGCAATACGTTGCGGTTTCCGGCTCGGAACACCTTGCCCTCTCCCTGTCCAATGACGGCGGGCGTCACTGGTATCGTGCGGGTGGGGACTTCCCGCCCTGTGACCAGACCTTGGAGGGGGATCCGCGCCGGTTCCTGAACGACTGCTTCTTTGCGGGCTGCCTTTACGATCCGGATCCGCCCGAGTGCGATCTGCTTCCCAATGATTGCACGGGGTACGACTGGGACCCAGGAATCTCCACGGCTGCGGAGCCTTGGGTTTGCGCCGGCGGCAACGGGAACCTCTATTTCATTGGCGCAGATCGACCCACCGGTATTGAGAACGTTCAGTATGCTGTGCTCTTCTCCCGCAGCCCGGATCGCGGGGAATCCTGGGGACCGTTCACCTGCTGCTGGGATGGCCAGCAGGAAGATCGACGTCTAAAGCACATCTGCGAGGAACTAGAGTACGACCCTCCAGTCCCTGACGAATACGGTGTCCTTCACGATCTCTTCGATCCGGATCGCACGGGAATCGCTGCAAGTCCGAATCCGACAAGTGATCGTGTTTATGTGTATTGGAACGCGAGTCACCACGGCCAGATCTGGTGTATGCAGTCGGACGATCAAGGGGAGAGTTGGCTGCCTTCCCGTGTGAGTATCCTCCATGAAGTTGTGCATGTCGGCGAGGATAGAGAGGAAATCCACGCTCCTGGGGCTGTGGTCGATGACGAAGACACCCTATATATCGCGTGGGCTCATCTGAACGATATCAGCAGGCCGGACGTTCCGATGCAGATTCGTTTCAGACGATTCAACGAACAGATGGGATGGGATCCCCCGTTGCATGAGTCTCCACGATCGCTGCCTGACGAGGATGACGAAGAGGTTACGTTCAACGGGTGCCAGCTAGGCGGCTGCGCATATGCGGAGCGAAGCGTGCCCTCCATCGCTGTCGATTGCTGCGAGTCTCCTTACGATGGCTGGGTTTATGTCGTGTATGCGGATCACAGCGAACCTGAAGCGCCTTACGACTACTCCCGGATCAAGTTCCAGCGATCCTGCGACAGTGGTGTGCAGTGGGACGATCCTGTCGCCATCAGTCCGGATCCGGTACACGTAGATTCCATCCAGTTCTATCCTCGCGTGCGCGTGGACGGCCGGGGCAATATCGGCGTCTCATGGTACGACACGCGTTTTCGAGGAATCGGAGCGAACCCGGAATATGACATCTTCTTCGCCTATAGTGATGATGGCGGAGCCACCTGGCGTGAGAGACGCGTTTCTGGCTTCGGCGACGAGCCGGGGTTCTTTGATCCGAATTTGCCAGATCCTCCGCAGGATCCGGACGATTACAGCGGTATGACAGCCGATCCGCGCAGCGGGTATGCGAAGTTCTACATCCTCGCGATGGGTACGCAGGCCGATCCGCCGCAGGACAACCAGGACGTGTTTTCCTATGAAGTGAGCCTCCGGCCGGCGGGCGATCTGGACGGCGACTTTGACGTGGACCAATA
>Ga0272442_10004324_pt1 | contig 19495 bp, 15 predicted proteins | sample SSMForm2O_FD_200262 | JGI IMG/M metagenome (GOLD analysis project Ga0272442, IMG submission 200262) | Marine sediment archaeal communities from Little Sippewissett salt marsh, Falmouth, MA, United States - SSM-Form-2O | ecosystem: Environmental > Aquatic > Marine > Wetlands > Sediment ... | reverse complement strand
AGAACAGCTTCATGGGAAGGTTATTCTAAAACGTTTCCCCAGAACGATCTTCACGATCAAATTTCCAATTGAGATCAAAAAAGAATAGAAGTACTTATTTCCCAGTTATAACGATTAAATAACGATACTAACTAATTTCTTAGGAATAACAATGATCTTCTTAATCTTTTTATTATTAATGTACTTTTTCACGTTTTCTAGATCAAGAGCTAATTTCTTGATCTCTACTTCTGAAGTAGTAGTATCTACTGTCAGTTTTCCCCTGATTTTACCCATAATCTGTACTACGTAAGTAACTTCGTCTCGAACCAGATAACTCTGATTATATTCGATCAATCCTGCTTCATGAATTAGAATTGAATTACCAGCCCTCTGCCATAGTTCTTCGGAAATATGAGGTGCAAAAGGATAAAGTAACTGGGGAATAATCAGACAGGATTCTACGTAAATGGCTTTTTCGCTTGGATCAAGTTTCTTGGCATCACCGATGGCATAAACATTATTCAGATGCTCCATTATAGCTGCTATTGCAGTATTATATTGCATCCGATTAATATCATCAATAACTTTTTTTATGGTTGAATGGGTGCTGAAAAGTAGTTTTTTTATTTCAGATCTTGTTTCTTTTTTCTTTTCAATTTCCAATTTATTTTCTAGGATTAATTCGTAATTATCTTCGAACAATTTCCAGACCCTGTTTAGAAATCTAAAAGCGCCTTTCACTCCCTCATCACTCCATTCCACATCTTTTTCCGGTGGAGAAGCAAAGAGCATGAATGTACGAACTGTATCGGCACCGTAACGATCGATAATATACTGAGGATCTACTACATTACCCTTGGATTTACTCATCTTAGCACCATCTTTAGTAACCATACCTTGGGTCAATAATCTGGCAAAAGGTTCGTCTGTATTTGCCAATCCAATGTCACGCATGAATTTATGGAAAAATCTGGCATATAACAGGTGCATACAAGCATGTTCAATACCTCCGATATACTGATCAACTGGTAACCAGTAATCAGCCTTGTCCCGAGCAAAAGGTATCTCTTCGTTTTTTGGATCGGTGTAACGAGCAAAGTACCAGGAACTGTCAACAAAAGTGTCCATGGTATCTGTTTCTCTTCGAGCAGCTCCACCGCATTGAGGACAGGTCGTATTAATCCATTCATCCACAGAGAGTAATGGATTACCTGTTGTTTTTCCAAGTTTAACATTATCAGGAAGTTTAAGTGGAAGTTCTTCATCAGGGACCAATACAGTACCGCACTTTTCACAGTAGATTACCGGTATGGGGGTTCCCCAGTAGCGCTGACGGGATATTCCCCAGTCTCTAAGCCGATAGGTTATTGCTTCTTCTCCCATGTTGTTTTCCTGCATCCAGAGGGTGATGATGTTCTTTGATTCTTCGCTGTTCATTTCATCGAATTGGGCTGAGTTAACCAGAATTCCCGGTTCGATGTAGGCTTCTTTCATTTTATTGAGATCCAGATCTTTTTCTTGGTTCTGGATCACGATCTTGATTGGGATGTCGTACTTCTTAGCGAATTCAAAATCTCTTTGATCATGAGCAGGAACAGCCATCACTGCACCGGTACCATAATCCATCAGAACATAGTTCGTGATCCAGATCTGAACCTTTTCACCATTTACGGGATTAATGGCATATCGACCTGAAAAGATACCTTCTTTAGTAGTATCTTCTGCTGTTCTCATTATTTTATCTTCATTTATAACTCGTTCACAGAATCGTTTCATACTATGGTTGTCTGGTTCTTGTTTGAGCCACCGTGTGACCAGTGGGTGTTCAGGTGGCAAAGCCATGAAAGTACATCCGAAAATTGTATCTGGACGGGTTGTAAAGACCGTTAATATATCCTGTTCAATTTCAAGCTTGAAATGAATATTCGTCCCGAAGCTTTTTCCGATCCAGTTTTTCTGCATAGAGATTACGCGTTCTGGCCAGTCTATCATTTTAGAAAAATCAAGTAATTCTTCTGCATAATCAGTGATTTTGAAAAACCATTGTTCCAGTTCTTTTTGCCTAACCGGATTTTCACAACGCCAGCAACGTCCATCCTCTACCTGCTCATTTGCTAAAACAGTGTTACACGAATCACACCAATTAACATAAGATGATTTTTTATAAACCAATCCTTTCTCATACATCCGTTTGAACAACCATTGGCCCCAGCGATAGTATTCGGGGTGACATGTGCTGAGTTCTCTACTCCAGTCAAATCCAAATCCCATAATTTGAAATTGTTTTTTCATGATATCTATGTTTTCATCGGTTGAATTCCTGGGGTGAGAGTTATGCTGGATAGCGAAATTTTCAGCTGGCATCCCAAAAGAATCATAACCCATGGGTTGCATCACATTATAACCCTGCATCAATTTGAATCTTGCAATAGCATCAGCAATGGAATAGTTTGATACATGACCCATGTGGAGGGTACCGGAAGGATAGGGAAACATTGAGAGCACATAGTAATGAGGTTTTTTGCTGAGATCTTCAGCTTCGAACACTTTTCTTTCCTGCCAAATATTCTGCCACTTTTTTTCTATCTCTTCAAAAGGATATTCCATCATCATCTCCTGTTAAATTCAATTTCATTTAAGCTGATCGTAAATATCAGATTGTGTTCCCCTAAAAGGGGAGTAAGAGCAAAGATAGAGAAAGGACTCGCTTTCTTTCCTTTTCAAGAATTAAATAAATGCTAATTTCATTCATCTTTTGTCTCAAGCCCTTTATTTTTGATATAATAAGGGTCATATTTTGAAGGATTTCAATTTGGTCAAATCTTTTTTCATAGCTCAAGATAAAAAACTTGAAATAATAAATTAAGTAATTGAAATTTGATTATTACGGAGGAGAAGATGAAAATAATCCGATTTTTTAATCAGAAAAGTTCCCTTTTCACTATCTGGGATATAAAACTCGCTCAACTGACCGCAATGTTACTTGTTCTGATTCTAGTTAAATATATCCCCGTTTTACTAAAGATTGACGTTCTGGTATTGATTGTCCTGCTTATAATTTCAGCCTTAAGACCTTGTTACGTTATGTTCTTTAAAAAAAGTTGATTTTTTGAGCTCTGATGTCATTGTGATCGGGGCAGGGCCTGCCGGGATAATTACTGCAATCACTGTTGCAGAGAATGGCTTTCCGGTTTGCCTGTTGGATAAGAATCCTGAACCTGCCCAAAAATTACTTTTAACTGGTCAAGGAAGATGCAACCTGACGAATTATACCGATGTAGAGGGCTTGGTTACTAACATTCCCGGTAACGGAAAATTCCTCAAAAACTGTTTTCATCGTTTCGATGCTATCGATACAATTGATTTTTTCCATGAAATTGGCTTATCGACAAAAGTTGAACGTGGTAAGAGAGTTTTTCCCGAATCTGATTCTGCTGCCCAGGTCAAGGATATTCTCTTGCAGCAATTAGTAAAATCGGGAGTTGATTATCATCAAGCCGAAGTTACAAAAGTAACTAGGAATAATGGTAATTTCAGGATCGAAACTAAACGCGGAAAGCAGTTTTCTAGTTCAAAGTTAATAATCTCAACAGGAGGAAAATCATATCCTGAAACTGGGTCAGATGGATCAGGTTATCTACTCGCAGAGAAACTTGGCCATACAATAATTCCCCCCAGACCTTCTCTTGTTCCAATTATTGTAGAGGAAAAGTGGGTAAAAGATTTAATTAATCTGGACTTGAAAAACATAGCTATACGAATATATAATGAGCATAATAAATGTGTCTATAGTGATTTTGGTGAAATGTCATTTAATTCAAATGGCGTAGGAGGACCTGTTATCCTTCCGGTTAGTGCATATCTGAAATCGATCGCTAACCATTATCTGTTGATAGATCTTAAACCTGCTCTTGATGAAAAAAAGCTGGATCAACGTTTGCTAAGAGAATTCCAAAATAATCCTAATAAGACATATAGCAATATTCTAAAGTTACTTCTTCCTGGTAAAATGATAGCTACCCTGATAAGGTTAACCCGGATACCGGGATCAAGAACAGTCAATCAAATTAAAAAACATGAGAGGAAACAGATAGGTTTTTGGATCAAAAACTTGAGGTTAAATCTGAAAACTTTTCGACGAATAGAAGAAGCTCTCATTACCTCTGGTGGTATAAATATTAATGAGATCAATCCTCATACTATGGCTTCAAAACTGGTTCCAGGTCTCTACTTTGCTGGAGAGATAATAGATGTAGATGGTTTAACAGGAGGATTTAATTTGCAGGTTGCGTGGAGTACCGGAAGAATCGCAGGAATTGATTGTTCTTTAAAATCTTAAGGTAAAGCAGGTTTCATTTTCCGGTTCGGAGATTACATTGATCGTACCTCCATGCAAGCGCATGATCTGACGTGATAAACTCAAACCAATTCCAGAACCATTCTGTTTGGTTGTAAAAAAAGGTATGAATATTTTATCTATGACATCTTCTAGGATACCGCAGCCATTGTCAATTAATTGGATCATTACTTTTCCTTGGGAACCGATCTGGGCTTTTAGTTGAATGATCGGTTCTTCCTGCTGTTTAAGAGCATGGATCGAATTGTTGATCAGGTTTATTAGTATTTGTTCAATTAACTTTTCATCAGCTGTTAATTCGAGGTTAGTTGGTTCTATCTTAACCAAAAAATCTATATTGTTTTCTTTTAGTTTATCGTCCATCAAAACCTGAATACTTTTGAAAAGTTGCTTTAGGGGAAAGATGGAAAAATCAGGTTTTGGAACATGGGTAAGGCTACGGTAAGTGCCAACGAATTCTATCAAACCTGTGCTACGCTTATTTATTGTCCTGAGGGCGTTCCGCATGTCGATTATAGTTTCATCATCAATTTCCTGAGGTTTGTTATCGGTGGTATCGATGGGATCCAATACTTTATTTATCGTAGCTGATAAAGATGAAATAGGAGTTATGGAATTCATGATCTCATGGGTAAGAACTCTGATCAATTTCTGCCAGGCTTCCAGCTCCTGCTCTTCCAATTCCATCTGAATATTCTGGATCGAGACCAAAGTTATAACTCTATCTTTCAGTTTGAATTCCTTAGCATAGACCATAAGTTGAAGAATGTCATCTTCTATGTTAATTTTAATTAATTTTTTTTCTTCGGATTTGAGAGAGTTGAGGGTTTGATAAAAACTTTCTCCAAAAGATGATAGTTCAGAGATATTCTTTAATTTGTTAATCCTGAATAATCTTTTGGCAGCGTTATTGAAAAGTTCAATGGATCCATCCTTTCGAAAGGAGATCAAAGCGATCCCGATATGCTGAATTACATTAAGTAGATAATAATAGTTCGTTTCTTTTTCTGACCTTATTTTTTGAAACTCTTCGATCACACTGTTGAAAGATGTTACCAATTCATCGTAAGCTGAGCCCAATCCCTCGATCTTGAAAGAGCGTACAAAATCAGAATATTTTATCGATTCCAGGAAATTTGTCAGATAGCGATTTGTCTTTTCTACATAATGTAGTAAGGATGATATTTGTACGATCACCAATAAAGCGATCAACACAGGAGTAATACTGTAGTTCATATTGAAGATAATATAAGAGAAAAGGATCAGGGTTATTGAGATCAGAAATATTCTGATAACACAGTTTAGTTTGAAGTTTTTAAAGGTCATATTTATCTAACCTGCGATAGAGTGAGGTTCTGGTCAATCCCAGTTCTCTAGCCGCCTGAGTTATATTTCCCTTATGTTTTTTCAGTACTTTTCTGATGATCTTTACTTCAACTTCTTCCAGGTTAAAATTTTCTAATCCTATTTCTTCCTGAGCACATTCTTTAGAAGTCAGGATAAAATCCTCAGGATTAAGTATTCTACTGTCACTCATGATGACTGCTCTTTCGATAGCGTGCTGTAATTCCCTTACATTACCAGGCCAGGTGTAATTCTCCAATTTTTGCCTAGCGGAAGAACTGATACCATCAATATCTTTTTTATACTTTTTCTTATTTCTGCTCAAAAAAAATTCTGCGAGGGGTTGAATGTCTTCGATCCGATCTCGTAATGGTGGTAAATTTATCTCGACAGTGTTGATTCGGTAGAGAAGATCCTGACGGAAATTGTTCTCCAACACCATATTATGAATTGGCATATTAGTAGCACAAATTAATCTAACATCAACATGATGGGGCCGATTCGAACCTACCCTGGTAACTTCCTGTCTCTCGATAACGCTGAGTATCTTGGATTGCATTGACATAGAGAGATTTCCAATCTCGTCCAGAAATAGAGTCCCCCCACTAGCGATCTCAAACCTTCCCGGTCGGTCTTTTCTAGCATCGGTAAAGGCTCCCCGTACATGCCCGAATAGCTCACTTTCAAAAAGAGTTTCACTGATAGCACCCATGTCTACACTGATAAAAACATCATTTGCTCTAGCGGAGTTTCTATGTAGAGCCCTGGCAACAAGTTCTTTACCGGTTCCGTTTTCTCCCAGAATTAGTACACTGGCAGAAGTTTGAGCAACTTTCTTTATTGTCGCGTAAACCTCCTGCATGGCATCGGAATTTCCAATGAAGTCATGAAAAGGCTGATCCAGAGAAGCACTCAACTCTTGTTGTTTAAGTCTCAAATTTGTTGCTTCGTATCTGGATCTTCTCAATTTTATCGCTGATGAGATAGTCGCCAGTAACTTTTCATTTTGCCAGGGTTTAAGAACAAAATCGACTGCACCTGCCTTAACAGCTTTTACAGCTTTTGATACATCACCATAGGCAGTGACGAGGATAACTGCAGCATCTGGATCAATTTGTAGTATCTTATCCAGCCATTGATAACCTTCTTGGCCGCTGATCATATCTTTGGAGAAATTCATGTCGAGTAGAATTGCATCGTAACTCTCTGTCTGCAGAATTTCTGGAATCTTCTGTGGATCTTTCTCTGTCTTAATGTCTATCCCATGTTGCTTAACAAGCAATTTTAAAGCTACCAGGATATCTTCATTATCATCGATTGCAAGTATTCTTCCCAGTCTCTTTGTCATCATTTACCTCACTTGAAATTGATCAGTAATCAGGTAAACAATCTTAATTAAACTTTTTCAGTCAACATAATCCTTCAAAAATCGTTCGGAAACGTACAATAAATGTCTTGATATCGGACGGTAAAAAACAAAATAATTGTAGGCTAACCTTCTATAATAAAGAGAATTATGTTTATGGCACATTATTTGCGAATTGATTACCAGACAAAAAAGGAATGGTGAAGATGGATAGAATAATCGAGAAAAAGAAATGGACACCAAAAAAGATTTTCTGGTTATCTCTGGCTGGGATATTTCTGTTCTTCGTGATTTATAATTTAATCTTTGCTGATCATAGTTCAAAACTCAATGTAAGAACTGAACGGATCAGCATTGAAACAGTGAAACTGGATTATTTTCAGGATTATATTTCCATAACAGGCACGGTTGAACCAATCAGGACTGTTTATCTGGATGCCCTTGAAGGGGGAAGAGTAGAAGAGATAATGCTGGAAGAAGGCATAATGGTTAGAAAGGATGATGCAATCCTGCGTTTGAGCAATACAAACCTGCATCTCGATATTTTAAACCGCGAAGCTAATCTGGCCGAGCAGATGAACAATTTAAGAAATACCAGGATCATGATGGAACAACGTAAACTTGATCTGAAAGAGCAAATCCTGGAATTAGACTATTTGATCAATCAACAGGAAAAAAATTTTGTAAACAACAAATCATTGTATGAAAAAAATTATATTTCTAAAGAGGATTTTGATGATTCCAGAGATCATTTCGATTACTTAAAAAGAAGAAAAGACCTTTTGATTGAAACCCAGAAACAGGATTCACTTTTCAGGAAGGTTCAGATCGAACAGCTAGAGGATTCGGTTGAAAGGATGCAGGATAACCTTGGAATTGTCAGGCATAAACTGGAAAATCTAATCCTGAAAGCTCCCATCGATGGAGAGTTGGCTTCAATAAATGTAGAGATCGGTCAAGCTGTTTCTTCTGGTCAGAGATTGGGTCAGGTCAATGACCTTACAGCTTTCAAGATTAATGCTGACATTGATGAACATTATATTTCCAGGATAAAAAAAGACCTTTCAGGTAATTTTGAGTTTGCTAATAACGAATACCAACTTAAGGTGAAAAAGATATATACTGTGGTTCGAAACGGCAGATTCTCAGTTGATATGGTTTTTGTGGATGAGATTCCAGAAAGGATCAGGATCGGTCAAACTTTTCGTGTTAAACTTGAATTGGGAGATCCCAAAGAAGCACTACTTATCCCCAAGGGGGGATTTTATCAGACTACAGGAGGTCAGTGGATTTTCGTTGTCGATGAATCCGAAAGTTTTGCTGTAAAACGGGATATCAGACTTGGGAGTATGAACCCAAAATATTATGAAGTTCTGGATGGACTTGCATCTGGCGAGAAAGTAATAGTGTCAAGTTATGATAATTTTGGTGACGTTGATAAATTGATTTTAAAGAACTAATATAATTGGAGGAAAAATGATTAAAACAAGAGATCTGGTTAAAATCTACCGTACTGATGAAGTTGAAACAACTGCCTTGAATAATGTTAACATGGAAATCAAGGAGGGTGAATTTGTTGCTATTATGGGACCTTCCGGCTGTGGGAAGTCAACCCTACTCAATGTTGTAGGATTATTGGATAATCCTTCTAAAGGTGAATTGTTCTTTCTTGAAAATGAAGTGTCAAAGTTCAATGAAAGAAGAAGAACCAACCTCAGGAAATCAAACATTGGCTTTATCTTCCAGAGTTTCAATCTGATCGACGAGTTGACCGTTTATGAGAATGTAGAATTGCCATTACTCTATTTGAAAATGTCGTCTTCGGAACGTAAAAAAAGAGTGGAATCTGTTTTAGACAGAATGAAAATAGCTCATCGACGTAAACATTTTCCTCAGCAATTGTCCGGCGGTCAGCAACAGAGAGTTGCTGTGGCGAGAGCTGTAGTTACAAAACCAAAACTAATCCTCGCCGATGAGCCCACCGGGAATCTTGATTCTGCCAATGGGGAAGAGGTAATGGATTTACTCACTCAATTGAACGAGGAGGGGACAACAATCCTCATGGTTACTCATTCACCCTCACACGCAGAGTACAGTCATCGGATAGTGCAACTTTTCGATGGGCATATTGTAACAGAAAATATCCAGAAGGATTTTCAATTGTAAAGAAGATCAGGCAGGAGTAAGCATGGTAAAGAATTATCTTATAACAGCGATCCGTAGTCTTAGGAGAAATAAGTTTTTTGCTGTATTGAATGTACTAGGTCTGGCACTGGGTTTAACCTGTGCGATCCTGATAGGTTCATTCGTGAGGTTTGAACTTTCCTATGACAGGTATAATCAAAAACATGATCGGATCTACAGGTTGGAATCTCACTTCAACATACAGGGAAAAGACGACCTGTTTGCTGTAACCTCACTTCCTCTTGCTCCTGCGCTGATGAAAGAATATCCAGAAATTGAAAATTTCTGCAGATTCACCTTCAGTGATAATAATCTCTTTAAATATATGGAAAATGAGATTTTCGAATCTGATGTCTATTTTGCTGATTCTACTGTTTTTGACCTTTTTACCCTTGAATTCATCAGAGGTTCTGCTAAGGGTGCTTTATCAAGACCCAATACAATGATTCTAACGGAAAGTTTCGCAGGAAGACTCTTTGGTAACGAAGACCCGATGGGTAAAACAATAGAAATAGCTAATGGGGTTAAATTCGAAGTGACCGGGGTAATTCGGGATCTACCAGACAACACTCACCTGAAATATCAAGCACTCTACTCAATGATAACTTTAGCAGATATCTATGGAAGAGACGTTTTTTTCAGCTTAGAACCGCGTTTATTCTGGAATGTAGGCTTTTATTCATTTATTCTATTGAGAGAAAACAGTAGTATTCAGAATATTCTTGATAATTCTCCAAATTTTTACGAAAAGTATATGAAAGAACTGGGAGATCAATTGAACGCATCATTTCAATTGATGGTTCAACCCCTTGCGGATGTACATTTGAAATCTAATCTGGGTTATGATTCTCCTAGTGGTAATATGTCATATATATATACTTTCGGACTCATAGCGATCTTCCTCTTGCTGATTGCTTGTATAAATTATATGAATATGGCGACTTCACAATCAGCTAAAAGAGCCTTGGAAGTTGGCATGAGAAAAGTTCTGGGAGCTCAGCGATTTAGAATTCAGAGTCAATTCCTGGTAGAAGCTGTTTTGGTAGCCTTTTTTGCTTTGATAATAGCTTTTATAGCAGCAGAATTGCTTTTACCTGTGTTCAATCAGTTATCAGGGCGTTCTCTAGAACTGGATTTTCAGAATAATCTTTTCTATGTCCTAGTTATTGTTATAATAACATTATGTGTAGGACTTATATCGGGGAGCTATCCCTCTTTTTACCTGTCTTCACACAAACCGATGGATGTAATGAAAGGGGATTTAGGGGGAAAGGACAAAGGTACACTTCGTAAAATTCTTGTCTTGGTTCAGTTTACTATTTCCCTTGTGATGATCATAGGAACGTTTATTGTTGTTAAACAGATACAATTCTTCCAAAAAAAGGACCTTGGTTTTAATAAGGAGAATATTATCACAATAACGGTTAGAGATACCACCGGGATCAGGAATCTTGATTCTTTCAAAGGAGAGCTTGAACAGCATTCAAATGTCATCAGTGTGGGACGTTCTAACAGTATTCCTGGAAGTGGTTACGGGATCATTGTGCAGAGAATTGAAGCAGATGACGGGTCTATGATTGAAAAAGGCGTTAATTTTGTTTTTATGGATCATGATTATCTTGATACAATGGATATGAAGATCATCCAGGGTCGTAATTTTGATCCAGATCTGGAGTCTGATCTTGAAGAATCCATCCTGATCAACGAAGCGGCAGCAAATATTTTTGGTTGGAGAGACCAAGCTATAGGAAAAAGAATCCAGTTCGGTGCAGGCACAAATGGTTCAGCAACAAGGGACACTAAAGTAATTGGCGTAGTACAGGATTTCCATTACGAGTCGCTTCATAACAGAATTGATCCGATCCTGTTCCTGATTTCTGATAGACCTTTGCGAACTCTTAGTATCAAGATCAGCGATCGGGATGTAAATGAAACCCTTGAATTTATCGACTCAAAATGGAGTGAATTTCTCCCCGATTATCCTTTCGACTATGCTTTTCTTGATGATAACCTGAGACAACAATATATAGCTGAAGAAAAACTGGGAAGTGTATTTTCCTATTTCGCTTTGATCTGTATCTTTATCGCTTGCCTTGGTTTGTTCGGATTAGCTGCTCATACTGCAGAACAGAGAAAGAAGGAAATCGGGATCAGAAAGGTAATGGGTGCTACAACAACCAGTATTAATCTGCTTCTTTCCAAAGAATTTGCTAAATGGGTCTTGATCTCCAATATCATTGCCTGGCCAATAGCTTATTACCTGATGAAGGAATGGCTGAATAATTTTGCCTATCAGATAGAGATACTGCCTAATATAGGACTTTTCTTCCTGGCAGGTTTTATAGCTTTTATTATCGCATTAATAACTGTAAGTTTTCAATCGGTCAAAGCTGCTTCGACCAATCCGGCAGAGATCATTAAATACGAATAACCTGGAGGTAATAATGAAAAAACTAATCGTTTTCACACTTACAACGATAATTTTAGCCGGTTGTGCTACTAATGGAATACTTATCAACAGTAAAACTGCTGATAAAAATCGGTCTATTTCTTACTACAGTTCCGATATCACAGTTCCTGTAGATAAAGTAGGTCCCGATCAGGAATTTATGTTCAATCTCTCTTTTTCTGAAGATCAAATGATCCCCAATTGGGAATTTTGCCTAAAACATCCGGATAACAAGATCCAAAATCCGATTCTAATGTTTGTTATTGATGATGAAATTTATCAATATAATGTTTGTTTAATTGAAAAAGGTAAGATCAGTTTAGGGATCAAAGGAACTTCGAATCAGTGCTTGAACTATCGCTTTCCCATTGATGCCGAATTGTTTAAGGCGATTATGTTCGGTAAGGATATAAGTATCTTGTTGACTTGGAATGGGCAGAAATTTGAAAGTATTTTGTCCCATGAGATTAAAAGCGATTTCAGTTTATTCTACAATTATATTAGAAGAAATGTGATTGAGAATAAAACTTTAGTACTTAAAGCGTGAGGAGCAGTGATATGAGAGAAGTCGTACTTAGTATACCAACACTTGATGCTGAACAAAATCTGGAAATAGATGTGCGAATAAACGGAAAAAAAAGAACTTTGAAATACAGAGTGGAGATTTTGTATTGGCAAGGAACTGAACCTACTTCAGAAGAAAAGGTAACAGTACTCAAACACTATATCAAGGATTATGATAAAGATTGGGAATTGATCCAGATCGGAGCTCCAGAGAGAGATAATATTCCCCTCATGTTCAGGCAGAGATCTTAGGGTTTCTCTCAAAGTCTCCAAAAAAAAGCTTGAAAAAATTGGTCTGAAACCTAATTTCAGATCAATTTTTTTTTGAGGGAGATTTTTAATGTGTAGATTTATACTTCTTTTACTTATTCTTATTATGAACAGTTATTCAAATGCTAGCATCATATTCAATTATTCCCAAAATGATCAAATCTTTATAGGATCTAATCTGGATTGTGAAGATGCTGAATCAATTATGTGGTTTATAGGAAATGATAGTACCGAATATGGTAGGGTGTATTTTGGTTTTTCAGACAGAAAACCAGGGAGTGGTATGAATGACCAAGGCCTTGTAATTGGTAAAATAGAAGGGAGGTCGTATGATTCATCAGTACAGAGAAACAGAAATGACCTTCTGGATGAAATGCTGGATAATATAATGGCTGAGTGTTCTACAGTTAAAGAAGCCCTTGGTTTTCTTAACGAAAATAATCTCGAATCCTTCCAAGATACTCAAGTAATGTTTACAGACAAACATTGTAATTCCGTAATTGTCACAGAAAACAAAATCGATCGAAACAGGAATTACTATCAGATTATGAGCGATCTAAATCCTGCTCAGAATAATAAATCTGAAAATATTTCATCTTTTAAGTATAAGATCGCAGAGAATATGATAAAAAGTAAGGGCTTTTCGCAGGATTTGATCCGAAATATTCTAGCTGCAACTCATCAGGAAGGGATTCAACCTACCCAAATATCCAATATTTTTGATCCTGTTTCCGGGTTGATATATCTGTATCATTTTCATAATTATGAAAATACTGTCAGGATAAATCTAAAAGAAGCTTTAAAACAAGAAAACTCTGAGGAGAATATTGCTAATCTTTTTCCTCAATTATATTCCTTTCTTGCCTACAAAGAAGATCTCCCAACACCCATCGATCAAATACTGCTTAATTGGATTGATCATCATAACATAGATTTTATCATCAGCAAATATAATGAATTAAAAAATGATTATCAAAAAGTTCCTAAATATGATTTTAAAGAAGAATATTTATATGAAATTGCTGACTATTTGTTGCAAAATGATAGAATTGGAGATGCAATCCTGATATATACTCTTAGCACCGAGGAATATCCTGAAAGCTGGGAAGCATATTTCAATTTAGCTATAGCAAATATTATGATGGGTGATAATGAGAAAGCTCTTGGATACCTCAAAAAATCCCTAACTCTATCCCCCCAAAATGACCTTATTAAATTAAAAATCAAGGAACTTGAATTGGATTAATGTTTATTTTTTCTGAATTGTTTTAGGCTGTGTGGAAGCAGGATCAATAAATTTATAGTAGCAAGGATCAAAATAAACAAAACAGCAGTTCTAAATCCATATAAAGGGTATAATATTATAGAAACAATCAAACCACCGGTCATAGCACCGATGCTGTCCAAGCTATAAAAGGAAACACCACTCTTAATCCGATCCGTACGGAATTTTAAAACTAGTAAATATGCCAGGAGATATCCTTCGCATGTAGCTACTAGAAAATTCAAGATAAAAAGCGGTAAAGCTGATTCCACTACCTCAAAAAGGTTCAGTAATAGAATGATTAAAAACAGATTGAAAAGTGCTGGGATCAATACACACAGCTTTATCAGTCTCTGAAGGATGAAACCAAAGACCAAACCCAGCATGAACAACAATGAAAAAAGATAGATATAATAATACAATAAACCGAATTTACTCTGGAAAATATTCAGTAACATGATTTCGAAAACAAAATTAATGAAACTTGCGTTGAATATTACAAGATCCCAGGGTAGAGTGCTAGAATGGGATAGAGCGGAAATAGCTCTAAGAAAGACAAACAACCCGCTTAAGCTCAGAATAAATAACAACACCGGACTTTTATTAAAAAGGTTAAAATAATCTTCAATCCTGATCCCAAGATGTCTTAACCAAAGCATAATTGAGGTTAAATATGCTGCAGGGTAATCAAGAGTGTTTCTACCAGTATTATATTTTGCCAGCGCTTGTTCTATTTGTTTGATCCTCATGAGATTACAGCGATCTTTTATCAATATTTCATTAAAAACGGGGCTTTTTATTCCTTGATTTTGTTTACGATTGATTAATTCGACAGGATCGTTTGAAATATAATTGCTGTTCGATGCTATATAAAGATTCTTAATTGAAGGTATGATGGTAGAATAGACGAAATAGGGATTTGTTGTTCTTGAGATTATTGAGGTCAATAATCCTATTTCAGCTATAAGATTGTTCACTCCACCGCTTGAAGATTGAACTAAAACTGATTTGCTGTCAACCATTATCGAGCTTAGCAGGTTTATAAAACTGCTAAGATAATAACGGTTTATTTCAAGGCTTTGCGGATCAGGAACATCTATAATAATCATGTCGTATTTCTGATCAGAATTCCTCAGAAAGTTTATGATATCATCCTGATAATAATTTACCTTTGGGTCAGGAGAATTTATCGGAGCTTGTTGAATGATTTGAGCATTTATCTCAACACAATCAATCTGTTTTACTTGAGATGTGGCATGTAATTTTTTTAGCACTCCATTCAGTATTCCACCGACCAGGAGAATCCTCTTTGGTTCCGGATGTTGTAAGAGGATAAAATTAACTACTTCTTCAGCATATAAGGTATTATCGCTGGAAGCAATGTATTGACCGTTCCAGTAGTAATTCTCCTGTTCAAATGATTTAGTTATTTCAAATCTTCCGTATTTCGAATCTTTTGTTAGGATTAATCTTTGAGCTTCATACTTTTTCTCGTATAATTGTGCGTAGGAATCAATTAAAAAAGTGTAACCGAATACAAGCATCAATAATAGCGGAATAAATATTTTTAAATTATATCTCAGCACAAAAAAAATGTTTATAACAAACAGAACGATCAGGAAATTTAGATTTGATATTTTACCAATCAGAAAAGCAAAAAGAGCACCACCGATTATGAAACCAAGGCATTCGTTAAGATAACCTGAATTAACAGGATTCTTACTTGTTTTGAGTAGCTGGCACATTACAGGAAAAAGAAAACCCAGAATGAGAGCCCCAGGAGCTAAAATGATCAGTGATAAAAGGATAAGATTTGGAATGTTCACCAATTGTCCTTGTACTGGGATCAGAATTTTTAACAGAGGATTAAGCAGAAAAAGCTCTCCGATTGTAATGATTACTGTGAGGGGGAGGAGTTTATAAACCCATTGCTGGTTATTCTTGCCTGAACTAATTGTTTTCCCGGCTAGAATGCTGCCAAAGCCAACTACCATCAGCCAAAGTGATAAGAACATAGCAAAGACTATTTCATTCCCATTAATAGCAATTAAAGTTTCTCGAAGCAGAATAGTTTGGGTAAGGAACGAATTTAAACCCAACAAGATGAAATAAATATACATATCTGTGTTCAATCGATTGGATCAGTCAAAAGATCCGGGTATCTTTGCTCCGCAATAATTGCATTTACCGTCAGTAATTTCAATTTTTTTTATGAAATAACCCGATCTATCAATTATCTTTTTTCCGCAATTCGGACAGAAAGTATCTTCAGCAAGATCCGGAGCATTACCAATATAAACATAATTAAATCCCTGATCTATTGCCGTTTGATAGAAATCATTTAAGGTTTTTAATGGAGTTGGAGGGCGATTAGTCAATTTATAATTTGGGAAAAATCGGGAGAAATGCAATGGAATATCAGTACCCAGATTTTCCTTCAACCAGTTAAGCATCTCTTTTAATATGATAGGATCATCATTAGCTTGTGGGATCACCAGATTTGTAATCTCAATAAATATATTTTCTTGTTTCGCAGTTTTTATTGTTTCAAGTACCGGTTCTAGAGTTCCGGTGGTATAAGTTCGATAAAACTCTTCGGAAAATCCTTTTAGATCAATGTTTGCAGCATCAATATAAGGTGCTAATTTTTTAAGTGGTTGAGGATTTATATAACCGCAGGTTACCCAGATTGTCTTGATATTTTCCGCTTTAGCTAATTTGGCTATATCCAACATATATTCAAAGAAAATCGTTGGTTCAGTATAAGTAAATGCAATGCCTTTGCAATTGTATTCTTTTGCCATCAGAACGATTTCTTCTGCTGAGAGTTCGTAACTGTCTGCTTTACGGGGATCGATCTGAGATATTGTCCAGTTCTGACAGAAGTTGCAGCGCAGATTACAACCGGCAGTAGCCAGAGAAAGGATTTGAGATCCCGGATAAAAATGATAGAGAGGTTTTTTCTCTACTGGATCCACATGGATAGCAACAGGTTTATTATAAACAATTGTATATAATTTGCCATCGATATTTTGCCTAGCCCTACAGATACCTACATCACCAGGTTTTATAACACAGTAATTCGGGCAAAGTAAACATTTCACATAATTTTTTTTGAGTTTCTCATAAAATTGAGCTTCTTGAAAAACTTGTGGTTTATCAGCAAAGGTTTGAATGCTATAAATAAGTAAGGTCATGCTGATTAAGAAGATTTTTCTCATATTTTCAGTTCAGATTGCCGATTAACTTTGTCAATGAAAATGATATTTTACAGGAATCTGGATTTTTTTCTTGAAAGAAACAGGAGTAAAATATAGATTACCCGATATGGAGGGTGAGATGAAAAAAATCCTCTTTTATATCAGTTTGGTATTTGTTATGACTATAAATGCTACCATAATCCGAAAACCAGCAGTAGCCGGATATTTTTATCCAGCTGAAGCGGAGGAATTGGTAAAGACTGTAGCAGGATTTTTTGCTGAAGTGGAAAAAGAAAAGATTGCTGACATTCTTCCCTTAGGTATAATATCTCCTCATGCTGGGATCGGATATTCTGGACAGGTTGCTGCTTATGGGTATTCATTATTGGAAGAAAATAGTTATGATACAATTATCTTGATAGGCTCAAGCCATAATTACTTCAAGAATAATATCTCGATTTTTGATGGTGATTTCTGCCAAACTCCCTTGGGGAAAATAGAAATAGATCAAGAGATCTCAAAGCAGATTCTTCGATCTGATCCAAGATTTGTTTTCGATCCTCAAATTCATAAACCCGAACATAGCCTGGAAGTTCAGCTACCTTTTTTACAGTATAAATTAACTGATTTTCAAGTTGTTTTAATTTTAACCTCAACAAATGATGAGATGTTATTGAACAAACTGGCAGATACAATTATACAAATTAAAAATCAGATTTCCAAAAAATTACTATTTATCTGCAGTTCGGATCTTTCTCATTATCATAGTTACAAAACAGCTTGTAAAATGGATAGTAAGACGATCGAACTAATTACAAATCAGGATCTAGTTGAATTGAGAAATCAAATCTATCGAAAAGAGTGTGAAATGTGTGGTTATAATGCCCTTATTCCTTTTATAAAGGTCATGAGCAATTTTGGGAGTGAAAAAGGAATTCTTCTTAAATACTTAAATTCGGGGGATGTTATCGGAGATTTTAAGACCCAAGTTGTTGGTTATTGCTCGATTGTCTTTCCCCAGAAATCTAAGCAGGAAGAAATTAAATCAAAGGATAACTCTATGTCTAAAGAAAACAAAGAATATCTTTTGTCTCTAGCCCGTGAATGTATTTCCTATTATCTTGAACATAACAAACAGCTGGAACCTGGTGAACCTGATTCGCAGATTCTCAAACAGGAGAGAGCAGTTTTTGTAACGCTTAACAAGAATGATGATCTCAGGGGTTGTATAGGTCATATGCAGGCTAGAACTGAGATCTATAAAGCAGTGGCTGAGATGGCAGTTTCAGCAGCTTTCCAGGATCCCCGTTTCCCACCCGTGTCAGAAAAAGAACTTAGTGATATCTCTATAGAGATATCTATCCTATCTCCATTGGAAAAAATCGATGATTACAGAAAAATTCGTATGGGTACGGATGGAGTATGGGTACAGAAAGGTTTCAGAAGTGGTGTCTATCTACCTCAGGTTGCTACCGAAACAGGTTGGGACAGAGAAACATTTATGCAAAGTTTATGTGCTCACAAAGCTGGGTTACCTGCTGATGCCTACCTCGATAAAAACACTGATATCTTTATCTTTCAAGTTGAAAAATTCAGTGAGAAAAATATTCAAGATTGATAAAATTGATAATGTGATATAACCATACTTATCAAAAATATAAATATCACCCCTCGAAGGACAGTGTACCTTATGCTATTTCCTTATAATGTCGATAATAAAGAATATTAAATCTTTGGCACGATATTTGCCTTATATTTTGCAGAAATTTAGTAAGAGGAAAACTATGAATTTGAGAACTTACCTTAGTCAAATGGGGAAACTAATAAAATATTTTTATGAATTCCTCTTTGGTGCCATTGATCGTAAAATCAGCTATTAAATTTTGACTATAGCAGATTTATTGATTGCGATAAAATAAAACTGTAATATGTTATCTAATTAGAGGGAGTATAGGATGCAAAGCTGTAAATTTATGAATTTGAAAGAAATTCTCAAAATAATTTTTAAATTTCCCTTTCAAAGAATTTAAACGGTTCTGAAAATTCTGAACCGTTTTTTTTTATTTATAGAAATCATCATCTCTAGGATAAGATAATTTGCTTTGTGCTACTTCTTTAGAAAAAAGGTAATAGGTAATTTCACCTCTGGCACAAATTTCATCTTTCGAATTTTTTATCTCAGTTTTAATGATAGCAAGGTTCATTTTATGTTTTATTAGTTTGCCAATCACTTTTAATTTACCCTCATTCGTATACAGAGGTTTTTTGTATTTTACTTTCATTTCGTGAGTAACTCCAGCTGTTTTCAATTTAACGAACACTACCCAGCTGGCAATTTCGTCCATCAGTGTTGCTTGTATACCACCATGTAAAACATTGTGATAACCCTGATAATATTCTAAGGGCTGCCAGAATGAGATAATTTTCTCTTCCTCTTCCACAAAAACCATCTTTAAACCAAATTTATTCTTGGGAGAACACCCAAAGCAATTGAATTCACCTAATCGTGTAAATG
>Ga0272442_10004323_pt1 | contig 19502 bp, 23 predicted proteins | sample SSMForm2O_FD_200262 | JGI IMG/M metagenome (GOLD analysis project Ga0272442, IMG submission 200262) | Marine sediment archaeal communities from Little Sippewissett salt marsh, Falmouth, MA, United States - SSM-Form-2O | ecosystem: Environmental > Aquatic > Marine > Wetlands > Sediment ... | reverse complement strand
TAATTATGGTAGACATTGTAAAAGTTGAAGAGAATGAAGATTTCCCAAAAGAAATACCTAGAGATGAGTTCATTGATTTTTTACATCATCATCTAGGACAATATGGTGACAAAAAAGTAGATATAAAAAAAGCAGTAGATTATGCTTTTTCAGACGAAGAAGGAAAAGGCGGCTTTGTCTTAATTGCTCTAAATAATGATAAAGTAGTAGGTGGTGTAGTAATAAACGATACTGGTATGTCCGGCTATATCCCTCAGCATATACTAGTATACATTACAACACATGAAGATTACAGGGGAAAAGGTGTAGGAACCAACCTTCTTAAAAGAGTTTTTAATGAATGCTTAGGTGATGTGGCACTGCACGTTGAATATGATAATCCTGCTGTAAAACTATATGAAAAAGTTGGATTTAAATCAAAATATGCAGAAATGAGATATAAACAAAAGGATACTTGAATATGGCTTATCTAAAGATATATCCTAAAAGGATTATTCAAAATATAAGAAAAATAAACGAGCTTATGAACAAGCACAATAAAGAATGGTCGCTTGTAACTAAAGTATTGGGGGGTCACAAAAAAACTCTTGAAGAAGTTTTGAACTCTGAAGAAGTCTTACAGACTCATTCTATTGGTGACTCAAGGGTTTCAAATCTAAGAAATATAAAGAAAATAAAAAAAGACATTGTGACAATGTATCTAAAGCCTCCAGCTAAATCTTACATTAAAAGCGTTGTAAAATATGCAAATATTTCTTTGAATACTGATTATAATACAATAATTAGCCTAAATGAAGAGGCGAAAAATCAGGGTGTAATTCATAGAATTATAATAATGATCGAGATGGGAGAACTAAGAGAGGGTGTTGTACGAGATAACTTTTTAGATTTTTATTCAAAAGTTTTTGATCTTTCAAATATTGAAGTAATTGGTCTTGGGACAAATCTTGGGTGTATGTATGGAATTGAACCAACTTATGATAAACTCATTCAGCTAAGTTTATATGAACAATTAATTGAGATGCGTTTTCAAAAAGACCTTCAGTTACTATCAGGTGGAAGTTCAATTACTCTTCCGCTTCTTTCTAAAGGAAAACTCCCAAAGCAAGTAAATCATCTTCGTATAGGTGAAGCTGCATTTCTTGGAACAACTCCGTTGACAAACAAAAAATTCGACAGGCTTTCAACAAATGCTTTTGAGTTCCTTGGAAATATTGTAGAACTTGAGAAAAAAGAAACAATTCCAGATGGAGTAATAGGAGAAGGTAACGTGGGTCATGCTGAATTAATAGAAGAAAAAGACAAAATTGAAATGGAATATAAAGCACTTGTTGATTTTGGGGTTGTAGATGTTGATAATCAAAATATAACTCCAAAAGATAAAAACGTTAGTTTTCTTGGAACAACATCAGATCTTACAGTATATAATCTTGGTAAAAACATTAAGCATTATAAAACGGGTAAAACACTTGCATTCAACCCGAATTATATGGCTGTTGCACAACTAATGAATTCTAAATATATAACTAAAAAAACATCATAATCAAATCAAGTTTTTACTAAAATTTTCTAATCAGTATGCTTTATATACCATTTAACACATACCAATACGTGTTAATACGTATAAAGGTGTGTTAATATGGAAAATACAAAAACAATAGGCCTACTAATGTTTGTAGGGGGAATAATACTATTAATAATATATGGGCTAGTACAAGATTTTTCAGCAATAATAGAAGCACTTGATATCGTGTCAGGAGCAATAATAGGAATAATCATTTTAGGATTAATAGTCCTGATAATATCAATTGTAATGGAGCAGAAAAAAGATACAAAAGAAACTATGAAAGATATTAAAAAGGAGGATTTAGAACCATGATAATTGTAAATACAGATTTTGTAACTGGAAAAGAAATTAAAGAACAATTAGGGCTTGTGAGAGGAAATACAATACAAGCAAAAAGTATTGGAAAAGATATAAAAGCAGGTTTCAGACATATGGCCGGTGGGGAAATAAAAGAATACACACAGATGCTTGCAGAATCAAGAGAAATAGCACTTAACCGTATGCAAAAAAAAGCAGAAGAAATAGATGCGGATGCAGTAGTAAACGTCCGCTTTATGACAAGTGCTATAATGGGTGGAGCAGCAGAGATACTTGCATATGGAACAGCAGTAAAACTAAGATAGGTTAAAACATGGTAGATACAAATACCATTTTAATAATAGTCGGAGCAATTGTTACAATAATTGGAATTGCAGGTTTCATAAATCCAAATTTTACAAAAATAATTAATGCACCAGGCGGACCAAGACTTAAAGCAATAATAGCACTTATTGTAGGTTTAATAATATTAATTGTAGGAATGCTAATAGAAATTTCTGGAAAATAAAAGAGTGAAAAGATGGTGAATAATTTACTTTTATTATCGGGAATAGGAATGGTGGTGTTGGGGTTGTTAATCCCCATATATTATTGGAGAAAAGAAAAAATTCCTGTAAAATATTTTGGATTTGGTGCAGTTATATGGATACTTGCCACCAGTGTAAAAGCAATGATGGATCTTACAATTAGCAGTACATTTATTTCATATTTCTCAGGGACGGCCGCTATAATAGTTTCTGGTTTATACCTCGGTCTTAGAACAGGTTTTTTAGAAAGTGGACTTACATACTTTGCAGCTATTAAAACAAAAATTAAAGAAATAAATTTCAAACAAGCAACAGCCTTTGGATTAGGTTTTGGTTGCTTTGAGGCATTAGCAATTGGTTTCTTAAGTTTTATCAACATTTTAGCATTTGTTTTAGCACCAGATCTAATAAGTACACTTCCTGAAGGACAGCAAACAGTTTTGTTAGAACAGTTGAACCAACCTACATGGATTGTAGGAGCTGCAATAATAGAAAGAGTTGCAACAATTGTAATACATGTTTTTACAACAATTTTAGTATTTTACTCGATAAGATCTATGGACAAAAAATATCTATTTATATCAATTGGTTTCAAAGCTTTATTGGATGGCATGATTCCTATAATAAATACTTATATCGACCCAACAACAATATTTGAATGGTACTCAATGGAATTCTTAATTCTAGCTCTTGGATTCGTTGCCTATTTTGGATACAAACACATAAAAGAATTATGGGTAAAAGAACATGGAAAAGAAAATTAAATGTACAAAATGCGGCAAAATAATTACAGTTACAGGCATTCCCAGCGAAACTGTAAAAGTTACATGTCCTGAGTGCAGTACAGTTGGAAAATTCACATTTGAAGAAACCGAAAGGGATGTTCTTGCAGAAAAATTAGTTCAAATCAAAAATATATCAAAAAAATACAAAGACATCCTCGCGTTAAACAACGTCTCTTTTGATATCAACAAGGGGGAAATATTCGGATACATTGGACCCAATGGTGCTGGAAAAACAACAACAATAAAGATATTGGTTGGACTTTTAAACAAAACAAGTGGAAGAGTGACTGTAAAAGGTTATGAAATGCCTGAGCAGAAATCAGAGGCACATAAATTTATTGGTTACCTGCCACAGCAAGTAGCTTTTCAACAATGGAGAACCTTAAATCATACACTCACAACATTTGCAAAATTATCAGGAATGCCGAAAAACATTATACAAACAAGGATAGATGAATTGTTAAAAACTATGGGTCTTAGCCAGTTTAAAAACAAAAAAATAAATAAACTATCTGGAGGGACAATTCAAAAAGTTGGAATTATACAGGCCGTTTTACATAATCCCAGTTTACTTATTTTAGATGAGCCATTAAATGGGCTTGACCCTGAAAGCAGATACCAAGTAAAACAGATACTAAGAGATCTTAGTAAAAAAGGTACAACAGTATTCTTTTCATCACACATCCTGGGTGACGTACAAGACGTTGCAACAAAGATATGCATTCTAGACTGGGGGAAAGTCATAAAGATTGGGACACTTGATGAACTAAAATCAGAATTTGTAAAAGAAAAACAAATCGAAATAGTGTTTTCCAAAAAATCTGACAAATTCAAAGAGATAAAAAATATAGATGGTGTAAAAAATATCTTAGAAAAAACACCTGAAAAGGTTTTAGTAAATATTGAAAAAACAGCAAGCTACGATAAGATCATACACAACATAATACAAACATTGCTCAAAAATAATTGTAGAATAAGAAGTATTACCCCAACATCACCAACTCTTGACGAAGTGTATCAGTATTATCTTAGGCAAGGAGGTAAAAAACAATGAGCTTTGCATTAATTTTCAAAGACGAACTAAGGGGTTTTTATAAATCAAAAGCCATGATTTTCTTGTGGATAGGGCTTCCTTTACTAGCACTTCTAATTCATATTTCGTCTCAAGAAGCAGACATGTCGCTTTCGATTCTTGTGTCCCTTTTAGTATCAAGCATAGGGGGTCTTCTTGCATCAGTTATGCTGACTGTAAATATTATCAATGAAAAAGACACGAGAGTTTATGATTTATTTTTGATAAGACCTTTGAAACGCTGGCATATACTCATATCAAAGTTTCTAGCAGTATATATATGTGTTTCTTTAGCATGTATTTTGGCAATAATTCTAGGGCTCATGTTTGATTTTTATGAATCACAAATTGCCTTTGAGATTATACTAGAAAATATACTTGAGCCTTTCATAATGAGCCTCTCAATTATCGCAATTTCAAGTGCTGTTGGAGTATTAATAGGCGTTATCTCCCCATCGATTGTTGTAGGAGTTCTCATAGTAATCTTTGGAGGCAATTATGTATCATCTATTCCTTCAATAATTCCATTTGTGTTAGACATAGAAAATCCGTTTACAATCGTTATACTACTTGGTGTAATAATTACTGCCGTATTGATGGCTTTATCGATTGTGCTGTTTAATAAAAAAGAGTTTTAACAAGAAAAGGATATGATAAAATGAAAAAAGTTACAATAACAATAGATGATAAAGTATGGGATTGGTGGAAAAAAAACTCATGGATAAACCTATCCCGGCTTGCAGAAAAAGAGCTTAAGCGACTTCGTGCTCTAGAAGAAAGAGTACTTGGAACTTGCCCGGAATGTGGTAGTGAAAAACTAAGATTTAATGGAAAAAATTATAAATGTGCTAAATGTGGATTTGAATATAGTTAGGAGGAAAAAAATTTATGATGGTAACAACTATAGAAAAATTACCTAGCAGAGAAATAAAAGAAGTACTCGGTGTTGTATTTGGAAGCTGCGTTCAAACCAAACACCTCGGAAAAGACTTGCGCGCTGCTGGAAGAACCCTCATAGGTGGTGAAGCAAAAGGCTATACAGAACTCATGGAGGAAGCTCGCAGAACTGCTATGCAAAGAATGATTGCAGATGCGGAAAAAATAGGTGCTGATGCAATTGTTGGAATGCGTTATGCAACAGCACAAACAATGGCAGGTGCTGCAGAAATAATAGCATTTGGAACCGGAGTAAAAACCTGTTAAAAAAATATTGAGGAGAGAAAAATATGGTTGCAGTTGAGGTTAAAGACCTTGTTAAAGATTATGGAGAATTAAAAGCTGTTAAAGGAATAAATTTTAACATCGAAAAAGGAGAAATATTTGGACTCATCGGACCGAACGGTGCTGGTAAAACTACAACACTTCGAATTCTCTCAACGCTTCTCACGCTTACAGCAGGCAGTGTCAAAATAATGGATTTTGATCTTGAGAAAAAACCAGAAGAAGTAAGAAAAATAATAAGTTATCTTCCAGAAGATGCTGGTGCATACAAGAATCTCACTGGAAAAGCATATCTAGAATTTATTGCAAATTTTTTTGACTCAGCTAAAAATAGAAAAATAGTAGCAAGTGGTATAAAAATTGCTGATTTAGATGAAAGAATAAACTCAAAAGTAGAAACATATAGCAAAGGAATGAAAAGAAGACTTTTGGTGGGTCGCGCTCTAATGACAGACCCTAAACTTGCAATTCTTGATGAACCTACAAGCGGTCTTGATGTTGTAAACGCTCAAGAAATAAGAAACATAGTGAAAAAAACTGCAAGAGATGGGACGACTGTTCTTCTTTCATCTCATAACATGCTTGAAGTCGAATACATGTGTGATCGTATAGCTCTAATAGAAAAAGGCCTCATAGTAGAAGAAGGAAAGCCATCAGACTTAATGAAAAAATACAATGCAAACAATATCGAAGAAGTATTTACAAAGGTGGTGAAATAATATGAGCGCGCTTGGAAACATTATCTTTAAAGAGTTAAAGGAGCTAATGACCCCCACAACTTTTTTACCGATTATAATTATTGCCATTCTTTTTGGTACAATGGGAAACACAATAGGGGGAATAGAAGAAGAGCTTCAGGAACCGCCTACCATCGCTCTTATCAATTTAGATGAAGGTAGTTTCTCAAATATTGCATCGAATATCTTTAATCAAACTTCAAATGTAACGTTTTATTCTGAAAGTATTGCAGATAAACAAAATGCAATAAACATTTTAAAAGATAAAGAAGGGCAGGCACTTCTGATTATTAATCAAAATTTTTCAGAAGATATAGAAAGTGGAAAAACAGGATTATTTGAAATATACTGGATTGTTCAAGGCGGAGGAATACTCGATTCTGTTTCTTCATCAGTAGTTGAAACACTTATCAGCACAGTTAATACAAATATTACTAGAGAGCTTATAGCCAAGGATAATAGCTCAATAAATGCTACAATTGCACTTAATCCCACCTCAAGAAATGAAACAACTTTTTTTAAAGGAAAAGAATTCACAGGCATTTCTCCAGGCCAGATTGCCTCTGTTTATTCTATGCAATCTATCTTTATTCCAATTGTCATGATGATGATAATTATGATGGCAGGTCAAATCGTAATATCCTCTATGGCACTAGAAAAAGAAAATAAAACCCTTGAAACACTGCTCACTCTACCTGTAAAAAGAACTAGCATTGTTGCAGGTAAAATAATTGCAGCGGCAATAATAGGGCTTATCCTTGCATTTATTTATATGATTGGAATGGGTAATTATCTTGCAAGTTTTCAATTTCAGGATGTAGCCAGCAGTAGTGTATCTGTTGACCTAAGCCTTAGCGGACCAGATATGCTACTTATAGGAGTTGTTGTTTTTGTAAGCCTAGTCGCAGCCCTTGCATTTTGCATGCTACTTGGCACTATGGCAAAGAACTTCAAAAGCGCTCAAACACTTACTTTCCCCGTAGCAGTTTTGGTCTTAATTCCAATGTTTGTTACAATGTTTAAGGACTTTGATACATTACCACTAGCTCTTAAGGCAATACTATTTGGAATACCATTTAGTCACCCCATGATGGCACCAAGAGCACTTTTGTTTGATGATTATCTAATGGTTTTTGCTGGGATAATATATGTAAGCATTTTTGCAGTGATTATGATTGCAATAGTGGTATGGGTGTTTAAAACAGATAAAATCATAACAGGAACTACAAGTTTCAAATGGATGAAACGTTTCAAAAAATAATTATGGGTTGTTTAACAACCCGCCTCTTTTGTATATGTCCATTTGAGATTTTGAAAAAGGTTTTGCATCGAATTTTTTGTCCTGTGTATTATCAACTATTTCTCCTGTTTTAAAGTTTACTGAAATTTCATCTTTATCATTTATTTTATCAGTAATACTCTCCGCAATCATAATTGGCATTGCGTTGTTTATAGCATTACGCTCATAAATAGCTCCAAAGCTTTCAGCTATAATAACACTTATTCCAAGTGATTTGAAACAATCTACTGCTTGTTGACGGCTGCTTCCTGCTCCAAAGTTTTTACCAACAATTACAATGTCACCAGGTTTTGCTTTCTTTGCAAAATCTTCGTATCCTTGCAGATTGTCAAAAGTATACTGACCCATTTCAGATATATCTGTAATTGAAAGATATCTGTTATGAAAGATCATATCTGTGTCAATATTATCTTTTTTGATAACCCATGCTCTACCCTCAGATTTTAAAGGAGATTCTATTTTTGTTTTCTTATCTTTAGATTCGAAGGTTTTTTCTTTTTTAAGCGAGAAATCACTGGGTTTTTCAGGTATTTTATCTGGTGTTGTAATATAGCCTGCAACAAGAGATGCTGCAACTGTCTCAGGACTTGTTAGATAAACATCTCCTTTACCTTGTTTACCTACATAATTACGATTTCCAGTCGAGACTTCCACTTCATCTTTACCGGTTTGACCTATTTGTCCTGCAGCGCATCCTGCACAACCAGCAGATCCTACTAGTGCTCCTGCTTCTTTGAAAATCTTAATAAGACCTTCATAAAGACATTTCTCCCATATCTTGTTAGTAGAAGGAACGATCTTTAAAACCCTACCAGGTGCTATTTTTCTACCATTTAATATTTTTGCAGCAGCCCGCATATCTTCCATACGACCATTAGTACAACTGCCAATAAAACCAGAATCAACTTTTACATCATTTAATGAATCTACTTCTACGACATCCTCAGGATGACCTGGCTTTGAAATCATGGGTTTAAGATCAGAAATATCAATCTCAATTATTTTTTCATATTCTGCATCTGAATCTGCTGAAAAACCATCCTTATCAGGGAAAAGCAAGATTATTCCACCCATTTCAGTAGCCATTGAAGAAATCGTAATCCTACCATCTAGAGACAAATTATCAATATATTCCCCATATATTTCTGCAGCATAACCAAGGAGACCGTTTGCTCCTAAATCCTGCAACATTTTTAGTACTACATCTTTTGGTGAAGAAGTTTTAGAAGGTTTTCCTTTTAAAACAATTTTAACAGAGGCAGGAACTTTAAACCATGTTTTTCCATGTGCCCAAGTATGAGATATATCCTTGTCGCCCATTCCTTGGCCAAAGGCACCAATAGCGCCAAGTATATTTGCATGTGAATCAGTCGAAACTATTGTTCCACCTGGTTTTATTATGTTTTCATCTATTACGATATGAGTGCCAATTCCTTTATCTATATCAAAAACTTTTACTCCGTTTTTCCTAGCATATTGTCTACAAATATGTTGGTTTGCAGCGTATTTCTGATCACAACCACCCGGGTTGCAGTCAAAAGTAAAAAAAGTTTTATTTGTGTCATCTAATGATAAATTGTTTTCCTCAAGATTTTTGACAACATTTGCACCGCCAAAATCACGGGCGACACGAACATCTATTTCTATATCTATTATTTCTCCTACTTTTGCTTCTTGACTTGAATGCTTTTCAAAAATTTTTTGGATAATTGTTTTTCCCATATCATTATCACCCTATGGTAAATCTCTTTCAGAAGGACCATTATATTCTACATCAGCTGTAAGCATTTTTCTCATTGGTTTAAAATCGGTTTGCTCCTCGTATACATGAGCAGTAAGTCCTGCTACACGTCCTAATAGGAAAAATGCTTTTCCCAGTCTGTAGTCAAAACCCATATCAGAAGAAATTGCTGCAATGGCCCCATCAACATTTATAGGAAGTTTTCTGCCAGTTTGTTTTTCTAGTTCTTTTTCGATTGCCTTTGATAGTGCGATATTTTCTCCCGTGATATTTAGCTCATCTGAAAGTTTAAATAATCGTTTTGTACGTGGATCTGCAGTATGTACCCTATGCCCAAAACCAAGGATTCTTTTCTTTTGTTCTCTGGATTCTTTTACAAGGATTTCTGCAATCTCCTCTGTCTTTTTTCCTTCTTTTTTCATCCTTTTAATTCCATCTTGTAAAAACTTTGCACCTTTCTCAATTGCACCACCATGAGCATCACCTATTGAAAGCACTCCCGCTGCTACTGCTGTTGGAAGTGGTACTCCTCCTGATGCAACAACCCTTGATGCCATAGCAGTCGGTGGTGTTACACCATGGTCTATACAAGCCGTTAGTATTGCATCCATCATCTTTCCGTGTTCTTTTGAAGGTAATTCATTTCTCAGGAGTAAATATATTACATGTGAAAAAGGTATATTTCCAATTAAGTCCTCCTGACGGTATCCTTTTGTTACTAGATGATTAGGCTCTACTTTTGTTATTTTGGTTTTCCATTCCATTTTTAAAACCTCATTTATACTACTTGGTAAATGTTATCGAGTACGGTTCCATCAAAATATTTAGTCATACCAATTATCTCTTTTCCTAAATTTGGTTGTTGTGGCCCACCTGTTGCATCATAGGCCATTTGTTTAAGATCTTCGATGGATACAAGATCTATTTTTCCTTTGACTTTTTCAATCAAGTCTTTTCTTTTTGGGTTTATTGTTATTCCTTCGTTTGTAACAATTGCATCTATTATATCCCCTGGAGTTGAGATTGTTGTTACCTTTTCAAGGACTATAGGGTTTGTTTTTCTAAATACTGGAACTGTTATGATAGTAAGGTTTGCCGCTGCAGATACATCCTGATGCCCTCCGATTCCATGAAGCATTCGACCATCACTGTGGGTATTTACATTTACATTAAATTTGGTATCTACTTCTGTTCCACCTAGTATTACTGTATCAAGTCTATCTGTATTTCTCCCTTTCATCGTTGGATCTGAGTATTCACCAATTGTAGACTGTGATTCAATATGCTCTCTTACAAATTCAACCGCGATTGTATCAAAACACTGACAGGTATTTACTTGTTTTAAAACTCCGTCTTTGTACATATCTACGATAAATTCTGTGCATCCACCTGTTGAACAGGCGGCAACAAGGTTTTTTTCTTTTAGTCTTTCACCCAGATATTTTAGTGCTGCAAGTGAGATTCCTCCCGCTCCTGCTTGAAAGACCATATCGTTCTTGATAATTCCCACGGCATCCATTAAATCAACACAGGATTTGCCAATTCCAATTTTCATCGGGTCTTCAGTAATTTTTAGTGATCCGCTTACTATTTTTTCAGGATTACCAATCTTGTCAACAACTACGACATAATCAACAAGCCCTTCATAAATTTCTCTGAAGGGACATGGGTAATCTGTAAGGTTATCTGTGACAATTATAACTTTATCAGCATGCCATGCATCAACCCCAGAGTATGCTATATTTCCAAAAGCACTTTTTCCAATAACCCCTGTTGCATTTCCCCGGATATCTGCTGCTGATGCTGCAATTACGGCGATATTTGGATGAAGTTCACCTGTTTTTATAGCAGCCCATCGACCCCCGTGACTCCTGAGAATTACTGGTGCCTTCAAAGGATTTTCTTTTGATATAAAATCTCCTACTACTCCGTTGACACTTCCCTCTATTCTTGTGATAATTCCATCTTTTATGTAATCTATTATTGGTTCATGTACACCAAACATTGCAGTTTGTGCAAGTCTAATATCTTTTACACCTAAGTCTTTTACAGATTCGAGTGCCTGATTTACTACAAAATCACCGTTTCTTAGTTGATGATGAAAAGAAATTGTCATTTGGTTTTTAAGACCACATTTTCTAAGTGCTTCTTCCAGGCTTTTTACAACCTTGGAACTACCTTCATTTTTCTTTCCCCCAGCAAACGGCTTAAATGTTCTATTGTCTATCTCTGTTTCAATTTGTTTTCCTGCTGAGTTTAGCACTTTCAATTCTTACACCAGCCCCTTACGGATTCTAAAATCAATAAAATCACAATAATGAACAATATATGCTTCAGCTGTTCTCTCACATTTCTCACCTTCATGGCTATGAGCGTAAATAATTAAGACGATTTCTTCAGGAAGTCCTAGTTCTTGAGCAAGTAATGCTCCTGATACAGGGTGACGAAATCTCTTTCCATAGTCTCCTTTGACTACTTTACCATCTACTACATCATATTCAAGTAGTTTTCCAACATCATGAAGAAGTGCACCTGCAATAAGGTAATCAAGATTAATTTCTTCATCTCTTTGATCATAAACCACTTTTGCAAGATGAGTCATACGTTTTGTATGATCTGTAAGTTTTCCTGAGTTTTCAAAAAGAAGCGTAAAAGGGACCTTCTCAAATGTTTTCCAACCACCTCTATCTGCTGCTGTTTTCCATACGTCTATTACTTGTTTTTTTAGGTTTTCATCTTTTATCCAGCTAAGTTCTTCTGAAAAAATATTTTCGATATCTTTTTTCTCAACCATATGTTGACCCCCAAGATGGTTGATTGTAATCTAAAAAGGTATTATTAACATTCGCATGAAAAATTTAAAAAATTATACAAATTATAGGTTATTTTATAAAAATATTAAATTTAGAAAAGATTTAAGCATTTTCTGCAAGTTGTCTGATTCTAGTATTTACAACAAATATTTCCATGATCATCTTAAGATCATCAAGTTCTTGACGAGAGTTTATTTCCGAGACAATTTTCATTTGTTTTTCACCACCTTTTCTATGTTATACTTTGTTATTTATAGTATTTAAATGTTTGCTGTAATTATGTCAAAATGTAAGGAGAAACAACATATATAAAAATAATGGGAGGGAAAAGAGGTGATTTAGAGGGGGTAATTGGATGGGTATTATTTTTCTTGGAAAAATAATAACTTGGGCTTCTCATCCCTTCCCATTAGCATTATATTAGAGAGAAACAAGTCTTGTTTTAAATGCATTTTTTGTAGATGAATATGTACATGTGTGTGCAGATCAGTTAGTATCTACATCTAAAAGACTGATTTTTGTTATTTTTCTTTAAATTTACAAAAAATCCATTTCAGATAACATTTGTAAAGAAACATTTAATAATAAACAGTAATAAATATTTAACCATAACAATAAAAAATGCTGGTGAGACATGAAATATAAAGTAAAACAAATTGACGTGATAATAATCATAGCGCTTTTAGTAATATCAGGTTTAGTTATGATTAGAATGGAAATTGTCCCACCACCATTTGAAGAAGAAGCCCCAACAATCAATTTTTTCCAGGATGACGCTAACAAAAAACTGATAGTAATTGAAACCTCAAAAGATGTTTTGTGGAAAGATATAGAAATTACCGGAAACTGTGACCTTTCAGGACTGGGAAAATACGTTGTAGAAGGGGATCAAATAACCCAGTGTGAAGGAACATTAACATTAGGTTATATCCCAACAGGCGATAAACTAGGTAGCTGGACATTTACACCAAAAGAAGAACTTCCACAGACACTTCAAAGCCCAGATGAAAGAGTAGTAACTCCAAAAGATGAAGGTGAACATTACAAGGGAACCATAGGAGTCAGAGAGTGGTGGTATTACACAGCAATATTCGACCAAGATTCTGAACTTGCCGGGTGGACTTTAACCATAAGCTTTAATCATATGTCTAGACTTGATTTATTTGCCAAAAAACCTGACATATTATTTGTTTCACTATGCAGTCCTGAAGGTATTAAATATGGTGGTAAAGTCGAAAAAGAAAGACCTTTATTAGGTGACTACGGCTTAAAAGATCCAACACTTCAAGCAGATTCATCAGATAATGGTTTTAGAGTTTCTTTTGACAAATCATATGTACAAGGAAAAGACCCATCTTGGCATGTACATATAGAAAACAACGAACTCGACGATAAACACGATATACAAATTGACATACAATACACTTCTGAATCATCTCCTTTTTGGACTTACAATAGAAGACCAATAGATAATTCAAAAGCAAAAATAGCAAGTTATGTATTTCTCGGATGTAAAATAGACGGAACTGTAAATATAGATGGCTTTGAATATTCAGTTAAAGGGATAGGACACTATGAACATACATGGTCATCAGGTATTGTTACTAAATTTTTGGTAAAAGGATGGGATTGGTGTCACATCAACTGCGAAAACGGATGGAATATATACTACAGCAATTACTATCTAACACATCAAATTAAATCAACAGACGAATCAAAGATTAATCCTTATTCAAGTTTAATTATAACAACAGATCAAGGAAATACACTAACAGTTCTTGAAGAGGTTAAACTTGAAATTTTACAGTCAGATAAAATATTTACACTAGGATACATACCAACAGAGACACAAATAAATGCACAAGCAAGCTCAACACAACTAATAGTAAGAGATGCAAATATAAATCTAGACCTAAACATAAAAGAAGACATTGCCTTTGATCACATATGGAAGGGTCTTGTTAGAGTTGGCATGAAAATAGGTAGATCAAATATCGAAGGAACTATCACATGGCATGACAACTATGGAGACCATAACGTAAAACTAAATGGCATTGGAACTATTTGGAATATGAGACACTAAAAAACCTATTTTACTTCTACTAAAGATTTATCAGCATCAACGATTATTTTGTCACCAGTTTTTATTTTAGAAATGTCAATCTGATCAACACAAGGTATACCTGCAAGGATTGCGCCTGTAGCTACAATTGTTTCGGTTTCCTTGTTTATTATTCCTGCAGGACCTACACCATTTTTTGCAAGCCCATATATTACATATGAACCAACAGTCGAGCCCTTGCCACATGGAAATACTAGAATTTTTCCGGTAACGCTTTTCCCTTCTAGGGGATGACCTTTTTCTATTACAATCCCAGTTTTTGCATCAATTCCACCATAAAAGCCAATTGGATCGGGGGAAACTATTGCTTCACCTTCTGCTTTTCCAGGGCTAATTGTTCTACCTTTCATAACTGAGCCTCCACAAGATCATCAATATTTGCAAAACACACCTCTTGCTTGCAAAAACCAGGCATATAATTTGCAGCTTTTCCAGAGTTTACGCCAGTTGTTTTATATCCCATTTGTTCAATTGGAGATACAACCATACATGTATCAGCAACAACACTGCCCCCGGCCTTTGCAATAATTTCATTATAACCCATCCTTTCAGCTGCTTCTTTTACTACTCTAGAAGTACATATCCATACTGGTTTTTTGAGTTTTTTCCCTGAGAGTTTATTTGCAAGAGACGATATTTCACGAATAGAGGCATGAGGACAGCCAAGTATTACAATATCTGGTTTTTTACCTGTATTAAGTTTTTCATATGATTCTTTAATCTCCTTTTTACCAAATGCAACTGTCTCAATTCCTTTAGATTTAACAAGGTCTGCCTCAGGAGTAAGGCCCTCTACATGATAAAGTGCGACTGCACCACTTGCTGCCATCGCCGCACCAAGGGCTTTTAGTTGATCAGTATTTGCACTTTTTATCCCTGTAAAATAAGGTATTTTGTTTTTTACTTTTTTTCCGATATACCATCCTAGGGCGCCAAAATCAGAGTTATAAGAAAGATCTGCATCCACTTTCACTTTTATTGTTGGTTGACGATTCTCCCAAAGGTGAAGGCCATAGTTTGGTGTAACACCACATATAGCTGCTGCAAGTGCAGAAGGGCCACCTTCACGATTTGTTCTCGCACCAATTACGCTATTTGAAAAAGAAACAGCACTGCTTTCTGACCAGGCAATATGTTCTCTGAAACGTGGAAGATTTCCTGCAAGATAAGGGGTACAAGTGCTAGTTATCACAATTCCCATTTTTTTAAATGCATCTATGATTCTTAGTTGGTTTTTTGCAAAATCCTCAGGAAAACCATAATCTTTCCAGTTTTCAAGATCCATGCCCGCAGGATTCAAATAAGTAAGAACTTTTACTTTTGCATTTTTATTGGCCATATCCTCAAGAAATTCAGTACCTGGATCCCCAATTGATTTATATGAGACACCTGCAACTTGAACAGACCCTACAGGTATCATCTTATCAGCACCATAAATATCTCCTAGACGAACTAGTAATCTGAATAGTCTCTCTTTTACTTCTCCTTCTTCACCATTTAAGATTTTTTCTTCATTCTTTGTTAAATGCATTTTTCTAACTCCTTACAATTTTCAATGATAGTATCAACTTCTTCTTTCGTCGCATTATCTATATGTATACCACCAATTGCAATAACTGTCTTATTATATTTTTTGCATGCAGCCTCGGCAATTGGCGTTAAAACGATATAATCATGATGTGTATCATAAGTTAGAACATGTGGTTTTTCTCCGGGTTTGCATATTACAGCACCACCAACATGTGATTTTTCTCCACCACCAAGAATATAGATTAAGTCATCATCGAGTTCTTTTTTTTCTAAAAAAACCTTGTATTTTCCCTTACCTGAGGTAATCATCTAAATCAACTTTTTTATATGTTACAGTTTCATAATTCTTTTTATCAACATCTGAAGGAATTGTAGCATCAACTCCAATCTTTGTTGTAAGTGTTTTTTTACCAGGCTCATGTTTTCCTGATGGGTCAAGACTACTACCAGGTTGATTAGGCTTTATAACAAGGTCTTTATCACCCTGAAAACGAGTGGCGATAGCCCATTCTACAGCATTACTATTGTAGATATCTACATCTTCATCAATTACTACAACATGTTTCATGCTTTTGTGGCCATTAAATGCTGCTTCTATTGCTTTTTTACCATCATCAGGATTTTTCTTTTTGATCTGAACTATTCCATGAAGCCATGAGCCGCCACCAAGTGTTACAAGCACATTTTTACAATCTACAACTTTACTTACCTCATCATAAATAGTAGGTTCCTTTGGCATACCCATAAGAGTTTTATGCTCAAGTCTTCCAGGAATAAGTGCCTGGTACATTGCATCTTTTCTATGAGTTATACAATCCACAACAAAAACAGGTTCTTGACGAACAAAATCACGAGTTTCTGTTAGATCCACAAAAGGACCTTCATCATCAAGCGTCCTTGTAATTCTTCCTTCTATTACAAACTCTGACTCTGCAGGAACCTCAAGATCTTTTGTGACACATTTTACAAGTTTTGTTTCATCAAGTGCATTTGCTATTGAAAACTCATCCGCTCCTGGAGGAGGGCCAAGAGATGCAGCAACCATAACAGCAACACTATTACCAATGCATATTGCCATTTCAAGGTCACCATCGATTTTATCATAAGTAGTTCGAGTCTGACGTTTTTTGATAAGCCGAGCAGTGAATTTGTTTCTATCCCTCTCCATTATACGGTGATAAGAAACGTTTCTACCCGTATCTGGATCTTTTATTGTAGCAACTGTTGCAGAGCCATATCTCCCTCCATCCCCATCTAAATGGAACAGAATTGGAAGTTTTGAAAGATCAGGATCTTTTACAATTACCTCCTGACAAGGAGCATTTTGAACTATCTCTGGATCTTTTGGATTTCGAAGTGCATCAACTAGTTTGAACAAAAGTTTATCTTTTGTAGTGCCCATCCCCTCTGCAATAACATCTCTGTTGCTGGTAATCCCTGCAAAAACAGGAAAATTGTATCCTTTAACATTTTCAAAAATCACTGGTTGCTCATCAAGAGAATAAATGATATTTGCAATTTCTTTTTTAACGCTTACTTCTTTTTTTATACGTACTAATTTTTTTTCTTTTTCAAGTTTAGTAAGAAAAGGTCGAAGTTTCAATCTAAAAACCTCCTAATATATCCTATTTTATCCACTTCTTCTAACGCCTATCACCGTTTTAAGTGTTTGGAATCCCTCTTTTTCAATTGCTGTCGCTACTTCATCCTGTAAATCCCTACCCGGCGTGAGTGCTATCATGTTTCCACCAAGTCCTCCGCCAGTTAGTTTTGCGCCAAGAGCACCACTATTTCTTGCAAGTTTAACCAAAAAATCAAGCTCACGACTAGATACTTCTATTTGTTGTAAAAGTTTGTGGTTTTCATTCATAAGTTTACCTAGTTCTTTGTAGTCTTCATCCTGAAAAGCATCCTTTGCAAGATAAGCAATATTTTCTGCTCTGTCAAAAATTGGTTTGTATTTATCAGGGTTTTTTTCTTTTCGCTCACGAACACCCGCAACAGCTTTGGTGGTATCTGCTACTTTTCCAGTATTTCCCATTACTATTTCTACAGGATTATGAAGTTCTATTTTATCCATTATATTTTTTTCATTTTTTTCAAACCAGATTAGCCCCCCAAATGTAGAAGCAGTATTATCAATTCCTGAAGGAGTACCATGATATCCTTTTTCACCTTCATATGCAACATTATTTATTTCTTCATCAGAAACATCCATATCAAAATGCTCTGCTAGAGCCCTTGCGATTGCAACACAACTGGCAGCGCTAGCACCAATTCCACTTGCACAATAAAGATTTCCTTCTAAAGTTATATCTATACCCTCTTTTGAAAGATCGATATTCATTGCCTTTACAATGCGGTTTATTGAATCTTTCTGTTGGTCTATTTTATCTTCTTTATATCTTGGTGTTGCTTTTCTATTATCATTCAATTTCCAACCAGAACTATTTGTTGACTCCACTCTTGCAAGAGTATACTTACCTATAGCAGAGACAATAGCAGGTATTTTGTATACCACAAAATGTTCATTAAAAACAATAGCCTTTCCAAAACCTATGCCCTCTCCCGACATTTTACATCACGTAGATACTTGTTGTTATCATTGCGTTCTTATTCAAAATCATTCTTGCTAGGAATATGATATTAAGTATTTCTTTTTTATGATTGCGGTAAAAAAACAAATGTTAGAAAGTTTTATTTTAGTTTATAAGATATATATTTATAATAAAAGATAGGCTTTTATTATATAAAAGGATGAAAAACAAATGAAAAAAAGGGAGAAAAAAACACCCTGTTACTATTCCTTTTTTAATAAGATTAAAATTTTGCGTTCTAATTTATTTTGGAAAGTTGTTGATATATCTTCATGTAGGATTAAAAAAATAGCGCAAATTTATGAGAAAGTAGTCATAACAGAATATAACCGGGAAATAGAGAAGTTTAGCATTTATAAATCAAAAAAAATTCTTCACATAGGCTGTGGATCATATCCTGTAACCGCGTTCATATTAGCAAATAATAATATTAAAAAAATAGTAGGTATCGATAAAAGTAAGTTTTCTATAAAAAGCGCTAAGAAGATTATTTCTCACAAAGGACTTGACAAACAGATTATAGTAAAATGTGGGGATGGGTCAAGTTTTCCACTAAAAGGGTTTGATACAATTATTATCTCAAGTTGTTCTATTCCCAAATGGCAAATTTTAGAAAATATTTTTAATAATGCCCCTTCAAATTGTAAGATTATTGCAAGAGAACAACCCGGCCCCTCAAGAGTTGTAACAGAATGTATAAAGGAATATAGAGATAAAATAAACTTTGTCAATAAGATAGATAACAAAGCATTTCCCACATCTAAATGGGAATCGTATTGTGTTATAAAGAAATAATCTGTATTAAATAAATGCCATTTTTAAGGTTTTAATGAAATTAGAAAAGAATGTGTTTTTGGATTCGCAACCTTATTTTTAACATAGTATAAATCAGATAAAGGTTTTGTTTCAAAGATATATTGTGTATCTTTTAATCCTCTACAAATAATTCTTGTATCTTTCGTACAATGAGATGATAAATTTTGCAAAATATCATTTATAGGCCATACGTTTATTGCAATAAAAATTACATCAAATTGTTTTACATCATAATTTATTCCATCCCCAAATTCAATTTTTATAAAATCTGAAAGTTGTTTCTTTTCAACTATTCTTTTTGCAAATTTTAAGGCGATTTTGTTGTTATCTATAGCTATAACTTTTGCTTTTGTCTT
>Ga0272442_10004322_pt1 | contig 19504 bp, 16 predicted proteins | sample SSMForm2O_FD_200262 | JGI IMG/M metagenome (GOLD analysis project Ga0272442, IMG submission 200262) | Marine sediment archaeal communities from Little Sippewissett salt marsh, Falmouth, MA, United States - SSM-Form-2O | ecosystem: Environmental > Aquatic > Marine > Wetlands > Sediment ... | reverse complement strand
GAGCCTCTTGAGGTCTTCGTACTTGGGGATCAGGCCGTAGGCGGCGTCGAGGGCTTCGGCGTCGCCATGGACGCGGAGCTCCATCCACTTGACCCAGATGGCCTTGTCGAGCATGCCGTTGAGGTACTTGCCATCCTTCTTGAGGAAGTAGTTGGTGCCGAAGACCTTGGGACGCTTGATGTCTTTGGCGAAGTCCAAGTTGTTCTGGATGTACTTGCCGACGGACATGGAGAGGAAGTCCATATTGCTCATGACGTTCCACTTGCGCTGGCCTTCGGCGCCGATGGTGGCGGCGGTGGTTTCGGATTCGAGCATGGCGCCCATGGTGCAGATGCCATGGTTCCAGCTATAGGCTTCGCGGACGGGGACGTTGGTGTCGCTGTCGCGGCCGCCGTAGATGACGCCGCCGACGGGCAGGCCGTTGGGGTTGTCCCAATCGGGGTCCTGGTTGGTGAGGTCACTCATGCGGACGGTGTAGCGGGCGTTCTTGTGGCTGAGCGTGGTTTCGCTGCCGTCGGGGCCCTTCATACCCTCGGTCCACTCGGTGCTGACGTGGTTCATGCCGGATTTGGGGGTGTCTTCGCCCATGCCGAGCCAATAGGGCTTGCCGTCTTTGACGAGGACGTTGCCAAAGATGACCTCACCGGGGTTGTGGAGGACGTCCCAGATGACGGGGTCGCCTTCGGCGTTGACGTCTCGAATGATGCCGAAGATTCCGGCCTCGACGTTGGCAGTGCGGAACTGCCCATCGATGACGCGGAAGTAGGCGAGGTCGTCGCCGACGATGTTTTCGCCCGGGATCATGGCGGTTGAGGTTTTTCCGCAGGCGGAGGGATAGGCACCGCAGAGGTAGGTTTTGCGGCCCTTGGGCCCGTTGGCCCGCATGATGAACATGTGCTCGGCGAGCCAGCCTTCGGCGTCAGCCTTGCGGATGGCCAGTCGGAGGGAGAGTTTCTTGAGTCCGACGGTGTTGCCGGCGTACTGGGTGTTGACGGAGTACACGGCGTTCTGGGTGTGGTCCATGTAGACGCGGTTGAGGTCGTGGTTCTTGCTGGTCATGCGCTCGGTGACTTCGCCGGTGGCGTGACGGTATTTGAAGAACTTGAAGTGGGGGTTGGCGCTTTGTCGCTTGAACTCTTCGTAGCCCAGGCGATAGAGCATGTCTTCGCTGTGGATGACGTAGGCGGAGTCGGTGATCTGGAGACAGGGCAGAGCGAAGACCGAATCGGTGGGGCCAAGACAGAAGAAGCGGACCAGCATGGTGCGGCCTTTGTAGGCGCCGCGCTGGAGGTCTTCGAGTTCCTTTAGGCCTTCTTCTCGCTCGACCTGATTGAGCTTGGGGTCGAGGGTCTGGTCCTTGGGGACGAGGTACTTGGTGACTTCCTTTTTGCGGGCTTGGTCGTAGTAGCTATCGAAATGGACGGTGTGGCCCTTGACGGCCAGGGGGAGCTCTTCCTTGTTGTCGATGGCCAGTTGACGGCAATAGGCGACGTCCTCGGGGTCGTCGGAGCCGACCCAGACCTTCTCGGGCTGGCCGAGTTCGATGGCGTAGGCGACGAAGTCGTTGACGTCTTTGTTGTTGAGGGCGACGAGCTTCTGGAAGCTGGCCTCGTCCATTTTGCTTTTCAGTAGTGCCTGGGTGTCCATCTTTTCTCCTTTCTGCTGTCGAAAAAAGCCGCAGCCTGAGATAGCCCGGGGTAGCGGCTTCTATGCTCTGCCAGCCTGTGTGTCGCGCAGGGACCTATTACTGCCCAAAGGTCCGAACTGTTCTGAAGGGTACCTGTCTACATTGCTGCGCACCAATCACCGAGCGACCCTCGGTGGAAGCGTACCCAAACTAAGTGAACCAAGCAAAATACCATTTCGGGGCGTGGTGTCAACTGTTTTGCTATGAATTCCCCCGATAAAACCTGGTTAGGGGGTGTGTAAGCCCTTTTTATTAGTCGTTTGCGTCTCGTTTCGGCGGGCGTTGTCAACTGGTTTGCATGCGGGAATGGGCGGGGCAGGGAAAAGGCAGTTGACAGTTGTTAAGGGCTTGCCGAAAATGGTCGGCACTTTTGCACAGGGACACGTGTGTGGCCTTTCCAATTTGACCCTCTTGTCGTTGCCTCATGAAAGGCGGGTTGTCCCGGAGTGGAGATCTTTGCACAGGAGAGATGCTATGGCGTCAAACGACAGCGGCACATCCGCCTCACAGGAGAAGCCCGTGATGCACATGAATCCCCGGATCGAGAAGGACCGGGCGATGATTGTCGAGGCACGGAAGAAGGGCACGGGCGCGGTGTTGATGAGCTACCTACGGCTTTCCGGTCCCGGGTGGCTCCAGAGCGGCATCACGCTGGGAGGCGGGTCTCTGTCGTCGAGTTTGTATCTGGGCGTGCTGGTGGGTTTCTGCTTCATGTGGCTGCAGCCGCTGGCGATGATTCTCGGCATTATCATGATGAGCGCGATCGCCTACGTGACGCTGTCGACGGGCGAGCGTCCGCTGCGGGGGATCAACCAGCACGTGAGTCCAGTGCTGGGCTGGGGTTGGCTTCTGGCTTCGATGATGGCGAACCTGGTTTGGTCGCTGCCTCAGTTTGCGTTGGGTACGGCGGCGATTCGTCAGAACCTGTTGCCCACGGTGATCGGGCCAGAGTCGGGGATGGGGGACGTGCAGGGCAAGATGATTGCGGGTGTGGTGTTCCTGGCTTTGGCTCTGACGGCGAGTTTGACCTATAGCGCGGGCGGGAAGGGCGTGAAGGTCTTCGAGATCATGATCCGGACGATCGTCAGCCTTATCGTGCTGTGTTTTATCGGCGTGGTGACTAAGCTCAGTATCGAGGGGAAGATCAACTGGGGCGAGATCGGCAGCGGGTTGATTCCCGACTTGAGCCTTTTCAATAAGCCGACCGACAAGATCATGCCGCACATCCAGCGCGTGGCGGAGCAATTCCAGCCGTTCTGGACGAACATGATTGTGGGGCAACAGCGGGATGTCATGATCAGTGCGGCGGCTACGGCGGTGGGCATCAACATGACGTTCCTGCTGCCTTACTCCATGCTGCGGAAGGGCTGGGACAAGGAGTTTCGCGGGCTGGCGATCTTCGACCTGTCGACGGGGCTGTTCATTCCGTTCATTCTGGCGACGGGCTGCGTGGTGATCGCGTCGGCGAGCCAGTTCCACGCGGTGCCGGCTGCCGGTTTCATTGCTGAGGAGCCGGGCGGCGAGGTCACGGAAGAGCCGGCTGCGACCCTTGTCAACGGCTACAAAGGGCTTCTGGCGAATCGCGTGAAGTTCGAGATGGGGGCGGAGGCGTTTGACAATCTCACGGACGCGCAGAAAGTCGAAAGGGCGGAAGCTCTGCCCTGGGGCGACAAGCGCATGGCGGCGATTCTGGTGAAGCGGGACGCCTTCAATCTGGCGGACACGCTCAAGCCGCTCATTGGTGCAGAGATCGCCCAGTACGTGTTCGGGCTCGGTGTGATCGGTATGGCGTTGAGTGCGGCGACGATGCTGATGACGATCAACGGGTTGTGCTTCTGCGAGTTGCTGAACCTTCCGGCGCGGGGGTGGCCGCAGCGGATCGGGAGTTTGATGGTGGCAGTTGGGGCGCTGGGGCCTTTCTTCTGGAAGGACGCGGCGCCTTATCTGGCGGTTCCGACGTCGGTGTTTGCGATGGTGCTGCTGCCGATCGCGTACTTTGCGTTCTTCTTCCTGATGAACCAGAAGAGCTATCTCGGGAAGTACCGGCCGGAAGGCGGGCGTCGCGTCCTGTGGAATGTGCTGATGGCTCTGGCGGCAGGCGCAGCGGCTTTCGGCAGTGTCTGGAGCCTGTGGTCGAAGCTGCAGTGGCTGGGCATTATCCTGCTGGGCGTGTTTATTGTCCTGGTGGTGGCGGTCCACTTCCTGCGGAGCGAGGAGAGGCCTGCGTAGATTCGTTTCGCTGAATCAGCCGGATGTCCTACGACGGTCCGGGTTATTGGACGGCGTGTCCGATGGCCCGGGCCGTTTCTTCTTGCGCCGATGCGACGGTTCGGTGGTGTTTAGCGGGCGGGGACGAAGCGGAGGACGAACTGGCCTTCGTAGAGGGTTAGGCCCTTGAGGCGAACCCACTTGTCCTCGACCTTGAATACGGGTTCGAAGGCCTCTTCGTTGAGCAGGGCGCCGGCGATTTTGGTGCGGATATCTTCGGTGTCTATGGGTACGGTTTCGAGGCGTTCGAGGTACATCTTTTTGGCAACTGCCTTGGCCAGGGGGGTGATGTTCATGGCGCCGACCTTGACCTTCTGGAGTCCGACGCTGAGCAGGCCTTGCTCGTCCATACGGGGTGCGACCTCAATGGTGACGACGAGTTCGGCTCCTTCGGCGTCGACGGTTCCCATGAGGGTGATGCTTTCGGGCGAGAAGATGACCTGGGGGGCGTCAAAGGTGGCGCCCTCGGCGTGTTGGGGCCATCTGGCCTGGGCGATGGCTTCGTTGAGGGCTTGGTCGCTGACGCTGACTTCGAAGGGCTTCTGGCTCTGGGCCCCGTTGTAGAGCTGGGGCATGAGATCGTGTGTGAGGTAGGGGTGGACGCGGTCGTCGTCTGTCTCTTCGGCGACGAAGGGATTGTAGTTAGCCGGGGTGTGGAAGAGCAGGGCGATGACGATGGCGGCGACGAGGATATCGACGAGTAGCCAGATTAGGAGCTTCTTGCGTTTCGATTTCTTCTTTTTTTCCAAAACGTTCCTCGAACCACATCGCCCTGTTGCGGGGGGGGCCACATGACGGGCCCGCCGTGCCTGAGTCATCCGGTCCCGGTGGAAATAGTTTCCCACAAATGGACAGGGCCCGGGGAATTCTACCTTGCTCGACAATGTCGGCGTGATTATAGTGGTCTGTTCGTTTTAACAAAAGGGTTTTGTTGCCAGAGGCGTGCCTGGGGGTGTCGGGACGAACTTCGCTGGAAAGCGGGTCTTGTGGCACGCGGTGTCTTGAAAGAGAGGTTATTCGAGCTATGTCGAGCCATTTTGCGGACCGGTTGTGCAAGGCCGTCCAGAAGAAGAAGACTGCGTTGACTGTGGGTTTGGATCCCGTGTACAGCCGGCTTCCGGCGGCGATCACGAACCATCGTCAGATGAACGATGAGTTCGATGCGGCGGCGGCGGTAGATGCGATATTCGATTTCTGCACGCAGACGATGCGTATCGTGGCCCCGATGGTGCCTGCGGTGAAGATCAACATTGCGTTTTTCGAGAAGTATCTGTGGGAGGGCGTGGAGACGTACTACGCGTTGATCACGGAGGCGAACGACCTGGGTCTGGAGATCATCGGTGACGTGAAGCGTGGTGACGTGGGCCACACGGCTGAGACGTATGCTTCGGCTCACCTGGAGAACACGGAACTGGCGGGTCTGGAAGATACGCTGGCGCCGGATGCGGTTACGGTCAACGGGTATCCGGGGGCCGACGGGATCGAGCCCTTCGCGAAGATGGCGGACGCGCAGGGCAAGGGGGTTTTCGTTCTGGTTCGGACGAGCAATCCTTCGGCCGGGGCGCTGCAGGACTTCCGGGACGCGGAGGGCCAGGCGCTTTACGAGAAGATGGCTGAGATCGTTAACGAGATCGCCGTGGTGCCCGAGCGTGTGGGCAAGAGCGGGTACAGCAACGTGGGGATGGTGGTCGGGGGTACGGCGCCGGAGGTGACGGCGGCACTGCGGACGAAGTACGACAAGATCTGGTTCCTGGTGCCGGGCTATGGCTCGCAGGGGGCGTCGGCGGCAGATTGCCTGCGGTTCTGCAAGGCGGATGGGACGGGGGCGCTGATCAATGCGTCGCGGTCGATCATCTATGCGTACGAGAAGCCGCAGTATCGGGACCAGTTCGGCGATGACTGGAAGAAGTGCATCGAGCAGGCGGTTATCGATGCCAAGGTCGAACTGGCCAGCGCGATGCAGACGAAGCTGTGATCTCGGGGCAGGGCCTTGGCGGTTGGCGGCGGGGTCTTGTCGAGCGAGAAAACCAAGCCATCATTGTGGGCCGGCGGATGGACAAGGGGGTCCCAACGACGAGCGATGCTTGGCGCTGCGGCGGGTCGAGCGTTGGGGAGATGTTCGATCGGATCGCACCTACCTATGATTTCCTGAACCACCTGTTGTCTCTGGGCCGGGACCGTGCGTGGCGTCGGCGGGCGGCGAGGCGGGTGGCGCAGCGCGGTCCGACGAGCGTTGTCGATTTGGCGACAGGAACGGGAGATCTGTTGATCGCGTTGCTGCGGGAATGTCCCGATATGAGGGAGGCGGTGGGGCTGGACGTCTCGGAGGCGATGTTGGGGATTGGGCGGGAGAAGGTGGCTCGGCAGGGCTTTGCCGATCGCGTGCGGTTCGTGCGGGACGATGCGGTGCGAAGCGCGTTGCCGGCGGGTGGGTTCGATGCGGCGACGATGGGTTTCGGAATTCGGAACACGCCTGATGCCCGGGCGACGCTGGGGGAGATTCATCGGTTATTGAGGCCGGGCGGGTTGGCTGCGATCCTGGAGTTTTCTCTGCCTGCGTGTCCGGTTATGCGGGGTTGCTATCTGGTTTACCTGCGCTGGGTGGTCCCGGTGATCGGGGCGGTGGTCTCGGGCGACAAGGGCGCTTATCGATATCTCAATACGTCGATCGAGGCGTTTCATCGGCCGGGTGATTTCTGTTCGCTGATGGAAGAGGCGGGGTTTTGTGAGGTTTCGGCTTCGCCATTGACGTGGGGCGTGGCCTCGATCTACATGGGTACGAAGGCTTGACGAGATGAGTGCTTGCGAGTTGACAGGCAAGACGGTCCTGGTGATGGGGCTGGGTCGTTTCGGCGGCGGCGTGGACGTGGCGCGGTTTGCGTCGGGGGTCGGGGCGCGGGTTGTCGTTACGGACGCGGCGACGGAGGAGCAACTGGCTCATTCGGTGCGGCAGTTGGATGGATTGGCTGGGATTGAGTTGAAGCTGGGGCGGCACGATGCAGAGGACTTCGCGCGTGCCGATATGGTGGTGGTGAATCCGGCGGTTCGGCCCGATCATCCGCTGCTGGGGGTTGCTCGGGAGCGTGGCCGGGCCATCACGTCTCAGATCGAGTTGTTCTTTGATCTGTGCCCGGCTCGCGTCGTGGGGATTACGGGGGCCAACGGTAAGAGCACGACGGCATCGTTGACGGCTCACCTTCTGGAACATGGTTTGGATCGGAGCGGTGCGGCGGAGAGGGCCAATGTCTGGCTGGGCGGCAACATCGGTCACCGGCCGTTGCTGGGAACGCTGGCGGAGATGACGGCGGAGGATGTGGTGGTGCTGGAGCTATCCAGTTTTCAACTGGAACAGTTGGCGGGGGTTGGCAAGGCGCCGGGGATTGCGCTGCTGACGAATCTGACGCCCAATCATCTGGATCGGCACGGGACGTTCGAGGCGTACTGTGCGGCGAAGGAGAATATCTTTCGACTTCAGCGGTGCGGCGGGCAGCAACCGGCGGTGTCGATCTTCAATGCGGAGGACCCGATTGCCTGCGCGTGGTTTGAGAAATACCGGTCTGAGTCGGGGCGGATGTGTGTGACGTACTCGGCCGACGATGTGGGGCCGAGCTTGCGTGAGCGTTTTGCCTTGCCCGGTCGGGCGAATCTATCGAACCTGGCGGGGGCCATCGCCATCGCGCGGCAGTTCGAGATTTGCGACGAGGCGATCGCCAAGGCCCTGCCCGAGTTCAGGGCGTTGCCTCACCGGCTGGAGCTGGTGGCGACGGTGGACGGGGTGCGGTGGTACAACGACTCGATTGCGACGACGCCGGAGAGTGTGGCGGTGGCGCTGGAGGCTTTCGACGAGCCCAAGGTGGTCATTGCGGGGGGGTACGACAAGGGCGTTGCGTTTGATGAACTGGGGGTGCGAATCGCGCGGCATGCCAAGGCGGTGGTTCTGATGGGCCAGACGGCGGGGCGGATTGCCCAGGCGATCGAGGCGAATGGGGAGGCGGCGAGGGAGGTCCCGGTGTCGTTCGCGGCGTCGCTGGGTGAAGCGGTTCAGTTGGCGCGGCGTCAGGCGGTGCGGGGGGATGTGGTTTTGCTCAGTCCGGCGTGCGCCAGCTACGACATGTTCGACAATTTTCAGCAGCGCGGGCAGCGTTTTGTCGACCTCGTACGGCAACTTGGCGAATAGTTATAGGAAGCTCGGGTCCAGCGAATCCCGTTGCCCAAAAAAAACTCTCCTTCCGTGACTCCTCTGGATGTGCGTTTTGCCGCTTGGAACGAATGTATGGTTCCTGGCGGGTGGATGCGGTGCGTTTTCTCGGGGCGGTCTGATCAAGTCGATGCGTGTGACAGTCGATTTGTCCGGTGGCGTTACGATATTGCATCTACGGTTGCTGAGGGCGAAACGACATGGACACAACGAGTGAGAGACGAACGGAGGAGCGGCTGCGTTACCATTGGCCGGTTTTTTTTGCTGAGGACGTCAACAACGGCGACCTGGGACAGGGTCAGATGACGGATGTTTCGAGTCGGGGCGCGGCTTTCACGTATTACACGGACCAGTACAACCTGCATCCCGGCCAGCACGTGACGGCTCGGTTCAGCGTTCCGCAGTACGGTTCGGACGGTTCCTTCAACGTGGTCGACTTCATCCGTTCAGGACGGGTCTGCCGGGTGGAGATGGTGAACCATACGCTGCGTCGGATTGCCATGCAGTTCGCCGATCCTCTGCCGTTTCGTCCGGGTGAGCAAGAGACGGATCTTGACCAGGACGACTGGGATGACGAGTTCGAGCTGGGGCTGTACTGAGGTATTGCCTCGGCGTCGGGCGATGATCTTTCGTGCGGGAAGCGCATTGCCTGGAAACGGGAAGGCGCTGATCGCCCGTGGCGCTGCGAGCGCCGGGATCACTTCGTGAAACGAACTGCCCTCAGGATCGACGACGCTATTTGCTCGTTACGATTCTGGGGGGCAGCTTCTTACAAACCTTGGCGACTATCTTCCCGACCTGTTTGCGCTGGTCGGGTGAGAGCGCGTTGCCAGCCACCCCGCCGACGACTCCGCCGAGGACACCGCCCAAGACCCGGTCGCTGGAATTGCCTCCGGCAATGACGGCTCCGGCAGCCGCTCCGGTGGCGGCGCCCACGAAGGTGGCGAGCGTCTTACCGGTGCTGCCCGATCCGGTGCCGATCCAGAGGATGGTGGCGTCCTCGACGTCGATGAGCTTGGCGGTCATCTCCATTCTCTCTTTGTATTTAGGGATATTGATGAGCATGACGGCGGGGACGTTCTTGACTCGTCCGGCCAAGGCGGCGCCTTCGTTGGTGGTGATGTCGGATGCCTGGAACTCCTGCTCCTTGAGGAGCGGCTGGACTTCCGCTCTCTCGATGACGGCGTAGCCCTTCTTGACCAGTTCCATGGTGAACATGTTGGCGACTTCGTTCTTGACGGCTTCGCCATAGACGCGGCCGGTGACTTCGACGATGGCGACCTTGTCGAGGCTGGCGAAATCGTATCCGGCTGTGGCGTAGCTCTCTCCTTCGCTGGAGGCGCATCCGCCGGCCAGCAGGGCGGCCATTAGTATCGTGAAACATGCGTTCTTCATGATTGGCACCTCCTGTGTATCCGTAAGTATTCGGGCGAAACGTGTTGCCAGCGCCATGTACGTCATTGGCCGGGTGTTGTCAACTGTTTTCGGCGTCCGCGTTCGCGTCGAGGCAGGCTGGTCGGGTAGCGGCCGGCCGCCCTTCAAAGTAATAGAGGCTGAAGACGAGCCGGTGGTCACAGGAAAAGAGAAAGGAAGATCGGGCGGCTTGCCAGGGTTTGCGTGGAGGGGGTGCGAGGGCGGCGGTGCGAGGGCTGCTACATCGGGCGGTAGGCCAGATTGGCGTGGCCCGGCTGCTTTTCGGGGCGGTTGGGCCATTTGAGGACGTCGAAAACGAACTCGCTGGCCTTGCGTATCATGACGTTGGGCATGGAGGGGGCCATCTCGAAGGCGGCGACGATGTCGTTGTCGTGTTTTCCTAGTGTGTTGAGGAGGTAGTTCCAGTCGTCGCGGGGAATGCCGCCGTGCAATCCGGGGGGTTCGTGGTCATCCATCTGACCGTAGTTGTCCGTGAGGTGCAGATGGGTTATGCGGGGGGCCAACTCGTCGACGTATTGACTGAAAGGAAACTCGGGATCGATATGGGCATATCCAGCGTCGAGACAGTAGCGGATGGACTCGAAGCGCTGGCCGATGTTAATCAGCAAGGGAAGCGATCCGGTCTCGATGCACAGCGTGACGCCATGAGTGGCGGCGGTTTTGATGACCTCTGCGGCGAAGTCGGTGCCGTTGAGTTCGGGGCCGTGAGCGATGTCGAGGCTGCGCGGTGTGGCGACGATGTCGGCGCCCAGCCGCTTGGCGCACTCGATCTGGTCGGTCCACTGCTGGAGGGTGGGCTGGTCGGTGCGTGTGCGCAAGGAGACGAGCATGCCCTGGGTGGCGGCCTGGAGTCGGGGCCAGTTGCGCGGTTCGAAGCGGCATTCGTTTTGGCCGTGGATGGTAGGCAGCAGCTCGATGCCAAAGCCGAGGGACCTGAGGTACTGGCACTCTTGCTCGAAGGACAGGGGGTGCTCTCGCCACCAGAAGACCATTGTCGAGACCACGTATCGGATTTGCATTATGTCGACCCCGCTTGCCCAATAGAACCTGCGTTCAGCACAGGTTAATATCGAGAAAAACGCTTGGAGAGTTGAGTGTTTCTGGGAGAATTCCGCGGCTTCTTGAGAGGGATCGCGGTGTTGCTGTGGCGTGGCGCGCGGGATGCGCAAGGCTGTCCAATAATATGGAATTTCTGAGTGATGGCGATGGATGAGGGGCGGCGGATTGGCTGTGGAGAGGGCCGGCAAGATATTTTTTCGTGTTTCGTTGCGTGTGCGTGATGGTTCGAGCGGTGGTGGCAAGGGCCGAGAAAATATGAACGCAAAGGACCGTGATTCAGTAGAGAGGAAAAAGGCCTTGGCCGACGAGCAAAACAGCCTTACAATGGCCGAAAACCAATACTCTGGAGAATGCCTATGTGTGAGTCATGTGGTTGCAGCGGCGCCGAGACGGAGAAGAGCTTCCAGGAGAAGGTGGGTGAGGTCATTGAGATGGTGCGTCCGGCCTTGCAGGGGCATGGGGGCGATGTGGAACTGGTAGGCGTGGATGAGGACAATACGGTGCGGGTTCGCTTGCAGGGCGCTTGCCAGGGTTGCCCGGGTGCGGCGATGACGATGAAGATGGGCATCGAGCGGATCTTGAAGGAGAAGGTGCCTGAGGTCAAGGAAGTGGTGGCGGTATCCTAGTGATTGGCGCGCGATCGTGGCGCATGATCGTGCGCTGGTTCTCTGCACAGGCGGAGGGTGAGCCGGAGGCCAGAGCCTTTGGGGAGGGGCATTCACTTGAAGAAGCGGCGGATGGACTCTGCGCTGGGCGGCTTGATTAGACCCTGTTCTGTGATGATGGCGGTGATGTTCTGCGCGTCGGTGACGTCGAAGGCGGGGTTGTAGACGGCGACGTCTTCGGGAGCGGTGGGGACGCCGGCGAAGCACTTCACTTCCTTTGGCTGTCTCTGTTCGATGGGGATCTCCCGGCCGCTGGTGATGCTCAGATCGAAGGTGCTGGAGGGTGCGGCGATGTAGAAGGGGATGCCGTGCTGTTTGGCAAGGATGCTCAGACTGTAGGTGCCGATTTTATTGGCCGCGTCGCCATTGGCGGCGATGCGGTCGGCGCCGGTGATGACGGCGTTGACCTTGCCCTGCTTCATCAGCCATCCGGCCATGTTGTCGCAGAGGACGGTTACGTCGATGCCTGCCCGCTGGAGTTCCCAGGCTGTGAGTCGCGCGCCCTGAAGGAGGGGGCGGGTTTCATCGGCGTAGACTTTGAACTTTCGTCCTTCCTTGTGTGCCTCGAACATGACGGACAGGGCGGTTCCCTGCCCGGCGGTGGCGAGGGCGCCGGCGTTGCAGTGGGTCAGGATGCCTGCGCCGTCTTCAATGAGGGCCTGGCCGTGTTGGCCTATGCGGCGGCACATGTCGACGTCCTCTGCCATGATGGCTTCGGCTTCGGCCAGTATGGCGGCGTGGAGGTCCTTCGGGGCGCTGGCGCTGGAGGCGACGTCTTTGGCTTTGCTGCGGATTCGGTCGAGGGCCCAGAAGAGATTGACAGCGGTGGGTCGGGAGGTGGCGAGGTAGTCGCATGCCTTGAGGATGCACTGCAGCGCGTCGTCGGTGGTCTCGGCGGCGCCGGGTTTCTGGAGGGCGAGGACCGGGCCGTAGGCGGCGGCGACGCCGATGGCGGGCGCGCCACGGACGGCGAGGGTGCTGATGGCCTCGTGGAGTTGCTCGGTGTCGCGGACGGTGAGCTTGACGAACTCGGTGGGCAGGAGACGCTGGTCGATGAGTTCGAGTACGCCGTCGGGGCCACCTATCCATTTGACGGTTTCTGCGATCACGGTGCTGGCTCCTCCTTGAGGCTATCTTGTGCGGCGTTTATCGGTCGACTCGGGCGCCGGCGCCTTTCATGACCTTCTCGACTTCGGCGAGGCTGGCGGTTGTGGTGTCGCCCGGGGTGGTCATGGCCAGGGCGCCGTGGGCGGCGCCGTAGTTGACGGCGGCGCTGGGGTCCTTGCCTTCCATGAGGCCGTAGATGAGGCCGGAAGCGAAGCTGTCGCCGCCGCCGACGCGGTCATAGATTTCCAAGTTCTCGCGGAGGGTGGCGTCGTAGAACTTCCTGTTGGTGTAGAGGACGGCGCCCCAGTCGTTCACTGAGGCGGTCTTGGCGTTGCGGAGTGTGGTGGCGACGGCTTTGAAGTTCGGGAACTCTTTGACGGCCGATTCGATCATCTTGCGGAAGTTGGTCGGGTCGAGCTTGGAGAAGCCTTTGTCGAGGCCCTGGACTTCGAAGCCGAGGGCAGCGGTGAAGTCCTCTTCGTTACCGAGCATGACGTCGACGTAGGGGGCGATGGCGCGGTTGACTTCGCGGGCTTTGGCCTGTCCGCCTATGTCTTTCCAGAGGGAGTTGCGGAAGTTCAGATCGTAGGAGACGATGGTGCCGTGTTTCTTGGCGGTGGTGACTGCTTCGATGATGACGTCGCGGGTGGTTTCGGAGAGGCCGGCGTAGATGCCTCCGGTGTGAAACCAGCGGATACCGTCTTGGCCGAAGATCTTGCCCCAGTCGATGTCGCCTTTCTTGAGCTGGGCGGCGGCGCTGTTGGCGCGGTCGGAGCAGCCGACGGCGGCGCGGACGCCATGGCCTCGCTCGGTGAAGTTCAGGCCGACGCGGACCTTGCGGCCAATGCCATCGAAGGGGACCCACTTGACGTAGTCGAGGTTGACGCCTCCCTGGAACATGAGATCCTCGAGCAGGCGACCGACGGGGTTGTCGACGATGGCGGTGACGACGGCGGCACGCTTGCCGAAGCAGCGTTTGAGGCCGCGGGCGACGTTGTATTCGCCCCCACCTTCCCAGGCGCGGAAATGGCGGGTCGTGTGGATGCGCTCTTCGCCCGGGTCGAGACGGATCATAATCTCGCCCAGCGAGAGGATGTCATACTTGCACTCGGATTCCGGTCTGATATCCAGCACCGCCATCGGTTCTCTCCTTTGTGCGTTCGGTCATTACTTGTAGATCTTGCCTTCGCGGTAGTCCTGCCATGCGGGTTCGAAGGCCTTTCTGCTCGTCGGTACGGGTCGCGGTGCTACCTTGGTGCACTTGAATCGCCCTTTGGCCTTCTCGTTGAACTCGATGCGGAGGATGGATTTGCGCAGTTTGGTGTTTTCGGGCTTGAACTTCAGGGGGGCACCGGTGGCCTGGTTGATGACGTCTTTGTGGATGGTGAGGCCGTCGTCGGCGAGGACGAGGTGCGAGCCACGTGAACCACTGCCTTGCTTGAGCAGTTCGACGATGGCGGCGAGGATTCCGGCGCTGCCCAGGGCGAGGTGCTCGGCCTGGAGGGCGGCGGTGACGGATTTGGGGCTGGTCAGCTTGAGGCCGCGGTGGCCGATGGCTTTGTAGAGAGACAGGGCGTCGCGGAGGGCGCTCTCGGCGTCGTGGCGCTCGCGGATGTGTCCGCCGGAGGTGGTCATGCGGTCCTGGATTTCGGCGATGACGCTGTTGGGGGTGGGGCCGGATGACTTCCTCCAACTGTTGAGCTTGGCGATCAGGTCGCTGAGCTGTTGGTTGATTTGCTTCTGCTGGGCGGCGTACTTGGGGACGTCGCCACCGTAGACGTTGACGATGTATTCGGCGGCGCGGAGTCCGCCGGCTTGTCCGGCGTTGAGGGCGGAGCCGCCGGGACGCTTGACGCCATGGCTGCCGGCCATTTCGCCGATGACGAAGGTGTGGGGGATGTTCGATTCCCACCATCGATTGACGGCGAAGCCACCGTTGTTGTGCTGGGCACAGACGGCGATCTCGAGCGGTTCCTTGTAGAGGTTGATGCCGTTTTCCTTGTAGATATCGATGGCGAGCGGATTCATATGGGCGAGGCGTTTGATGGGTGTGGCCTGGAAGGCGCCGGCCTTATCGAGATAGTCGTAGGCCTCGGGTTCGAGGTCCTTGATCTTGAACGGCTTCATGGCGGCGCTGCCGATGGGGTTCTTGCGGAAGTCCATGAAGACGCGGCGACCTTTCTGGGTTTCGTTGAAGACGAGTACGTCGATCAGCGAGGACTGATGTTTTTCGATGCGCTGGGGGTCGAAGGGCCACTGATAGCCTTTGAGGAAGATGTCGGTGGCCATCTTGCTCATGGAGGGGAAGAAGCCGGTGAGGAACTCGCGCTGGTCCTTGCCGTTGGCGTTGGTGCTGAAGAGTCGGGGGAGGGCCTGCATGTAGGTGCCTGAGACGTTCCAGCGGAACTTGGTGCTGGCGAGTCCGAACTGGGATTCGGTGATGTTCTCGGCGGCGAGGCCTGCCCTGAAGGCCAGGCCGTGGAGGCCGGTTTGACCTTCGGGGTAGACGCTGGTTTTGTAGAGGGCACCGGGACCGCCGGCGGCTAGTACGACGTTGGCGGCGAGGAATACGCTGATGCCCCATTCGGAGGCGGTGACTTTCGATTTCTGCACGGTGACGATGCCGACGATCTTCTTGGATTTTCCTGAGCCGACGGTGAGCAGGTGAGCGGCTTCCTGCTTGTCGATGATCTGGATGCCATAGGCTTCGGCCTGCCTCTGGAGGCATTCGCTCATGAACTTGCTGGTCTTGGGTCCGGCGCTGGTGGCGCGTTCGGCGGGGTCGTGGTCTGTCTTGTAGCCAATGAAGGTTCCCATGGCGTCGGTGGGGAAGGGGACGCCGACCTGGACGAGGTGGGCGAATTCGCGGAGGGAGCTGATGCCTTCGGCCAGGGCCAGGTCGCCGTGACAACAGCCGCCTGCGGTGAGGGTCTTGGCGAATTCCTCGGCGCAGTCGGGGATCTCGGGGCTGGTGCCTTGCTTGTAGTAGGTTTGCTTGTCCGAGCCGCTCATGCGGGAGGCACCCAGCTTCAAGCCACCGGTGACGACGGCGATGCGTTTCTCGGCATCCTTGATTCCCTTGTGCTTCATCATCTCGCAGAGGTGGACGGCGCAGTTCATGCCGGCGGCGCCGGCGCCGACGATGACGGTGCTGTAATGGTGGAATGTCACGGTCTGTCTGGCAATTCGCTTTGTCTTCACGGTTGCTTATTCTCCTTCCCTAGCGAACGGTGACGAAGCAAAGGGCTCTCAATCGTTCAGTTTCTTCGGTTTTGCGAACTCCGCGTCCATTTGACGCGGCAGTTGATAGACGTTTCCGGCCCTGTCGCAAAAGTAGATCGAGGACTGGGAGGGTTGGCGGCCGTGGCCGTCGGCCCAGAGGGCATAGAAATCGTCGTGGGCATTTACCGGGTGCCGCGCGTAGGTGTGGTTGAATGGGCTGTCATTCGTGATTTGGGCGATCTTGTGCCACGTGGCGCCCTGGTCCTTGCTGGTCCAGGTGGCGATCTCGCCGCCGGGATTGTAGGGCTGCGGTCCTGTCTGCGTGGGGGCGATGACGCGCCATGTGCCGTCGGCCTCTATGTAGAGCGAGCCCATGTCGTAGTTGTTGTCCGAGGTAAAGGCCGGGCGGATGACCCATTCTTCTCCAGTCCAGCGGGCGGTGGTCCAGGTGCGCGGATCGTTCTTGGGGCCCGCCTCGAAGCCTTTGCTGGTGATGTAGAGGATTACGGGGTGGCCGGATTCGTCGTAACGGATGTCTTTGAGGTAGACGAGCAGGCCTTGCTTCTCGCAGTCGTAGATAAGAGCAGGATTGTGCGGTTCGGTGAGCGGGACGGTGACGCTGCGGCCATCGGCGGCGTGCCATGATTGGCCGAGGTCGGTGGTTTCGAGGTAATAGAGGTTCGTGCGCCAGTTGAGGCCTGTGGCCTGGGGATGGTAGTTCAGGGCAGTGCCGGCTTTGGATTTGTTGGCGATGCTGATCTGGTAGTGGCCTCTGTCGATGGCGGCGAGTCTCTGCCACTTTGACCAGTGGACACCGTCGGAGCTTGTCATGAAGCAGGCGGTCCGGGCGGCGGGGTAGTTGTAACGGGTGAAGAAGGCGGTGAAGCCCTGGCCCGGGATGTGCCAGGGTTGCATGTAGGAAAAGTTGGTCATGGGGACCTGGCGGCCTTCCTGGATCTTGGTCGGGTGGACGCGTTCGAAGCTGTCGATGTCGTACGGTTTGGTGCTGCGGTGGATGAAGGAAGGTCGTCCCGTCCCGTGCGAGGTTGAGAATATCCAGATGATGCCTTCGTCGTCTACGGAGATGACGGGGTTGTCGTGGGCGTCCTTGGTTTTCTTGTCGAGCAGGATGGTTGGCTTGGGCACCATACCCGTGCGATGGTCGTAGTAGGAGATCATGTGCAGGAGAGTGCCGGGCACGGCCTTGCCGTCGCTGATGGAGGGCAGGTCGTGTTGGCGGTGCGAGCCTTCGGATGTTCCGCCGTAGCAAAAGAAGGTCTTCTTGACCTGGTCGCAGTGGACGGCGAAGGGACGATGTTTGGCGCAATAGGTGCCGAGCCCGCCGCTGTATTTGTAGCGGTACTCGTTCTTGAGTATCTGGTTCATGTACCAGATGCCGCGGTAGCCTGTGTCTTTGGCGTTCAGGGTCCAGATCGTGTCGGATTTACCGGCGGCGGAGGCAAGCGTAGCGAACAAAAGTGGAATGAGAGCGGCTAGACACCAGCGTGCGGTGTGTTTGGGCGATCTGGCAGGTCTGGCTTGTGGCATTGTGCACCTCCGGTTCCGTGTTTCTAGCCGATATTGAAGTTTCGTCCGGTCGCCTGGCTGATCTGGTCGATGGATGCGTTTGCGAAGTCGAGGTCCGGGTATTTCTCTTTGCGGAAGGTATCGATGAGTTGTTTGACGGTCGTCAATTCCCTGGCCAGCAGCCTGTAATCCTGCTTCTCGACTACTTTGCGGAACGCCTTCTTTTCGATCAGGCTGAAGGAGCCGCCGAGGACAAGCACGCCGGCCTGGATGTAGTCGGGGATGTTGGTGGGGTTGGTGCCGCCGGTGGGGACGAGACTGATGGTCTTGTGAATGGCGGGGTCGATGGCCTTGACGAAGTCGGGCCCGCCGAGTTGCTTGGCCGGGAAGATCTTGCAGAGGTTGGCGCCCTTGGCGTACTGGGTGACGACCTCGGTGGCGCTGCCGCAGCCCGGGATCATGGGGACTTTGCCGGCGAATCTCTTGAAGCCGGCATCGCTGAAGTTGACGGCCGAGACGAGATAGCTGGCGCCGGCGTCGACGACCTGCTGTAACGATGGGAGGGGGTCGTCGGGATGAGCGGCGTTGTAGACGGCGAGCATATCGGGCCAGTCGATCAGGCTGGCGGCGCCGGCGACGAAGTCGGGCAGTTCCTGTCGCAATCTCGAGAGCTTCTCCAGGGGTTTCTGGATGCGACAGGTTACCTCCATGTTGTTGATGCCGGCGGCTATGAGTGCCTCGGCGGTCTTGACGATGTCGAGTTTGTCCTGGTTGAAGACGAGAATGAATCCGTCTTTGAGCAATGTGTTGATCGTGCTTACTGCCGTCATTTTTGCCCTCTCATCTAATCTGCGACCACTCGCGTAACCAGAAAGAGTACTGCAAACAGGAACACGGCACAGTGCATCCTCAGGATGAACAGTGCCGTGTTGTGTTTCCATGGATTGACCACATCCCAGAAGAAGCGTATTTCCTTCGGCATCTTGACTTTTGATATGAGGCTGGGTCGGTGGAGTCCGAGCGCCTCTTCGCAGTTCAGGATGTGCTCGAACTTCAGCAATTCCACCTTGTTGCGATGTCTCAGCGTGATTTGAATGCCACACAGTGCGACGAACGAGAGCAACACGCAGGAGAACACGGCGAAAGCCGAATTCTGCAGTTCCCAGTTGACACCAATAAGGCCGGCCGCGATGACGAACTCAGCCTGTAGCGCTTTCCATGTCTGGTCTCGTGTGTGCTGGTGGTCACGCCACGCTGCGTCCATCGCCGCACGAATGTTCGCAGGTTCATCTCCATCCATGATAATTCTCCCTAGCAGGTGTCTTCTCTTCTACAGTCTTCTGAAATGGAATCCGCCGTCGACGTTGATGACCTGGCCTGTCGAGAAGTCCAGCCGGCCTTCGGCGATGGCGCCGACGGCCAGGGCGATGTCTTCGGGCAGGCCCCAGCGCCGGATGGGGGTGAGGCCCTCGGCGATCAACTTATCGTACTTGGCGGTAACGACCTTGGTCATGTCGGTCTTGATGATTCCGGGTCTGATCTCGAAGACGCCGATGCCATACTCGGCGAGCCGGTCGGCGAAGAGGAGCGTCATCATGCTGATGCCGGCCTTGCTGACACAGTACTCGCCGCGGCCGGGGCTGCTGGTGTAGGCGGAGATGGACCCGGTGTTGACGATGCGGTAGCCGGCTTCGGGGTCTTGCTTCTTCTGCTCGATCATCCAGTTGGCGATCGCCTGGGTGAGGAAGTAGGGGCCTCTGAGGTTGATGCTCATGACGCGATCGAAACTCTCTTCGGTTGCTTCGAGGAGGTCGAGCCTCTTGGAAGGGGCGACGCCGGCGTTGTTGACGAGCATGTTGCAGCGGCCGAACCTGTCTTTGGCCAGTTCGAGAAGCTGCGTGCGGTTCTGGGTGTTGCTCACGTCCATGCGCAAGACTTCGCATGCGGCCTCGAGGTGCTGGGCTTGCTTCTGGGTTTCGAGGGCGTTGCTGTGATCCGGTTGGCCCTGGTCGTCGAAGTCATAGTGGGCGACGACGAGGTCGTAGCCCAGCTTGGCCAACTCCAGCGCGATGCCCTTGCCGATTCCCCGGCTGCCCCCTGTGACTACTGCTACGGGTCGGTCTGCCATGACGAATGCCCCTCTCTACTGCGGTTGCACGAACTGATTGATTTGACCGGCGGCCTTTATGCCGTCGGCGACGGCGGCGACGACGGTCGACGGTCCTCGGACGAGGTCGCCTCCGGCGAAGACGGCCGGGCGCGACGTGGCCAGCGTATCGTCTTTTGTTTGGATCAAGCCCTTTTCCATGTCCACGCTGGAGAGGGCCTGTTCGATGT
>Ga0272442_10004321_pt1 | contig 19505 bp, 27 predicted proteins | sample SSMForm2O_FD_200262 | JGI IMG/M metagenome (GOLD analysis project Ga0272442, IMG submission 200262) | Marine sediment archaeal communities from Little Sippewissett salt marsh, Falmouth, MA, United States - SSM-Form-2O | ecosystem: Environmental > Aquatic > Marine > Wetlands > Sediment ... | reverse complement strand
CTTTATTGCATTAGTTATACCGCCAATTTTCATAAGTTTAATATTAATCATATCTGCTATTTCCATTTTAATAGCTTTAAGACTTTCTCTCAATGTTAAAGCAGTTTCATCAGCCATAATTGGCACAGGACATTGAGCTGTTACCTCTTTTAAAGCATATAGATAAATTGCAGGTGTGGGTTGTTCCATAAATTCAATATCTGCACTAAGATTCTCAAGGGTTAAAATAACATTCAATGTTTGTTCAACGTTATAGCCTTCGTTTGCATCTAATCTTATCTTTATATTTGGGCCAACTGCTTCTCTTATTGCTAGTACCGCCTCGATATCATGGTTTGGATCCATTCCACACTTTACTTTAAGACAAGTAAACCCTTCAGAAACAAAATATTTTGCTTTCTCAACCATTGAGTCAATAGGATTAATACCAATTGTTACAGATGTTTCAATTTTATTTCTGAATCCACCTAATAATTTGTACAATGGCATATTTGCCTTTTTTCCAAGTATGTCATAGAGGGCCATATTTATTCCAGATTTTAGAGACGGATTTCCTTTTAATTTATCTTCAATAATATCATTTAAAAAATTAATACGAGTTGGGTCTCCTCCTATAAGAATTTCTTTAACAACATTATTAAAATTTTTTACAACTGACTCTTTAGTTTCAGAAGTTACACTGTCTGGTGTTGCACATCCCCATCCAATAATATCTTCATCTGTTACAAATTTTAAAAAAACGTTTTCTCCTACGTCCATTGTTTCATTTGCAATGATAAAAGGTTCTTTTAATTTAAGATCCATTGGGATAGCAGTAGCAGATTTGAGTTTCATATAAGGCGGATAACACAATCTTTTTAATAATAATATCTATAAGTCATTATTATCTAGTAATCGCCATTTTCTGACGCTTCATCATCCATTTCAAAAGAAGGTGATTCAGAATGATATTTTTCATATCCCTCTTGTTCTACTTTTTTAATTTTTTTTATGATATGTTTACAGATTTTACATCTGCCTTGTTCATCATATTCTCGCCATTCCATGCAAGTAAGGCAAAATTCATCGCTACCAATTTTCTTTTTCATGTATTTTAATCAATTTGTTATTATATGAGTACTATAAAAAGAATTCAATCCATTCATCTTCTTAATCAGTTTAATAAACTTTTTTTGTATTTTTTTTAGTTCATCATGAGACATGAAATTGCAATTAATTGAAAATTTACATCTTAATTCAATGATATTTCCCTGTAATCTGCAAACCATAGGACGAACTGGATATATGATACATCTATCTTTTATTAAATAAGGACATTTCATATTATTTTTCTTAAATTCTTCTGTTGTCCATACTATACGTTTTATCTTTTTTCTTTTCATATATTCTCTAATTAGAGTTTCTTCAGGCTCAAACCATATAATTGGTCCACAACACATATTGCAGTGTTGACATTTAATTTCTGGAATTGTCGAATAAATATTTTTTAAATATCTGGTAAATTTATTTTCCAAATTATCATCCACCTAATAAGATTAAAAAATTCGATTAAATTTTTTTCATTGAACTGCTATCGGTTTTATCCTAACGCCCATTGATTCAAAACCGGTATAGCCTTTATCTGTTAGTTCAAATCTTTTTCCATCTTTAGTTATAAGCCATCCTAATTCACATAGCCTTTCCATCAATAAGGCTCCTAAATATGAGCCTATATGTTCATAGAGAATTCCATGATTACTTTCGATACAGATATTAACAATTTTACTTTTTATTGAACGAAGTTTTTCAATGTCTAATCCAATAATTTCTAATTCATCCCATCCTTTATCTGTTATAATATAATCATTATCCAATCTTTTTATTAACCCCTCTTTTAAAAAAAATCTAAGTAGAGCTTCTCCTAATAAACCTCCTATATGATTTTGGCATGAGTAGATACTATTTCTTTTTTCAAATAATTTTTTATTCATCTTCAATTAGTCCTCCATCAACTTTTTTTCTAGGTGATAAAATTCTAGTAATATAACCAGCTATACGATTACGTAGAAGTTTGCTTTTAACATCGGTTAGCTCTTGCACTTTCTTTTTATTATGCTGAAAATCTCCAATAACGAACTCTTTTGGATATCTATCAAGTAATTCAAATGCAATATTCTTAATATTTATCTGTATGATATTCCCCAAAACTATCAACTCGCAAATTTTATAAAACAAGACGATGGCAATTTAGAAGCAGCTTTTCTTAAAGCATCTTTTGCTGGATCTATATTACGTTCAAAAGTTTCAACACTTATAATAATTTGATTTGCATGTACACGAGCAGCAGTGCCAACTGCTTTTCCAAACGAAGCACGCATACCTTGGGAAACACGATCAGCACCAGCACCTGTTGCTTGTTTATTTTCTCTTATGACATGGTGGGGATAAACCCAAATTTTTAATCTATAATCATTTAATCCTGCGTTTTTTTCTAAAGCTCTATTTGCTGTAATACGAGCGGATTCTAATGCTGTATGCCGAATTTGACATGATTCTTTTGTATAAAGATTTAATTTGACCGGAAATAATGCTGTTTTATTACCTGATACAAACTGAGTAATTCTAGAAACAGGAACTCCACCCATGTATTCTCTTCTAGTATATGCTTGTTGTTTAATTGAATGATACATACTACCTGGTTTTCGTGCCATAATATATACCTATTTACTTTTCACATTAATAGCTTCATTCAGGGTTATTAAACTTTAGAGTGTTTTCCAAGGAAAAAATAAAAAAAAATTTATTAATCCAAGATTTTAATTTTAAAAAGATTTATGCTTTGTTTTATACTCTGTTTTCTGTAAATCAGTCATTTGGCTTTTGAGTTTATTTATTGCTTTTTCTTTGTCGTTTCCTAATCCCAAAAATTCTGGACTAATTTCACCTGATTTAATTTGAGCAATCCACTTTTCTAATACCTTTTTTTGATACATTTAATTACTCCTACTCTTTAGGGACCATTAAATTGCATTTTTTCGACATCTTCATATTTTTCTTCAGATGAATAATCATCAAAAATACTAAGTTCCTCATTATCTTCGGTTTTTATTCTTTTTTTTCTCTTTCTGGGTGGCATATCCATATTCCTCCTTTTTAATTTAAAATACTTTTTAAAAAAATCCTATGAGATTTATTAAACTTGAGAGCGTTTTCCTGTGAAAAAACATGAAAAACAATTGAAAACAAAAGTTAATATTGATAAACAAAAGCAATTTTTATATAATCCCTTGAAAAGAAATACTTGTATTAGAAACAATTGCATAAAATGCTGTATAAAAACTTCAATGCTACTTTCAAATAGAGATATTGAAAAAATCGAACAATTAGGTTATGATAGACATTATTTTACAAAAAGCAAAAAAGGTTGGCTGAAATTAAAAAATAAAGACGGGAAATGTGTTTTTCACAATGGCAAGGTCTGTATAATATATGATAATAAACCTGAAGGATGCATATTATATCCTCTTATTTTTGATAGAGAAAATAAAAGTGCTGTTGTAGATGAAGACTGCCCATATGAAAATTGTTTTAGATTTAGTAAAAAAGATATAAAACGTTTATATAATTTAATTACACAGATAACGGATGAACGGAAAAATAGAAGAAAATAACTTATTCATCCATACAATAGATAGTGTTTTATTATTAAAATAAATTTTTTGGTGTATGCAATGCTGGGGGGGGGATTATTATCTTGTTGTAGTAAATTTCAAAATAACGCCCGTGCCTTTAATTTTTTCTTGAATTTTATCTATAAAAGCAAGTTCCTCAGAAATAGTTACAATACGTTTCCAATCATAAATAAAATCATGGTCACCCATATGATATTTCAATCCCATATTTGTCAGTTTTTGAAATATGACAGATGCTTTTTCTCCGTCTGTATTTAAAAATACGTCTATATATGTCTCCATATAACATCACCTTTTTTTCATGTTATTTCATCCTCTATATCGCTTAAAAGAATTATATCTTTATTGTAGGATCCATCTGAATAACTATACATATTAGGTTTTAACTCAGTAAATCCCATAATTTTTAAAATGTTTATTTAGGGTATCTCCAAAGGAGAAATAAACTCTCTGTCAGCCTCAAGGACACTTACAATTTCTTCATCTTTTAGGCCTAGTGGAAGAAGTTGTAATCTAATGATTTCTTTTAATTCTTTATAAGATGGTGCAACCATAAAAATTGCAAGTCTCTTGTTTCCTGAGATCTGATAAACTCGCAACACGTTTTTTACTTTTTTTACCTTTTCTGTAATTGAATCAAGATCAGAAGAAGTAATGGGATTTGCAAATATCATTGCAAAAAAATTCAAACCTAATGCAGGCTTATCAATAAGAGCAGTGTATCCCTGGATGATACCAGCCCGTTCCATAGCTTTAATACGATCTCTAATTGTGGTTTCAGAGCGTTTAAGCTCAGTAGCAATTTCCTTGTAAGTTTTACGAGCATCCTTTTGAAGGAGAAACAAAATTTGTTTATTGATAGTATCAATTTTCATAAATTTCCAATTTTGAAATCAAAATTGTTTTAAAAAATCTTATTGTTTCTAAAAATAGAGACGTAGACAAGAGCAATAGAGAGGAGGATGGGAATGCAAACATAATTATGTTTGCTCTGTGTCATACGTCCTTTATAACCTGATTATCCGGTGTTAAACATCATTATTTAATTTATTAATGTTGTATGAACTATCTAAGATCATTCAAAGTATTTCCCCAAGGATTTTTGTTTTTCTTCTTTGACTTTTTATTTTTAGATTTTTTATGATTCATTTTTTCCTTATTTACAGAAGATTTTCTGGTTGTTCCCCTCTCAGATGTATATAATAAAATTTTTAAATTTATTAATATTTTGCTCTTTAAACAGGGAAAATTATGTAAAATTTGGAAAAAACAAGGGGATTTGCTTCACACATTTGTTAATTTTATGCCCACATTGGGATTTGAGCGCATATGTGACGTCACATTTTAATTTTTTATATCTTTTGGAGCAATATTGTCTCTTAATTCTTCGAATCAAATCTTCTGTTGTTATAATCATTTTTGATAAGATTTACGATTTAAAAATAACATAAGTTTCGTTTTGAAATTGTTATTACAGTTTTTTTATTAATTTTTAATAAAAAATCATAAGAATTATATACAAATTTAATATTCGAACGGTGGGAGTATCTTATTGAAAAACAATATTTATTGTATAGGTAGAAACAAACGGTATGCTAACTTGATAGTATTTTTTAAAGATTGAGTGGGGTAAAAACAATGGTTAAAAGATCAGAGAAAGCTAAAACGATGAGGAAATTAATAAAGGCTATATGGATTTTTAATTGGTTTAATTCCTGCGGGTTTGCAGAACTTGTTCCGCTTGTTGGATCCAGATGGGATATGGAACGTTTTGGTATGATTATCGTCGGGACGCCAAGACATGCAGATGTACTTTTTATCGCCGGTTATCAAACACATAAATCTATAGAAAGGGCAAAAAGAATATACGAACAGATGGCTGAACCTAGGGTGGTAATTGCTTTGGGATCATGTACTATGACAGGTGGTATGTATTGGGACTCATATAATACAATCAAAAAGTTAGATGATTATCTACCTGTTACTATGTACATCCCGGGATGTCCACCTAGGCCTGAAGCAGTTTTTGAAGCATGTGAGAAAATCTTTGAACATGTTAAGGAGCTCGAATAGAATGACCAAAAAAGAACCTAATTTACTTGATGAAATTAATTCTAAATTTAAAACAGATGGTAGAATTCAAAGAGAGCATAGAATTTGGGTATCAATCAATGTAAATAAGTTAATTGAAATATGTAGATGGTTAAAAGAAAAAGGTTTTACGCATCTATCGTCAATATCTGTAACAGATTGGTTAGAAAAAGGGGAATACGAGCTTACCTATCATTTGTGGTCTTATGATAATAAAATGCTAGTCACTGTTAAAACACGTATTAATAGAAACAAACCAATTGTTGAATCTGTATCACCAATTTGGGGTGAAAGTGCCCAGATTCACGAACGAGAACTTCATGAGTTGTTCGGTGTCAAATTTAAGGGTAATAAGGATTTACTTCCACTTTTCTTAGAAAATTGGCAGGGGTCAGCTCCTTTTAGAAAGGATTTTGATTGGAGAGACTACGTGAGAGAAGAATTTTACGATAAGAAAAATGAACGGGAGAAAGTTTACTATGATTGAAGAAATGGAACCTGCACCTAAAGGTACAGAATACGATTTCTATTTCGGTCCTGCGCATCCTGGTTCAGGTAACTTTGGTGTAAAATTAAAAATTGATGGAGAAATAGTAGTCTCTGCTAGAGCTGATCCTGGTTATTTACACAGAGGTTTTGAGAAGTTAATGGAATATAGAACACCTATACAAAACGCTGTTTTATCTGATAGACTTTGTATACTTGAGCCATTAAATTGGAATTTGGTCCATGCAGAGGCAGTTGATGAATTAATGGGGATAGAGGTACCAGAGCGTGCAAAATATATAAGAGTTATAATGGCAGAGCTTTCTAGGATTCAATCTCATATTATATGGTATGGTGTGTTTTCTAAGGGTACTGGTTTTGATACAGGATTTAAAATGGCTTTTGGGTACAGAGATTATATATTAGATTTATTTGAGTTGATTACAGGTGGGAGGGTATACCCTGCAGGTTATATATGTCCAGGCGGTGTAAGAAGAGATTTTCCAGATAATGCTAAAATGAAAATATTGAAAGTTTTAGATAAAATGAATAAGATGATTAAGCTTGGAGAATTAGAAAATCCTGCTATGGATGCTAGATCAAAGGATGTTGGAGTTTTAAAATTAAAAGATGCGATAAGGTTAGGTGTAACCGGACCTGTTTTACGGGGTTCTGGGATGAATGTCGATGTGAGAAAAGAAGAGCCTTATGAGGTGTATGATAGATTGGATTTTGAAGTCCCTGTTAGAAAAAAAGGAGACGCATACGCGAGATACTGTATTGGTATAGAAGAGATGAAGCAGTCTGTAAAAATTGTTAAACAAGCTTTAGAAGATTTACCAGATGGAGATGTGATAGAAACTTCTTTAAAAAAGCCTAAACTCTCTTATAAAATACCAGAGGGTGAGGTATATGTACGTAATGAAATTGCAAGAGGAGAAGCAGCTATCTACATGGTTAGCAATGGAAATAGCACCCCATATCGGGTTAAAGTCAGAGGCCCTGATTTTTTACATATGATACCTGTTCTTGAACATTTGTTAAAAGGGGTGCAAATAGCTGATGTGCCTGCTGTTTACTGGAGTTTGAATATTTGCCCTGCTGATATGGATAGGTGATATAATGAGTTATAGAATATTACCAAAATTATTAAAAAATATGCTTTCAAAACCTATGACTGTTAAATTTCCTCATGAGTCAATTCCTATACCAGATAGATATAGAGGAGAACATAAGTACGATATTGATAACTGTATAAGCTGTGGGCTATGTGCTAAGATATGTCCTAATCGCGCGATAGAGATGATAGAATTACCAAAAGAATACAAGGAGAAATATCCTAAAACATATCCAAAGATAGACTTGGGAAAATGCTGCTTTTGTGGTCTGTGTGAAGATATTTGTCCTAAAGATTCTATTAGTTTAACGAAAAATGTATTCCTATCAACATTTGATCCATCTACTGTGATTAAAGAACCACTTCCAACAATAAAAGGTGGTAAAGAAAAAAAATAATGTGTTGGTTGAAATTTTACTATATTAATCAGAGTATTAAGTAGTAATTTAAAAAATAAGGATAAAGGAGGTGAATATAAATTATGCCTGGAGGAGATGGAACAGGCCAAGTGGGGCAAAGCCCTACTGGTGGTCGTGGCCTTGGTGGAGGAATGGGCCGCGCTGGACGTTTTGCAGGTCCTGAGGGTGAATGTCGATGTCCTAATTGTGGATATCATGAAGCACATCAGAGAGGTATTCCTTGTAACACCAAAAAATGTCCTAAATGTAACACTCAAATGATAAGGGCCTAGAATATTATTTTTGAGGAATGTATGAGAATACAAATAAGTAAGTTGAAAAATAAAATCAGAAAATGTAAGAAATGTAGATTATATACAACTAGAATTCATGCTATTTTTGGTGAAGGAAATATTGATGCAAAAATTATGCTGGTTGCTCAGGCACCTGGAATTGTAGAAGATAAAGCGGGAAGAATGTTTATCGGGCCTTCTGGAAAAGTATTAGATGAATTATTAGAATTAAATGATGTAGACCGTGAGGATTTGTATATGACAAATTTGATTAAATGTATGCTTCCTAAATATAGAAACCCTAAACATGATGAAATCAAAATTTGTAGTAAGTATCTAGATGAAGAAATTGAATTAATTAATCCAACTTTTTTAATTCCCTTGGGCCACTATGCAACTAAATATTTATTTGAAAAATATAATTTTGATATACCACCCAAAAAAGATTTTTTTAAACTTTATGGAAAATTGGTTTTAGCAGATCATCGTAAAATATTACCCTTACAGCACCCTGCTGCTGTTGTTTACAATCCAGATTTAAAAGAAATCCTTATGAATAATTATCACAAATTAAGTGTCGTATCCCAGGATTGTAAATGGTATGAGGTATGCCCAATGAAAAAATATTATGAAAAAGGAATTCTTGATAAAAAATGGGTTGAACTATACTGTAAAGGAGACTGGGAAAACTGTGTTAGGTATCATTTAGAAGAAAGTGGTAAACCTCATGCAGATTATATGATCCCAGATGGAACACTTAATAAAAAACTAGAAAAATATGAAGATGTAGATTTAAAAAATATATTGAAAGAAGGATGATAAAATTAAGAAAGATAGGAGAATGTCAAATAGAGTATTACAAATTAAAAAATCTGCAATACATGAGATGACAAGATTATCAAAAGAAATAGACGATGTCGCATTTTTATCCTGGGCAAAGCCAACTTCTGATACACCAGATCATATAAAAGAAGCAGCAATTAATGCAATAAAAAAGGGTTTAGTGGGAGGTTATTCTGAAAACGCTGGTCTATTGGAACTGCGAAATGAAATTGCTAAGAAATTAAAAAGAGATAACAATATCCAAGCAGATATTTCTCAACTAGTTGTGACAATTGGTGCTGTTGAAGGTTTATCAGCAGCAATTATGGCATTAATTGACCCTGGCGATGAAGTAATCTTGCCATCTCCAACCTATTCAACGCATATTCGTCAGGTTTTAATTGGTTCAGGTAAACCAGTACTTGTGCCAACTATTGAAGATGAAGGATTTATTTTAGATATTGATGCTATCCGAAAAGCTGTGACTCCCAAAACAAAGGCTATAATGTACTGTTCTCCTAGTAATCCGACAGGTACTGTTTTCACTGAAAAGCATCTCCGTCAGTTAGCTGATATTGCCTTGGAAAACAACTTAATGGTTATAACAGATGAAGCCTACGAATATTTTACTTACGATGGCTATAAACATTTTAGTATTGCTTCAATTCCAGAGATGAATCAAAACGCAATTAGTTGTTTTACTTTTACAAAAAGCTATGCCATGACCGGTTGGAGAATCGGCTATTTACACGCAGATAAAATCTTGATTCCTCATATTAAAAAAGCACATATCCCTTTTGCTATTTGTGCTCCGGTGGTTTCTCAATATGCAGCACTTGCAGCATTAAAGGGATCTCAAGATTGTATTGAAAAATTTAAACAACATTACCTTTCTGCTCGAGATTTAATGTGTAAAAGACTAGATGAACTCAGCTCAGTTTTCAACTACCAGAAGCCAAGAGGTTCATATTTGATGTTTCCAAGAATATTGTTGAATGAAGGTCAGGATTCAAATGCTTTCTGTAAAAAACTCCTAAAAGAAGCAAAAGTATCAACAACGCCTGGTATAGCTTTTGGACCAACTGGTGAGAATCATTTAAGGTTATCATTTTGTGTAACTAAAGAAATGATAAATAAAGCATTTGACAGTATGAATAAGTATTTTAATTGATATTTTTGATAAAACTAACTTATTTGTGTTGTTATGCCCGCATCGGGATTCGAACCCGAGTAGGAGCCTCCGCAGGGCTCCAGGATATCCAAACTACCTCATGCGGGCGGGGACGATGATTCTTAAGTGCCCATTTAATTAGTATGGCTAAGAAATCAAAGGTGAAAACATCAATTCATACATAACTATTTTGTATAAATCCAGCTATTAAACTTTTACAAAAATAAGTAGTATTATATATACGCCATGTTATTTGCGAAGAAATTATTTGGTTAAATTATTGGAGGAGAAATATGGTTGAAGTAGATCAAACATTAGATTGTAAAGGGCTATCATGTCCTATGCCAATCATGAAATTGGCAAAAACAATGAAGCAGATGGAAAAAGGAAAAATTTTAGAACTTTTAGCAACAGATCCTGGATCAAAACCAGATGTACCAGCATGGTGCAATAAAACTGGTAACGAGTTACTAGAAACTGCTGAAGAAGACGGTGTCTATAAATATTATATTAAATGTAAATAAATTCTAAGAAATTAAACAAAGAGTGGGGAGGAGATTTTTTATGTCAGCCGAGGCTAAAAAAGAAGAACCTGGAATTTTTAGAGAGCTTTATGATACTTTTTTTGCGCGTTCATGGCATATGTGGATAGGAAGCGTTATTCTTGCTATGTTAAGCATTTGTCTTTTTATGATCGCATCGCCATGGGGATCAAGTGGAGGTATTTTAAATTGGGGTCAGAATTTATTTAGTGGATTAGGTTTGTCTTTAGAAAATTCTGGATTAATTGCTGCTATACTAGAATCTAATTATGCAGTGTTATCTCTATTAGTAATATTTGGAGCACTTGCAAGCGCATTATTAGGTAAAGAGTTTGCTATACGAGTTGCACCCGGTGGAGAACTATTCAAAGGATTACTTGGTGGACTTTTGATGGGAGTAGGTTGCATCATTGGTTTTGGTTGTACCATCGGTAATTTCTTTAGTGGATGGGCAGCCTTATCTGGAGGAGCGATAATATTTGTTTTAGGATTAATAATCGGTGTGTTCTTTGCTGTAAAATATTTACTTTGGGAAATGGAAAAACATCCAAAAATGAGCAGTGGCAAATCATCAACTTTTTTGCAAGCAAAAACAAAAGGCACTTCATTACAACCACTAGCTGGTATTATTATCATAATAATTGGACTAGCTCTTGCTTACACTCTAAATGATATGACATTGTTTGCATTTGCTTTATTTGGGCTTTTTATTGGTATTGTATTACAGCGTTCAAGATGGTGTATTGTTCGAGCATTAAGAGAACCATTTATGACGGGTGATGCAGAACCTGCCGTAGCAATTATTGCTGGTCTTATTATTGGTTTGATTGGTTTTACAGTTATTAAAATCATGGGAATCGGCGGAGAATTAACAATGGTTGCATATAATTTCTGGATGCCAGCAATAATTGGAGGAATAATTTTTGGTTTTGGAATGACAATTGCAGGTGGATGTACGGTTGGGTCATCATGGAGAGCAGGCGAAGGCCACGTAAAACTATGGTTTGCATTATTAGGAATAATTATTGCAGCACCATTAACTTTAGAATATATTAGACCAGCGTTTTTAAACATGCTTCCAACATGGATGAAACAGCAAATATTCTTACCCAATTATTTTACTTATCTAGGGGCATTTATAATTATGATGCTAATTTTGTTAATTTGGTATATATTTGTCAAATGGAATGAAAGAACTGGGAGATTTTCTGCAATGTAGGAGGTAGATAAGATATGGCAAATAGTCAAGATAAAATTTTAGCAATTGTTTGTGTATTGCTTTTGATACTATCTCTAGGTTATTTCTATTTAACAACAAGCCCTGAAAAAGAAACTGATATGATTCTTAGCGCAACCTATAGTTATGCAAGTACCGGAGCATCAAAATATATTAATTCAACATATCTACACACTTTAATAACAGATGATAACACTACAAATGATCCATTTATCCTTAGCATTAGAAATGTTGAGGATTATGCTCTAGGTCATATACCAGGCGCAGTAAATATTGAATATAGAAGTGTTTTTACAGAGGAAAATCTAGAAACATTACCAAAAGATAAACAAATTGTTGTTTATTGTTACACAGGGCATACTGCAGCTCAAACTACAGCATTGCTTAACACTATGGGATATGATGCTGTTTGTCTTTTATGGGGTATGTGTTCCTGGACTAATGATAGTGATGTTGCAGCTGACATGTATTATACAGCTGGTAATGATTATCCAGTTGTTAGCGGATCAGATACGGGATCGACAGGCGTTATTCCAACTGGAATTATTTTTTCTTCACAACAAGCATCAGTACGCACGATGCCATTAAAAAAAGTAAAATTAGAGCCACTTGCATGTGGTGGAGATACCTCATCAACAGATTCTGAAACTGAAACAAGCGAAGAATCTTCGGATTCTGAAACAGATATTATAATACAAGCAGCGTATGATGCTACACAGAAATCACCAGCAATGAAAGCTTCTGACCTTTGGGAACTATTATACAATGATACTAATGCATCTAATGATCCCTTTATTTTAAGTGTAAGAAAATCTGAACACTATGAACTGGGTCATATAGCTGGATCAATAAACATAGGGTTATCAGATTTATTCAAAGAAGAAAATCTGGCAAAATTACCAACTGATAAAAGTAAACAAATTGTTGTAGTTTGTTACACGGGCCATTCTGCTAGCCAAGCAACTGCGCTTCTTAATCTAAATGGATACAATGCAATAGCACTTAAGTGGGGTATGTGCGGCTGGACTAATGATGAAGAAGTAACTGTTGGAAAATGTTTTACAAAAGAGACCGCTGGAAATAATTATACATATGATACAGGTGCATATGATGAAGAAACACGCATGGCAATATCCGGTTCAATTGATCCGAGTGTAAAATTAGCATCTGATTTATATGAAGAATTAAACGATGGTGATACAACGGATGATCCATTTATACTTAGTATAAGATCAACTGCAGACTATGAACTGGGCCACATACCTTGGGCTGTGAATTATGGTGGTATATCAGCCTTGTTTACAAGAGAAAATCTATCAAAACTACCATTTGATAAAGAGATTATAGTAGTATGCTACACAGGTCATACTGCAAGTCAAACAACAGCACTTCTCAATCTACTTGGTTATGATGCAACAGCTCTAAAATATGGCATGCGTGGATGGTGTGCAAATACTACAATTGCACCAAAAGGAGACGAAATAATAACTGGAGAAAATTATCCAATTTGCACAGGTTCTGAACCCGGCACGATGGACGAGGCAGAAGTAGCAGCTATAGGATAAAAAAACAAGTTATGGATAGATATCAACCAATAGATGCATTCCGAGGGCTTGCAATCCTTGGAATGGTTTTCTTTACTGCCACATTACGGCTAGCTAGTAACCTTCCAGATATATTACGTCATAATGTCTGGGGATCTATACATCTGGGGGATTTTATTCTCCCAATGTTTCTTTTTGCTAGTGGACTTTCACTTGCATTTTATCTTCAAAAATATGGAAAAAAAATTTTACATAAAAAAATGCTTAGACGATTTATTATACTTGCATTAATAGGATTTTCTCTTTCGATTTTTTCAGCATATGGTTTTTTGGAAATGGATGAAGTAATGCTAAGCGCTCTTCTTTTTATTACTTGTGTTGCTCTTTCTAAGTTGGATTGGAAAATAATACTTGGTGTTATTTTCTTCATTAATCTATCTTATATTGCTTTAATCCAACTAAATTATGAAAACATCTTTGTGGGACATTATTTAGGCGGGTATCCTGCGGCTCTTTATTATCTTCCTGTAATGTTAACTGGTTTTATGATAGGAAAAGAGATAGTAACAAACAGGATTTGGAGTAATAACAACAAATTAATAATTTTTACAATCTTTGTTTTTTTTGTATTTTTTTGGTTTTTAATACCATTAAATAAAATGACAGCAACACCCTCTTTTATAATGCTCTCAATTTTATTTTCCTTTTTAATTTTTATTTTGGTGGAGAAAATAGTATCTCTTAATATTTCATTTAAAAAATTAGAAAACCTTGGTAAAAAACCTCTTAGATACTGGTTAATAATGTATATTGTCTTTCTAATACCTTTATGGTTTTATGTAGAATTTTATAATTTAAGTTTCCCTCTAAATTTTCAGTGGTATATTGCTATATTAATAAGTATTGGTCTAATGATAATATTTTATCTGGTTTCACGCTTGGTTGAATATATTATAGTTTCAAATTGAAACTATACATATTTTTTTATTTTTTTTGACTATTTAACCTATAAAATTTTATTTTTAATGAGTAAGAAAACCATAACTATTAAATATGCTACTGATATTGCCTCAACGGGGGTTTAACTATGAGTAAAGTAGCTATAATATGTAATGGGTCTGAGCCCACAAATCTATATCCAGCTTTTATTTTGGGTTCAAGCGCGATTGCTTCTGGAGATGATTTAATTTTATTTTTTACTCCAGGTGGAGCACCAGCATTGAAAAAAGGTGAACTTGAAAAAATCAAAGGTAAAGGTTTGCCAGATATGGCGGATTTGGTTGAGGGTGTAGAATCCCTTGGAGCAAGAATACTAATATGTGAACTTGCATTTGACGCAAAAGATATGAATAAAGATGAACTGAGAGATGGAGTGGAAGTTGTCGGAGCAACAACTTTCATGGCAGAGATAAGTGATGCTCAAATAACATTTTCATTTTAAAATAAGAGGTGAAAGAAAATATGGCAACACATACACTTGATACTTTGGGATTAAAATGCCCGCAGCCCATACTAAAAGTAGCGGCTAAGGCAAAAGAAATCCAACCAGGTGATATGCTTGAAGTTCTTGCTGATTGTCATTCTTTTCCAAATGACATTAAAGCATGGTGCGATAGAACAAATAAAACACTTCTTGTCTGTGCAGATGAAGGCGGCGGGAAGTTCAAAGCACAAATTCAATTCTAATATCACCAAATAAAACAAACAAAAAGCAATTAATTGTAATTTCAAAAAGTTTGAATATTTTAATTCAAAGGGGATAGTAATGGCAGAAAAATTTGAACCACGAATAGTAGGCTTCTTATGTAATTGGTGTTCTTATGCTGGAGCAGATCTTGCGGGTACTAGCAAATTAAAGGTTCCTGCATCTTTAACACCAATTAGGGTCATGTGTTCGAGTAGGGTTGATCCAGTTCTTGTTGAAACGGCTTTTCTCCAAGGTGCTGATGGTGTCCTTGTCGCTGGATGTCATCCAGGGGATTGTCATTATGATGAGGGTAACTATTATGCTCGTAGAAGATTTGCTGTTTTAAAAAAGGTTGTTGAAGGTCTCGGTTTGGAATCAGATCGTCTTCGTCTATCTTGGATTTCTGCATCTGAAGGTCAAAGATTTGCAGATGTTGTTAACGAGTTTAATGAAAAAATAAAAAAAATGGGGCCTAACCCTTTGAGAGAAAAAAAATCGTTATAATATGAAGATGGGACTATGGAAAACAAACATCATAACAAAGATGTGCTTGTAATTGGGGCAGGCATAGCTGGAATTGAAGCAAGTTTATTACTTTCTAAGGCAGATAGAAAGGTGCATCTTGTTGAAAAGACATCTTATACTGGTGGTACAACAATAAAATTTGAAGAAGTATTCTCTAATATGGAGTGCTCAACATGTATGGTAGCTCCAAGACAACAGGAACTTTTACAAGATAAAAATATAAACTTGATAACACTAGCAGATGTCGAAGAGGTAAAGGGATCAATAGGGAATTTCACTGTTAAAATCCACAAAAAGGCAAGATATGTGAACATGGATAACTGTATAGGATGTAACGCTTGTTTTGAACCATGCCCTGTTAGTTTAAAAAACGAGTTTGAAGAGGGACTCAGTCAAAGAAAAGCAATATATGTACCATGTGCCGGAGCTCTTCCTAATGTTCCGATGATTGATACGGAAAATTGCCTTCGTTTTAAAGGGAAAAAATGTACAGCTTGTCAAGAAGCCTGTATGTTCGAGGCAATAGAATACGATCAAAAAGATGAAAAACTTGAACTTAAAGTTGGGACAATAATTGTAGCTACAGGATTCAGTATATTTGACTCTAATAAGTTATCTAAATACAGTTATAACAAAATCGATGATGTTTACAACTCCCTAGAATTCGAAAGGTTATATGCATCTAACGGTCCCACTGAAGGAAACATTGTACTAAAAAATGGTAAGCCTCCAAAGAGTGTTGCGATTATTCATTGTGTTGGCAGAGACGAGACGGGATATTGTTCATCTGTATGTTGCATGTATTCACTTAAGTTTAATCATTACTTAAAATCAAAAATTCCTGAAATAAAGATATCAGAATTCTACACAGATCTTTGCATTCCTGGAAAATCTCATCAGAAATTCTATGAAAAAATGAAAGAAACAAAGGTCAATTTGGTACGATTTGATGAAATTGAGGTTTCAAAACAGGGGAAGGAAATTGCCGTTAAGTATAATAATGGAAGTGGAAAAAAAGATGTTATAACTGTCGATATGGTAATTCTTGCACCAGCTATTAAGCCAAAAGATAGCGCGGCACAACTTGCTAAAACACTTGGAATATCTGTTGATGAATACGGCTTTTTCAAGGAAGAAAATCCATATGTTTCTTCTGTTATTTCATCAAAACCAGGAATTTTTATAGCTGGATGTGCACAGGGTGCAAAAAACATTCAGGATTCCGTTGCACAGGCAAATGCAGCAGTTGGAAAAATATTATCATTATCTTAATGAGGTAAGATTAAATGGAACGAAAAATCGGCGTTTATATATGTGAATGCGGTCCAAACATATCTGAAAAAGTTGATATTGACAAAGTCATTGATGCAATAAAACCAATTGATGATGTTGCAGTTGTTGAAAGATTTAAACTTCTGTGTTCTGCTGATGGTAAAAAATTCCTTGAAGAGCAAATTAAAAAACATGGTTTAACTCATCTGGTTGTTGGTGCATGTTCCCCAAAAGAACATGAAAAGACCTTCATGGAAGTATGTGAAAACGCGGATCTTAACCCGTTTCTTTTTCAACTTGCTAATATCCGAGAACAGTGTGCTTGGATTACGGATGATAAAGAGGAGGCTACAAAAAAAGCAATTCGTCTTATTAAAGCCGCTATTGGGCGGGTTCGTTATCATTCCAGTCTTGAAAAAAGAGAGATAGAAAGCAATCCTGATGTATTAGTAATTGGCGGAGGTATTGCAGGTATTCAAGCTAGCTTACAATTAGCAGGGCCAGATAGGAAGGTCTTCCTTGTTGAAAAAGACTCTTCGTTAGGCGGTCTTGTAAAAAATTTTGAAAAAACTTATCTTGGTATGAAATCAGCAGTAGACATCATTGATGAGAAAATCCAACAAGTGAATATTAATGAAAGCATCAAGGTTTTTACTGATAGCGAGGTAGAAGAAGCTATTGGTTTCTTTGGGAATTTCCAAATAAAAATAAAAAGAAAAACTGGAGAATCTGAGCCTGTTGAATTCAATGTTGGAGCGGTTGTAATAGCTACTGGTTCTACACTTTTTAATCCTGACAAAAATCCAAAGTTTGGATATGGAAAATTTGATAATGTTCTTATCTCGCTAGAGTTTGAAAAAATAAATCTTGCTGGCAAAATATCCCTAAAAAATGGTAAGCCTCCAAAGAGTGTTGCGATTATTCATTGTGTCGGTAGAGAAGAAAAAGGATATTGTTCTGAAATATGTTGTATGTACTCACTAAAATTTGCAAGTTATCTAAATAACAAAATCCCTAATGTTAAAATTACAAATTTTTACTCAGATCTTTGCATTCCTGGTAAAAACGATCAGAAATTTTATGAGCAAACTAAGTCTAAAAATGTTAATTTTGTTAGATCTTCAGATGTTGAAATTACCAAAAAAGGAGATCAATTAAATGTTAGTTACAAGGATGAAAATAATAGTAAAAAGAATCTGTCTGTTGACATGGTGATTCTTTCACCAGCTATTGAACCATCAATCGATGCATCTAGAGTTGCTGAGATAACTGGTGTCTCTCAGGGTGATAAAGGATTTTTTGCAGAGGAACATGAGAAGATAAATCCAGTATCTACCTCTACCGAAGGAGTTTTTATTGTTGGTTGTGCACAAGGTCCAAAAAACATATCTGAAACTTTAGTTCAATCCGAAGCTGCATCCGGGAAAATACTTTCATCTCTTGTTCCTGGTAGAAAAATTCAACCTGAAGTAAAGACTTCTCAAATATCTGAAGCATTTTGTATAGGTTGTAAGACGTGCCTATCAGTTTGTTCATATGGTGCCATAACTTTTGATGAGACAAAAAAAGTATCTGTTGTAAATGAGGTGATATGCAGAGGATGTGGTAATTGTGTGGCTGCTTGCCCATCTGGTGCCGCAAGTATCAAGCATTTCAAATTTAACCAACTCTATCAAGAAATCAAGGAGGCTGTAAAATGAATGAACTAAAAGGAGCTGTTATACCTGCAAAATCAGGTATCAGAAAAACAATTATCGATTTACTAGAAAAAGCAGTTGATAAAGGGGTTTTTGATGCGGTTATTATTCCAATGAAGGTTCCAGCAGGTGACTCATTTGCATATGTGCTTGTAAAAGATAAAACACTTCTAAAAGATGGTTATCCACTACCACCGACCATGTTTGTTCAGGGCGGTAAAATGCTATCAAGCGTAACACGCCTTGGTGAAGGAAAGATAAGAATAGCAGCAATAATGCGACCTTGTGAAACACGGGCTGCTATAGAACTAGCGAAACTCGGTCAAACAAATCTTAAAAATATAACTTTGATAAGTATTGATTGTCCAGGAGTTTTACCCACTTCTGATTTCTTAAAAGACCCTGAAAAAAATATTAAAATATTTGACGAGGCTGTCAAAAACTGGGACGATAAAAAAATGCGCCCAGTTTGTCAAATATGTGACAAATCAAGTATGGTATCAGGAGATATTCATATAGGAACCCTTGGTGCAAAAAAAGATGCCTGTTTTATTATTTCAAATAGTAAGAAAGGAAATGATTTTGCAGATAAACTTGGTATAAACTTAAAAGACAACATTGATAGCTGGCAAACAAAAGCTAAAAACATATCTGAAGAAAAATCGAAAAAAAGAAAGAAAGCGCATAAAGAATTAAAAGCTAAAGTGGGAGGTATCGATAACCTAGTCGAGACTTTCATTCAATGTATTAACTGCCATAATTGTATGCGAGTTTGTCCTGTTTGCATCTGCCGTTTATGTTATTTTGATTCTGACAATGTTAAACATCCTGCAGAGGATTATCTCTCTAGAGCAGAAAGTAAAGGTAGCATGCGTTTTCTACCAGATACAACGTTATTCCAGATGGGTAGAATGATGCATATGAGTATTTCATGTGTATCCTGTGGCGCCTG
>Ga0272442_10004318_pt1 | contig 19507 bp, 16 predicted proteins | sample SSMForm2O_FD_200262 | JGI IMG/M metagenome (GOLD analysis project Ga0272442, IMG submission 200262) | Marine sediment archaeal communities from Little Sippewissett salt marsh, Falmouth, MA, United States - SSM-Form-2O | ecosystem: Environmental > Aquatic > Marine > Wetlands > Sediment ... | reverse complement strand
TGGAATTACATCCTTATGTCGCCCCATGCATTGGCAATCGGCAACCACATGCCGATCAGGACTATCACCCCGAATTGTATTTGTCAACAATAAATGACACTGCGTAATCAGAAATATTAGCCGCAGCGCCCCATGCCCTCACACGAAACTTTCCTTTATAGTTCTTGATATTGAAGTATTGCATTTGTGCAATAGTAACAATGCGGCATCGTGACATGTTACCCGTCATGTCTGCCTCATAAAACCGGTACACATGAACCACTGATTAATATCGGCATTAATGCCGATTGAGATTACCGGATGGTATTGTCCTTACCATGAATAGTTATACTCTCGACTCTTATTGCAGCTTTTTTCAACCATCCTTCCGCGGACACGGCCAGCTGCATGACATTGTACATATTTTTTTCGGCAATATTGCCACATGACGGCTTGACGAAGCAGATCAGTTGCGTTATGGTCGTGCCATGGAAAACAAGATGCAAAAAAAGAAAATGGCCATTTTAAGAATACTGCGTGAGACAGACGGCCCTCTCAGCAGCTCCAAAATCAATGCGCAGCTCATCGCCAGGGGATACGAAACAAGTGAGCGGACAGTCAGATTCTATCTTCTGGAAATGGATAAGGACGGGCTGACCGAAAACCACGGCAAACGGGGACGCAAAATTACCGAGCATGGACTGGCCTGCTTATCGAAAACGCGGGCATTTGAGAAGTTGGGCTTAATGACCGCACGGATCGACCAGAAAACATACGGCATGACCTTCGACCTCGATAGAAAAGCCGGAACCGTGGTAATGAACGTCAGTTTCATTGACCGAAAGGAACTGGGTCGTTCCATCACACTGATGCAAAGAGTTTTTGCGAAGGGATACGCAATGGGAGAGCTCATAACCGTATACCGACCGGGACAGCACGTCGCCGATATGCATGTTCCTACCGATTGTGTCGGAATCGGTACGGTGTGTTCCGTAACCCTCAATGGCGTGTTACTTTCGCATGGCATACCAACGAATTCGAGATTCGGCGGTCTCCTCGAAATTGTCAAAGGCGCACCGACACGTTTCGTGGAACTGATACATTATGAAGGAACCACGCTGGATCCTCTTGAAATTTTCATAAAAAGCGGTATGACAGACTACTCCGGTGCAACAGAAACGGGAAACGGTCTGATCGGTGCCGGCTTTCGGGAAGTCCCGGCAGGCAGTCGCAATCACGTGATTCAATTGGCCAACAGACTTCAAAGCGTGGGTCTGGGCGGCATCCTGGCTGTCGGGTGGCCGGGGCAGCCCCTTCTCGAGATACCGGTCAGTGAGGGTCGTATCGGCGCCGTTGTCATCGGCGGTTTGAACCCCGTTGCCATTCTCGAAGAGCAGGGAATTAAAACAAGATCCAGTGCCTTGGCCACCGTGGCGGATTACGACACGCTTTTCAGTTATAAGGAGCTTGCCGTGCGGGTACGCGACCTCACCTGAACAGGTGTCACCGGCAATCCGATTGGCTTATGCCGCGATGTCATCTGTCCCGTCAGGGGTCGCGTGCCCTCGTCACTACATTGTCTGCGACACCAAGTGAAAAAATCCGGCATCAGGATTAGATACTGTCAAACCGCCGCTGTACTTCTTCCCAGTTTACGATATTCCAGAATGCGTCGATAAACTTTGCACGTAGATTTTTATAATCAAGATAATAGGCATGCTCCCACACATCGACGACCATGAGAATGGTGAACATGGGATACACATTTACATTATGTTTCTCTATCTGCATGATAAGGGGCCGTTCAGTCAGTTTGCAATATGTCAGCGCCGCCCATCCGGACCCCTCAACACCGACTGCAGCCTGGGTAAATTCCTTTTTGAAGACTTCGAAACTTCCGAATTCTCTGTTTATCGCTTCAGCAAAACTCCCGGCAGGTTCGTTACCTCCTTTTGCCTCAGGCACCAGATTATTCCAGAAGAGCGAGTGCAGGACATGCCCGCCGATGTTGAAAGAAAGTTCTTTCAGCAAAGCCTTCATGTCCACATCGGTGCCCTCGCTACGTGTCTTTTCGAGCTTGTCAAAGAGGGTGTTTGCCCCATTGACATACGCCTGATGATGCTTCTGATGATGGAGAGTCAACTGTTCTTCGGATATATATGGTTCCAGATCTTTGTAACCATAGTTCAATTCGGGTAATCGATATATTTTTGCGTAATCCATTACGTTCCTCCTTGTACCTGTATGCATTAATTTCAATGAATATACCAACGCATGACCATCTTCTTACTTTTCGACCTTTCTGATCTTTTCGTCAATCATTATCTTATGCCGCCGTGTCGCATTCACGATTTTGTTAATTAGAGGTGCATATCGTATATCGCCTGTCTGCACCATCTCATGGTAATTATGATCGATCAGAAAGCATTCAACATCACGGACCCTCAAAAAGCATGCCCTGCGGTGAGAGTTCTCCCCGTTCACCGGCCTGCATTTTCTCCTCGATGCCACGTATGGACGTTCCTACGGCAACAGGATTCAACACTCGGTCATAACTGCTTCAATCGCCCTGCGTTTCGCGCGGTCTTCGGACCACATCCTCATGTCCCGCCGGAAACAACGTCGTCAAACATAGAAATTATAGCATACCTCTCGCCACACTGAAAGACACAGCATATTATATTTCCAATAAAAATGAGACACCGCCCAATTCCGAACCACGGTGTGATTCATAACGGTCCGCCCCGCAATACCTCACCACAGGATTCGTGCGTCCACGGCCGTGCAACCATTAGCATTGACCATCAAAGGGTTTATATCCAGTTCCACAATGTCGGAAATTTCAGATGCGAGAATTGAAAGACGCTCCAATGCATCAATCAATGACGCCACATCAACACCTTGTTCACCCCGCACGCCCTCGAGGAGCGGGTATATTTTCAGAGATCTCAACATTCTTTCCGCACGGATTCGATCGATGGGGACAAGCTCGCGGGCAACATCCCTGAACACTTCCGTATAGATCCCTCCCATCCCGCAGACAATCACCTGGCCAAACTGCGGGTCATGTTTCAATCCCAGCAGTATCTCTCTTCCAAAAACCTGCTCCTGAAGTTGAAACGCCTCCATCGTCAGATTCGGATTGCGCTGCCGTACACGTGCCGCCATTTTATCGTATGCTGTCTCTAGCGCTTCGAAATCTCTAATTCCCACAGTCACTCCGCCCCATTCACTCTTGTGGAGAAAATCAGGACCTACCAGCTTGAGTACCAGGGGAAACGTAAGTTCCGCCGCCGCTTGAGCCAATTCGTCCCGATGTTTACCCTGCACCCCCCTGATGGTCGGGATATCGAACGCGGCAAGCATATTCAGTGCGTCCTCACCGGTCAGCACAGTCCCTGCCCTGTCTCTCGGTAAGACAGGCACGGTCTGACCGTAATCCTTGGAAGTATCGACCACTGACACGGGTGTGCGGTGTCTCATCATGAAATACTTGTAACAGACAGACAATCCATTCACTGCCTGTTCGGGAGAAAGGAATGATGCCACACCTTCGATCGCTTCGTATCGGCGGGGAAATACCAGATTGTCATCTGCATACAGCCACATGGCGATCGGCTTATCGTTTGCAACTATGCGGCGGACATCGGCAACAACCCCGCTCAGATCGGCAATATCGGCATGAAGGGGAGAATTCATGGCAGGAATAATGACCAGTACCCCATCCACATCATCCGACTGCATCAGGTCAACAAGGGCCGTCTTGACCGCACCGGGATAATCTCCGCCGATCATCCCGATTGGCCAGATATCAATGGGATTGCCAACATGAATCCATTCTGGCATCCCTTTTGTTAGTTTCTCTGCAAGCCCCTCCGGCAACTGTGCAATGCTCAACCCCGCCTCTTCACAGGCATCGATGGCCATGATTCCGCCTGCCCCCGTTACCGTCACGACACCCAGATTCGGTCCCTGCATCTCCTTGAGACACACAAGCGCGCGAAGCGCGTCACGCAGCTCCGCCGTGTTTCTGACACGGATTATACCGACTCGATCGAATGCTGCCTCAAACACACCATCCTCACCAACGAGAGAACCGGAGTGAGAAAGCGCCGCCTTGGCCCCCAAACGGCTGTGCCCCGTTTTCAGGACGACAATCGGTTTTTTTAAGGTTATCCGTGATGCGATCTCGAGAAATTCCCTGCCCCGCCGCATGCCTTCCATGTGGATGGCAATAATATCCGTTTCCTTATCGTCTTCAAAATATTCCAGCGCATCCACAAAATCCACATCGGACGCGTTGCCGATGTCGATTGCCTTGCCCCATTTGTGGTATGCAAAATCTTTTGTCGCAATCTGGATTACGCCGGTCTGGGCAATCAGTGACACCCGGCTAAACGTCTCGGGTACCGGCATATCGACAAAACCGCTAGAGAATCCGTTAAAATTGTTGAGCACTCCCATCGTATTCGGCCCAACAATCCGGACACCATGTTCTTGGGCCTGGCGGACTAATTGCTCCTGTAATTTTTCGCCTTTTTCATCAGCATCTGAAAATCCCTGGCTGATGATGATTATCCGTTTGATTCCGGCTTCGACACATTGTTCGAATAAAGGCGGGACTCGGTCTCTCCCTACTGAAATGATTGCCATGTCGACCAGTTCCGGCAGTTCCGGAATTGACCGGTAGGCCTTGATACCGCAGATTTCGTCGATTTTCGGATTAACCGGATAAATTCGGCCTTTGTACCCATAACGCAGCATCGTCTCGACGTTGTTGAATGCCCCCACTCCCGTCTTACCGGGAGCCCCGATAACAGCCACAGATTCCGGATCAAAATATTTTCGCATGAGTTCCAACCTCCACACATTTGAGATATGAAATGTAATCGTAGACGGGCAGGTACCCACCGGCATAATCCTATCCGGCCGGATTTTTATTGCCACCGCCCCAGTCACTTCAATTATTTATGTAACATATTATAATAAAATAATATATCTATTGGCTACATGGAAAAAGGGCCTGGTGCAACCAGGCCCTTTTCTAACCTACGTATGCTGCCTTTTTATCATCTTGCTACTACACATTAAAAGTTCACCGTGTCCAGCCCCTTCAAACCTAGAATCTGTCGTGCCTCAGCCGGTGTTGCCAGCTTGGGCCCCAGTTCGCGTATAATCCGGCCGATTTTTTCTACCTGCTCCGCACTGCTTGTTGCCAGCCTGCCTTTCTCGAGAAAGAGATTGTCTTCAAGCCCGACTCTTACGTTGCCGCCAAGTAATACGGCCTGGGTGCACATGGTGAATTGATCACGTCCGGCCACACACACCGAAAATTCAAATTCTCCGAGTTGCCGTTTGGCATAATCAACGAGGAACATCAGGTTCTGAGGACTCGGGGTGATACCTCCCAGCACACCCATGACGAACTGGATATAAATCGGGCTTTTGATCGGATATCCCCGCTGAACCATGAAGGCCACATTATTGATCATGGCGGCATCATAACATTCGAACTCCGGCTTTGTATTGTTTTCACTGAATGTATATGCGTATTCCTTCATGGATTTGAAGGTATTCGGAAAGATGAAATCTTCACTCATCGCCAGATATTTCGGTTCCCAGTCATACTTAAAGTCCTTGATCTTATCCAGAGCATGAAAGAGGGCAAAATTAATGGATCCCGCATTGAACGATGCAAGCTCGGGCTTGAACCGGTTCACCGGTTCGACACGTTGTTCAGTAGTCATGCCCAACCCTCCGCCGGTCGTGATACAGATGATCACATCGCAACGGCTCTTGATATTTTCCAGCATTTCCTCATAAAGCTCCATCTTCGACACAGGCATTCCCGTCTCTGGATCCCGAGCATGTATATGCACCACTGCCGCACCCGCTTCGTATGCCCGCACTGCCTCATCGGCAATCTGCTGCGGACTATGGGGAACGTGAGGTGACATGGTCGGGGTGTGGATGCTGCCTGTCAGCGCTGCGGTTATAACAATTTTATCTTTCACAACATGTAACTCCTTTTAGCGGTTACTTATGATAGATTAAATATTCCTTCTGTGACAAAATATGATGCGTGTGCCAATACTGCCTTGGGGTAAAAAGGGGCCTGCACCCGACAGGCCCCTTACCACTCAAATCAAAAGCAGCTGCTATACCGGCATCCACACAACACATATGGAGAATATAAAGAATGATACAAGCAGTGACACGAAGGTGTACCCCATGATGTCACGCGCCTGCATCTTGGTGCCGGCCGCAATAACCGGGAAGAATGCCAGGGTCCAGAACGGCTGGATCATATTGGTCCAGGCATCCCCATAGCCCACAGCCATACTGGCTCGTGCAATGAACGCGGTCAGCTGATCCGCCGGCATGGTGGCTCCGAGCGTTTTGGCCGCTTCCACGATGGTCGGCCCGACGACGGCCCACTCACCACCTCCGGAGGGCACAAAGATATTGACGATACCGCCAATCATGAACGCCACAAAGGGGAAAGATCCGACCGTCGCGGCCTTGGCGATCCACAGGGCGATGGCCTTACCCAGGCCGGTGTGGATCATGATTCCCATAATCCCGGCGTAGAAGGGGAACTGGAGAATAATACCGGACACGTTGCTGCAGGCCCTCTTCATGGCAATCACATACCTGAACGGCGTCTTGTGGCAGAGCATACCGGCCATGATGAAGAGGAAATTCATAATGTTCAGGTTGATATCGAAGCCCTTCGTGGAGAAGTGCCAGGCAAGATACCAGATACCCAGAAGGCAAATGACAATCTGGATAATGAGACTGTTATTCAGTGCATCCGACAGGTTCTTATCGGGCAGCTTCAGGGATTCAGCTTCTTCGGCCACAGTCATATGTTTGACGGCTTTATGTTCTTCGTCAACCATATCGGCATATTCCGTCACATGTTCGTCGGAAGGCCGCATCAGAATCATCAGCACCGGCAGAGCGACAAGCAATCCAATACCTACGGCAATGTTCATGGGACTCAGCAGCGTCATTGTTGTCGGGATTGTCGATTCCAAAACCCCCGCCTTGATGAGGAAGTTCCCCGGCGTATTCAGCACCAGCGGAATAGAGCCCGACAGACCGCCATGCCACGGCAGGAACGCGGTGTACACGCAGGCCGCGAGAAGTCTGTAATCGACCCTCTTGACCCGCACGGCAAGCTCTCTTCCAAGAACCGCCGTCAGAACGATCCAGCCCCAGCTGATAAGTGAGAAGATGCATCCCATGAACGTTACCATGGCATAAACGGCCACCGGAGTTTTGACCTTGGTGGACAGCCAGTCAAGAAATTTACCGGCTGGTGGTGATATGGCAATGGCGTACCCGGTAACCAATATCAAGACCATTTGCATGGCAAACTTCAGCAGGATCCAGAATCCCTTATACCATGCCGTCACAATTCCGAAAGGTTTTGCATCAACAAACCCCCAGGCCATAAGTGCAGCCAGAAAGGTCAGTAATATAGCGAAAATAAAAGAGTCAGGAAGCCAACGTCTGAATTTTTCTGCAAAAAACCTACCAACACTCGCTAACATTTTTACCTCCCATCTATTAAAATAAGCACCTGATAATAAGAAAATTCAGTATGGTACTGTCGCATGATAATAATGTGCAAATGACAGCCCCCCTGTGATGTCTCCAAACTACCAGTGAAAATCCATCACCCCCTTTCCTTTATCTGAATCAATAGCGTTCCTAGAAATTCAGTAGCATGGAAGACGCCGGATCATACCGATCCGGGTGTAGTAAACACATAGTTAGTATACTTATTGCACATTACGCCATAGTGGCATTTGTGCTATGGGTCAGGTCTGTGTTTCGTAATGTTAGATATGTTGTGAAAGGGTTATGCGGATCAGAAGAATGATAAGAAAATCGAGTCAAGAGCCCCCTTCTTGACCTTCCCCCCTTGATTATCTATGCCCGGCAGGCAATCGCTTGCAGGATACGACTTTCCGCCTCCTCAAGCCGACGCTACTGCCGCACACCGGTAAGTCCTTCGTAAATTGCCTGGCTGATTTCGCTATCTCGTGTAGACGACAGCTCCCCTTACAAGTGTCATATAGAAAAAAACGAATTGTTAGTCAAGAATAAAGCTTGCAAATCATCATTTGACTGACAGTTGCTCATGTGATAATCAAGTGCGGTCAGACAAATATGCGCTTGGGGAAATATCATGATTTTAGGAATTGATGTAGGGGGAACACATACGGATGCCGTTCTTATCGACAACTACGAAGTAAAGAAGACGGCCAAGGTTCTCACGAACCAGGAAAACCTTATCGAATCTTTTCATCAGGCCGCCCAAGAGATTCTGAAAGCTGAAGATCTGGGTAAGCTTGATCGCATTGTCCTGAGTACAACCATGTCGACCAATGCAATCGTCCAGGGCAAGGTCGATAAAGTCGGCATGATCCTGGCCAGCGGTCCCGGTCTTTCGCAGGCAATGCTGAAAATCAATGAATACACGCACTTCATATCGGGTTATGTTAATCATCGGGGTATCAAGATTGCCGACATCAATCCCGAGGAAATCACATCCATCAGCGAGTCACTGCGGGATAATGCGATCCGACACGTCGGTATTGTCGGCAAATTCTCCACCAGGAATCCTGACCTGGAAACGCGCATATCGGACATGATCAATGGTGACTTTGACCACATATCATTCGGCCACCGGATGTCCGGAAATCTGAATTTTCCGAGGCGCATCGCCACGACGTATCTTAACGCCGCCATATGGAATACGTACAATAATTTTGCAGGAGAAGTACTCAAATTTGTCGATACTATTCAGGTAGATGCACCTATTTATATTCTCAAGGCAGACGGAGGAACATCCGAAATAAGTCAGTCTGCCAAATATCCCGTGGGAACGATCTTATCCGGACCGGCTGCAAGTATCATGGGAATTCTGAGTCTCTCGCAGTGTGGAGAAGATGCAATTGCACTTGATATCGGCGGTACGACTACGGACATCGCCATATTTGCCGATGGAGTTCCCCTCCTGGAGCCCTTCGGCGTAACCATCGAGGGGCACAAAACTCTGACCCGGGGCCTGCGTTCAAGGTCCATCGGTATCGGCGGTGACAGCAAAGTTCACTGGGAAAATGGCGAGTTACACATCGGACCCGAGAGAATTGGGCCGGCTGCCGCGTTTGGGGGACCACATCCGACTCCGACCGACGCCATGATTATCCTCGGCCTTACGGATATCGGCGACAGCCAGATGGCTGAAGCGGCAGTAGGAAGATTAGCTGAAAAAATTGGCACATCCATTGAAGATACATCCAAGATGATCTTCGACAAGGCGTGCCGGTTAATAGCCGACGCCGTTCAGGACATGATCGAAGAGATTAACAACAAACCCGTATACACGATACATGAAATTATCGAGGACAAAAAGATTACCCCCAAAGCATTGTTTGTGGTCGGTGGGCCAGCACGCCCCATGGCCTCTCACCTGGGCAACCTTCTCGGATGCCCGACCCATATCCCGGAACATGCGGAAGTCGCGAACGCCATCGGTGCCGCATTAGCCAGGACAACGACGGAAATCACACTTTTGGCCGATACGGAAAAGAAAACCCTTACAATCGTTGAAGAAGGAATTCAGCAGGAAATAACTTCCAAATTCAGCAGACATGACGGAATCGCTATCCTGCAGGACAAATTGCGTGAAAGAGCCCTGAAAATGGGTGCTAATGAAGCGGATCTTGAAACGGAAATTATAGAGGATCAGGAATTCAATATGGTGCGGGGATACTACACGACCGGCAAAAACATCAGATTGAAAGCCCAGATAAAACCCGGGTTGATATCCGGCTTCAGGAAGGATGTATCTCTATGACAAAATCACTGAAAAAAACAGGTTTGATTTTCTTTCCGGCGTTTGACTGGGCCATATCATCCACCCATCCGGAAAGGGAGGAGAGACTTCTGTACACGCAGGATCAGGTCTTCGAAGAAGGATTGCTGGATTTTGATAATATTATCGAATATAAGCCGGGAATGTGTACCTATGAGGATATAAACCGAATTCATATCTGTGTTCCCGACGCCAAAGGCGTGACGACCGAATCGCATCTGATATCAGCAGGCGGTGCCATTACTGCAGCCGAAAAGGTACTTGAAGGAGAAGTGGATAATGCATTTGCCCTTGTCCGTCCGCCGGGTCATCATGCAATGACGGTGGTACACGGAAACAGGGGGTTCTGTAACATCAATATCGAAGCCGTTATGATCGAACACATAAGAAATAAATACGGCCACAAAAAAATCGCGATCATTGATACGGATTGTCACCACGGGGATGGAACCCAGGACATTTACTGGCATGACCCCGATACGCTTTACATCTCCATTCATCAGGATGGTAGGACCCTGTATCCGGGTTCGGGATTCCCCGATGAATTCGGCGGCCCTAACGCTGTTGGAGCAACGGTCAATATTCCTCTCCCGCCGAAGACGTCGGAGGAAGGATTTCTTTATGTACTGGATCACCTGATTCTGCCCATCCTTGACGATTTCAAGCCTGACCTTGTCATCAACTCCGCCGGCCAGGACAATCACTACACTGATCCCATTACCGACATGCGCTTTACCGCCCACGGATATGCAACCCTGAATGACCGGCTTTCGCCTGATATTGCCGTCCTCGAAGGTGGTTATTCCGTAGAGACGGCTCTGCCGTATATCAATGTCGGGATCATTCTCGCCATGGCGGGTATCGATTACAGCTTTGTCCGCGAACCCGATTACAACCCCGATGCAATAAGACAGTCTTCCGACATCACGCAGTATATAGAAAAGGTAGCCGATGTCATCCATAATTTGTGGAAAAACAGACGTGCCGAGAAGGCGAAGGTCGACCGTTCAAACGAATTTGTCACACGACATAAGAGCGTATACTACGACACAGACGGAATCAGCGAAGATCAGGAAGAAACGGTCCGCATATGTGATGACTGCGGAGGTCTTTTGACAATAGATTCACGGGCGAATTTCATGGACAGAATTTTTGCAGTCATTATCCCGCGTCGGAGCTGTCCGACATGCCGCAAAAAAGGAGAAGAGATCTTCGATACAACCGATAAAAAAGCATATCGAAATGTGTATTTCCAGGACCGTGAAAAAGACATCTTTTTAGTAAAATGAATAAACGAGTGAGTTGTCAAAAATATTTCCTGACCCTGAATGATAATGCGCGCTGAATCAGAGATTGACTCTGACACAAGATCAAATACCAAGGAGGGATAGTATTGTGAGTGAAGATGCAATCAAGAAACAGACTCAGGAAACAGCGAAGAAACTCTTCGGCAAAGGAATCAAGATGGATCCACCGTATCTCATGTGGAAAGAATTTGACAGGGACCTCGCCAATGATTTTTCCAAATTCATTACCGGTAATCTCTATTCCAGAACCGTGCTGACGCTGCCGGAGCGTCAGATGGCAGCATGTGCCATACTGGCAGCAACGGGGGCAACGGCAGAATTAAGGCTTCATGTTAACGCAGCCCTGAACGTCGGCTGCGACCCTAGAAAGCTGACTGAGGTTTTTTTCCAGGTGGCGACATATTGCGGTATGCCGACCGTCAACGAGGCACTGGAAGTATATCGCGAGGTACTGAAAGAACGTGGGGAATGGCCGATTAAGTAAGGTGACTGTCAGCAACCGGACCATATGTTATGCAGTAATCATTTTTCACGGGTGACAATAAAGGGGGAACCGATCCCCCCTTTTAATTTGCAGGGTAACAAGGCAAATCATTTATAAGGTATCAATAACGATAAATTATATTTTTGAAGAGCAATGCCTGAAAACTGAAGTACATCATCATGGGTTATCTTACAGACACTGAATTTCAGCAACTCATCGATACGATCCGAAAACGTCCTGAATACCAGTTTTCCGGCTATTGGTTTAATATCATCAAATTCGGCGATCTGATGTTTGTACAGGGGTGTGTCGACGATGATGATGCTCCCTATGGCCTTGACAGAAATATCGTCATCCTGACAGAAAGTATTGCAGCCGAAGAACTGGAGGGATACCGACCAGAAATTGAAGGGCACCCTGTCGACACATCAGAAGAAGCGCTGCTTGTCGAGTATCTCTCCTCAAAATCCGCACACGACGTGGAACTCATCGTTCCCGAGAGAAATACTGCACACCCCGTTGCCTGGAGCAGGTTCGATGCCACACCCGAATATCGTATGTATAATCACTTCATTTACCCGGTCATTATCGAGGTAATCGAAAGTATCGAATCAGACCGGTCATTGGACAAGCCGGGGTTTTGCCCCCGCCACACTCGGGAAGGTGAAATCGAAACGAACTCATCGAAACGGCTTTTGGATATGGGCTGTGGTTGTGGAAATCTTATCGAGGTCCTGAAGCAACGCTTGCCACGATTTCACTATTACGGTATTGATATCAATCCCGCCAATGTAGACGCCGCAAAAGAGAAAAATTTACCTAACATCCGGCTGGGTGACAGTGAAGATATCGGCCGGCTGTTTCCCCCGGCCCTGACCTTCGATTTTATCATTTTCAGCGGACTCCTGAACCGGCAGGTCACGTCGCGGGACAAGGCATTCACAATCCTGTGCAATGCAATTAAGAGGCTCTCAAAGGAAGGCTACGTCATCATCACGGGGTACACATCCTGTCACTTCACAGCCTCAGATCTTACCCACATGGGGCTTGATGTACTCCGCAAAAGCATACCCCATAATCTTTTTAAAGACTATACCGGATATTACCTGCGCCAACTGTACCTCGGACAGAAAATGTTTTAGGGCTCAAATTCCGTACCGCACTGAAGACGTGAAATCATTACCGGAAATTCCTTACCCATAAAATTCTCAAACGTCCGGCTTGCGCCGATAAGACGCGCCAAATCAATACCCGTCTCTATTCCGACCTCGTGCAGGAGGTGAACCGTGTCTTCCGTCGCGATGTTGCCTTTGGCACCCGGTATAAACGGACACCCACCCAGCCCTCCCATGGAGGTATCGAAAATTGTCACCCCCTGCCTGAGGGCCTCCCACAGGTTTGCAAGTCCGAGCCCTCTCGTATTATGAAGATGCAGAGACAGGGGCGTCGATTTCACTGTCGGCCTCACGGCCTGCACTACTTTCTGCATCTGAAGCGGATTCGCCATCCCTGATGTGTCGGCAAGACACACCTCATCCGGATCCATCATCATGAAGCGCCCCATAAGTCGCGCTATTTTTTCGAGTGGAACGGCCCCCTCATACGCACATCCGAAGGCATTCATGACCCCTGCCCGTACCTTCATGTCGTGAGACTTCGCCATTTCAATCAGGTGCAGGGCTTCCACCACAGCCTCGGCAACCGACCGGTTCGAATTCTTTCGGCTGTGAGTCTCACTGGCAGACACGAAGATTCCCACATGAGGCACGCCGCACCGTATCGCCCGCCAGAGGCTTTTTTTGCCCAGGACCAGGGCGGAAAAGATTACATCCGCCTCGCGCGGTATCCTGCGCCACAGTTCTTCGGCATCAGCCATTTGAGGTACGAGCCGCGGGTTTACAAATGACGATACCTCAATGCGCTTGATCCCGCTTTCGATAAGACGCTGTGCAAGCGCGAGTTTGACGTCCAGCGGGACGAGTTTCGCTTCATTCTGGATTCCGTCCCGGAGCACAACTTCGTGAATTGTCACCCTGGAAGGCAGGAGCGTCGTCATCGCTGATCTGGCCTTTTGTAAAGTATTGCACCCATGGGTGCTATTTCCCCATGCGATTAAAAAAAATGCCGAATCAATCGCTCGCAATCGATCCGGCATTTTCTTTGTTTAGGTTACATTACTCCAGTACGAGCAATACCTGATTGGTATCGACCTTGTCTTCCTCTTCGACTTTGATTTCCTGCACGGTCCCGTCAGAAGGAGCAAGAATCGGATTTTCCATCTTCATCGCTTCCAGAATAATAAGCTCTTCTTCAGCCTTTACCTGATCGCCCACGTCTACCAACACTTCCGCTATCGTTCCAGGCATAGTTGCAACTACTTCTATCGCCATTGGCTCAACCTCCCTTTAATTTTCTCTTTTACACGGCGCAGATCCACTTTCATAGATCCCACCTTATTAATCATACTCAACAATGGTAAATGGCTGGTGGAGTACTCTCCTCCCCCCAGTCATATCCTTCATTATTTCTTCCAAGCTGCCGGTCCCCAGGGATCGGGCAGAACTGCTTTTTCACCCCAGCTTGAAGGAATTACCTGATCCGGTGTTTCTCCTAGCTTTTCTTTTCTCTTCGGACGGCCCGGACGGGCAAACTTCATGTGCCCCTCTTTCAGCGTCCGGCCGTTAATGATCGCCTCGGAGCGCAGTCTGCGGCCGATAGTCTTTTCCATTTTCCGGCCGAGCCACAGGACACGGTCGACATCCAGACCATGTTCGATGCCGAGTTCGTCTATCTGTACTACGAGGTCTTCCAGTGTAATCAGACCCACATAGCGGGGATCCTCGTAATAATATTCACCGGTACCCCGGATCGGGACATCGTCGAGGAAATTCGCAGGCTGTCCGCCAAGACCGCCGAAGGTTGCCTCAAAACGTGTAAAACCAGCCTGCAGTGCTGCCAGTATGGACGACGACGCGATACGTTTCGTCTCGTGCAGATGGAGCAGATGAGCCTCGGGATTCGGCATCTCATCCAGAATCATCGAGCAGTAGCGATACACATCAGCCGCATTGGCTGAACCGTCATGATCGGCGTGTTCGATATCATATGCACCGATCTCGAACCAGCGTTTCGTGAATTCAACGGCATCTTTCAGATCCGTTGCTCCGCCGATGGGACTACCCCAGATGGTACTTACCGTTCCGACCATCTTGATGCCTGCATCCGTTGCTTTTTTGATACAGCGCTCCGCCTCAGCCCAGTAATCGGGCAGCGTTGTTCCTGAATTGGCAAAGTGATGCTCTTCCTCCGTGGAAACCATCATGAGAATGCGGTCGGGGCCGTATCCCTCTTTTCTCATTTCAATGGCCTTATCCACGGCGGGCTCACGAATGGTAACCGCCGTAAAGGTGATGTCATCAGGATTGATGCCTTTCCTTTCACAGCGTCTTTTGAACCGGTCGCCCTGCTTGAAGTATTTCAGGACGGTATCGCAGTCTTTAAACTGAGGCATACCGGCGGGGTTGCCCAAGTTGGTTAATTCGATTTCCTTACAGCCAGCCAACGCCATCTCTTCGGCATAGAAGATTTTGGCATCGGTGGAAATCCACCTTTCTTCATGCTGAAAACCGTCACGGATGGTGATGTCACCAATCTCGACTTTTTTCGGCATTCGCGGAAATATTTTCCAATAATCATATTCTGTTGCCATACGCTACACTACCTCCTACTTTTTCTCCTTTATTACCCATAACAAATTTCTTTGTTATTTTCCCTTAAATGCAGGCTTTCTCTTTTCGGCAAAAGCTGCCAGCGCCTCGAGACGATCTTCCGTCGGTATCGTTACCTCGTACGCCTTTGATTCAAGCGGCAACGCCACACCGAGGCTGGCTTCCGATCCGTAATTCAGGGCAAACTTCGCCTGGGCAACCCCGATCGGTCCGTTCTTGGCAATTTCCCGCGCCATTTCGAGAGCGGCATCCTTCAGTTCTTCCGGGGCCACTACCTTACTGACGAGACCGATTTCCAGTGCGTATTCGGCATTGAACCTTCGTGCAGTATAAATCAACTCTTTTGCCTTTGCAACACCAACGATGCGGGGTAGTCTTTGAGTTCCACCGGCACCCGGAATAATTGCCAGACTGGTTTCCGTCAATCCCATCAGTACATTCGACGACGCAATGCGAATATCGCATGCAAGCGACAGTTCCGTTCCGCCACCGAATGCAAAGCCATTGATTGCCGCAATTACCGGGACACGGACCTGTTCCACGGCCGTAAACGTATTCCGGATGGTGAAAATGAACCGACGCACCTGATCTTCGGTTAAGGTTCGCCGTTCCTTTAGATCCGCCCCTGTCGAAAACGACCATTTTTTGGGGTCATCACCGCGCCTGGAACCGGTGATGATGATACACCGCAAGTCCATATCGAAATTGGCTTCCCGGATGGCATCGGACAGCTCGGCCAGGAGATCAAAATTAAAACAATTCATCGCATCCGGACGATTTAGTGTCAGAAGAAGGACACCATCATCTGTTCTTTCCTGCAACAGTATTTCTGACATTGTTATACTCTCCTCCTTTTAGAACAATGGTGCATCACACTTTCAGATCACCCCAATCGGAATGCTGAACGGGTACACGGAGCGCGATTTCGAACGCCCGGGCAATTTTATCACGTGCTTCACTGAAAGCAACGACACCATCATGGAAATTCAGCGCACCGGTGTAGAAGGGATGCCCTTCGGAATCATACCGATCCCGCATCATCTGACGGAATTTCGCCATTTCATCTTCATTAACGTCCTCACCGCGCGCTTCAATGTTCTTTCTTCGAACTGTTTCCACTATAAACCCGGCAGTTTCTCCCGACATCACTGTGGTGCGACCGCGCATATTTGTGAAGGCAAATCTCGGTTTGAAGGCTCTTCCACACATGCCGTAGTTGGCAGCCCCGTGATCAGGCCCGATCACATAGGTTACTTTTGGTGAATTCAGGACGCTACAGGTACGGACCATATCGGAACCGTACTTTCCGATACCACCCCATTCCTCGGCCTTGCCGACCATATACCCGGGTGACCCCTGCAGAAAGAGTACCGGCAGTTTCGAATTGCCGCAACGAATCATCCACTCCGTTGCCTTTCTGGCAGCATCGATATAAATCACACCACTTGCGTTGGATGCAATGACACCAACAGGAATACCCTTCATCCACATCTTACCACACACAACCGCATCGCCGCGGCCGGGACCGTAAGTCGGTTTATATTCATGGAAATAACTGTCGTCGGCAAGACATTTGAGGGTTTCTTTAATGTTGATATACCGGTAGGTGTCGATGGGCGAGCATCTCATCATCTCTTGGAAATCAACTTTCGGATCACGTGTCTCGCGCCGATCGATATGCAGGCTCTGGGAGGGCTCAAACTCAATAATATCGCGCATCTTCTGGATCGCTTCGGCCTGCGTTCTCACGAAGTGATCGCATCCGCCCGAATGCTGGGTATGCACATACGCCCCACCGAGATCTTCCATGGAAACCGTCTCGCCGATGGCAGACTTGACCATGGGCGGACCCGCCAGAAACGCGTACGCCATCTTTTCGATCATGACCGATTCGGTGGCAAGGTAGACGATGTATGCGCCACCCGCCGTGTTTCCACCAGTGGAAAGCGTATACTGCTTGATGCCTTTGGCAGACATGCGGCACATATTGTAGAACATGGTACCAAAATGTCCATCATCGGCAAAACAGCCCACCTGCAACGGCAGGTTGATTCCGCCGGAATCGGCAAGGTATACGCAAGGAAGCCCGCACTGTTCGGCAATCGCCTGTGCACGCATATGTTTCTTCAATGTAATGGGGAAATATGTTCCTGCGGCATAACGGTTTTCATTCGCAAAGATCATGCAGTCTTTTCCGTGAATGACGCCAACACCAGTCACCATGCCGCCGCCGGGTATATGTTCACGTTTCTCCGATTCGTAAATTTCTCCCCCATAGAGCCTTACTTTGCCGATATTGTAGCCAACATCAAGCCCCAGCTCATAAAATTCCGTACCGGGATCGATAAGATCTGCGATGAGTTCGCGCATCGGGCGTTTGTTCTGTTTGGCAAGACGATCAATCTGCTTTTGACCGCCCACGTTATACGCTTCTTCCCGATGTTTGAACAGAAGTTCATCCTGCTCCATCCAGTGTTTTAGATTGGCTTCACGCTCCGCTTCGAGCCTTTCGGCTCTGGTCATTCTTTTCTTCTCAGCCATCTATACTCCTCCTTTTTCAATTAAAAAAATCAAAGAACCTCAACAACTACTACTATACCTCCCTGCAGGCTCAATCAATTAACACCTTAGGCAAGAAAATGTCAAGATAAAACACGTGTAAAATGTACCATTCGCAGTCGGCTTTTGACAGATACCTCGATTCGTGCTAAGAGATATCGGTTTTCTTTCAATAATCTTTTAAATTTATCAACAAAAGTGAGTCCCCATGAACAAGACAGCCTTCGACAGCCTGCAGAAATTATGCAACGTTATTGATAAACTCAGGGCACCTGACGGATGCCTGTGGGACAGGCAACAGACAACGGAAAGTGTATCGCGGCATCTAATGGGTGAAGCATATGAAGTCCTCGATGCCGTCGCGAGTGGTTCCTCCGACGATCTGAAGGAAGAACTGGGAGATCTGTTGTTTCAGATTTTATTCATCGCAAAAATCGCCGAGGAACAGGATGAATTCGATATCTCACACATAATGGAAGGCATAACGGCCAAAATGATTCGCCGTCATCCGCATGTCTTCGGTAACAAAAAGGTAAATGACGTCGGGGAGATCAAGGCCAACTGGGATGCTATCAAAATCAACGAGGAAGGGAAAAAGCCCCGACAGGCTTCTGTTCTCGGCTCTCCTCCCCGTTCCATGCCGGCACTCGTCACCGCGACCACTATAACCCGAAAGGCGGCCGAAGTCGGTTTTGACTGGGAGAAGAAGGAGCATGTACTTGAAAAACTCGACGAGGAGATCCATGAGCTAAAATACGCAGTGCAACACGGATCACCCGAATCGATCAAGGACGAAATCGGTGATGTGCTCTTTACAATGGTCAACCTCAGCAGGTTTCTCACCGTTGATCCTGAAACCGCTCTTCGGGCAACGATCGATAAATTCATGTCGAGGTTTGCATTTGTGGAACAAAAATTAAAGGAAAATGGTAGAGAGCTGTCTCATGCGAGCCTCGCAGAGATGGACGCTCTTTGGAATCAAGCGAAAATTAACTCTGAGGACCCCGAATCATGAAATTCTTTCTATGTGTCATAGGACTTGTATTGATTATAGAAGGTCTCCCTTATTTTGCGTTTCCCGAGAAGATCAAGGCCTACCTCATGAAGGTTTATCAGATCCCCGACAGCACCCTCCGGCTATTCGGTTTTTTTTCGGTCGCCATCGGCCTGCTCCTTGTGTACTTTGGAAGACAATAAGAATTATCATTTATATAATCATACTATGAGAACAGAAAATTTCGATTTCACCTTACCTGAAAAACTGATTGCCCAATACCCCTGTGACCCGCGTGACCACTCCCGGATGATGGTGGTGGACAGGCTGACACAGACCATTGAGTGCACACACTTCTTTAACCTCCCGCGCTACATGTCGGACGAAGATACACTGGTCATCAATAACTCGAAGGTCATTCCGGCCAGACTGATCGGCACCAAGTCCTCCGGAGGAACCATCGAAATACTCCTGCTTTCACGGCACAACGGTATTGCCGCATCGCAGGAATCGTGGGAAGTACTGCTTCGACCAGCAAAGCGGGTTAAAATCGGGACCGAGGTT
>Ga0272442_10004315_pt1 | contig 19518 bp, 18 predicted proteins | sample SSMForm2O_FD_200262 | JGI IMG/M metagenome (GOLD analysis project Ga0272442, IMG submission 200262) | Marine sediment archaeal communities from Little Sippewissett salt marsh, Falmouth, MA, United States - SSM-Form-2O | ecosystem: Environmental > Aquatic > Marine > Wetlands > Sediment ... | reverse complement strand
TGCGTTTTTGATGTTTTCAACACTGGCGTCAAATCCCGTAATATACCCCCATGCAGGTATGGTTACTTTGTACTGCTCCCAGCCCGGGTACACTTCATCCTGGGGTATGGTATCAGTTGCCTGGTATATCATACACCATTCAGGCGGAAGGCCTGTCTGCTGTATATAATCAAGGGCTGCCGTAACCTGCCCCCCTCCGCAAGACCCGGCTTCGCCCGATGAGAGAAGAAACTGCTCTGAAAGGTCTATGGCTGAATCGGGCATGGTATTGTATATCTTCCACCACGATTCCACTTGCCCGACTGCTGAAAAGGCCCAGCAGCTTCCGCATCCTCCCTGATTCCGTACTGCTGTTACCCAGTTGCCGTTATTGTCCCTCCAGTCCAGGGTCCGGGGCAGCATTGCCGGAGCAGGTATATCCAGGACAGTAATATTCTTCAAAAGCATGTGTTCAGGCTGTTCTGCACCGAACAGCTGGTCTCTTTCAGCCGGATCAAGCCGGGTAACCCAGTTCTCATCTGCCTTCCATGCAGCTCCCTTTTCAGCAATTGCCTGCCTGATGTCGGAAATTGTTATCTGCTGAGCCCGGGCTGCTGAACTGAAGAACAGCGCAGCCAAAGCAGTACACACCACTGAACACCTATTCAATCTGCGCATGGCACCCATAATTGAGTTCCTTTTTTTGAAATAAAACTGGTCTGGCAATATGGTTATCTTTTAAACTGGCCGGCGTGGTGAACGGCATGAAGGAGGCGTTTGCCCCGGGGCCAAACGGTCTGCCTGAATCCACCTGTCTGTTACCGGCTAGTCTTCTTCCAGTATCCGCTTCACAAGCGGAGCAAGCATGCTCCAGTCACTGCCTTTTGTAAATGTTTCCTTAACACCGAATTTCCCGGCAAGGTCAAGGTAATCCTCTGAGTCGATCTTCCCGCCTCCGGACATGGCAATAATCTTTACATCGGGTGAGATTTTCTTCAAATCCCTGATGGTCTCTATGCCTTCTTTCTTTGGCATAATAATATCGGTCAGCACCAGATCTGCCGGACGCTGTTCATACATACGTATGCCCTCTTCACCATCGCCGGCAACAGCCACTTCATGGCCTTCCCGTTCCAGGTAGCGCTTAATAATCGTCTGTATTATGCGCTCGTCTTCCATAACCAGGATATATGCCAAAGCAGAAACCTCCGTGTTATTCGGTTGTAAATTCCTCCACTAAATAAATCAGTCAAACATGTAAAACCACGGAAAGAGCCCGGTCAGTTTGCCTGTCCCTCTTCTGCGCCCGGGCTGACAATACGGCTTGAAAGAATAATTATCGGAGCAACCGGGACATCACGCATACCGTTCTTCTCTCCGGTTTTGACGTTCGCTATAGCATCAACAACTTCCATGCCGCTAACCACCTCGCCGAACACGCAGTAACCGAAGCCTGCTGATGTGCTGTTCTTGTAATTAAGCTGAGCATTATCTACAAGGTTAATGAAAAACTGGGCAGTAGCACTGTTAATGTCATTGGCCCGGGCGTACGCAACAGTACCACGGTAATTCCGCATACCGTTGTTGGCCTCATTTACAATAGGCGGGTCAGTAGGCTTCTTACGCAAATTGGCATCGAATCCTCCGCCCTGCACCATAAAGCCGTCAATAACCCGGTGGAATATGGTCCCGTTATAAAAGCCTCTTTTTACATATGAAAGGAAATTTGACACTGAAACCGGGGCGTCACCGGGGTAGAGTTTTATCTGTATATCCCCCATGGTTGTTCTGAATTCGACAACAGGGGAAGGTTTCTTATTGACCGATGAGGAATTACAGCCGGCAATACACACGCATAAAGCCAACATTGCCAGCACCGCAAAAGTAGTGCGTCGAATCATGATCTCCCCCTATTTTTCCGCAGTGATGACTTCAGCTTTTTTTATTACGACTTTTTTCACCGGAACATCCTGTAATCCGCGATAGGTATGGGTTTTTGTTCCGGCGATTTTATCAACAATATCCATGCCGTCTATAACTTTGCCGAATACTGCGTACCCGTATTCCTGCGGTGAATCACCAGTATGATCCAGGAATGGATTGTCTTTATGATTGATAAAGAACTGAGAAGTAGCACTGTTTATTACGCCTGTCCGTGCATAGGATATAGTGCCGCGTTTGTTCTTCAGACCGTTTGCTGCTTCGTTCACGATGGGAGGATGTGTCTCTTTCCGGTTGAAATCCTTGTCAAATCCACCGCACTGAATCATAAAATTTTTAATGACGCGGTGAAAAATAACACCTTCATAGAATCCTTCATTGACGTACGCAAGAAAATTTTCAACAGACGCCGGTGCCTTGTCCGGGTAGAGTTCCAGAGTAATATCTCCTTCACTTGTTCTTATCAGCACCCGGGGATTCTCACCGGCAGTGCTGTATGCAGCGCCCAGAAGGAAAGATCCCATAACACATATCAGTACGAGTTTGCCTAACAATTCCATGTCACTCTCCATATCTCTGTTTCATGCAAGTATATAATTTCTCCCAGGTCTGTTCCAGGCCTTCGGAAACTATCTTTGTATGGCCTGTAACCGGCATAAAATTGGTATCGCCGCTCCATCTCGGCACAACATGAAAATGCAGATGGTCGTCAATCCCCGCGCCTGCAATACGTCCCACATTCATGCCGATATTGAATCCCTGGGCGTTAAAAAGATCCGTCAGCACATTACAGCTCTGCCTGATAAGCTCAAAAAGCTCAAACACTTCCTGCGTTGTCAGGTCATTCATGGAACAGGTGTGTTTATATGGCACCACAAGCAGGTGGCCATTGTTATATGGATATCTGTTCATAATAATAAAACAGGATTTACCCCGGAACACAATGAGATTCTGCCTGTCGGCCCGTTCTTTGGGTTTTGTGCAGAAAATGCAGTCCTTGTCAACGCATACATTCTCAATGTATTCCATTCTCCAAGGGGCCCATAAAATATCCATCAGCACCGCTCCTGTGTTATGTCTGCCGAACCTTGATGTAAAGCCTTGCTATTTAAAGAACTACTCTTCGTTTTCGTTCTCACGTTTGGATTCTTCGATGATCTTCTTCTCAACATCCTTGGGAACCGGCTCATAATGCGAGAATGAACGTTTAAACAAGCCGCGGCCCGAGGTAATCGACCGAAGGGTAGTCGCGTACCGGTCGAGTTCGGCAAGAGGTACTTTTGCCTTTACAATCTGGAAATGGCCGTCGCTGTCCATACCGCTTATTTTGCCCCTGCGCCCGGAAAGGTCTCCCATCACATCACCCATATACTCTTCAGGAACTGTTACTTCCACATCATAAATAGGCTCAAGCAGTATGGGTTTGGCCTTAAGCATACATGCCTTGAAGACCTCACGTCCTGCTGTCTGAAACGCGATTTCCTTGGAATCAACAGGGTGTTCCTTGCCGTCATACACTATGGCCTTTACATCAACAACCTTGTATCCGGCCACGGGCCCGCTTACCAGGACATCTTTTACCCCTTTTTCAACAGCGGGAATAAATACCTGCGAAATAGCGCCGCCTTTTACGATATTCTCAAATTCAAAGCCCTTGCCTGTACCGGCCGGTTCAATCTTCATCCAGACTTCAGCAAACTGGCCGGCTCCGCCTGTCTGTTTCTTGTGCCGGTATTTGTCATCGGCCTTGGCTGTAATCGTCTCACGATAGGGAATTTTCGGCCGTTTCTCCTGAACCTCGACACCGAACCGCTCCTTCAACGCGTCAATAATAACCTTTAAATGGAGCTCGCCCTGTCCCGAAATAATGGTCTGTTTCAGTTCAGCATCCTGAACCACAATAAAACTGGGGTCTTCATCATACAGGGTGTGCAGACCGTTGGAAATTTTCTCTTCATCACCGCGGCTTTTGGGAGATATTGCCACGCTGATAACAGGATCGGGGAATTTGATAGGCGGATACTGAACAGGGCTTTTGTGATCTGCCAGAGTATCACTGGTCGATGTATGTTTAAGTTTTACAAGGGCGCCTACATCTCCGGCATTAAGCGTACCTGCCTCCTTACGCTTTTTGCCGTTCAGAAGATACATCTGTCCGATTTTCTCGCTGTTGCCGCTGTTGGTATTCACTATATCATCACCGGAATGAAGCGCGCCGGAAACGACACGTATCAAAGACAGTTCACCGACATGGGCTTCTGATATGGTTTTAAATACAAATGCGCTGAAGGGCTCATCAGCAGAGATTTTTCTTTCTGTCTCTTCATCATTTTTAGGCACAATGCCTTTTTTCGGATTAAAATCTGACGGCGCCGGCGCATATGCTGTCAGGAAGTCAAGGCAAAGCGAGGTCCCTGCATTTCTGGTGGCCGATCCGCACAGCACAGGCATCATTGTCTTGGCAAAAATACCTGCACGGATACCGCGCTGCAGTTCCTCTTCCGTCAGTGTTCCCTTGTCAAAAAAGATCTCCAGCAGCTCGTCATCACTTTCGGCCGCTGCTTCGATTATCTGATTTCGCAGCTCTTCAGCTTTTGCTTTCAGGTCATCGGGCAGATCAGCCGCTTTACCCATTCCTGAGTCGTCTGAAAATGTCACTAGTTTCATTCGCAGTACATCAACGACCTTGTCGAACCCTTCACCCTGGTTTACAGGAAACTGGAATGCTACTGCACCATTGCCGAACCGTGTTTTCAGGCTTGCAAGGACTTTATCAAAATCGGCGTGTTCATTATCGATCCTGTTTATATAGAAACACCTCGGTATTTCATACTCATCGGAAAAAGCCACAACCTGCTCTGTACCCACTTCAATACCTTCAACAGAAGACAGGACTATAACACTCAAATCTGCCGCGCTCAACGTTCCTTTTGTATCTCCGAGAAAATCTGAATATCCCGGTGTGTCGAGTATATTTATCTTGCAATCCTTGTATGCCCCGTGAAGCACTGAAGAGCTGATGGAAATTTTTCTTTCTATCTCATCAGGATGGTAATCGGAAACCGTAGTGCCTTCATCAATGGTGCCAAGCCTGTTTGTTTCCCCCATGGTGAATGCCAATGCTTCTGCAAATGAGGTTTTTCCAACTCCTCCATGTCCTGTTAAAGCAATAGTACGAATTTTATCGGCAGCAAATTCCTTCACTTAGAGCCTCCTTGGTTAATGTTTCTCTATGTTATAGGTCCATCTTTGCATGTAAATTTTCTTTTACCTGGATGCGCTGAATCCGCCCGGTAGGCCCCTTGGGAAGCGATGAATAAAAATGTACATGTTTGGGACACTTGTACACAGCCATACGCTGGTGGCTGTAATTGATAATCTCCTGCTCATCGGCTTCTTTCCCTTCATGGAGGACTACACAGGCGTGTATTTCCTCTCCGTAGACCTTGTCAGGCAGCCCGACAACAACAACTTCCTTTATTTTTGAGTGCCCCTGAAGAAACTTCTCGACTTCCCGGGGGTACACGTTAAATCCGCTTTTAACAATAACATTCTTTTTGCGTACAACAATAAAACCGTATCCGCTGTCATCCAGTTTTGCAAAATCTCCTGTTCTCAGCCAGCCTCCTCGGAGGGCTTCACTGGTTGCGGCAGGTTTATTGAGGTACCCTTTCATCACATTGGGGCCCTTAACTATTACTTCACCAACCTGGCCCGGGAGCACTTCCTGATCATCATCATCAACAATTTTCATGTCCACACCCGGTACAGGCAGCCCGATTGATCCGGCTTTGCTTTCATGTTTGGGATCATTGATGCTGACTATAGGTGATGCTTCTGTAAGTCCGTATGCCTCCAGTACAATGGTATCGAACCGCGATTCAAACCTGTTTTTCACATCCTGATTCAATGAATCACCGCTGGATATGCAGTATTTCAGCGACGGCACATCATCACGTTCACCTTCGGGGCATTCAGCCATCTCCCGCAGCATATTGGGAACACCGAAAAAATGTGTCGCCTTGTCAACAATAATGGTATCCAATACTGCGTGGGCTTCGAAACTGGTCATAATAACAAGAGCAGCTCCGGCTCTGAGAAAACTGCACATCATAAAGGAGTGACCCAGGGGATGAGAAAGGGGCAGCACACAGATGGCCCGGTCAGTACTGGAAAGATACAGTGCCTGATTGACAGCAGTTACATTTGATACAATGTTCCCATGAGTCAGGCAGGCGCCTTTGGGCTTTCCTGTTGTGCCCGATGTGTATACAATGAGGGCTATTTCATCATCGTTCATATCTTCGGTCTGTGTGAGAGGCTCACTCTTTTCTATAAGATAGGTAAGTTCACGTTCACCGGACTCGACCTGTTCCCCCAGCACGATAAATGTGTTGCACTGCTCCATTCCGTCGACAGCCTGGTGCACTCTCTGCCGGTAACTCTTCCAGTATATAATGCCCTTGGCTTCTGAATCTTCCATGCGGTGGTGGATCTCTTCGGATTTGTGGTGGATCGAGACCGGAATTATGGTAACCCCGATCTTGAGCAGGGCAAAAAACACCACTGGGAAATGGGGCCCGTTGGGGAGCATAATGCCTACTTTATCACCTCTGGAAAAGCCTACAGAAATAAATCCCTGGGCCAACCGGTCAACAGTGTCTTTTACTTTCTTATACGTGAACTGTTTATCGAGAAAGATGAACGCGCTGTTTTCCGGGTATGTTCCGGCTGACTGTTCCAGTATTGTATATATATTGTTCACATCTCTTCCCTTATCTGCCGCATCAATTCTTCGGCGTTGTAAGAGCTTCTCACATACGGGCCTGATGCAACCCACCTGATACCGGATTCTCTTGCTGAAACCGCATACCGGTCAAACTGTTCCGGAGTCACATACTCTGCAACAGGATAATGATGCGTTGAGGGTGCAAGATATTGTCCCACAGTCATTATATCGCATCCAGATCCTGCAAGCATTCTGAACACATCGTTCATCTCTCCGGGGGTTTCCCCGAGGCCCACCATCAAGCCCGATTTCACCATAATTTCCGGCATTATCTTTTTTGCATTTTCAAGAACACTGCACGACTGTTGAAAATCGGCCTGGGGACGCACACGTGAATACAGGCGCGGAACAGTCTCCACATTATGATTTAAAATGTCCAGTCCGGCAGAAAGCACCCTCTCCAGGCTTGAAATACTTCCCTGAAAATCAGGAATCAAAGCCTCAACAGTTACATGGGGGCTCATCTCTTTAATTGCGTTTATCGTATGATAAAAATGTTCTGATCCGCCGTCAACGAGATCGTCCCGGGTAACAGATGTCAGCACAACATGTTTAAGGCCGAGATCTTTGACAACTTCTGCGACATGCCCGGGTTCTGTTTTATCAAGAGGGCCCGGCTCTCCGGTTGCAACACCGCAGAAACTGCAGTTCCGGGTACATACATCACCCATTATCATAAATGTCGCCGTGGGTTTCTCAAAACACTCACTGATATTAGGGCAGCCCGCTGACTGGCATACAGTATGAAGGCCCTTTTCCTTCAATTTCTTTTTAAGAGCCACAACCTTCCTGCTTTCTACAATTTTGCGCTTCATCCAGGGAGGCAGGCGCCGTGTGTGTTTGATATTTTTTCTGGCTGTACTGTAATCCATAAGATTTTATTTTAATAAAAGTTTTATTTATAATCAAGGAATTTCTCATTAATGACACATAAATTACATGCATGGCCGGTTCCAACCATAATGAATTGACAGGTAATGCCATGAAGAATCTGTTCATCGGAAGGGAGCCTGCTGTATATCAACAACAGGATAAAAAACCATCCAGGGAGCGATTAGGCCGGAATAGCGCTGAATGAATGGTATGGAGACAAAACAGGCGTATAACTTCTGCGTGAAAGCGCCTGGCCTCAGGCCGGGACTTGACGCAATCGCATGTTTCTCAGCTCAGAAACCCGGCAGCCCTGTTAAAAACTTCAGCAAAACATTCCTGCACTGCATCAGGGTGCAGAGGGAAAGGATTCTGATGAGTATATGAATAGGGAAAATCTATACACTCGACAACAGGCCTGTGGCTTTTCACCGGTTTCAGTGTGGTGCAGATCCCCTCAGCCGGGAATACTTTGTCCTTTTCCAGGGCCAGAGCGTGTATCCTTCCCGAAAGCTGACGAAGCCGGCTTTGCCTGAATGACGCCATACATTCAGGATGAAGCATGGAACGAAAGTACCTCACCTCCCGCCCATAGGGTTTAAAAGACTGGCACTGCAAAGAACTGTCAGAACCTGCAGCAGCCACCGATTCCAGGTACTGCCGCAGAGCAGCGCCTGCAGCACTGTCAAGTATTGCACGGGAAACAGGGTTTGCTTCACTGAGAATGGAACCTCCGCAGAACATAAACAGCTTTGATTGTGAGAAATACCTGCGCGGATCTGCAAGCAGGAGGATCTCTCCGAGAAATGCGCCGACAGAATAGGCAAAAACGTCTATGGATGCATCAGCATCAATGTGCCGGTGCTTTCCTTTTTTTATTTTATCGACAATGCCGATAATATCCATATACGACTGGAGGCCTGAAAGGAAAAACCGGTGTGGCGCGAACTGCAGCCGGTGGCTGATAGCGGCATTTGCGAACGATGCCTCCTCCAGGGTTGGAAACAGTGCATGCCGCTCACGGGACACCTTTTTCATGAGACGCACGTCAGACCAGTCTGACGGAGCCCTGTTCATATGAAACGCTATAGGGAACAGCAGTACTGCCTTGCCTGTAAGCCGGTTCAGAGCTTTTGCCCACGGCAGGTACTTGTCCCACTTTTTTTCATTGAGGCCGTGAAGCAGCATAATAACAGAAGACTCCCGCTTCTCTATGCCCGAAGTGAACAGGTAATAGGTAAATCTCCGGTTTTCTGCAATATCACGGTCCTTTGTCTCCAGGTTCCTGAATACATACTCTTTTGAATATGTATTGTCCCTCAGGTAGTAATTAAGGAGAGCCATATATGAGGAATCCCGCACCTGGAATTCAGTATTAGCTTTATGAAAAATATTTTTAGACTGGAACGCGTGTTTTGTAACAGCTCCTTCCCCGGTACAGACCGGCTGCATCAGTGTTGTCCGCAGAACAGCTTTTCTAAGAAAGTCATAATCCTGTACGTAATCCATATCTGCAGCAGTACGTGGGTTTTTCATCAAGGCATTACATCCTGTCTGTGTCATGAATTCACCTGTCGGTTAATTTTTCTGCTGTTCCATTCTCTTCTTATTCTGATTGGTAAGATTCTGAATCTCCTTCTTTTTCTTTTTCAGCAGATCTTCCCACCGCTGTATACCTTTTTTCAGTTTATCTGTCTTTTCGAAAAGCAGTTTGATCTCAACCAGCATATTTGACAGTTTCTCTTCAACTTCTTCGGGTTTTATAGTCTGTATATTATCTCTTACATGAAGAAAATCCCTGAAATAATCGGACACTGTTTTAATTTCTTCCAGAGAATACCCGAAATTCTGCAAATCAACAATAAGTTTGCACAGATACACATATACATCAGGGTACAGGCGAAAACCTCCCTGGGTTCTCATCTCGGGCTCAATTATGCCCTTTTCCTCCCAGTGCTTTATGGTTCTGGTGCTTATGCCGGCTTTTTCAGCCAGATTCCCCACCGTCAAATAGGTATCTGTTCCGGCTTTGCCATCCCGTTTATTATCCTCCGAAGGCAAACCTACTTTGCGGATAATTTTCTGTATCTCTTCAGGTGAATATCCCAAACTCAAAAACTGCTTGATATAAGCAGCCCGTTCTATAGATTCCTGAGAGTAGCACGGCGTATTATCTTCTGTAAAACCTGAAGGCACCAGAATTTTCAATTCAGCCCACTGCTGGACTTGATCCGGGGTAATATCGACTTTCTGAAGAAATTCATCGTACAGGTAGAGGCTGTTTTTCATAATGACACCTTACGTTTGCTTTATTTTTTTTTAAAGTAACAGTGCACGTACATGAATATAACAAATGCAGCGTTCGATGTCAAGATTTTTTTGTTGTATTTTTTTACCATACCTGTGTCAACATACCGGTCATACACCGTCTGCCGTTTGCCATTTGACAGGAACAGGTATAATTATGCCTGTATGAACCGCTTTCTTCCTCCGGCTGAATTCTTATGGATTGCGTTTTACTAAATGGAATGTTTTAAAAAGACAGCCGGAACCGCCGCTGAATTGCCGATGCCGGCTAACGCGGGAAATACTGGTTTCAGTATTTTGTCACATAGTTCGCGATGCGCTGAAATCTTCAGCAGTATATGATGAAATATCGGGCTTTTCACATACCACACCGGGAAATCTGTGGTTCATTGACCGGGCGAACCAATAGTCAAGTTCTTCATTTGTCTCAGGATGACATCCCATAACCGAATCCCAGACCCAGGGCGGCTCCATACAGAAATACACAAACACGTCTTTGCTGAATGACCGTATCCGCTGGAAAACATAACGGAACAGTTTTACCCGGGCCGGCCGGATATACCTTATTTTACCGTCTATGCCCCGTATCATCTCATTGTACACAATTGATGTTTCGGGAAACCGCCTGATTATGCCCCGTCTGAAATCGGGCGGAAACCTCAGCGCACCCAGGCTTATCCACGCAATGCGCGTACTGTCGACATTTGAGAAGATTGTTTCAACTGTTTCAGCATATCCCCGTTCCCAACCCTCATACAGAATAAGAGGATCAAAATGGAATGCCAGCATACATCCGTGGTCCTGGCATTTTCTTGCTGCTTTCATCCTTTTGCCCAGGGAGGCGGACAAATGCTCTTCCTGGGATACTATTTGTACCGGATTCACTGACCAGGCGGCAACAACCCTGTCAGGCGGAGATGTAAGGATGTTTTCAATACAGTCAGCCTTGGTTTTCAATTCAATAACACAGTTTTCCCTGCTGCTGAAATATCCGGCAAGGTCTGCCGAGAAACCGGTCAGGTAATCAAGGGCCAGGCTGTCGGCGAATTCACCGGTACCGATCCTGAAAAACCGCCTGGGTTCCATGGAAAGAACACGGTCAATGGTCTTAAACAGTGTATCGGTATTGGTAAACACTGTCAGACACGGCCGTTCAAGATATCCCTGCAGAACACAATAGGTGCAGTCCATGGGACAGTGGTTGGCGCTGTTAAGCACTGTGTATTTACAACAGAGATACGGTTTTGAAGTACCCGGGCACGGTTTCACCATATCACCCTTCTGCACCGTCAGCACCAGTGTACGTTTCCCTGTATCAAGGCTCATTCCCCGGTATAGTTTATCAAGCTGGTCAGCTCCTATATAACTGACTGGAATGCCTTCAGCCCTGTCAAGTACCCTCCTGGTTATAGAGTGTCCCCGGGACCGCTCATCAACATAGATGTGCTCAATGGGAAATTTCACGATTTTATAACCGATATCATCGATTTGAGGGATTCTTTATTTTCAGTCTCTGAAAAAATATCCGCAATTTTTACTATATCTTCTGCAGATTCAATCACTGCGTTGAGCCGTATTTCCGGCTTTTCAAGGGTTTCATCCCATGCAAGATTAACCAGGTCATGGCCCCTGAACCCTCGGGACAATGTTCTCAGTTCACTGTTTGTATGTTCCATCACCGGATATACCTGCTTCATCAGACGCTTTTTAATGTCTTTAAGGGCCTGGTTTCTATTTTCAGATACTTCATCTCCCGATGTGCCAGTACATGAATTTATCACGTCAATAACAGGCAGTTTTCTTTTTCCCGCTGCATGCTGCATGAGGTCAATAATTTTTCTGAGTTCAACCCCACGGATACCCAGCATATGGGCCATGGCAATAATTCGCTCCTGCTCCCGGTCTGACAGTCCCCTGAACATTGAGCTCTGCTTCAATGACAGGCCGTATTCACTTATATACGCCTGAACATCGGGGCTGAATTCAAGCACGGCTGTAATCTGCTTTCTTATATGCGGTTCTTCGGGCGCCTCAATGAGTCTGCATGTCCTTGAATAAAGAGAAGAAGGACACCCCAGCCTCCCGGATATACGGAGAATCCTGGCTTTTTCTGTGAGTGTAAATGTCCGGGCGGCAGCATGAGCCTGCAGTTCCTGAACAAAGAATTCTGCCAGGGACAGCCCGTGGGGCTTAATCCTGGCAGGTACTGTTTCCACACCCGATTTTAAAGCTGCCGACATCCGGCTGAAACCAGCAACCAATGTAAAATTACCGGGGCTGCCTGTCACTGCCAGAGGGCAAAGCACACCTGTCTCTTTGATTGATTCAGCCAGATGTCCGCCCTTGAGAGCATCAGAAAACCGGAATGAATCATCCTTAGATATATCACGGACTGTAATAAATTCTATCATGGACTGCCTGCCTTTCGGGCCCTGTTTCAGTTCCCGTTGATTTCCTTAAATATACGGAAGATGCGGCTGTAATCAATATCCCGCAGGTCATCACACACAATATCCGCTTCGTCATATACCTGATTAAAACTGTTGGGGCTTCTGAATCCTATGCATGTCATGCCGGCTGCTTTAGCTGCCCGAATCCCTGATGTTGAATCCTCAATCACAATACACTGAGCCGGCACAACTCCCATTCGGTCTGCTGTTACAAGGAAAATATCCGGATGGGGTTTGATCTTCTCCATCTCCTGGCCGCTGCTTAATGCAGTAAAGGTATGTTCCAGGCCGAATCTGTTAAGAACCGCGTGAATTAGAGTGAAATCAGAGCTCGATGCCAGGCCCAGCGGTACACTGTTTTCCCTGAGTTCAGCTATGAGGGCCAGTGCGCCGGGGATAGGTTTGACACTGTTTGCATAGAGAGAATGCAGATGACCCATGTGCTGCGCATATAGATTCTCAATTTCCGAATCAAGGCTGTATTTTTCTATCATGTCTTCCAGAAGCATTCGCGGCGTTCGTCCCATGTACGCATGAAATTCGGAATCATCAATATCCAGGTCAAACGTTGACAGGGTTTTTCTCAATGACTGGATATGAAGGGGTTCACTGTCTACAATGACACCGTCCATATCAAAAATAACTGCTGAAAACATAGGTATTCATCTCCCGTGAACTTAGTTTTTAATTGCAGCTTGCTGCCAAAACAACAAAAAAGCCCGCCTTTAGGGCGGGCTTTTTCAGCGATGGCCGTATTACCTTGTACCGGGAGCCGGAATCGAACCGGCACGTCCTAAAAGGACGAGGGATTTTAAGTCCCTTGCGTCTACCAATTCCGCCACCCCGGCGTACTTGGGAGGCGGCGAGCGGATTCGAACCGCTGAATAAAGGTTTTGCAGACCTCTGCCTTAGCCACTTGGCTACGCCGCCTAAAAAAAAAGAGCGGGAAACGGGACTCGAACCCGCGACATTCACGTTGGCAACGTGATGCTCTACCAACTGAGCTATTCCCGCGTCATTCTTGGTTGTCTTCTTTCCGCTGAAGCCGCCTAAGTATCTTCAATCTCTTTTGATACACCTGCTTTCTGCTGCGTTTAGCAGATTTTGACAGGGCGAACAACAGGAAAAGCAAAAAAAGAACAATAAATAACTTCAACGGTCTATCAATATAATAATTTTTGCCATTTTGTCAACAGGAAAATGAAAAAAGTCCCTATTTTTTCAACAGGCCTACTGCAATAAAGCTGTACAGATTTCTGCCGCATCCATTGGGGCACTGATAATTCTTGAAAATTTCCATGCACTCGTCATAGGATTTTGCAGTGCAGCGTTTCACTGTATTGCACGCTTCACAGGTTATTATCAGTTCAGTATATTGCACGTTGACCACAGGTTTCCCGCCTTTTTGTATGATTAATGTATTGAAATATATTAACCATAAACCTATTTAGCAAGTTTTTTCTTTTATATTTTACAGATTGACAATTAAGAATATTTTTATTATAATTCATAAGACTGATACTGTACATACAGACAGATAGCACGGCATATAAACAACAGGATTGACATTACATCTGTACCACACACCGCACATGCATTTCAATAAACAGGAATGGAGCGTGTTACATCAGTCCGGATTTCCGGCATTGTTGGCAAACGGTTCTGCCGCTCCGTTTCGGTATGCTTACCCCGTGCCGGAACCCTGTGAACAGGTCCTGCCTCTGCATACTGCACCCGGCATGTATTCCCGGCACAATTAGAATGAAATGTGAGAGTTTGTATCTATGACACTGTATATGCCACACAAAAAACACTGTAACCTTTTTGGCTTTTTCACGTACTAATTCTGTATAACACAACCAAACTTAAGGATATTGTAATGAAAAGAAAACTGAGCATCATTCTGATTCTGTTTGCTGCATACGCCACAGTATTGGCGCAGACAGTACAGTTCAACAGTACCCCCTCCGACTTTTCACAGCAGGAGATCAAAGAGTATATCGCTTTTATGGCTGATGACGTCATGCAGGGCAGGGATACACCCAGCCCCTTTCTTGATTCGTGCGCCGCGTATATTGCATCGCACTATACAACGTGGGGCCTAAAACCCGCCCATGGACAGGCATCATACTTTCAGGTTTTCAATGTGCTCAGGAACAGCCTGGGCCGGCCCAACAGGTTCACGGTAAATAAACCGGACACCTCTATATCATTCAGGATAAAATACGACTTTGTCCCGCTGGCATCAACGTCCAGCAGCACTGTTTCCGGAGACATTGTCTTTGCCGGGTACGGCATTACAGCTCCTGAATATTCATATGATGACTACGCGTCTATAAATGCTGCAGAAAAGATAGTACTGATACTAACAGGCGAGCCTCAGGAAAAAGATTCATCCAGCGTGTTTGACGGCACTCTATTCACGGACCACAGTAAACTGAACAATAAACTGATGAATGCCCAGGCCCACGGCGCCAAAGGCGTCATTCTTGTTACATGCCCTCTGCACCACCGTTTCAGAAAACCTCCCAATGCATGGCCTTCTCTCATGCGGCGGGCACCCGATAATGCAGTCCCTCTTTCATTCGAAGAGAATTCAGGCAATATGCTGGTATCGGTTCAGATAGGCAAAAAACTGTCGGAAGCTCTTGTTGAGCCCATGGGCACAACTCTGGAACAGCTTCAACAGCAGATAGACAGCAGCCTCAAACCCTGTTCAGCTCCAGTGCCCGGGATCACTGTTACCATACAGACCTCATTGGAATCCGAAAAAACACCGGTTATGAATGTTATTGGTATGATTCCGGGGTCCGATCCCGAACTGAAGCATGAGACAGTAATCTTCGGCGGCCACTACGATCACCTTGGCGTAAAGAATGATACTATTATTTACAACGGCGCCGATGACAATGCTTCGGGCACAGCCGGCGTAATGGCGCTGGCTCATGCTTTCTCAAAACTACCCAAGAGCCCCCGCCGCACACTGGTATTCTGCACATGGGCCGGCGAGGAGAAAGGCCTGTTCGGATCACGCTTTTATGTAAACAGTTCCCCCCTCTTTCCCATAGAGAACACTGCGGCATATATCAACCTGGACATGATCGGACGCAGCGATTCATCGTACGTAAGAGTTTCAGGCATCTCATCGAGCCCCTGTTTCCAGCCGTTGTTTGACAAACTGAGCAAAAAATACGGGCTTCGCGTTGAAGAGCGGCCCGGGGTCAGCGGAAGCGACCATGTTCCTTTTTACAATAAAAACGTACCTGTCGCAGGCTTCAATACCGGCCTTCATAAAGATTATCACAAACCTACCGACACATTGGAAAAAATTGACCTTGAGGGCCAGGCCCGTATCTGCGCCCTGGTGTTTGAACTGGGCGGCATAATTGCGAATATGGATTCAATGCCTGAATTCAAAAAAATCAATGAATAATTATTCTTCACAGGGGTTCATCATGAAACAGCATAAAATTCTCATACGGATACTGGCACTGATAACAGGAACAGCACTGATATCAGGATGCGCAGGCACAAAAAACATATCCTACGGAAACCGGGAAACAGGTGTCATGCTCTCGTATCATCCTGACAAAGGACAGGTGTTTTCATACGAAGTAACCAGTGATATTACCGGCTCAAATGAAAGAGATGGTAAAACTTATGAAAATGTCCAGCACTCCTTACTCAGATTCAGCCTTGAAGCCCAGAAACCCGACAGTCTGGTCCCCTTCATATTTACAGCTGACACCATCTCCTACTATTTCTCATACGGAGAGCGTAAACGTACTATGGACCTCTCCATGCTTGTGAACAAACGGATTAAGATGTTCTGCACCAGGCAGGGCAAGTATCTCCGGGACATGACAGCAGCCATTGATTCCATCCCCAGGCCTGAGTCTGCTGGACAAAGGGCACTGCGCGGAAATCCCGTACGGTACCTTTTTCCCGGATTCACCGAAGTTCCTTCACGAAAACTGGTTCAAGGGGAATCGTGGACAGAAACGAAACATGATACAATTTTGACTGAGGGCACACCCCGGGGTTCGAAAACAACCCGGTATATTGAACGGGAAAACACCTATAATGTATCGGGTTTTGAAATCAGACAGGACCGTATGTGCGTACATTTTACCATTGAGTCACTCTTTGTAATGGACACCATTAATAAAGGGAAGAATATGACCATGACCTCTGAAGAAGATGGTGAGTCGGTTACCGAGGTCTGGTTCGATTATAAAACCGGCATGCCGGTTCAGGTCACTATGACCAGCTTTACTGAGGGATCCAGGGCATATTCAGGACAATACAGCAGGACAATGCCGTTTACAAGAGACACAAAACAATCGGTGCGGCTTCTAAAATAGCATGCTGCGCCACCACTTATTAAAGGAGGGATTTATGCAACAATCACACAAAAGATATTTGGCATTTCTGTGCCTGGCCATTTTTACCCTGGCTTTGATTTCAGGCTGCAGTTCATCAAAAGCGATATGGGGAAGCCTTGAAAAAGGCCTGAACCTAAACTACAGATTCCTTGACGGAGAGCCCCTTACCTACAAGATGGAATCAAAAAACCTCCAGGTTATGTCCCAGATGGGCCGGACCATGGAGATCAACATTGGAACAGACCTGGAATATACCGTTACCTCGAAAGGAAAGAAAGACGATAACTTCAGCCTTGATATTGCGGTTGATACATTAAGCATGGATTTAAAAGGCCCTGGCATGCCATCAAGCACACCGGATTTCAGCGGCATTATCGGCAAATCATTCACCCTTATTCTTTCTAAATACGGCGATGAGATTGACATGATCGGCGCTGATTCGCTGGTTATATCTTCAGGAATGGGCCAGAAATCTACTATAGAGAATCAGGTACACGGTATTTTCACAACCCTTCCTGAAGTGCCGGTAACTGTAGGATACGCATGGACCGACACAACAACCAGAGACACAAAGCAGAGCGGTATGGACATTACAATTAAGTCGGTAAACAACAAGAAGATCGAAGGTGTCGAAACTGTAATGGGAATGGAATGTGTAAAAATTTCCGTCAAGAGCACAGGAATTCTCGACGGTACAGGTAAAACCCAGGGTGTCAACATGACTCTGGAAGGCGATGTTGAGACAGACATGACATTCTACTTTGCCTACAAGACCGGTACTCTTGTAAAAGTTCAGACTGAAGCATTTACCGAGGGCACAATTGCCATAACAGGCGCGGCCAATATGACCATGCCCATGTCCGGTGAAACAGAAAATACCATTGTGCTTGTTAAATAAACAATATATGTAAAATATTCAGGAGCGGATTCTAATCCGCTCCTGATTTCTTTGGAGATTTATCATGAATACTATATTTACCAGAATATCTAAGAGACTGGCGGTCTGGGCGGTTGCTTTATGCTCCTGCGTAGTGTCAGCCCAGGATGTCTCTGTTCCGCAAAAAGGGCTCGATTCCATCACACCTGGCGAGATGAAGCACCATGTGTATGTTCTGGCTGATGACGGGATGCAGGGAAGAGATACACCCAGCCCCGAACTTGATTCAGCTGCAGCCTATATCGCCGGAGAATTTGAATCCTACGGCCTTGAAAAACTGACTCCGGAAAACGGCTACTATCAGTATTTCAATGTATTGCGGTCAAAATTATCAGAACCAAACACATTCAGTATCTGCACCGTCGGCGACTCAGAAGAATACCGGCTAAAATACGACTTCGTTCCCATGTATACCACAGCGAACAGCAAAGTGGATAACAAAGAAGTTGTGTTTGCCGGTTACGGGATAACCGCTCCCGAATATGGATATGATGACTACGAAGGTATTGATGTACAGGATAAAATCGTCTGTATGTTTAAAAATGAACCGCAGATGGATGATTCAGCCAGTGTATTTGAAGGCCTGAAGTCAACAGATTACAGCAAAATCCGTCTAAAAACTGAGAATGCCCTTGAACACGGTGCTGTTGGCATCATCTTTCTTTCTGACCCGACTAAACCGTTCAGGCGTCCGCCCAACAGCTGGCCCAGCCTCATGAGAAACGCACCGGAGAATGCAGTCCCTCTGACCCTGGAAGAACATAATGATAAAAAGCTGGTTTGCATGTCAGTCGGCAGGAATCTTTCCAATGATCTGTTTGAGGGCTCAGGCATGACCCCTCTCAGTGCTTTTGATGCAATAGACAGCACCGGCGCCCCCTGCTCCATGGTCTTATCAGGCAGAACGGTTACTATGCAGACAATGCTCGATGCCAATCCTGCATCAGTAAAAAATGTAGCCGCAATGATACGAGGCTCCGATCCTGCACTGCAGAATGAATACATTATTATCGGCGGACATTACGACCATGTCGGTGTACAGAATAATGAAATCTACAACGGTGCCGATGATAACGCATCAGGTACTGCCGGTGTTATGGAGATAGCTGAAGCCTTTGCGTGCTGCGGAGAAAAACCGAAACGCTCTGTGATTTTCATCGCATTTGCAGGAGAAGAAAAAGGCCTCTTCGGTTCACGTTTTTTTGCGTCAAATCCTGTTCCGTGCAAAGCCGGTGAAATTGTAGCCATGCTTAACATGGACATGATCAGCCGCAATGATTCCAATGAAGTGGCCATTATCGGGTCCAAGACAAGCAATTTTCTAAAAGAAGCCAATGAGAAGGTCAATACCCGCTATGTACATATGGACCTGGCCTATGACATGGACCGTTACTTCCTTCAAAGCGACCACTACTCATTTTACAAAATCGGTGTACCTGTACTTTTCTACAATACCAAAGACACACCGGACCTTCACCGACCTACTGATGACCCGGAGAAAATCATACCTGAGAAAATGTCGAACATCGGCAAGCTGGTATTCTCAACAGCCTGGATTACCGCCAACTCCCCAGAAAAACCGGACTATATCAAAGTCCGTTAGCACTATAACACCATATTCCGTATACAAAAAAAGGGAAGCCCTTTCACGGGGCTTCCCTTGTGTTTCTTTACCGCCCCGCTCTACCGGGACAGGCCATCATTTTTTTCCAGGGACACATCAATCTCGTACTGCTTTTTACCGCTGCTCACCAGTACCAGTTCCACCCGGACAGTATCAAATGAATGCGCAGTGTATACGATAACAGTATTGTTATTGTGCAGTGGCGGTGTTTTGATACAATAAGCCCCTATGCTGTC
>Ga0272442_10004314_pt1 | contig 19524 bp, 7 predicted proteins | sample SSMForm2O_FD_200262 | JGI IMG/M metagenome (GOLD analysis project Ga0272442, IMG submission 200262) | Marine sediment archaeal communities from Little Sippewissett salt marsh, Falmouth, MA, United States - SSM-Form-2O | ecosystem: Environmental > Aquatic > Marine > Wetlands > Sediment ... | reverse complement strand
ATCAATCACAACACGACGGTAATCAAATAGAGATACGATAGGATTGTTATCTTTGATTTCGAGAATAATGTGAATCTGCCTGCCCCCCGCCCCGGTAGGAATCGTCAATTGGGTTTTTGCCTCTTCCGATGAAGGGATGTAAACAAGACCGGCATACGTACCGGCTTCCTGATAGTGCCACCAGTGAAATGACAGTTCATCGTTGTCGGGGTCTTTACTGGCCGAAGCATCCAGTTGAATGGTTTCTCCGGGAGCAGCCGTTTTTCTTATGATCGAATCCGTAAGGTCCTTGCCAAACGCCGCGACGGGATGATGATTTGCTTTATCGTAGGGTTGTGCACACCAATCCATCCGGCATTGAAAATCGTTATACATCGCTTGGCGCCAACGCCAGACCGGCACATAATTATCACTGTAGGTAATATTGCTTTCAGGATCGGTCCAGGTGTCGCTGACTTCACTGTAGGTGTAGAACGGAGCCACCTTTTCTTCGTCTTTCTTGATATCGTTATGACGCGACCAGAAGTTCATTTTTTTTTCTGCAGAGAACCTGCCGCTCCACCCCCCCCAGGAGGGCTGATCAATATCAAAAAGGCCTTTGTTCACCAATCCCATCCAGGGGATGGTTCCGCCCCCTTCCATGAAATTAACCACACCTTCTCCCCAGGCATGAAAGCGGCGCGGCGGGTAGAGTGCCCCCAGGGCACCATGGCCGACCATAATATGTTCCTTCTGCCAATCCAGTTGGCCCTGGGTGCTGTTTGCGTAAGGTTTCCAATAATGAGGCCCAAGCTTATTTCTGCTGGGTCCGCCATACGCATAGGTCTGATAGTTGCTGCGAATCCAATGAATAGCAGGAAACTGGCTGCATATCCATGCACCCGCGTTGTCTTGTGAACCATTTTCAAACACACGTAATTTCGCAACGAACTGTTCCAGTTCCTCCGGCGTGTGTGTTGCCCGATAGTCAACCAGCGCCTGAGCCAATGTGTTGGCCCCGGCATTGACAACGATCCAAACCGGACGGTCGTCATCTTTTGTTACCGCCTGAATAATCAGTTCCGATCCCGCACTGGAATTTCCTTCTTTAACATCGGCAATGCCGTACTCGGTCTGCCCGGCAGCAACCCGTTTTTTAAGGGCATCCGGTTCGGGCCACCCCTTTGCGTGGATTTGCAGGTTTTTATAGACCTTTGCATAGGCATCGATGATCTCAATATACAGTTCCGGGTGAGTCACCCAATTGTACTCGCCGAGTCTGGAGCCGGGACGCAGATACTTTCCGGTGACTGCAATCAAGCCTTCAATCTCAAATTCGTTTGAGCAGGCGATCATATGGATCATTTGCTGCATTTCGTCAGGCTCATTGCCCATATCAGCAAGAATGATCAGACGAGGTTTAATCGAAGCCCAGGAAAGCGTTGGCAGCAGCAAACTGAATAGCAGTAATTGTTGGACTAAAGTCTTCATGGATTTGTGTACTCCTTTTCTCATCGTATTGAACTTTCATATCGTTTGAAACGATCCGTAATAACCTCCACCGAGGGGCATTCACCCGATTCTATTCCTAAAACGTCTGCGATCACCCTTGCGACTTCGATTCCCTGCAAACGTGAACCTTCATCTTTGTAATGCACATTACCAGGTCCTGCTGCATATTCGTCCTGAACAGGTATCGATAACGTATAAAGGTCGTTGATGCGTATATCGGGATGATCTTCCAGCACTTTGTAGGCGATCTGGTTGTATTGTTTTGCATCACCGGCAATCCTGCCCGGCTCCCCCTCAGGGACCGGTGTGGTGCTGCAAAAGATCAGTTTGGCCTGTGGGTACTGGCTCTTTAGATAGTCAATGATAGAGCGAAGATTGGTCTCATAGGTCTCAGGAGAAGTAACCTGTTTGCCCTGCTCCTTGTTAAGCTTCCCATTGAAGAGATACTTGAGATCATGCAGTCCAACATTGAAATGAATGACATCCCAGTCAAAGTCCCATCCCTGCTTCAGATCGGGTTGGAACATGGTTTTCCGGAGCCTCTCCATAACCTGGACAAAGCCCCCGCTTGATCCGCCATTTTGATGCAAGCGATACACACATGCCTTATCTTCCAAAGAGGCCCTTGCGTATTCCGTATAGCCGATAGAAATGGAGTCGCCATAGATAAAGACCTTGGGCAAATGGGCCTTAGGTTCAATATATCTGAACTGATACCGGCTTGACGTAAATCTGTGCATGCCTCGCCATGCATCCTTACAGGTGTCGGAGTCTGTCGCAATGCTTGGGCTGACTACACCTAAGACGTTCAGGTGATCCAATCGAGCCATCGCTCTGTCGGCTGCAAGCTTGATCTGGGTTTTGCCTTGGTCCAACTGAACATTAATGCGGTCCCAGGCCCAGGTCGTATCACCTGACGTGCTCCAGAAAATAATATCGCCCTGCGCTTTTTCGTTTACACTTACCGCTACCGGATATTGACCTTCTTCGAGTGCATAGCGGAATTCCAGCGTATATAGCCCCGTTTGCGGAGCCTCGTATGTCCATGTGATGGTTGACGATTTGGTTTTCGGATCAAAGTCAACATATCCGCTTCCGGTAAATCCGGCGGCTTCATTCGCAGCTTTCCCATTCGACACCGAAGCGTTTTCCGCTTCCAGGATGGTTCCGCCCTTTGTGGGTTCGATGGAACTCATTTTGGCAGTGCCTCCTGCCTTTTCGATGTCCTGTAAGGCGTCCGCCATAAATTTGCGCCAATCGCTGCGTCCACTGCGGTTCATCCAGAGCGGATTTGTATAACGCTCCATCGCCGAAGCGACGTATAGCCGCCAATATTTGGCCGCCTGCTGTAGTTCCGCGATGGCACGCTCTTGTCGGGCCTTATCCTTGGTTTCCCGGTACACGGCCAATTCGGCTGCGCCGCGAATCTTATGAGCATAGTGCTTGCCCATCGTGGCCATGGTCTGAATGTCACCTAATGTCAAACGCAACTCTTTATTCCCGCGGTGTTTCATTCCAGCGATGAGGGACAGTGCCTTGTCGGCATGTGCGTGGATCTGGTTGGAAACATCGACAGGTGTCACGCCGTCGGCATCGGGATTTTTGCCGTAATCGCTGACCGACTGATAACCCGTCGTGCTCAGAGGATCCAAGGCAATGAAGCTGTTGATGTCGTGCCAGCCGGAATCGGTTTTGGAATAACCCTTAGCCCCTTTGCACCCTTCAATATACCACTGCATATCGAACATGGCCCAGTGAAGTCCCGTGGTTTTGGGATACACCATCGACGCCTCCTGCCAGGCCATGAAGAGGTCGGCGGCATTGACCTGCGGGAATCGTTGCTGAATGATGCCGATGAAGCGATCATTGCTGACCTCAGGATCATAACCCAGACGTCCCCAAAGCATCCAGTGGTACCAGTGCTTTTCCACTTCGATCTGTCGTGGGGCGTCCGGCTCCGTGCTCAAAAACTCCCGGCCCCAGATATAATTATCCGATCCCAGATAAAAACCTTTGGAGACATCGTGAGGGACATTTTTAATGAAGGGTCGGACAAAGTCCGGTGCCCCCCAGCGGAAATAATAAACATCGTCGTTACGCATGGTCCAGGTCGTTTTGACGTTACCGACATCCCGAAGGGTTTCAACAAATTTTTGATGATACGGCATGGTCAACGCGCTGTAAACATGGGCCTTAGCATACTTGAAACTGAAGATGAATTCGACATTCGGATGATCGATCAGCGGCTTGCAATGGTCCAGCACCGTATCAACGCCGGTGTCGTGCTGCCGGTGAATAAACATGATCCTGCGATCCGGATCTTCAGCAACAGCATCCAGTATGCCCTGTCCGTAAGTATCAAATACCCACTGTTCTTTCTGCTCTATCGAGTACTTGCGCATGTTTTCCCCCGGAGCCAGGCCAATACCGGCCAGATCGGGATAGGTCTGGACCATCGCTTTTACGCTCTTGCGAAAATAATCCCGGGTGTTGGGGTTATTGATATCGTTATCGATACCGTATTTTCCTTCGGCACCATAGGTGAAGATGTTCCAGGTAATCACCCAGAATTCAATGTTCCGAGATTTGGCGTAGGCCATCACACGACGCCAGAACTTTATTTTTTGATCCATGGTGAGCTTATGCAGGATCTCTGTCTGACTCAGCATTTTATCGTCTACGAGTCCAATCCCCAAACCACTGTACTTTTCCTTAAATTGGCTTGTGCTGCGCAACACATCGTCCAGTGCCACATCTTCATAACCGGGCACCTTCACCATCGATGGAAACGGATGCAAACTCCACAGCGAGATATGGTTGTAGCGAAAGCGGGCGAGGTGATCGATGTAGTCGGTCCAGAAGTCCCAACTCCACATCTCTTTAATATTATGCTGAGCCGCGTCCGACATGCACGAGTAACTCGGCGTACGCAGATCCAGCGGGCAATTAAACTTGGTGCCCCGCTTGGGCATGTACGGATTCTGCACATCATCCTTGACCGCATCCAATCCGCCGATAGAAATCACTTCGGCCAACTCCAGCCCGCCATACATCACGCCGGCTTCGTCGGCGCCAATCACCCAGAAAGTCGAAATATCATCCTTTGACGTTTTGCGAATGGCAAAGCCCTCGGATTTCAATCCCGTCGGCAGCGGTTCATTGATTGACTTGAACTCGGACGCAAGGTCTTTATCGCCGAGCATTGTCAAGACGATGCGTACCTCAGTACCCTTAGCGGTTGTGATCCGATGTCCGCCTGCTGTCAGTGCCTCTTTAATATCTCCGGCAGCAAATGCAGCTTTGGCACTTGCGGGATCACTGGTCAGCAATACGTCTTTTGCCTGTGTCAACGACACAAGCCCAACGAAGACCAATAGACTGATTTTAAATAAATTTCTCATCATTAGCGGTTCCTTTCCTTCGATTTGTCATAGTTTTCTGCAACGGTAATATCGCGTGCGACCTCATTCGAAAGGGCCGCCCACGAAAAGATCATCTTTTCCGCCTGTATCGTGGGAACGGGTCGGTGATGGGACTCGGTCACCGAAACGAGGTTTTGCCAATATTTCTGCGCGCTTTTTAAGTAGGCAACAGACTGCGCCTGTTTCTTTTTGTCCCCGGATACACGGTACCGCTCAAGCGCAACAGCAGCCCGCAGTTTTTCTGCAAAGTACAGGCACTGATGGCTCCATGCCTGAATATCCATTATCTCGCATTCCAGCGTCTTGTTATCGCTGTCAATCGTCTCCACAATGGCCAAGGCCTTTTTCCCCGTTTGCTGCAACTCATCGGCCAGTTCCAGGGGTGTCATCGATTCCTCCTTCACAGTACCGTCACGCTCGGCTTTCACGTAATCGCGAACACTGAGGTAGGCGGGATCAAGAACATCATAATCCATCAACTCCTCTAATGACAGGAATGGGGACTGTTTATCATCATAGCCGCACTGTTTGTAACGGGCCGTCACCAGCATCCCCTCGGCATACATCGTAAAATCCCAGGTGTTAGAGACGTAGGACGCAAACCGCAACGGCATCCGGCTGGCCAGTTTAAACGCCTGGACCATTTTTTCACCAACGCCCTCGCCGTAACGGCTGTTAAAGTCAATTGCGAACACATCGTCGGTGGTTTTCGGGTCGTATAACAATCGGCCCCATTGTTTATAGAACAGCCACTGGCGCTGCCAGGCATAGTCCCAGTTGATGTGTTCATGTCCCGGCACATGCGTGTATTCTTCACCGGGATAATAACATTCCGAACCCACATAATAACCACCCACATAGGACTGGCCGTTCAGTTCAATATGCTTGCGGATGAAATCCGGCTCGCCCCAGCGCAGAATATAAAAATCCTCATTCCGCATCATCCAGGTAATCGCATAGTTTTCCGGCAGCGGATTCCAGTATGCGTCCGAGATCGATCCGCCATGTACCTGAATCAGCTTGGGCGTCGAATGGGCATGGGACCAGTTAAACTTAATCTCCACCCAGACCGGCCCGACAACATCCAGCGAGTTAATCGCCTTGCGCGTCATTTCCTCTGTCGCGCGATCCGTCGAACCGGCATCGTTCGCCTTCGCTGTGAACGGAACCCGATGGATAAATTTAATCTTCCGGTCGGCCTCTTTCATCCCCTCCGCAAAGGTGCGTAAAATCCACTCCTCGCGCTCGGTCGCATCCATGTCATGCATACCCTCACCCAGACTGATTCCCAATCCTGCCAGGTTTGGATACTCATTGATGACCTGCGTGACACACTCTTTGGTATATCGCTCGATGGTAGGGCTGTTGTTGGAATCAACAAAATGGTTGCCCGTATCTAAATTGACTCCAGGATCATAGTTCTCTGCGTATCCTTCGGACGCGAAAATATTCCAATTGACTATGTAAACTTCGATCCCGCGCATCTTTGCCTCTTTGAACAACGTGCGCCAGAAATTCTGCCAATCCGCCAGCTCGGCATCATCAAACGGGCAGGCTTTCGGGAAATTTGCTGGCCGGATCATGTAAGGGAACGGATGCAATGACCAAAGGGTCAGCACGTTAAAGCGGTTCTCAGCCATCATATCCAGATAACTCCGCCAGAATTCAATATCCCGCACCGTATCGTGATGCATCTGCTGCAACGTTTCATTCTTGCGATAGGATGACCACGGCAGATTAAACTTTATGGCTCGGAACGGAAAACGGGGATTCACGGTTTTCGCCGGCACCTTATCCAACCCATGAATCGTAATCATATCCGCCAGTTCCATCAAGCCATACATGGCTCCCGATTCATCAATGGCACGTACCTCTATTCCAGAGTGACCATGCGAAAGGGAAAAACCCTCTTTTTGAATCAAATCATCAGATGGCAAAATGGTTACACTTATCTCAAATTTGCCAGAGGCATTCGAATGGCCTACTAATACCGGCGAATAGCCAATTGTTTTTAGTGATTCCGATAAGCTTGTGACACCAAAAGTCTGCTGCTTTAAGTTTTTATCATACTTTATGTGTATTGGTTTAAGTTCCTCTTTATTCTGCGCATGAATATGTGCTGAAAAAGTCAGGGTTGTGACCCATATAATTATAAGCTTACTCATATTCAAAATCCTCGCCTTGGAATGTCATTTCTTCGCTCAAAATTCTTGTAGAACAGTGCCTCTTTGGGCACGTACCCCGGCTTCCAGAAGACTCCTCCATACTCGTATGCTCCAATGTCCGGGGCATCCCCTTCGAAGTGATCGGTCAGGCCCGGCATGACCTTCCCTCCATCGATAAGCTTCGAACCTTCTTTGGGCCGGAAATCATAATTCTCCGGATCACGCAATTCCGGGGCGTAGTCCAGGCAGTTATGGCTCACATTACTGCTATGGACATAAGGTGTTTGGTTGCCGTGATAGGCCCTGATCAGACCGGTTATATTGTTGAATACAAGGGAGTGGGCGTTCTGCTCACTCAGCAGAGGATAATCGACTCTCCATGCCTTGTAAGGTTCGGGTTCCGTGTCCATCCGGATGTTGTTCCCTTTCTTGAGTTCCGGCCTCAGATGAAAGGTGGTATTGTTGTATACCTTGTTATATTCGCCTTTAAGGACGATATTGTCTTTGCCTGAATTCCAAACCACATTGTGGTTAACCGTCATGTTCCTGGACTGGTCGTCTCCCCGGATTCCCAGTCCAATATTTTTTCCATTTTCAAGCTCAGGATGAATATCGTGTACCCAGTTGTAGCGGACAATGCTTCCGTCGATCCTCGATCCGCCGGTATAGATGGCCGCCACATCACGACTCATTAGACCTGCATCGTAAACATGATTATATTCAATGATGTATGCCTGTAGTCGAAACCCAATGGCAGCACTTCCGGCATTGTGTACCGTGTTTACCCTGATCAGTGAAGGATAACCGGCATCGTCCCTTTCTTCACCAATAGTCATGCTTATGGCCGGGTATTTGAGCGAACCGCTCCAGCACACATCGTGTACCAGGTTGTTGTCCAGAACGTTGTACTGCCCGATCATTTGAATACCGGCATAGGGTGTAAATCCAAGGGTAGAATTTCTGATCGTGTTATAGGAGCCGGTCATTATGGTACATGGCGAAGGTGTTGGTTTATGTTGTGATTCCGGTAACTCCCTTCCGAATGTGGGGTAAAGCAGATGGCAGTCGTCCACCTCGCTGTGGGTTGTATTCTCAAAGCGGAATGTGGCTCCGAAGAAATAGAACCCGATCAGACGGATCTGATCCACGTTGACAGCCTCAAAGGCATAATCGCGAACTTTGACCTCTACGTTGTGGTCGGCCGGATTCTTACCGTCCGGGGCCCAGAGATACAGGGTTTGGGTTTGAGTATCCAGAAACCATTCGGAGGGCATGTCCAGTGCTCCGAGCTTGCCGGTCAGGTAATAGTAATCGTCTTCATAACCTCCGTTTGGTTTGATCGGTGTGGTCGGGGGACTAGGTTCAGAAAACATGTCACGATCGTATTCAAAGGAGTCGCTGCCTTTAGAGTGGCGAGTAACCTTCCGGCTAAACGTATAGAACTGGGGATTGACATTCAGTGTGGCCACGGCACCTGTCCAGTTTACATCTGTTTTAGCCAGCTCTGGATCAACCATCCTTCCGTATCCGCTTCCGCGACCCGACGTGGCCCACCTGGACCGATCCCACAATTCATCCATTCGCATATTCGGCCAGCGGGCTTCAATCATCATTTCCCCATTCAGGAACAGCTGTTCGAAATTTTGATCCACCTTGGTCTTATAGATAGATCCTTTGTAGTGTTCCCATTTCCCTTTTAGTGGTTCGGTCCCGCTGAGGGTGACTTTCTCTCCCGGATAGGCGATGAACTGCATGTGATATCTTCTTGTTCCACTCTTCTTCGGACGCACGGTTTCACGGTACGTACCTTCCCTGACCAAACAGACATCCCCTGGCTCCATAATGTCGGCGCATTTCTGTATGGTCCGGAATGGTTTTTCCATCGTTCCGGGGTTCGCATCGTCCCCTGTTGTCGCTACATAATATTCGTTGCGGGGGGCAACCAACAGGATACGACGAGGAAGCTTGGTCCGGATGGAATATTCAACTGGAACAGCCTCATCGGTTTGTCCGAAGAGTTCAACTGGTATTATTACGGCGAACAAGGCTAGTATTAAAATAGGCTTTAGTTTCTTTTTCATATCATTACAATCCTTGTGGTTCTAACTACCCTGAAGCAATCTGAATGCCCATGATCGATTTGGGTCGGGTGTCGCGGGAAGCTGTGCTGTCCCCGCAGCACTGGTGGTCAAGAGAGTCTTCCCTTGCCACTGGCCTTTATCGATATCCCACCACTGCAGGGTGTAATCTTTATTCGCCGGGAAGTTCTTAAGGATAACGCTCTCAGGTCTGCGTGCCGCCACAAAACCAAGGGCCTCGCTGGAAGCGTCGTTGATGGCCAGGGCGATGGTCTTGCCTTGATGGTCCTCCAGGTGGGTAAACGTCGCCGGCTTGAGTTTGCGGTAATCATGGCCCGCGTCCAGTATAAATGATTTGAGATGACCCATGCGGCCCGCTTTGAATTTGTTCATGCCAATGGCATGTGGTTCCGCCGCCGTAATACGGACATCTTCATCTGAGTAGGTTCTTGTGGCGACACCGCCCCAGTAAATATCTCCCCAGATATGACCAGCCAAACCGCCATTCAGTACAGATCCATAAGCAATGAGCATGGCAAACTCGGTATGGGTCAAATCTCCTGAGGGCGGATGACTCCATCCGGGATAAAACGGCTCTATATTCAGTGTCGGCACCGGCGGGGTGACGTTAAACAGATCGATCTGGTGATCAAACTGCTCAACGGTCCGCGGCCAGTTGCTGATATTATTGATATCCATGGCATCCGGGATATCTTTGTACCAGCTTGTCAAACAGGTGATATAGCTCATCGCTGTTTTTGGTGCTCCGTATGGCATATTCCCCAGAGTCTCGTGGGCAGCTTTTACCATGGGCAGCCAGGATGCATAGACACTCGGGTCATTATCCCAGTGCAGCCAGTCGAAAATCATATTATAGCAGCCCCAGCGGGCCCATAAATAACGTATAAAGTTCGTGAAAGCCGCTTTCTCTTCAGCGTCTTCCTGATACCACTTTTCATGGCGGCGCACGGTCTCCAGCAAGGGCACAAAACCGTTGTCCGACAGATGCTGCATCTTTCGATCCGCAAGTTTGAAGTAAGCAGGATTGATACGCAGGAAATTGGCAGGGTTAACTGTGTCGCTGTGCATTTCAAAGGGAGTAGAGCCATCTTCGGCAATCTTTTCTCCACGCAAGCTCGCCTGCCAGAGATTCACTTTCGTATCCGAAGGGAAGCAGGAGATGATCGCGATACTATTGAATCCCTGAGCTTTTCGCTGCGCAATATAATCCTGGAGCGAAAGTCCGGCCTTCCCGGCGTCCGAGGACCAGGAGTAAATCTTTGTCAGCGCGGAATAGCATGTGTCACCCGTGAGAAAGAAAGGTGTTCCGTCCGGGTACTCCAGCGTGCGGCCGCCGCCAGCGACACGAATAATACCGCGTCGATTTGGATTTTCCGCCTTTTCCTGATCGGTCCATGCGGCGGCACTGAAGGAACTGCGTTTTCCGTCCAATCCGCTGTCGCCTGTCCGGTTTCCCGTTGACCAACTCCAGGTGCCGGGGGCAGTGGCCATCATACGCACTTTAAACGTCTGCCCACCATCCCAAAACGCAGGAATCTTTATCTGCCGGCCATTGGGTCCAGTAAGATCGACCCAAAGATCAACATCCATGTAGGGATTATCATACGACTTGGCAGCAGTAAAGCTCTTTTCCACGATTTCGTATGGATGCGTTCGAGCAACAGCATTGCTGCTGATACCTGGCGGCGTCCAGTAAGGAGTCAGCACGTCGATAAGGACCGAGCGAACTTCCGTTGGATCAATTTTTCCGTTGTGCCGGTAGATAATCTCACCGCTGGGATCAACGATGATGGTATGCGGCAGCGGTCCCGGCCAATCCGGATCCAGCGCGGCGGAGAGCTCATCCTGACCCGTACCGGTAAAGATATAATGATTCCCTTTGCGGCCTTCCGTTTTCGCAATTTTCTTCAACTTGGGTGGGGTGGCAGCATGATTCTTCTCAAGGAAGGCCTGAACACGATTCGGATCTTTGGGATCGTCAAGACTGATCGTGATCAGCTCGAAGGGACGCATGCCTAAGACACGCTGTAGATACACGAGATCCGGAAATTCGGCAATACAGGGTGTGCACCAGGTAGCCCAAAGATGGATGAGACGGTATTTGTTGGTGCCGTTGGCACGCAGGCTGGCAGCCCCCGCTGCATCGATCATGTCAACCTCTACCGGCAGGCTTTCCCACTTCTTCTGTGCGATAGCCACCTTCGCCTTTTTTTCACGCCACTTCGTGGAGCAGCCGTGCGGCTTAGTAATTTCAACGGGAACCGGCTTACCCTCAAAGAGGGCATTGAGTGCATTGATCGCATCATGCGATTTTACGGTAGCCGGATCGGGGTAGCGGGAATCGTCGAAACGGCCCTTGTATTTTAGAGTGCGTTCTTTGTCAAAAATGAATACGTGAGGAGTCGCAAGGCAGCCGTAAGCTCGAGCTACAATCTGCTTATCACCGTCGTAGAGGTACGGGAAGGTCCAACCGTTTTCCCTGGCGTAGGATACCATATCCTCGAAACTGTCGGTGTAACGCCCGAATCCCAATTCGGCAGGAGTCATTCCCTCGGGATTATTCGGATTGATGGCAACGAAGCCGAAATTCCGTTTTTGGGCCTTGATATCGCTGAGCATCTTCTGAAGTCGCCCTTCAGCGGCATGGGACGTGGGACAGTGATTGGAGGTAAAAAAAACCATCAGGATATCGGCATCCTTGAAATCTGCCAGCGAGTAGTCGCGCCCATCGATTCCAGGCAAGGTGAAATCAGGCGCTTTATCACCAATATCCAACGTCTGGAAACCTTCGGGATTTGCACCGGCCGCATAAAGTTCGGCAGCCAGACAAAAGACCAATGGGACAGATGCAAACAGAAGAAACAATGGTTTTTTAATTTTCATAGCTCATTACCTTCTTTCTTGATTCACTTTGTTTACTAATAATGTATCGCCAGTCGTCCATCGATTAACGCAGCAAGTCTTTTTATGATACTAGTGTTATTCATTACCTGGCTCTCCTTAGCAAGATCATTTAGCTGTGTTAATGGTTTATTTCCCACGAATGGCCTTGCGTACTTCTTCCATGACGGCCATGCATTGGAGATTGAAGATCGGGTGCTCATCCGTGACATCGGCGGTCATAGCCAGATTGATGGTCACGGGGATCTTTGCCGCCGCCATCTGTTTAAAGAACTCCACATACGCTTCCGTCGAATGCCTCGGACGTCCGGTGAACCTGCCGTTCAGCGGACTTGAAAAGTACCACGTATCCATAAGGCACCACCATGCAGGGGTTACGTCGCCCAACTGCCGACCGGGACCAATGAGCATTGGATCGGGCTGGCGCAGTTCGCTGCCGCCGTCGGTGACGGCCAAATCACTGAACGGACTGACCGCCGGGCCTCGATTGGTGCTGAATCCCACGAGGGCTTTGGGATTGCCGGCCTTGATCGCCCGCGCCCAGCCTTCAAAGGATGGATTAAGCGGATAATCCCAACTCAGCGCGCCGTCAATATAGCCGAAGCCCATTAGCTTCTCGCCATAGCGCAGACTGCATTCGCGTAAGATTGCCTCGATGTTATCGCTGAAACGCTGCGGATCCGGATCGTTGGCCCCCACCGCTTCCCGCCACACCTCCGGATCGTATCCGTTATATCCGGTATGCAGATAAAACAGGGTGCGAATGCCCCGCCGATCCAATTCATTGATGATTTCGCCCAGTAAATCGCGTTGGGCGGTGCGTCCCGGCGTAATTTTGTCCAAGGCAGCGTTGGGGCCGGGCCAATAGAATCCCTGGTGCGTCGCGGTAAATGTTATCCACGCGGCTCCGGTACGTTCAACCGCATCGGCGAACACCTGAACATCAAACATTTCCACGGATTTTTGAAACCATGCTGCCCTCTTTTCATTGATTGTAAAACCACGGCTTTGTGCCGACCAATGAACGAAGAGACCGTATTTTCCATCGATCATCCACGAGGCGTCGCTCCGAATCGCCTGCGCCCGTTCCAGTAAACCCTTGCGAGCGGCAGCGGTCCCCAATTCGACAGAAAACAAGTGAAAATCCGTTTGCACAACTTGTCCGAACTTGCGGGCCCGATTATTGGCATTTCGTGCTGACGCCGTCGCAGGTTTCGCATCCGGCAGGCGAAAGGTAATCTGGTTCTCGCCGGCTTTCAGATGCAATGTCCCGGGCAGTTCCTGGCGCCAGAAAAAGGGACGATATTCCCAAGTGTATGGTATAGACGGAGCGGCCAGGACCGACTCCCCCGAACTCACTTCCATATTCACCGAGTCTTTCATACTGAATAGAACACTGACCACGTAATCCTCTTCCTTCGGGGCAATGACCGTCCACGTCACCGTGTCCTGCGGCGAATGAAAACCGCGCACCGGGTTTGCGACTCTCGTCATCTTGTCGCTCGACAGGATTCCGTATTTGGCGACAAGCGCGGTTACAGCATCCGGACGCAGATGGAAGATCTTAACTTGCGGCAGAGTCGTTGATGGTTCAGTCTCATCTGCCTCTTGCGCAAAAACAACCGTCGTCGCACTCAGCAGTAACACCATCGACAAAAGCAAGCCAACCACAATCGTTCTGTTTTTTTTCTTCATTGTTTATCCCTTGAACAGTCTGTATTTGTTTGTTTCTATTGTTCATCGTTATCGCCAGGTGATCCTGGCCTCTCTGGTTTCCGTATTCACCCAAACGCTGGCATGCTCAAATTCGCGGGTGAACTCCCAGCCATTGGGCGTGGTGCGATGGTAAGCCCCTTTAGGGGGTCCGAGCGGCTTTTTGAATTCGGGATAGTCAACCAGCGCGCCGGTTCCCACCTTCCACCCCCAACTGTACAGGAAATACGAGTAGGGTTGGGCCCCAATCAGATAGCAGGCCAGTGCAAACTCCACCTTCCCCTTGGAGTATTCCGGCATATTCGGCTTCATGTTTCCCCGGCTTGTCCCCTCAACGCCAAGGCGGAATACGGAAATCTTTCCATCCTTCGCATTTTTCAGCATATGCCCCCACTCGCTCAGCAGGCTTTCCTTGCTGGATTTTACGGCCGCATAGTTTTCGAACATAATCGCATCACTGACCGGATAAACATATTTTGCGTCGTTACTGTATGCATTGTTCGCCAGTAGAATTTTGTCAGGACCCAACGCCTTCTTAAGCGCCGCCATCATCTGGCCCATGGCCTCTTCAACCTCCGGTCCCTTATCTTTATTACGATACATAATATTGCCGTGCATTTGATCGATGAAGGCACCATCGCAACCCGCGTCGTTCACCCCTTTAGCAACTGTTTTCACCCACCAATCGCGGAAGTCAGGATTCAACACATCGTAACAGTAAGCAATGCCAAATCGCTTGACGAGTTCACCCGTCTTAGCATTGGTGATCAGAAATTTCTTAAGCTCAGGATGCGCGTCGATGCGCTGGCTGGTGAAGTTCTCATTGTACGAGGTATAGGGCCAGGCAAAGGCGGCGTTGAAGTAGAACAACACCTTCATGCCGGGTTTAATCTTTTTAAAGGCCGCCGCTTCATGCTTGGCGCCCAGTTCTGCCGCCCCCAGCGGCTTCATCCCATGCGACTTTTCAATACAGAGGAAATCTGTTTGCTCGGCAATAAAACGAACCTGCTCCGGAGTCAGTACACGGTTCATGTCGCCAAACATGAAATACCGCGGCGTGGTATCCCAGCTAAACTTGGGATAGAAGTCCTTGGGTACGAAACGACTTCCGTCACTGTTGAGCAAAGATCGTTGGTCCAGTTGGCTTCTGCCGGAGTTGTCTTGCGTCTTGTTCTCCGAAGCCAATACAGGATTGGCTAATATGCAGGCCAACACAACCATTTTAATAATATTCATGATCATCATCATTTCTCCTATAAATATCTTTATTTCTTTAATCGTTACCGCCAGGTGATCTTGGCCTGTCTGGTTTCGGTATTAACCCAAACACTGGCATGCTCAAATTCGCGGGTGAACTCCCAGCCATCGGATGTGGTTCGCTGGTAAGCGCCCTTGGGAGGACCGAGAGGTTTTTGCAGTTCGGGATAATCGTGCAAAGAGCCCGAAGACAGGGTCCAGCCCCACCCATACTGAAAATAGGAATAGGGCTGGGCACCGATCAGGTAGCAGGCAAGATAATATTCAATACGTTCTTTAGCCAAGTGAGAATAATCGCGACTCGACCCCTGAGGACTCGGGCTGGGGTCGGATTCGACACCAATCCGAAAGATCGACATCTTGCCCGCCTTGGCAATACGCAGCATATCTTCCCAATCCTGGAGCAGACTCTCTTTGCTTAAGAGTTTTTCATTGTAATGCTCGAACATGCAGGCATCCATCACCGGAAAAACATGCTTGGCAATCTTCTGGTTGGCGTTGTTGGCGAGCAAAATTTTGTCAGGTCCCATTTTCTCTTTGAGCCCGGCCATTAATAGGCCCATGGCCTTCTCAACGACCTCGCCCTGGTTGCCTTCACGCAACCAGGAATAGCCGTGCATTTGATCGATGAAGGCTCCGTCGCAACCGGATTCGGCCACGCCTTTGGCGACCGTGTCAGTCCACCACTGACGCATCTCAGGCTTCAATACATCAAAGCAGAGGATATTGCCGTGCAATTGTGGTTCTCCGGTCTTGGGATCCATGAGTAACAGCTTTTTGAGCTCAGGATAATCGTCGATGGTCCCGGGCGTGAAATTTTTGCTATAGGAGGTAAAGGGCCAAGCGCGGGCCGCGTTGAAGTAGAACAGTACCTTCATCTCAGGCTTGATCTTCTTAAAGGCAGCCGCTTCATGCTTTGCCCCCAGCTCGGCCGCACCGAGTTGCCTTCTGCCGTGTGACTTCTCAATGCACAGATAGGCCGTTCTTGACGCAATAAACTCGACTTCCTTCGGATGCAAGACCCGCTGAGTATCTCCAAACATATAATACATGGGTGTAGTGCCCCAACTAAACTTGGGATAGAAGTCCTTGGGTACGAAACGGCTTCCGTCACTGATGAGCAAAGAACGATCATCCAGATGTTCCGTTTTTGAAGTATCCTGGGTTACAGGTGCCAGCGTAACGCTTCCATACCTGGGCGCATTTCTGAAATCAGATGCAACTTCAAGGATGAAAGTATAGGTTCCCGGCACATCTATTTGTACCGTTCCAAAACGAGCTTTACCAGAATTGTCGAAGTTCAATGTATTTTCCAAAGATTGTCCGGCAACATGTGCACGCAGTTTGCCTTGCCGGTCCCAGTTTTGGCTTCCGACGCCACGGCCATCAAGAACGATCTCATAAGTGCCTGGCTTATATAGCTTGAAATCCCAACTTAAGGCCTGTCCCTTAGTTCCGAAGCCTGAAACGGTGATGGCTCTGCCCGGCATAACCCCTTCGCCCGACTTCCTATACATTTGATAATCCCAGGGGCCAGTGATTTCACCCGGGAGCAGTGGCCGTCTGTCCGGGACAGTGAACATCTTCATGTCTATAGCTTTGGTCGGTTTGCCGGGCACATACTCCGCATCATGAATGGTGGCATTGTAGGTATCCATGATGACCTTGCCGTCGTTAAGCTGCATGTGTGCCGGATCCATCGACACGGTCCCCGCAACCACAAGTTTGATCACCGAGACATATTCATCGGGTGCCTCTTTGGGGATGTTGAGCGTAATGATATTTTGCCCGGAAAACACATCAAATTTCGATTCGTATTCAATCGCTTCCCTCGTGGCCAAAAGGGATGCATTCTGCACAGGATTATTCACACCAAACAAGGTCATCTTTCCGTCTTTAGGCCAGTCGGCCACATTGAGATAAAGGGCAGTACTGTCTTTACCCTTACGTTGCGTGATCGTCCCCCAGCTTATTTCATACCGGTAAGGTCCGGGCTCAGTTGCGTAAATGGCTTCACCATTTTTCTTCAGCCATTGACCCATTATCTTGAGTCGTTCCTCCATTTCCTTTGGAATGACCCCATTCCTATCCGGTCCTACATTGAGAAGATAATTTCCCCCATTTCCTGCAGTATTGATCAGTTGTTCGAGAAGGACTTTGGGAGATTTCAAATTATCATTGGCTCTAAAGTGCCAGGATCCACCCATGGTCACCGCGGACTCAAAATGGACACCCAGGTTAATGGAAGGAGCCATGTTGTCATTCATGGTGAGGTAATCGACATACTTCAACGCATCATCATCGCCGAGCCGGCTGTTGGAAAGGGTACCATAGGAATGCAGCATATCCACCATGTCCTGCCGGCGGAGCAAGGGCTTTTCAGCAGGATCCCTGAATCGTCGCGAGGCATCAAACCAGATGAGGCAGGGTTGATAGTTTTCGCAGAGTTCCTTGATGACACTGTGCAGGTACTCGACATAGGGTCTAATCTCGCCACCCACGTCCGGTTCGTTGTAGAGCGGATTGTAAGGGTCGGCGATCGGATAGTAGCAGCCCATCCGAATCCCTTCGGCCTTACAGGCAGCGGCCAATTCCTTGACGATATCACGCTTCCATGAGGTCCGGTCCGTGACATCCTGATCCGAGACAGAGGAGTTCCAAAGAGGGATGTGAGAGCTCTGCGAGGTGGTGAGAGTCATATACTTCATCCCACCGGCCTTGGCAATACGCACCCATTCTGCGGCATCAAAATTGCTCGGGTTAAAGTCACCATTCCTGGGAGCTTGAAAATGGATAAACATCCCGAACTTCGCATCTTTGAACCACTGCATCTGTTCCGCAACCGCATCCGTCTGAGCCGCCACGATACCGGAGAGCATCAAAATACCAAGACATCCTAACAGCCTAAATGATTTCATCTTCATAACCTTTCTCTTTCTAATCTAAACAGCATAAATGATTTAATCTTCATCTTGTGCTAGTATCAACAAAATTAATTCCTATGTGCATTATTTATCCTGGCTTACAGGTACCAGCATGACGCTGCGAAACCTGGGTTTCGCAGCCGTGAGGTCTTCAGCGATCTCCAAAGTAAGGGTATGCGCACCGGCCGAATCGATCTTAACGGTCCCCAGAATAGCATGTAGATCCAGAATATTCTCATTCATGGTGTAAGGTACAACGCGTTTGTCTTCGATGAGTTTATTCTCTATGGTTTGTCCGGCAACATGAGCGCGCACACGACCTTCAACATCCCAGGCTTGGCCCTTGTTGACATGGCATACCACGACGACCTTATAGGTTCCCGGCTTATACACTTTAAAATCCCAACTCAGGGCCTGCCCCTTGGTATGGAAACCTGAAACGGTGATACCTCTGCCCGGCATGATCCCTTCGCCCGCCTTTTTATACATTTGGTAATCCCAGGGTTCGGTGATGTCGCCCGGCAGCAGCGGCCGTCTGTCCGGAACCGTGAACATCTTCATGTCGATGGCCTTGGTCGGTTTACCGGGGACGTATGCCACATCATGAATCGTCGCATTGTAGGTTCCCAGGACGACCTTGCCGTCGCTCATCTGCATGAAGGCCGGATCCATGGACACGGTTCCCGCAACCACAAGCTTGATCACCGACACATAGTCATCGGGCGCTTCTTTGGGGATGTCCAAGCTAATCAGGCTTTGCCCGGAAGACACATCAAATTTCGATTCGCTCTTGATCGCTTCCCCAGTGCTCAGCAGGGATGCCTTCAGCACGGGATTGTTCACGCCGAACAAAGTGAATTTTCCGTCTTTGGGCCAGTCAACCACGTTGAGATAGAGACTTGTGCGGTCTTTACCCTTACGTTGCGTGATCGACCCCCAGCTTATTTCATACCGGTAGGGTCCTGGCTCAGTTGCGTAAATAGCTTCACCATTTTTTTTCAGCCAATCGCCCATTGTCTTTAGTCGTTCCTCCATTTCCTTTGGAATGACACCGTATTTATCCGGTCCCACATTCAGCAATAGATTCCCCCCATTGCCTGCGGCATTAATCAGTCGATGCAGCAGCTCTTTCACCGATCGCAACTCCGCATTGCTAAAATGCCAGGAGCCATCCTCGGTAATGGTCACAGCGGTTTCCCATTGCATGCCCAGGTTAATGGCAGGAGCCATGTTATCATTCATGGTGAGGTAATTAACATACCGCATGGCATCATCATCGCCAAGCCGGCTATTGGAAAGGGTTCCATAGGAATTCAGCATGTCCACGAACTCCTGCTGACGCAGCAAGGGCTTGTCAGCAGGATGCTGGAAGGGTCGCGAAGCGTCAAACCAGATGAGGCAGGGTTGATGCAATTCGCAGAGTTCCTTCATCATGCCGTACAGGTAATCGACATAATTTGTAATATCAGGATTAGGATGAGTCGAGTCCGCAATATTGTAATAACTGCCCATCCGAATCCCCTCAGCCGTGCAGGCAGCCTTTAATTCCTTA
>Ga0272442_10004313_pt1 | contig 19526 bp, 20 predicted proteins | sample SSMForm2O_FD_200262 | JGI IMG/M metagenome (GOLD analysis project Ga0272442, IMG submission 200262) | Marine sediment archaeal communities from Little Sippewissett salt marsh, Falmouth, MA, United States - SSM-Form-2O | ecosystem: Environmental > Aquatic > Marine > Wetlands > Sediment ... | reverse complement strand
TTCCCGGTAGGATCGCCGTTGAGAATAACAGGCTTTTTGTTATGGGGCTTGATGGATGGATCGAAATTCTCTCCTTGCAGATGGAGGGTAAAAAAGTGATGCAGTCTCATGAGTTCTGCTGCGGGTTCCGCTGTGATGAGGAGTGTCCGGTATTTTCATAGATCGATCGCTGCCCCTTTACTGGGAAATCGGCTGAATTCGTTATATTCGTTCCTTGTTTTTTCTGATAGAATTTCTACGTAATTAAATACACGGTTTATGCCATCGAGCAGCACGGATGTTGATGCTATAAGGAATTTTTGTATTATCGCTCATATTGATCACGGCAAGTCAACGCTCGCTGACAGATTGCTGGAAGTGACCGGTACTCTTCAGCATAATCAGATGACCGCCCAGGTTCTCGATGATATGGATCTGGAGCGTGAGCGCGGGATCACCATTAAAAGTCATGCGATCCAGATGCATCACAAGGCCGGCGACGGCAGGGCCTATATTCTCAACCTGATCGATACCCCTGGTCATGTCGATTTCAGTTATGAGGTTTCCCGTTCTCTTGCTGCCTGCGAAGGAGCTCTGCTTGTGGTCGACGCTACACAGGGCGTTGAGGCTCAGACCATAGCCAATCTCTACCTGGCTGTCGAAGCTGGACTTGAAATTATTCCGGTCATCAATAAAATCGATCTTCCTTCCGCTGATGTCGAGGGCGTCGCGCAGCAGATCATCGATCTGATCGGTGTTGACCGGGAAGAGATTGTTGAAGTGTCCGCCAAAGCAGGTATTGGTATTGATTCGCTGCTTGATGCTGTTATCAGCCGCGTTCCGGCACCGGCAGATCATCGCAGTATGCCTCTTCGCGCCCTGATTTTCGACTCTGTGTTCGATGCATACCGGGGTGCGGTCGTCTATCTGAGAATTGTCGATGGCGTGCTTCGCAAAGGCGATCGGGTAAGGTTTTTCGCGAATGACAAAATTTTCGTGGCTGACGAAATAGGGACTATGGGTTTGAAGCGCCAGCCGAACACGGTGCTTGAAGCAGGCAATGTCGGTTATCTGATCTGTTCTATCAAGGATGTGAAGGATGCCAAGGTCGGCGATACTGTTACCCTTGCCGACAATTCTGCCAAAGAGAGGCTTTCCGGCTATAAGGACGTTAAGCCTATGGTGTTCAGCGGTCTCTATCCTGTCGACTCAGACGAGTTCGAAGATCTTCGCGAGTCCCTCGAAAAGCTCTCTCTCAACGACGCTTCGCTTGTCTATACTCCGGAAACCTCTGCCGCGCTCGGTTTCGGGTTCCGGTGCGGATTTCTGGGCCTTCTTCACATGGAGATTATCCAGGAACGGCTCGAACGGGAGTATAAGGTCAATATCATTACGACTGTCCCGAACGTGGAATATCGCGTTCTCAGGACAAACGGCGAAACCATTCTTGTCGACAATCCTTCGAAAATGCCTGAGGCCGGCCTTATCAGCGAAGTCGAGGAGCCCTATGTCAGGATTCAGATTATCACCATGGCCGATTATATTGGTAATGTTATGAAGCTTTCCATGGAGCGTCGGGGCGAGTACAAGAATACCGATTATCTCGATACGTTGAGGGTCAACCTGCATTTTGAATTTCCTCTTGCCGAGATCGTTTTTGATTTTCATGACAAGCTTAAATCGGTCTCAAAAGGATATGCTTCAATGGATTACGAGTATATCGGGTATCGTCGTTCCGATCTGGTGAAGCTCGATGTGCTGCTCAATGGTGAGCCGGTCGACGCGCTCTCGACGGTCGTTCACCGTTCGAAAGCCTACGAGTGGGGCCGAAAGCTCTGCCAGAAATTGAAAACCATTATTCCGAAACAGATGTATGAGGTCGCTATCCAGGCAGCGATCGGCAGCAGGGTCATATCCAGGGAAACAATTTCGGCTATTCGAAAGAATGTTCTTGCAAAGTGCTACGGTGGAGATATCAGCAGAAAAAGGAAGCTCCTTGAAAAGCAGAAGGAGGGCAAGAAACGAATGAAACAGGTCGGAAGGGTGGAAGTCCCTCAGGAAGCATTCCTTGCTGTTTTGAATATTGATGAATAACCGTTGATTTCAAAACGGGAGAATCGCGCCGGATGAGCCGGCGCGATTTTGTGTTATATGTTGTTGGAGGGCTATCGTTTCTTATGGTTTTTCCTGATTTTTTCATTGCTGATCCGCAAGGTAAACGGCAGAAGCATCGTCAAATAATCATCACAACAGAACACGTCGGGGCGGGATGATCCTCCTTCGTCTTGTTTGCTTAATACGAAAAGATCTTATGGCTGTAAAAATACAGAAAACAGGAAAGCAGCACTCCCGGGAGTGGTTTGAGGCGTTAATGATTGCGGCTGTTTTTGCTGCGATCATCAGGGTCTTCATTCTGGAGTCATACAGAATTCCAACCAGTTCTATGGAGAGTACTCTCCTTGCCGGCGATTTTCTGTTTGTCAACAAGTTTGTCTATGGTGCGAAAGTGCCTATGACCGATTATCGTCTGCCCGCAGTCGATACGGTTGAGCGCGGTGATATCATTGTTTTCAAATTCCCCAAAGATCGGTCGCTCAACTATATCAAGCGATGTGTAGCTCTTCCCGGTGATACGCTTGCGATTCGTGATCGTCAGCTTTTTGTCAACAATGCCGCAGTTCCTCTGCCCGAACATGCCCAGTTTCTCAATGAGATGGTCCCCGCCGGGCAGCCGGACCAACAGATTTTTCCAAGGTATTCCGATTTCAACAAGGATAACTACGGACCGCTCAGGATTCCCGCTCAAGGCGATGTGCTGGAGCTCAACCGCAATACCATTTACCTCTACGGTTCGCTTATTGCCGATGAGGGACACCGCGTGAGCGTTATGGGAGAGAGGATCATGATTGACGGGGTTCCTGCCACGAGCTATAGCGTGACACAGAACTATTATTTTGCCATGGGTGACAACCGGGATAACAGCCTTGACAGTCGTTACTGGGGCTTTCTGCCTGAAAAAGACATGATTGGTCAGGCATTGATGGTCTACTGGTCATGGGATCCGCATATTTCGCTGCTGAGCCCGATTGAAAAGATCGGCTCTATCCGCTGGAACCGGATGGCCCTGATGGTTCACTGAGGCGGGGCGTCGCCAGAATTGGCTTGCGTCAGTTGCGGGTTGAGCTTGAGCAGATGTGCAGAAATAACCCTGATTGACTGTGCTGCCTGTTTCCTGTTGAAGAACAGCGTACAGAGATGAGTGCAGGGAACCTGAAGTTCTTTGATCAGTATCGGTTCCAGCGGAGCAGATGGAGGGAATTGCCGTTTTGAGGGAATGAAGCTGAGCTGTTTCATGGTAATGGAGTTCAGCGTATAACCGCTCCTGATCGATGCAACCGACAGCTGCCATGTATGGCCGGTAGACCTGTTGAAGGTTTCCGATACATTTTTTTTGATGGTATTGTCGAGGTAGCTGTTTGTTATAAGAAAGAGGACAAGGTACCCTGCTGAAAACATGGTTCCCGGAGAGAGAAAAAGCGCCTTCAGCCAGTTGGCGAAGGTCAGTGCTGGGGGCTTCGTATCTGACATCTGCTTTGATGGTCCATAGAATCCGGAAGTATTGCAGTTCCTGTCCGGTTTCATGATACTAAATTTTCGCTATACATTTGCAACTGCACAAACCATTTGTCTTTTTCCATATCTATGTCGATATCAAGACAGAGCGAAACCTTTACGCTTCATCCTCTTATCAGCGCTGTCCATGCTGATACCGAAACCCCTGTTTCAGTCTATCTCAAGCTTCGTGAACCCTATTCCTGCCTTCTTGAGTCGGTTGAAGGAGAGGAGCAGCTTGCCCGTTTTTCTATTATTGCGATCGATCCTGTCGCTGTTCTTAAAGGGACGGTCAATGGGGATGTTTCTATAGACATCCGCGATAAGCGGTTTGAACGCCTGGCAGCGATTCCCGGTGAGTCGTCCGGTTTGCGCGATGCTGTCGACCGTTGTCTCGCTCTTTTTAAAAGCAGCGAATTTACGCCTGACGGTCCTGGCGCATCACGGATGATTACATCCGGAGCATTCGGTTATTTTGCCTACGACACCATGCATCTGGTAGAACGGATTCCTTCTGCCCAACTGCCCGATCCTGCCGATCTTCCTGACGTATGCCTCCTGTTATGCGATAAACTGGTTGTTTTCGACAATGTCAAGCGCAAGGTGTTTATCATCGTGAATTATCTCGATGAGGCTGATCGTCCGAGGGCTGAAAAAACCATGGCAGATATCAGGGCAAGGATGTTTAATCCCTTATCAGCCCGGGAGCTGATGCTTGTACCCGAAAAGCCTGAGCCGATTGTCTCTAATACCGAGCGGGAAGCCTATCTGGAGAAGATCCGGGTTGCCAAGGAGTACATTATGCAGGGGGATATTTTTCAGGTACAGGTTTCGCAGCGTCTCAAACGCCATCTCAATTCACGCCCGTTTGACGTTTACCGTATGCTGCGAACCATCAATCCTTCTCCATATCTCTATTATTTCGATATGGAGGAGTTCATGATTGTGGGTTCATCTCCTGAACTTCTGGTCAAGGTCGCCGATGATCACGACGGCAGAAGGATCGTCGACACCCGTCCGATTGCAGGAACCCGCCCGAGAGGTACGACATGGGAAGAAGACCAGCGTATCGAGAAAGAGCTTTTACGTGACGAAAAGGAGCTTGCCGAGCACTTGATGCTGATCGACTTGAGCCGTAACGATATCGGGCGGATAGCTAAAATCGGGACGGTTGAAACCAATGAGATGATGATCATCGAGCGCTATTCGCATGTGATGCATATTGTCAGCAACGTTCGGGGTGAGCTGCGTGACGAATTGACGCCGATGGACGCATTCTGGGCCTGCTTTCCTGCCGGAACCCTGACAGGTGCCCCTAAAGTCAGGGCTATGGAAATCATCTATGAACTGGAGCAGGAGAAACGCGGGCTTTATGGTGGAGCGGTCGGATTTATCGATTTCTGCGGGCAGCTTGAGACCGCTATTGCTATTCGTACCATGGTGGTTCGTGACGATACAGTCTATTTCCAGGCGGCCGGTGGTGTGGTTGCCGATTCTCTTGCCGAGAATGAATTCGACGAGACCATGAACAAAATGAGAGCGGGGCTCAGAACGCTCGAAGCGCTCGAGCATGTTTCAAACGATTGATGTGTAACGATTAATTCATTGAGAACCATGAAAAGAAAATATACCTACTTGTTTCTTGTGCTCGCCGGTGTGCTGGTTGGCGCGCTTGCTTTTTCTCATATTGATGTCGCTGTACCGGTTGCCGAGAAAAAGATCGCGGTCACGAGTTTTTCGAATGATGCTGCTGCGTCGCCGGGGGTCGAGCATCAGCCTATCCGTTCGCTGAAGGACCTGAACGAAGCATTTGTCCAGTTGGCTGAGTCTGCGACACCTTCCGTTGTGACGATTTTTACCGAAAAGACGGTTAACAGAAAAACCATTTCTCCGTTTGATCTTTTCGGCAGTCCCTTTGACGATTTTTTCAATGTTCCACGTGACAGGGGAGGGCAGAATGGATCCAAGGAGGTGCTCAGAGGACTCGGCTCAGGGGTGGTCGTCAGTGCGGATGGTTATATCCTTACCAACAACCATGTTGTCGATAATGCCGATGTGATCTACATTCGTACGTATGAAAATAATAAAGTGGCGGCCAAAGTGGTCGGCAAGGACCCGAAGACAGATCTGGCGGTTATCAAGGCTGACGTCAAAGGATTGAAGCCTATCGCTATCGGCGACAGTGACGCACTGAGGGTCGGTGAGTGGGTGATCGCTATTGGCAGTCCGCTCGGAGAGAACCTTGCCCGCACAGTAACGCAGGGTATTGTCAGCGCTAAAGGCCGCGCCAATGTCGGACTTGCTGATTATGAAGATTTTATTCAGACAGACGCTGCCATCAATCCCGGCAATTCCGGTGGTCCCCTGGTCAATATCAACGGTGAACTTGTCGGGATCAACACTGCTATTGCAAGTCGGACAGGTGGTTTTGAAGGGATCGGCTTTGCTGTTCCTTCGAATATGGCAAAAAAAGTGATGCAGTCGCTCATCAGCAACGGCAAGGTTACAAGAGGATGGCTGGGCGTCACCATTCAGGATGTCGATGAAAATATCGCCAAGGGGCTGCAGCTTGATCCGCCAGAGGGTGTTCTTGTCGGAACGGTTGTTGACGATGGTCCTGCTGCATCGGCAGGGGTGAAGACGGGAGATGTGATCATTGCCATCGATGGTAAAAAAGTGACCGATACCATTGAACTTCGTAACGGCATTGCAGAGACACCTCCGGGGACGACTGTAAAACTCAGGGTGTGGCGAAACGGGCAGGTAAAGCTCTTGAGCGTGCGGTTGAGCGAGCTTCCCGGAAAGGAGGAGGTTGCTGTCGAAGAGAAGGCTGAAATCACTGATCTCCTGGGTTTCAGTGTTTCGGAACTGACCTCCGAGCTGGCTTCACGATACAGGCTGAGTCGGGATAAGGGTGCTGTTCTTGTGACCGGTATCGATCCATCGAGCAAGGCGTATCGAGCTGGTTTGCGACAGGGAGATCTCATTCTTTCCGTCAACAAGAAAAACGTAAGCACCTACAAGGAGTTTCTTGCGGTGGCCGGCTCAGTGAAAAAAGGCGATCTGCTCTTTCTCTTGATCGAACGTCAGGGCAGCAAAGTGTATTTTGCCTTTAACATTTAATGGCTCTTTGCTTGCAGACTAAAGAATTGTACATTTAAAAGACATACAGGTTAAAGTCAGCGCCCGGCGCTGACTTTACTTGTTTATGGTTATGAACATAGTTTGTGTTACGACAGGCCGTTTCCCAGGGGGAACGTCCTGCTTCTGTTCTTTTCTATCCTAACAATTAAAGGAACGCGATATGAGTGACAGAATTTACCTGACCAAACAGGGATACAACAGAATGAGAGATGAACTCAATCTCTTGAAGACTGTGGTCAGGAAGGAAGTTCTGGAAAAAATTGCTGAGGCTCGTGCTCATGGGGATTTGAGCGAAAATGCCGAGTATGAAGCAGCACGTGAACAGCAGGCCCAGATGGAATCCAAGATCGTTGACCTGGAAAACAAGCTTACGCGCGCAAGTATTCTTGATCCGAAGCAGATCCGGACCGACAGGGTCTATATTCTCACATCCGTCAAGTTGCGAAACCTCGATGAGACGGACGATGAGATTATAGAGTACACCCTTGTTTCTTCGGAGGAGGCCGATACCGACCAGGGCAAGATTTCAGTTCGTTCTCCTGTAGGCAAGGCGCTGATCGGAAAAGCCGTCGGCGAGAAAGTACAGATCCATGTGCCGAAAGGGGAGCTTCACTATGAGATTTTAGAGATATTTGTTAAATAAAAGCCGTTTTATTAACACGAAATGCTACAGGTATGGGAAAACGTCAGATGATATACCGATCCTCTGAAATTGCCGACAGTGACGAACTGGTAGGAAAAGAGGTTAATCTTCTCACTGTCGCCAGAAGGGTCTGGCATGGAAGAATTGTTGCCGTCAACCAGTCTCGCGTTGAATTAAAGGATGCCCGCAAAGGAAAACACAGCTTTCCGATCGACCAGATAGATAAAATTTATCGTGACATTGTAACCGAATATTGAACATGCGAAAAAAAATTGTTGTTGGTAACTGGAAAATGAATAAGACCATCGCTGAGGCGGTTGAGCTTTCGTCTGCTATTATTGATCAGCTCGGCGAAGTTTCAGCTTCGTGTGAGGTAGGCATCGCTCCGGCTTTTCCTGCATTGAGCGGTGTACATGGTGTTATCAGTGGGACCGGCATCCATCTTGCGGCTCAGAACTGTCACTATGAGGATGACGGTGCTTTTACCGGAGAGGTTTCTGTCCGTATGCTTGATGAGGCAGGATGCAGCTATGTGATCGTCGGACATTCCGAACGTCGGCAGTATTTCGGTGATACTAATCCGGTCGTCAATCTCAAAGTCAAAAAAGCGCTCTCTGCTGGCCTGAATGTCATTCTTTGCGTTGGAGAGACTCTGGATGAGCGTGAAAAGGGGATTACTACAGAGGTGGTGACCTGCCAGGTGAAAGAGGGGCTTGAAGGTGTTGCTGATATCGGGGATATCGTTATTGCCTATGAGCCGGTATGGGCTATTGGTACCGGGAAAACAGCCAGTAGCCTGCAGGCGCAGGAGGTGCATGCTTCTATCCGCGCGACCGTCGCCGGCCTCTACAACGAGCCTGCTGCAGCCGGAGTGCGGATCCAGTATGGCGGAAGCGTCAAACCCTCCAATGCCGAAGAACTTTTTGCCATGCCTGATATTGACGGCGGTCTTATCGGCGGAGCCAGTCTCAACGCTGAAGACTTTGTCGCTATCGTCAAAGCAGCAGAGAAGAGTTGAATTGTTGATCTGAAAAATTGTTTTTCGCCTGGGAACTCTCAAAAAAGGGAACAGCATTGTTGAGTGCTGTTCCCTTTTTTCGTTGGGTGTGTAACGGGGTTGGTATGCTATAGCCGGCCACGGCGAAGCACGGCATTGGTGCTACTCAGTTGCTTCCTGTGACTTTTTCATCGAACAGAAATCAGGGCCGCACATGGTGCAGAAGCGTTCTTCTTCGATGTTTTCTCCCTGTTCGGGTGAACTCTCCTTTCTCCATTTTCGTGCCTTGACCGGATCGAGCGAGAGGTTGAACTGGTCCTCCCATGCAAAAGAGTATCGGGCGGTGCTCATGATGTTGTCATGCAGCCATGCTGTCGGATTGCCTTTTGCCAGATCTGCGGCGTGGGCGGCCAGTTTATGGACAATCACGCCCTCTCTGACATCTTCCTTTCCCGGAAGCCCGAGGTGTTCCTTCGGCGTGACGTAACAGAGCATTGCGCAACCAAGACTTGCCAGCAGTGTCCCGCCTATCGCGGAGTTGATATGGTCATAACCGGCGCCGATGTCAGTAACCAGCGGTCCCAGGGTATAAAACGGGGCTTCATGACAGTACTCGAGCTGCCTGGTCATGTTTTCGGCAACCAGATTCAATGGAACGTGTCCGGGGCCCTCGATCATGACCTGAACATCATACTCCCAGGCTTTGAGGGTCAGATCGCCCAGGGTTTTGAGCTCTGCGAACTGCGCCTCATCGTTGGCATCAGCGATAGAGCCCGGTCGGAGCGCATCGCCTATGGATATTGCTATGTCATAGGCCCGAAGAATTTCACAGATCTCATCAAAATGAGTGTAGAGGAAGTTTTCGCGTTTGTGTGCACGGCACCATTTGGCGATAATCGAGCCGCCCCGCGAGACGATGCCTGTCATCCTTCTTGCCGCCACAGGAAGGAAGTCTTTCAGAATGCCGGAATGAATGGTAAAATAATCGACTCCCTGTTCAGCCTGTTCGAGCAGGGTATCGCGATAGATTTCCCAGGTGAGTTCTTCGGCGACACCTCCAACCTTTTCCAGCGCCTGATAGATAGGAACCGTACCGATGGGGACCGGGGCGTTGCGAAGGATCCATTCGCGTGTCTGGTGAATATTCGAGCCGGTACTTAAATCCATGACCGTGTCTGCACCCCAGCGGCATGCCCAGACAGCTTTTTCGACCTCTTCCTGTATTGATGAACCCAGCGCGGAGTTGCCGATGTTGGCGTTAATCTTGACCCTGAAATTTTTTCCGATAACCATCGGCTCCAGTTCAGGGTGGTTGATGTTGGCAGGGATGATTGCCCGTCCCCTGGCAACTTCATTACGGACAAATTCCGCAGTGACCGGGCTGAATGTATTGCCTCCGATGCTGAAGCGTTCGATCCATTCTTCAAGCATTTGATTTTCCCTGATGGCGACATATTCCATTTCAGGGGTGACGATCCCTTTGCGAGCCAGGTGCATCTGCGTGACAGAACCGCCCTCTGCAGCCCGAATCGGGGTGCGTCCGTTCAGCGGTTTGTGGCTGCTTTGGTTCGACGGCCGGGTCTCTTTCTGTTGCGTTTGCCAGGTGTCGCGAATGCAGGGAAGGCCTTTCTGCAGGTCGATCTTTGCCGAAGGATCCGAATACGGGCCGCTGGTATCGTACATCGGCAGCTCGGAGAACGAGCTTTCCTGAAGCGTATAGGTTTTCGACAGTGTTATTTTGCGCATACCCACTTTCAGAGGGTATAGCGATCCGTCAACATATATTTTTTTCGAAGCCGGGCCATAGAAGTTTTGTTCGGGGCAAAACAGGTTGTCCGATGATGTGGTCATAGTGGTTCGTTCTACCTTAGAAAAAAAGGTGCAGGTGGATTTTCGGGCAGAAAGGGCGGATAAGAAGCGTGATGAGAACAGCAAGCTTCATCTTTCCTTGCGTCAGCATTACCTGCATCAAGTGTCAAGGGTTTAATCTCAGCCCCTTGTGCGGAGCACCCCTAAGATGATTTATGAAGTCACGATAACCAAAATCGTGCTGATTTGCAAGTTCAAATCGCAGCTGTAGCCCGCCGTGGTGCGCTTCAGCTTCTCTTCGAAGAGCACCGTTTTTGAGAAGATCGTTGTTTGGAAAAGTTTATTAAATTGCGGCTCATCCAACTATTGTCTGTAACGTTATCGGTTTGTTAGCGCACATGAGGAAGTTCAATCTTGTCAGGCTGGCTTTTTTTCAGATGGGGTTCGGTATCATGCTGGGGTTTCTGCATGATACACTCAACAGGGTTATGACGTCGGATCTGGGGATATCTTCAACGATCGTTTTTGGTCTGATCAGTCTTAAAGAGCTTCTCGCGGTTTTCGGGGTCAAGGTCTGGGCAGGAAATATTTCCGATCGAACCCATATTCTGGGCTACAAACGTACTCCGTTTATTCTCCTTGGTCTTGTTACCTGCGTTATTTCATTTATGTTGGCTCCCTCGGCCGCGTATGAGGTGACGATTGCAGGAGTCGGGTTTGCCGAGATGATCCCTGCCATGATGACTGATATCGGCCTGCTCAAGCTGGTTGTCATTTTTCTCGCCTTCGGCTTTGGGCTTCAGGTTGCTACAACGGCCTATTACGCACTGATCGCCGACTATGTGGGCGATAAGCATATCGGCAAGGTGACTTCAGCAAGCTGGACCTTCATGGTGCTGACGACCATTGTTTCAGCACGTGTAGTCGGAGGCTATCTCGATGTCTATACACCTGAGCGCCTTGTCAATGTCGCCTTTATCGGCGGACTGGTAGCGTTGGGTATCGCTCTTTTTGCTTTTGTCGGTGTCGAAGAGCGCAACAGCAGTGAATCGAAAAAAGGCCATGGTGCCGAGTCGCTGAGTTTCGGTCAGTCCATCAAACTGCTGACATCTTCTCCTAAAACCATGCTCTTTGCGTTCTATATTTTTGTCTCGATTTTTGCTCTTTTTTCGAACGAAATCGTCATGGAACCATTCGGCGCCGATGTGTTCGGCATGCCTGTTGGCGTTACCACAAAGCTTTTTCGGCCTACTATGGGCGGAATGCAGCTGATCTTTATGCTGCTTGTCGGTTTTTTGCTCAACCGCATCGGCAAAAAGCGAGGGGCATTGATCGGTAATCTTTTCTGTATCATGGGCTTTTCCATAATTATTGTATCAGGGTTTTTTCAAGATGAAACCATACTCCGCGCAGGCCTGATTGTCACGGGGATCGGGCTCGGTGCATCGAGCGTTTCCAATATTACCATGATGATGACCATGACCGCAGGTCGCAGCGGTGTCTACATCGGCCTTTGGGGTACGGCCCAGAGCCTGGCGATGTTTATCGGCCATTTCGGCGCTGGCGTGATCCGTGATGTTGTCCATGCGTTATCGAACAGCTACATGTGGGCCTATACGGCAATTTTTGGTCTTGAAATTATTGCCTTTGCCGCCGCAAGTCTCCTACTCCCGAAAATATCGAAAGATGATTTCGAAGAGGAGAGTAAGATAAAGATCGCCGAGGTGCTTGCTGCCAGTGGAGTCGATTAAGGATGACGTGGCTTCGGACAGAGCGGACCGGCCGATGTCCAACAGCTCAGCCATGAACAGCTCAACAAATCAACCATCTTTCAATGATTCACGTTTTCGGACCGGTATCTTCCAAACGACTGGGCCAGTCGCTCGGCGTCGATGTTCTGCCTCCAAAGAGCTGTACCTGGAATTGTGTCTACTGCCAGCTCGGTAAAACAAAGGAGTATGTTACGGAGCGCTCTGAGTTTTTTCCCAAAGAGGAGATCCTTGAAGAGATCCGCGAGGCAGTCTCATCCGGTACCGCAATAGACTGGATCACTTTTGTCGGTTCAGGTGAGACGACGCTCTATAAAGGCCTTGGCTGGCTGATTGCTGAAACCAAGAAGCTGACGTCGATTCCCGTTGCCGTGATCACCAATGGATCGCTGCTGTCGGAAGAGGAGGTGCGTCAGGATCTGCTCCAGGCCGATGCTGTCCTGCCATCGCTCAATGCAGGTTCTGAAGAGCTGTTTATGAGGATAGATCGCCCTGCTCCGGGATTCAGTTTTGATCGTCATATTGACGGGCTCGTGAAATTTCGCCAGCAGTATAGCGGGCAGCTCTGGGTCGAGGTGATGCTGATCGACGGGGTGAACGACTCGGCAGAAGCCCTTCATGATATCGCCGCTGTTCTTGAAACAATCAAGCCAGATACCGTCCATCTTGTTCTGCCTACCCGTCCATCCACGGAGTCAGCTGTTCATCTTCCTTCAGACGCATCCGTCACAAGGGCCAGAATGATACTGTCAGCAGTTGCAAAGGTCGTGCATCCCGTTAAAGGAAGCATGAACCTGAAGAATACCGACGATATTATCAGAACAGTCACCTCCATTACCATGCGACATCCGCTTCAGGAACGTGAGTTGCGCCATGCGCTCGACGAACTGATGCCTGACGACCCCGATCAGGCAGAACGTATGCTTTCGGCAATGCTTGGATCAGGAGCGTTCAAAACCCTCACCCTTGAGGATGGTGAGGTCTATTGGGTGCCCTCTTCCGATACGAGAACATAGGGCATGGATGCTATAACGCTCTACTGTTCAGGCCTCGTTGTTTCTGTGCAGGCACTTCAATCCTCTTTGTTCGGCCAGCCAGTAGATGCATTGGCGAGGATAGCATCGGCAGATTTCCTGATAGGACCCGGATACTTTTGAAACCACCAACGGGTATTGAGGGTATTTCTCAAGGGTCTTTACAGCCTTCTCCTTTGAGCAAAACTCAGCTTTCCCTTCGCGAACCATTGCTTCGGCAAGATCGTCAAGAAAGACCGATTCTGTTACAGGAGCATCGGGATTGAGCGACCGGCACACCCGTATTGCTGTGGCTGACTGAACGGAACCGAGGATATGCTTTACGGCCTCGGGAAGGGTCAGGACCAGCGGCTCGAACTCATGAAGTTTATCAAGCAGCCTTGAGCCAATTACCGATTCACCGAGTGGTCCGTTTTGCGTGTCAAAAACAACGAGAGCTTTTGAAATCTTTTCCAGAATTTTCCCACTGGTGTAGTCCTCAATAGTTCCCATCGCTACAGGTTCTTAACAATAATTTTTCTCATACCTGCTATCGTCATCCCGGTGTTCATCGCGATTGTTCTAGTGTTATGATCTCTACGGTCATCGTTCTTGCAGTACTCTTTATCATGATCTTTTCTGTGGTCTTTGTCGCGTGCGTAGAGGGCACAACCGGTCATACGCATAATCAATCCGGTCGGCATATGCTGAAATTTTTCAGATTAAAAAATAAAACCTTTTCAGAGCAAAAAAAACCTGCATATTGTCACGGGGCCAGAGCTATGTTTGCTTTGATCAGCCCTGCCACGCCGTCTTTGTTCCCGATGTTCACCTGATGATGCATGCCTGGAGCGTTTTCGGCTCATCATGCTAACTCTCTACAACAGGTTCACTCATTATGGGATTCAGTTCACTCAATATTATCGATCCGATTGCACGGGCATTACGCGAAGAAGGCTATGCTACGCCGACACCTATACAGGCCGAAGCTATTCCCGTTATTCTGGAGGGCAGTGATCTTCTCGGCTGCGCACAGACGGGGACAGGAAAAACGGCGGCATTCGCCATTCCTTTGCTGCAACTGCTCAGTGAGCGCAACACCTACGAGAAAAAAAGAAAAATCAGAGCTCTTGTCGTGACGCCGACCAGGGAACTTGCCATTCAGATAGGCGAAAGCTTTAAAGCCTACGGCCGTCATACCGGCCTTACAAACCGGGTTATTTTCGGCGGGGTTAACCAGAATCCTCAGGCAGCGTCATTGCGAAACGGTGTCGACATTGTTGTCGCAACCCCCGGCCGGCTCCTGGACCTTATGGGACAGGGGCATCTGCATCTTCGTGATGTGGAAATACTTGTTCTGGACGAGGCTGACCGAATGCTCGATATGGGCTTTATTCACGATATCCGAAAAATTCTCGCAGCTCTTCCGGAAAAGAAACAGTCACTCTTTTTCTCGGCCACCATGCCGTCTGAAATAGTCAGGTTAGCCGGTACCATTCTGCACAATCCGGCAAAGGTATCGGTTACGCCGGTTTCGTCGACGGTCGAAACCATACAGCAGCAGGTGTATTTTGTCGACAAAGGCAATAAAAACCGTCTTCTGGTTCACCTGTTAAAGGATCAGAGCATAAAAACCGCTCTGGTATTTACCCGCACCAAACATGGTGCCGACAAAGTGGTGAAGTTTCTCCTGAAACACGATATCACCGCTGAAGCTATTCACGGCAACAAGGGGCAGAACGCACGCCAACGGGCCTTGAACAACTTCAAGAAGCAGTCCACCAGAGTGCTGGTCGCAACCGATATCGCCGCACGCGGTATTGATGTCGATGCACTGGCATACGTTATCAACTTCGATATGTCGAATATGGCGGAAACCTATGTTCACCGTATCGGCAGAACGGGGCGGGCCGGTGCGGAGGGGACCGCGATCTCTTTTTGCGATGCTGAAGAGAAAGCCTATCTCTGTGACGTCGAAAAACTGATTGCCAAGAAAATTCCGGTCATCGATCGTCATCCGTTTCCACTGACAGATCTCAATCCGGTCAAGACAGTTGCCCCGCAGGGGCGAGGGGGCTCGGGACGTCCAGGGGCGAAACCGTCTCACAAAGCCAATTCGAAGCGCTGGTCGGTCAATCCGCGCAAAGCAAGGTAAACCTCGCTGCCCGATATGTCGATTTGTTGCGCGAAGCTGAAGCTCTGCCAACAGGAAATCAATTGAGAGAAACAATACGCATCAGAACAGCAAAGCAATACTATGAGTAACACGTCAGCTATACCGGTAGAATGTTATCCGTGCATTTTCGATCAGCTGCTTTCCCTTGCCAAAATTACCGGGCTTGGTCGGGAAAATGGAAAAATACTTTTTGAAGACTCGATGCGCTATCTCCTCGAGACCCGAGGCGAGGGTATTGTGGTGCAACACGTTATCCGCAATGCCACGGACCGGGCTATAGCATTGTCCCTGCAAGGAGAGGATTATGATCCTTACGCCGAAATAAAACAGCGTTCAAACGATATAGCGCTTGAGTTTGCCGAAGAGTTTCGTGCTACAATTCAGAATGCTTCGGAGCCGCTGCAGGAAGCTCTGAAAATAGCCGCAGCAGGCAATATTATCGATTTTGGTGCCAAGCAGCATGGATCTCTCGATGTGGAAAAAGAACTGAGAACTATTGACGAAAGGGTTTTCGGACAGTTCGATTTTGAGGCGTTCTCCAGTCGTCTGAACTCGGCAGTTCGACTGCTCTATATTTGCGATAATGCCGGAGAGATCGTTTTCGACAAACTCTGTATCGAGGAGATCAGGAGGCAATACCCGGAAGTGGACATTACCTGCGCAGTGAGACAACGCCCGGTCATTAACGATGCGGTTATGCTCGATGCTCGATATGCAGGACTCGATGAGGTGGCCAGGGTGGTTTCTTCGGGAAGCATTTATCCTGGAACGCTGCTTGATGAGACATCGGATGAGTTTCGTCAGCTGTTTGCAGAGGCTGATCTTATTATCTCGAAAGGGCAGGGCAATTTTGAAACCCTGCTCGATATTGCGGACGAGCGGCTCTTTTTTATTCTGAGGATCAAGTGTGAGCAGATGGCCAAACTCTCCCATGTCCTGAAAGGGGATCTCGTGCTCATGCAGGGAGGAAAGAGGGGTACTGCTCAACCGGACGGTTGATAAGCGTTTGATGCTGTTTTTTCCGGTTGTATGAAAAATAGTATGTGGCTCCCTTGACGGGAGCCTTTTTTATGTTATATTATTGGCATATGCTCATAATTCAAAAGGAAATTCAGGACAGGGTGTAATCCTGATTATTCCCGATTCAGCAAGGTATACAGTTGCAGAACTGTTCAATTATGGGTCAACGTCAATCCTAACAGGAGAAACTATGATGGTTACCAGTGAAGAAAGAGTCTTTAAGTGCGCGGCCTGTGGCCATACGTGGAGTCTGGCACACGGTATAGAAAGGCCGTCGGCCTGTCCGTCCTGCCAAAGTGATGCCATCCATCGCCTCTCGCCGGGTGGCGGATTTGGAGGCGGGCGCATGGGCGGCGGACGATGTCGCAATTTTCGTTCAGGTCTGAACCGTATGGGTCAGGGCCATGGGCAGAATCAGGGTCAAGGGCCTGGTCGCGGGAGCCGCGCTCAGGGATCGGGTCGATGTGGTACAGGCCACGACCATAGCCACCCGCATCAGCATCTTCAGACAGGCAATAGCGAAGGGGGAGAGGCATGAAAGTTATAACACCACTTGACGAGAATGAAGGTGCCCTGTCCAAAGTGTGCGAACATTTTGGGAGCGCTCCGTTTTTTGCAGTGTCTGATACTGAAACCGGCACCATTGAAATTATTGTCAACGGTGACAGTCATCATGATCATGGACAGTGTACGCCTGCCGATGCGTTTACCGGAATGGGTGTCGATGCTGTCGTTTGCAACGGGATCGGCGCACGTGCCGCTGCCAGGCTGCAGGCATCAGGGATTGATATCTATATGGCAGGGTTCGCTTCAACGCTTGAGGATGCCTTGAACCGCTTCAAGGGCGGAGCATTGAAGAAGGTTGGCCTGAAACAGGCATGTGAAGGCCACGACTGCCACTGAGCACTGCCCGAAGAGTGCGACTGGTGTCTATAATTAAAAGGGTTGCCATATGGTTTTATGGTAACCCTTTTTGTACTGTAAGGGGGCGGTGAATCAGTGTTTGTTGTTGCTCGAGTTGAGCCAAAAGAGGCTGAATATGATAAAAACGAGCAAAAAGGAACCGAGGTCTGTCCATACAGTGGAGGTGTAGAGTAAAGGCATGCTGGTAGAAGGAGTGGATATGGGGTGTTATTATTATGGATAAGTTAAAATTCGTTTTTGATTCGTCAAAGTTTCGTCATCCTGTTTTTTTCAGGTTGATTGAATATTCATGCCTGAATGAGACGTGAATTTTTTTGGATCAATGTTGTGAAAGGCTATCTTCTCCAGGCATATGTCTTTTTCTTATAGTGAATTAACATATGTTAACTGTTTGGCCTATTCTTAATTATGAAGTAAAAAAACATGAAGAAAGTTTTGTCTCTTGTTATGGTGTTCATGGTCGCATTCATGTGGGCGACACCCGGTTTCAGTGGTAACGCATACATGAGCGGTAACCTTGGTCTTACCTGGATGGACGATGTTGAGTTTACCTCTAACTGGACTGACGACACAGATGGTTTCGATCTCGGCACCGATTCTGGAGTTGCTCTTTCTGGCGCAGTTGGTTATGATTTCGGAGACTATCGCGCTGAACTTGAGCTTGGATATCAGTCAAACGATGTTGATACCTGGGCTGATTCAGATGATGGTTACGTCAGTGATGCAGAGGAGGCTAGCGGAGAAGTGTCTGTCATTTCAGTGATGGCCAACGGTGCTTACGATATTGATCTCGGCGGCGTCGAACTTTCTCCTTTTGTTGGTGCAGGGTTTGCATTCATCAGCTTTGATGATGCCCCGGTTTGCTTCAGCGGAAGCGAGTACAGAAGCAAATCAGCAACCACCTTTGCCTATCAGATCGGAGCATCTCTTGCTCTTCCTGTAGCAGATACTATACTGCTTGAAGGTCGTTACCGTTACCTCGGTACCGCAGACTTCAACTTTGACAGGCCTGAGGCTGAGGCGGATTTTGCAAGCCACAGCGCCCTGGTCGGATTGCGTTTTTCGCTCTGAATCCTGATGAAGTGAGGGAGCAGAAAGCCGTCATGCTATTTATTAGATAGCGTGGCGGCTTTTTTGTTTTCGATTTGGCAGCGGAATCCTGTGTGCTGCACTCAAGCGCAACGTGATGCATGGATACAAGACGATGAGATGACTGAAATAAACCGGAAAAGTTTTATACTGACAGACATGTTCTGCTTTTTTTTCGATAGGGTCCACTTCACAGTCTGCCCTGAACAGCGCTGGAAAAACCATTCCATACGATGAGGGTACTTATGATGACACCAGAAATACTGATACGAGATGAGGTTCCTGACGATGTTGCCGATATTTGCGATGTGACTGTCGCTGCCTTCGAGTCCATGGAGATAAGTAACCACACGGAGCAGTTTGTCATAGATGCCCTTCGTGCCGCCAATGCCCTTACCCTCTCGCTGGTTGCGGAAGTGAACGGTCAAGTTGTTGGCCATATTGCTTTTTCTCCTGTGACCATTTCAGACGGTACCGATAACTGGTACGGACTTGGCCCGGTTTCAGTCCTCCCGGTATACCAGCGAAAAGGCATTGGTTCAGCGCTGATAGAGAAAGGGCTCTCACGATTGAAAGACCTTGGTGCCAAAGGCTGTTGTCTTGTCGGCCATCCCCTGTACTACAGGCGGTTTGGGTTTGATTCTGTTGTCGGGCTCGGTCTTCCGGGAGTTCCTGATGAGGCTTTTTTCGTTCTTTCGTTTGGTTATCCTATTCGGCAAGGTGTTGTTGCGTTTCATGAAGGATTCAACGCAACCGGTTCATAGGGTTCATTGAGACCTGCTATGACGATATAACCAGAAAACCCCGGGATTTCCGGGGTTTTCTCTTTCGTTACTCTTCTTCGCCTGTGTAATCGGCCCAGTTGTTGGGTGTTTCGTACCAGCGGAGGTTGATGAGGCTGACGTTTGCAGGCAGGTGGGGTTCAATCTGGTTGAAGGCCCACTTGGCAAGGCACTCCGCGGTTGGAGGTTCGTTGGTGATGACGACGCGTTTGTTGCGTCTGGTGATGAATTCGAGGTCTTCGTGGTCGTCTTTCCAGACGGCGAAGCCGTGGTCGAGTACATCGTGGATGTGCGTCATCATGATGTCGTTGAGGAACTTGAAGTCCATGACCATCCCTTCCTGTGCATCTCCTTTTTTGTCGATCATTCTGCCTTCGACCGTGGCTTCGACAACACCTCGGTGACCGTGGAGCTGATTGCAGAAGGAAAAACTGTTAGGCAGGGTGTGCCCGTAATCCAGTTCAATTTTTCGTGATATGATCATAGTGTTCGTGACCTGTTTCTCGTGATACTGTGGTGTGGAATTGCAAAGTGTACGTAAAAAAACGGATTTTGACAACTGCCGCGGT
>Ga0272442_10004312_pt1 | contig 19529 bp, 16 predicted proteins | sample SSMForm2O_FD_200262 | JGI IMG/M metagenome (GOLD analysis project Ga0272442, IMG submission 200262) | Marine sediment archaeal communities from Little Sippewissett salt marsh, Falmouth, MA, United States - SSM-Form-2O | ecosystem: Environmental > Aquatic > Marine > Wetlands > Sediment ... | reverse complement strand
AGCAACAATTCTGTGAAAGACCATAACTCATAGTGGGTCAACTGTAAAGAGGTTTTTTATATTTTTATCTTGCCACATTCACGGACAGAACTTATGAGACGCGATACTAGGGCGGCCGGTGGCCACAACCAAAGAGCGCACCGGCCCGGTCAAAAGTGCAAGTCGCAAGTGAAGGTAAGATATTCTCACGCTCTCAATAATGATTCCGCCTTCCGCTGCACCTGCACCTTCGACCTGCAACCTTCACTGCTGATCGTGTCCGGTCGTGCCCAAATTATCTTGTTTTTTGTCGCAGTTGAGATTGATTAAGCCGCTATAGGCCCTATATTGAGGAAGGGGCGCCCCAGGTTGCCGCGAACACGATGCTCTGCATCGTTCACCAGACGAACTACCTGCTGGACCAGCAGATACGTCAACTCGAGAAGCGGTTCAGGGAAGACGGCGGATTCACGGAGAAGCTGTACCGCGTCCGATCCGCAGGCAGGCGTTCCTCAGGCGGCCAGGCCGCGGCCGGCTAACGCTGCCTTGTGCCCTGGGTCGCGTCCCGAACATTCTTCAGCTTCGGCGCGATGACAGCCTGGCAGTAGGGGGCCGCCGAGTTGTTGCTGTAGTAGTCCTGGTGGCAATTCTCAGCTTCGAAGAACTCCGACGCCTTGGTGATCTCGGTAACGATGGGGCGCTGGAACTTCTTCTCTGCGTCGAGCTTGCGCTTCGCTTTCTCGGCCGCCTCCTTCTGCTCAGGCGTATGATAGAAGATCACCGACCTGTACTGGGTACCCACGTCGCCGCCCTGCCGGTTCAGGGTCGTTGGATCGTGGACGATCCAGAAGATGTCCAGCAGGTCCGCGAAAGAAACGCGCTTCGGATCGTACTTGATCTGGGCCACCTCGGCATGACCGGTCCTGCCGGTGCAGACCTGCTTGTATGTCGGCTTGTCAACGTGCCCGCCCATGTAGCCGACCTTCACTGATTCCACACCGTCCAACAACTCGAACGCGGCATCCGTACACCAGAAACAACCGGCGCCGAACGTGGCGGTTTCCAGACCGTCGTCTATCTTTTTGACGGGCTTGTCCGCTCGTGAGAAGTTGAGCGCGGCCGAGTTTATGCAGTAGCGCAGGCCGGTCGGTTTCGGGCCGTCGTTGAACACGTGGCCGAGATGCCCGCCGCACCTGCTGCACTTGACCTCCGTTCGTGACATGCCGAGACTGTTGTCCGTATGCTCGGACACGCTGTTCTCGGTTCCGGGCTCCCTGAAGCTAGGCCATCCGCTTCCGGAATCAAACTTGTCTTCCGAAGCGAACAGCGTTTGTCCGCAACCGGCGCAGCTGTAGACCCCGTCTTCGTGGTGGTCCCAGTACTTCCCGGTGAAAGCCCTTTCCGTTCCGCACTTTCTCAGTATGCGGTATTGTTCTGATGTGAGCGTCTTCTGCCACTCCCCGTCTGACTTGACCAGTTTCTTCGTCATGTTGCTCTCACCTCCCCGTCGGCCCTTCAATGCAATGGATTGTCGTGAAGCCAGCGTGTACACGGCAAGAAACAACGCCGACAACAGCAGGACGGCCAGTCTGTAAGGTCCCAGTTCAGTTTTCATTGCTCTGCCTCCACATATACCGACTGTTTGCCTTTCTTTCTTGCATACAGGAGGCATAACTCGTGCCAACGTGGCGGAAAGCCGGAAAGCGCCCGAAACCGGGGGGACTCGCAGCGATTGCGGTTTGCTCGTGTCTCAGTGTGCCTGCAAGGATAGGGGCTGGTGAGACACGGTGCGCCGCGGCAGGCGTGGATGGGTGCTAAGGGACGTCAGCCACGGCCTCGGCGATTGGCTCGGGCGGGCACATGCCCGTGCGGGCCCACACGGCCATCAGCTTCTTGCCCGAGAAGTCCGTTGTGTTCTCTTCGGCCAGGAACTTCAGGTATTCCCATGACATCGATTGATAGAGCAGCCGGGCCTCGACCCTCACGCATCCCGCGGGGAGATCGAACGCGAAGTCGTCCCAGTGCTGTCCGTCGGGGTAAGTCACACCGACCGGTTGACAGTGCCGTTCCTTGAACTTCTCGTTGCTGAAACCTCTTGGAGGTATCCTGTTGTCGAAAGTAATACAGTCGTTAAGAACCAGGTGAAACGACTTGCCGGGGCGCTTCTTGTGCTTCCCTGCCTGTTCCTCGCTCATGCCGGGCAGGCATTCGTATACCCTCGTGCTCTTGGGGTCCAGCAGGGTCGGCGCCTTGACGGGGGTGCCGTTCACGGTGTCATTCTTCAGGCCCGCCTTGCCGATTTCCCCGAGCAGCTTGCCGTCCTTGTCCATGAACCTGGCGTTCACCCAAATGCGGCGCCCCTCCGGGGCGCCCGTCGGCAGCTTGTGGCCCGCGAGGTTTGTAATCCGCAGCACGGCTTTGCCTTTCCCGGGGAATGACAGGTCGAGCTTCGCGGCGGTCTTGAGAAGGGCGCGGGCCTTCTTTCGGCCCAGCGCCAGCGCTTTGATATTCAGATCGTCCGGCTCCCAGAGCTCTGGTATTGTAAGCTGTACCCAGGTGGATCCACCCACGGCGCCGTGCTCTACGAAGTGATCACGGTGCCTGTCGGTGCTGGTGCGGGTCGGCCTGCCGCCGCCTTCGACCTGCGGGTAGTGGCATGACTGGCAGGAGCGCGCGTCCTTGCCCGACGCATAGTCGCTCAGGAGCCATTCACTGTAAGTGCGGTCTATCGGCCCGTAGGAGTGAGGCTTCTGCTTGTGGATATCCCTGGCGGCGAGGGGATTGGAGACGTCGTGACACGTCCCGCACAGGTTGCCGGACGCGTGGAACGGCGACTTGATCGCCTTGTGTGCGTTCACCGCGCGTCCGTCGCCGTAGGGGCCGCGTGTCACTTTCCGGTTGTCAAGAACCATCATCCCGTTGCCGTGCCCCGGCGGGATCTTCCCGGCGAACTGCGCGGCTTCTTTGGCCTCCGGATCCACGAGTCGATGGCAAACGTCGCACGAGACACCGTGCAGGTCGTCCCTGGTAAGCCCCGTTCCGTCGGCTGCCTTGGCGCGTCCACCGAGCCAGCCGGCCGGCGCGTGGCACCGGATGCAGTATTCGCCGATGTCCGGGATGTCCTGGTTCGCGACCACCAGCGCTGCACGGAAGATGGGATCCCGGGCGGCCTGCGACATCATTCCGCCCTGCCAGGAGAAATAGGGATCGGCATTCCCGTTCGGCGTTTTCGCATGGCAGCTCTTGCAGAGTCCCACGTTCGAGACCCGGATATCCTTCTCCTCGGGCTGCGTGCCGGGGAGGAAGACTTCCGCAACAACGGAAAGCAGTGCTGCCAGCGAGAATGCCAGTATGTACGGGGAACGTGTCTTCACATCCTCATTCATACCAACCTATGGTTCCGCCCGCAATGTGATTTGTTCTGGATTGTCGCCGAGCAGGCCGGGGCCCCGATTTCCTGGCCGATACGAATGCCCCGGCCAACGGCGCTCACTACCGCATTGGCGTGGCTTTGCATTGACCCATGCTTGACTGCTGTCTTGCATCCCTCATACACTCTCGGAGCCGCCGAAGTCTGCCACACAATGGAGGATGTCTGATGGCTGGTAGGATTGGCTTTCTGTTGAGTTTGTGCTGGGTGCTGACAGCCGGAACGCGCGCTGCCGACTGGCCGCAGTTCATGGGCGCCGATCAGAACGGAGTGTGTGCCGAGACAGGACTGATGAAGACATGGCCTGGAAACGGCCCAGAACAGCTATGGTCGGCCGAGGTGGGGAACGGCTACGGCGGCGTTGCGGTCGTGGGGAACGAGGTATTCCTGCTTGATAGGATACTGGACAAGAAAGATGCCCTGCGCTGCCTGGGCCTGGCGGACGGGAAGGAGCTGTGGCGCTACGAGTACGACGCGCCGGGGAGGCTCTCGCATGACGGCTCGCGTTCCACGCCTACCGTGACGGAGAAGCACGTTTACACCATCGGGCCGCACGGACACGTCAAGTGTATCGACCGCTCAACGCACAAACCGGTATGGGACAGGAACGTTCTCGAGGAGTTTGATGCAAAGAAGCCGAGATGGGGGGTTGCCCAGTCCGCCGTGCTCTACGAGGGCTCCGTAGTAATCACGCCCATGAGCGCAAAGGCTGGCGTGGTGGCACTCGACCAGGCCACCGGCAAGGAGCGGTGGCGCAGCCCGGGCGTTACGAACCTGGCCTATGTTACGCCCAGGATTGCCAACCTGGCGGGCGCCGACCAGTTGGTAACCATCGGAGCCTGGCGCATGAAGCCGAAGGACGGCAAGAGACCGAGAAGAGGGCACAGGGAGTTTGACGGGAAGCCGCCGCCGTGGGTCAAGCTGGCCAGGTGCAGCGTGATCGGTGTTGCTGCCGATGACGGGCGCCTCCTCTGGACCTACAGCGATTGGCACTGCGCGAACCCCATCCCGATGCCGTTCCCCGTCGGGGACGACCGGATTTTGATTACCGGTGGATATTTTGCCGGCAGTGTGATGCTCAAGATTGGTCGGGAAGCGGATGATTACACGGTATCCGTGCTATGGAAGAACGCGGAACTCGGTTCGCAGATCGCGTACCCGGTCCTGCATGAAGACCACCTCTACATGATTTGTAATGGCAACTTCGTGAAAAACGGTCTCGCCTGCCTGGACCTCGACGGCAAGACGAAATGGAAGACGGGCAAAGACCCGGAACTTGACCGCGGCCATCTCTTGCCTGCGGAGGGTTTGATCTATACTCTGGACGGCGCCAAAGGGCTCTTACGCCTCATCGAGCCGAGTCCGAACGGCTACAAGGAGATTGCCCGAAAGAAGGTTTTCAGTGGGCCGGAGCTGTGGTCGCCCTTGACAATCGCCGGTGGCCGACTCTTCGTGCGCGGGCCGAAAGTACTCAGTTGCCTGGATGTCAGGCGGAAGTAACGGCGTTCAGACCGGCCAGAAGTTCCAGTACTTTGGCTGTGCTTTCGGGCGTCAGCGTGCCCATGCCGCATGATGGCGTCAGGATCATCCGGTTACGGAGATGGTCCTCGTCCACGCCCTTGCCGACGAAGAGCGCAAGGAGATCGCCCAGCTTCTTCTGTAGGCTGTCCACAGTCTCGTTGTCCGCCGGTGTTTCTCCTGCCGTGTGGCCGGCCGTTGGCACGATGCCCCATGCAAGATAGCCGCCCTTTGCGAGGTGAGCATCTATCTCCTTCGGGTAGAGCGCGAGCTTCTCACCGTAGAAATAGGCGTCGAACGACATTATATCCACGTCGGTACGCGCGAGCAGGCTCCAGTCCATGTTCCCGCAGCAATGAACACCCACCGCGGCGCCTTTTGCCTGTACAGCGTTGATTACCTCGTTCAGGGCCGCTATCACATCTTCGTCCTGCACCGACATGTAGGCCGGTGTGCCCAGCGCGGACAGGATCGGTTCGTCGAAGAAGATGATCACCTTCTCGGCCAGTTTGCTCAGTTCGTCGAACTGCCAGAGCGCCTTCATTGTGAGTCCCTTCAGTACCACGTCGCGGTACTCGGGATCGAACCAGACGGCCTTCAGGTCCTGGTCGTTGAGGCCAAGCCCGAAGGTGAACGGGCCGGTTACCTGGCCCTTGATGATCGGCAAGCGGCCGCCGTTCTTCCGCAACCTGTCGAGAAACGCGTGCAGGCCCAGCGCGTGCTCTTCCGAAACCGCGAACGGGGCCGTGTTTTCCGCCAGGGCATTTTCGTAAAATGTGCCGATATCGCCGAGCAGGTCTCTGGAAGTGTCGACAAAAACCCTTTTCTCCGTCTCGTCAAAGGTGATCCCGGGGAAACCTTCGGCATACTGCGGGATCATCGTCTCCCTGAACGACCGCTTGGGTAGCTGCGGCCAAGCGGGTATGGACAGGGGCCACTCGTCAAGCGCCGCGAACGTGTCGTCGGACGACTTGTACGGTACACTGCCGATCATCGTGGTTGAATGTTTATCAATAGCGAACATGACGAGTGCGCATTTTTTCAGGGCACTATCCGCTAAACCGCCGGTATGCGTCAACCCTTATCGCCGCTTTCCGGATTGGACTCGCCCAGCACCGTTGGACAGATTCCGAACGCCTGTCAAGTGGTCTGCCGTTTCACGGAAGCCCGCTTCATTGGCGGCTCGCGCGAGTAGTGGCGCCTGCACGAGAAGGATGGGGTTTCGGAATGGCGCTTCGACGAACACAAAAGACTATCTATACGGACAACAGCACTCTTAGTTCCTGGACTACGTTCTTTCTCAGATGCCTCAACAAGCAGGTTGTTGTGTTGGAGAAAAAGATCAGAAACGAGGAGCTTCTTTCCGATATCCCGCCGCTGTCAAGAGATCTGCTGCAAATCGCCAAAGAAAGAGGTCGGCTGACGGTGAGGGATGCCGTTGCCGTGACGGGCGCAAACCGGAACACCGTCAAAGCTCATATCAAGCAGCTCGTCCGAAGAGAGCTACTGCAGCAAGAAGGCATTGGCAAGGGAACTTGGTACCGTCTTTTGTGACACACCCTTGTATGAAGCATGCACAGGGGTATAGGTATGGTGGAGCCCAGAAGAACGAAAAGGGCGGAATCCCCAGGTTTCCTCGAAAATAACGCCCTTCAATCTACCTGGTGGTGTCTGCTCGCATTAGTTGGAACCACCATCCTCGGCGTACAGTACGAGTAACCGGGTCACCGTTCAAGGTGATCCCGGCCGCGCGTTCCGGCCCACGGAGGCCGGAACGCGCGCGATATTTCGCCGCCCCCCGGTAAGTCGCCTGGCCGTCACCGTGTACGACCCTCGCAGGCTTCGCTCGCTCGGTTACGCTCCGCTCCGGCCCGGCTGGGCCGGGCCTACGCTCTTCCGCGTGCACCGGGCTTATCACGCGTGCTGCGATCTCGCGCCGGGCTGATGCCCGGCACGGCAGCACGCGCGCCAAGCCCTCCGTGGTCGGCGATGTCCAACGGTCTCGATGCAGCAACGCGCTTCCTGTGCTCGCCGCTTCGCGGCTCGCCTCGTCCCCGTGCCGACGGCCGCCTCCGCCGCTGGCACACAAACTGCGGAACGTTGCCGGTAGTGCGAACGTGGTCGGCGAGGTCGGCAGCTTGTGCGCCAGCGGCTCCGGCTCTTCCCACGCGCAACCGTTGACCGTGATGCCAACGTTGATCCCCCGCGCCTTCAAGACCCCGGCCCGTCACACTTGCTGCTGGGAGAAAAGAGCAGCAAGTGCGCCGGTCCCCCATACGGAACGCCGCGAGGCGGCGTGTTCGTTTCCTTGCCCCCTGCCGCCGAGGACGGCGGCCCCGGCGTCGCGTCCACGCCGGGTCATCCCGACATCTTCGATCGTCGGGATTCCGTGGTGTCGAGCGACGCTCGACCCTTCCGCTTCTTCTGCCACCCCCCTTCTTCTGAAAGGTGTGGCCTCCGGCCACCTCAACGCCCGGAACCGTGCTCCGCACTGGTTCTCGGGCTTCTTCTACACGCGCGCAAGAGAGAGAGAGAAATGGTGTCCGTGCGTGGCACGGACCTCGACAACAGGACTGTGCCCACCCGCCACCCCTTAGACCCCGGCGGAATCCCGAGTGTGCCGTCTTCGGAACTCAGAAAGCGCACTTCGCATTCCGTCCCCGGGAAGCGGCCAGATGCCGCCATGTCGGCCATGCTGCCCAGATCACGATGCCTTCGGCCCTGCAAGCCGGCCAACCTGTCCGCCGTGTCGTCATGTCGCCGCTCTTCAGAGTATCCCGCCCGCCACCCTTGACCGGACCCCGACCGCCTTTCAACCGGCATGCCGCTCTGCGGGAAGCCAGTTCAGAGGCGGTCCCCAAAGATCGGCCGAAATGTGGCCTCTGCTCCGGTCCGGGAATCGGCTTCGCTCGATACCCGGACCATCACAGCAGTCGACACTCCGCCGAAGTGACACCAGACCTCCCCTGCCACCCCGCGCCGGATTTCTGCCGCAATCCCGATGAACGCGATCTGCCGGCAGAAGACCGGCCCACCGCAGAAGACGGCCCTGTTCTTCTCCCCACGAAGAACCCCACGACGAATGCTCCCGCATCTCCCCTCCAGGCGTTCCGAATGCACCGCTTCCGGTACACCGAAAGCGGAGCACTCGAACGCCTGCCCGGTGTCTTGTCACCGACAGCAGCGCGGCGGCGAGCACTCGCGGTCATACTCGAAGACGAGCATCACCGCGAGCCAGAGGATCTGGATGCCCCGGCACACTGTGCCGGGGACAACCAGACCACTGGACACATTACCACCCCACAAGCTGTCCCCGAAGACAGCCCCGGCCTGTCGGCCCCCTAAAGGAAGGCACGCAGCCAGAAGCCGGATGTCTGTCCTCGCAAGCTGTGGCAGTCATCCGTCTTGTCGCTGCGTGCGACTCGTTTGGCGGCCGCAAGCCGGCTGCGTCGATCGTGCCACCGGCCTCGTGGCCCTGTTGCCCTTCCACGTTCCGGCTGTCCCGTTCGCCGCAGCCGGCATCCCGCCGCATTGTAGTGTGGCCGCTGCTTGCCCCTGCGTATTCCCTTCAGGTCAAGCAGCTCAAAGGTGTGCGCTACGCGCACCTCGGTTATAGTCCCCCCCCTGGACCTTTCGCCACCCAGGGGGCGGGTCCGTTCGTTTTGCTGCGGCGCGGCGGCGCGCGCGGGGGAGCGCCTGCAAAACAAGGCGGGGGAAGTTTCCCCCGACCCCTCTTATTGCGCGCGCGAAGCCTGCCGCCGCCATCCACCGCAGAGCGTCATCACCAGGTCCATCGCTGTTCACACAGTCAAGCCGTCTCTCAAGGCTGCAGGCGTCCAGAGCCCCGCCGTCCGCTTCGCTTCCGTCGGCCGCGCGGTCTGCGCAGGCTTGACCCGGCGCTGGGGTCGTGCCGATCTCGCTGCTAAACGGCGGCCCGGCACTTCGCGGAAGCGTTGCCTGTCTGCGTTCCACTTCGTCTGCCAGCACGCCGTGCGCCAATCGACACCACGACGGCTGTCAGGCGTGCTGAGCGCAAACCCCACGTATTCATACCAATTCCGGCCAATTGCTTTGACTTCGCTGGTTTCAGGTGGTAGACAATCCCACAAGCGTTTCCCGTCCGCTGCAATCCGAAGGGGACACAATAGATGACTGAAAGATGGCTATCCGTAGACGACATCGCGATCCATTTGGGCGTCAGCAAAGACACGATCTACAATTGGATCAAGAAGGGGATTCCGGCCCACAAGATCGGGAAGCTCTGGAAGTTCAAGGCTTCCGAGGTCGACGAATGGGCTAAATCCGGCAAGGCGAGCCAGGAATGAACAGACGCGCTCTTCACAATCCGACGGAGGCCAAAGTGAAGGGAAAGGCAGAATGAAGAAACTGACAGTAGAACTGCAGAACTGCTATGGGATCAAGGCTCTCAATGCGGAGTTCGATTTCGACCAGCAGAACACTTGATGGAAACGTTCCGACCCGCCGCCGTACCCGCGCGGCATAGGTCAGACCAGCATCGGGAAGCCCCGTTGGCACGGCAAACCGACGGACAAGAAGCGTGCCCGTGAGTTGCGAAAGGAGTTCGACGCAGCTTGGACAGATGCCGACACCGAACGGGCGGAGTCCCTCTACAAGGAGATGCGTGCGGAGATACGGAAGATCGACAAAGCTCACAACGCCGCGCTATGGCAGGAGGTGCGGGAGACCTTCGACTATCTTGTGTTCACGGCTGCGCCCTCCGCCGTCGGCATTACTTCGACCGGCGCAGAGGGTCCAAACCAATTGCCGGCCGTCCTCAAGGCGTATCGCGTCTACGAAGATTGGATGTCGGCCGGCGCGAAGCCCGAGAGAATGCCGAGCTTTGACACTGTGGAGGGAGCGGGATGAAGAAGACAGATCTCGTGGCGTTAGATCAGATCGAACGCCGGATTTACATGATTCGCGGGCAAAAGGTGATGCTGGACAGGGATTTAGCGGCCCTCTACGGCGTCGAAACGCGCGTCCTCAACCAAGCCGTCACAAGGAACAACTCACGATTCCCGGAGGATTTCGCCTTCACGCTGGCGCGTGACGAGATCATGAGCATATCACAGTCTGTGATATCCTCTGCGCCGACTCTCAAGTTTGCGAAGAAGGTGACCGTCTTCACCGAGCAGGGCGTTGCCATGCTGTCCAGTGTCCTCAACAGCGAGCGCGCCATCGAGGTCAACATCGCCATCATGCGCGCCTTTGTGCGTCTTCGGGAGTTCCTCGCTTCACAAGCCCGGCTCGGAAAGAAGCTCCGTGACCTGGAGCGTCAGGTCGAGGCCCACCACGAGAGCATTCATGTGCTGTTTGAAGCCATCCAACAACTCACCTCAGAATGTCCGCCAGCCATTGGCTTCCAGTATATCTCGGGCGAGGAAGACGGCATCGAGAACGGAAAGGTCCGGGAGAAGAAATCGAAGTACCGTACACGGAAGAAGCGGAAGAGCACGAAGAAGGCATGATTTGTCATATCACCAGATGGAAAGACCTGGATTCCTGGATTCCGGGGTGCGCGGCGGAATGGGAAGCCATTCATCCTCTCGCGCCCGTCGAAGACGTGCTGACGCCGCGCACGGAACGGGTTGAGCTGGAGGATACCCTCGGGGACTGGCAAGCGATCACGATTCATTTCGATGGCTCAGTTGTACCACGAGACCGGACAACGCCATTCAAGGGGTCAATGTTCGCGGCCTATCCCGGTGACCTTGTCTTCTCGAAGATCGACGTGCGCAACGGCGCGATCGGCCTGATTCCCGATTCAATGTCCAAGGTTGTGGTTACGAGCGAGTACCCGATTCACCGGCCTGACCCCAAGACGGTCGATTCCCGCTACTTGGCGCTGCTGCTCCGTACGCCCAACTTTCTTGACCTCATACGCCGTGCGGCCAGCGGCACCAGTGGGCGCAAGCGGATTACGCCGGACACGTTTCGAGAGATTGAAGTGCCGCTTCCCGAACCCGACGAGCAGCGTCGTATGGTTGCCGCATACGACAAGGCACTGCGCGAAGCCGCAGCGCTCAGCGCCAAGGCGGACGCTCTGGAGAAGGATGCACAAGAACAATTCGAGGCCGACCTCGGGCTGACACCACCGCCTGACCTGCCCAGCCGGCCATTCCAAATCGCCCGCTTCCGTGACATCGAACGGTGGAGCCACGAGGGGATTGTTCAGGACGAAATCCACAGAGCCCTGCATCATGATTCTCAATACAGACAGCCGCTCCTTGGTGAGATCGCAACGATTACTCACGGCTGCTCCCACCCTCCTTCCAGTAAGAAGACATCTCTTGAGATACTGAAGATCAGCGCGGTGACACGTGGTGTTTTCGATCCCAGCGAGAAGAAGTTCATCAAGGACGACAAAGCGCTGCGCGAACGCTTTGATCTACGCCGGGGCGACATCCTCATGTGCCGTACAAACGGCACTCTTGCATATGTTGGCATTGCCTCTCTGGTCACGACAGACATGACTAACCTTATCTTTCCCGACAAAGTCATCCGCGTTCGACTTGTCTCCGACAGCGTATTGCCCGGGTTCCTCTGCGCCCTGCTCAAGACACCAACGATGCGGCTGTGCATCGAATCTTGTGCAAGAACAGCCGTTGGTAACTACGCAATAGGTTCTTCGGACCTCGCATCTTTGGAGGTCATTGCCCCTCCCATTTCGGTCCAGGCGGACATCTGCCATGCATTGGACGTCGCACACGCACAGGCAAACAAGCTGCGGACGGATGCGAACGTGCTCCGCAGCACAGCTTGGAACGGGTTCATTACGGGGGTATTCACATGACAACAAGCATGACAGCGCTTGAAGCAGCATTGCGCGTCCTTCAGGACGAGGGGAAGCCCCTGCACTACCGGGAAATCACCAAGCGCATACTTGCCGGCAAGCTCTGGCAATGCGGCGGGAAGACGCCGGAGGCGACAATCAACGCACAGCTTGCCGTGAACATCAAGAAGAACGGCCAGGCGTCCCCCTTCCGTCGCGTCGGACGCGGCATCTTCGCCCTGAATACCGACCGCACCGATCCGACGCCCCACGAGAAGGACGTATGTCGGACCGAGGATCGGGCGCTCTACGTACGCGGCCCGAAGGCCGGAGAGAAGCTCTCGTTCACCGAATCCGCCTACCGGATTCTCGAAGCATGCGGCGGTAAGCCTATGCACTACCGGGACATCACCCGGCACGCCCTCGAACACGAAATGCTCGACACGTCCGGCAAGACGCCGGAGGCGACGATGTACGCGCAGATTCTCTCGGAGGTGAAGCGGCGCAAGGGGCGTGGCGAGCAACAAAGGTTCATGATCCTGGGCAAGGGCATGATCACCCTCGCCAAGTGGCAGGCCAAGGGACTTGCCTTCCAAGTCGAAGAAGCAAACCGCAAGGCCAGAAAGAAGCTGCTCGCCACCGTGAAGGCCATGTCGCCAGGGGATTTTGAAGAACTTGTCGGGCGGCTACTTGCCGCGATCGGGTTTGAAGAAGTCGAAGTCACCAGCCGCTCGAAAGACGGCGGCATCGACGTGCGGGGAACGCTGGTTGTCGGCGATGTAATCCGTACGCGCCTTGCCGTCCAGGTCAAGCGCTGGAAACAGAACGTGCAGGCACCGGTGATTCAGCAGGTACGCGGCAGTCTGGGCGCGCACGAGCAAGGCTTGATCATTTCGACCAGCGATTTCAGTAAGGGCGCGAAACAGGAGGCCGAGCGGCCGGACGCGACGCCAGTTGCGCTCATGCATGGTGAGCAGCTCGTCGCGCTGCTGGTGGAACACGAAATAGGGGTCCGTCGGACAGCTTTCTCGCTCATTGAGATGGGGGAGGACGACACCGAACCGCTCGAACCGGAATGATGCTGCCGCCTCGACTGATACAGATGTCACGCAATGGGAGGGGTCCATGCGACTGACGACGATCCGAATACAGAACTTCAGAACCTTCCGTGACATGACCCTCCCGGTTGACTCATACACTTGCCTCGTCGGCCCCAACGGGGCCGGCAAGTCCACCGTCTTGACCGCGTTGAACATCTTCTTCCGCAACGCGGACGGTGCGACCACAGGCGTCACCGAACTCCAAGAGGAAGACTTTCACAACAAGGACACGTCGAAACCGGTTGTCATGACTTTGACGTTCGATCAACTGAACGCGGAAGCGCAGCGGGACTTCGCCGCGTACTACAGGAGTGGCGTGCTTTCCGTATCTGCCACGGCGGAATGGGATCCGGACTCAGAAAGCGCGAGAGTGTTTCAGCATGGGGAGCGGCTCGTGCTCGGCGATTTCGCCCCGTACTTCGCCAAGGATAAAGAAGGCAAGAAGGTTGCGGAGCTTCGGGCGTTCTACAAAGGGCTACGTGACAAATACTCGGATCTGCCGGAGGTCTCCACAAAGGGCGACATGGTAGCCGCCCTGAGAGACTATGAAGAAGCGCATCCGGACGCATGCGAGACCAGGAGAAGCAACGACGAATTCTATGGCATCTCGAAAGGCAAGAACCTTCTGGAGAAGTACGTACAATGGGTCTATGTGCCAGCCGTAAAGGACGCTACCTCTGAGGAGATGGAAGCGAAGAACACCGTCCTGGGTCGCCTCCTCCAGAGAACCGTGAGATCGAAAGTCTCCTTTGACGATCCGGTAGCGGCACTGATCGCCGAAAGCAGGGAGAAGTACCAAGGCATCCTTGAGGGCAACCAGAGCGCACTCGACAGCATCTCGTCATCACTTTGCGACCGGCTCCGTGAGTGGGCACACCCGGAAGCGCGCCTGAAGCTTGAGTGGTTTTCCGATCCGGCGAGCTCCGTCAAGATCGCGGACCCGGCCGCCCGTATCGTTGCAGGCGAGGGGTCCTTTGACGGCATGCTCGCGCGCCTCGGACATGGCCTGCAACGTTCTTTTCTGCTCGCGATTCTTCAGGAGCTCTCATACAGCGATGATAAGGATGCCCCTCGGCTTATTCTTGGGTGCGAAGAACCCGAGTTGTATCAGCATCCGCCGCAGGCCCGGCATTTGGCAGGCGTCTTTGCGCGGCTGAGTGAACAGAACTCCCAGATTCTCGTGTGCACGCACAGTCCGTATTTCGTGACCGGTCGCGGATTCGAGCAGATTCGGCTCTTCCGCAAGAATCCGGCAACAAGCGCAGCTTCGGCGTACCACGTCCGTCTTGAGGACGTTGCCGCTGATCTAGCCGCTGCCCGCGGTGAGCCGGTTCCCCCACCTACGGCAACGCAGATGAAAGTGGAGCAGGCTCTGCGTTCCTCTCTGAACGAGATGTTCTTCACGCCGGTTCTTGTGCTTGTCGAGGGGTTAGAGGATGTGGCGTACCTGCGGGCCTGGTTCTCTTTGTCAGGGCTGGATGATGAGTTCCGCAAGCTCGGATGCCACATTGTCCCGACGGACGGGAAGTCCTACATGCTCTATCCGGTGGCGATCGCCCGCAGACTTGGCATCCCCCTCTTCGTTATCTGGGACTCGGATGCGGATGCGAAGTCAGCTCAGGTACGAACGATGCATGAGAAGGACAATCGCACCATCTTGTCATTGTGCGGCTACTCAGAGGAATCTCCGATGCCGACCGATAACTTGTGGAAGCAGAATCTTGTCATGTGGAAGTCGAACCTAGGGAAAGAGGTGGCGGAGGACTTTGGTACGGCTGACTGTCAGGCCCTCCGCGATGCGGTGCGTACAGAGCACGATCTGTACGTGAAGGGCTTGAGCAAGAACGCCATGTTCATCGGCGAAGTGCTCGCCAAAGGATGGGACCAAGGAAAGCGTTCCTCGCTATTGGACAAGCTGTGTGAGTCCATTCTTGAATTCGCTCGGACGCACCGAGCAGAGACGTAGCAGGACTTGCGCGCGAGAAGAAGAGCCGCCAGTCGGCGGCGTTCCGCCGTCGCGGAGCGAAGCTCCAGCTATGGCGGACACGGTGAGGTGGCCGGAGGCCACTCTTTTCTGCGGAAGGCACTTCCTGACGCGGCGAAGCGCCGCGAAGCCGGTCGTGCCCAAGCAGGGATTGAAGAAGGGGGTGGCAGAAGAAGCGGAAGTGTCGAGCGTCGCTCGACTCCACGGAATCCCGACGATCGAAGATGTCGGGATGACCCGGCGCGGATGCGACGCCGGGGCCGCCGTTCTCGGCGGCAGGGGACAAGGAAATGAACACGCCGCTTTGCGGCGTTCCGCATGGGGCGCTGGCGCGGAACTTGGCTTCTCAGCAAGTTCCGTGAGCAGCGCGTGGTCGTGAAGCGTGGCATACTTCACGAGTCGGATGCGCCGGTGGGCGCATGTTCGTTATCAAAGAAAGTTCGACTGCGGCGGGCAAAGCTCCACCATTTTTCACCGGCTGGCCTCCCGGCCAGCCGGTGAAAAATGGTGGAGCGGAGGAGAGTCGAACTCCCGACCCCCACGTTGTCCCGACCGCGCAGCGCGTCAGGATGGCGCTCTGCCTTACCTGCAGCTCAGGGACACCTATGAGCCTGCTTCGCATCAAGCCTGGTGGAGCGGAGGAGAGTCGAACTCCCGACCCCCACGTTGCGAACGTGGTGCTCTGCCAACTGAGCTACCGCCCCATCCGAAATCTGAGCGGCGCATACTGTAGGTAGGGCGCCGCCGTATTTCAAGCAGATTCAACCGGCGACTCAGCCGCCCTCGAAGTTCCACTGCTCCTCCTGCATGAACCAGTCGCAGGTCTTGTCGAGGTAGGTACGGGTGTTCTCGATCATCTGTTTGTGGAACTGCTCCTGTCCGACCAGCGCGCGGCAGAGCTTCTGGACGTCCTCGCCGGAGTCCTCCTGCGCCCACTCCTGGTAGGCCGCAATGGACTTCTCCTCCATGCCGACGGCAACGTCGATGGCCGACAGGTCATCTGCCGAGAGCTCCGCGGCCATCTTCGTTTCGGCCGGCGCGTCCGCGAATATGGGGCGGAGCGTATCGTAAGTGGCGCGATTGGCGCTGCCCGCTGTCGCACCCTCCGATGACAGCTTGTTGATCCACTGGACGTGCCGCTCCTCGTCGGCCGCGAGGCACTGGAACATCTCCCGCGCCAGGTTGCTTGATGTCTTCTGCGCCGCGGCAAGGTAAAACTCCTGTCCGTCCTTCTCGAGCTGTATCGCAGCCGCGACCACTTCTTCTCTTGTCCTAGCCATGGACCCCCCCTCTCTCTGCTTTCTGTTTTCTACTCTCTACTTTCGACTGTCTGCTTCACCTAGAATTGCGCGCTTAGCGTTACCGCTAGAGACGTCTCTTCGGTTTCCTCGCCGGCCGCCTCGGCGGCGTCCTTTATGTCGGAATCCAGAAGCGTCATGAACTTGATGCTTGGCGTCACGCTCCATGTTTCGTTCAGAACTATGGGGGTCTCCGCGGTAATACTTATGTCCGTGAGACCCGCTCCGTCCGGGGTGAACCCGTTTGTGCTGGTGCCCGTCGCGGGGTAGGAGAACTTTGCCTGGGCGTAGCTCTCGTCCGCCATACCGATGTCCATCCGAAGGCTCAGATCCATCTGGTCATCCACGAGGCCGAAGCTGCGTTGGAGCGTGAGGGACGAATAGAAACCGTCTATTTCGCCAAAGTCGTAATTGATCCTCAGCGAGGGGATCAGCAGGATCTTCTCGGACTCCTGTTGCGTGGCCGGCCTGATAACCAGGTACGTGTACTCGAGGAAAGCCTCGACGGTATCGTTCTCTGCCTGGCCGTAGCCGGCGTCGTGGTAGATGTAGGCGGTCATGCCCGGTGTCAGGATATGGTTATCCTTCATCCACGAGTATTCCAGGCTCGCGTCTATGCGCTGGCGTGCCGAGGAGTTCGTGGTCTCGTCGATATCCCACGTTCCCCACAGGTTCAGCGCCCATTCGCCCGCGGTTATGGTTACCGACGGCTGGATTACCGCTTCGTCATTCAGTATTTGGCCGCGCCACAGGTGTGCTGTCGCGACCTTGACATCCAGATCGACTCGTGACTCGACCGTTGCGGCTGTTGCGCAGGTGTATAGGGCGGCGGTGACTGTGAGCATGGCTACCGTCAGACGCAGTACCTTCATAACTATGGCCTCCGATGAGGGTTATGGCGCGCTATGCGAGCGCAATACTGGCAGTGTAGGGGGGCGGCGGGCCTTATGAAAGCCAAAAGTTGCCGGCCGTTACGTGCGCCAGAGATTCGGCGGATAGTCCCCGGAGTCTATCAGCGTCCGCAGTGCGGACACGAGATCGGGCCTATCCTCCGGGTGAGTGATGCCTAACCACGGGCCCGGGGATTCCAAGACGTCAACCGTTATGTCGCCGCTTTTGATGAGTGCATCGATGGCCGAGGGCAGGAAGAACTCGGCATCCGCAAGATCCGCGCGCTCTTCGAGAAAGGCGCGGAACCGGCCGTCAAGGTGTTCGAAAAAAGACGGTTTCAGCCCCCAGATGTTGGTGGATACCAGCTCGTTGCCGGAGAACCCTCCTGTCGCCGACACGTTCGACTGCCCGATGGATGTGTGTTCGACGATGTTGCGCAGACTACCGTCTTCCACGGTACACAAGGCACGAGACACGTTGCCGTGCGACGACATGGTGATCCGCAACGGAAAGCCGACGAGGCACGATCGTGTTTCGTCGGCCGCGGTATCGTTCAGAAAGCAGGCAAGCGTTCCGAAGGATGCCCGTCCGTAGAAATCATCGGCATTGATCACGGCGAACGGCCCGGGGACCTGCTCGCGGCAGGCGAGCAGCGCGTGACCCGTGCCCCACGGCTTTTTCCTGTCGGGCGGGACCGAGAACCCGTCCGGCAGGCAGTCCAGGTCCTGGTAGGCATACTGTACGGTGGTGCGTTTCCCGATCCGTGCGCCGATGGTCCGCTTGAATTTGTCGGCGAACTCGCGGCGGATCACGAACACGACGCGGTCGAACCCTGCGCGGATAGCATCGTAGGCGGAATAGTCGATGATGAACTCGCCTGACGGTCCCACGGGGTCCATCTGCTTGAGCCCGCCGTACCGGCTCCCGATTCCCGCCGCGAGGATTACGAGAGTGTGTCCCATGATGGTGGAGACTAACCGATCGCATCGAAAAAGTCGATAGAATCAAATGAATCGATTTCCACGGGCCGGCGTTTCTGCTATGGTGCCCGCATGAAATCGAAGGTCGCCATTCTCAGGACGAGTCCGAAGACCATCCTTGCCGATTACCATCGGCTCATGAACCTCGCCGGCTACCAGGACGTGCTCCCGAAGAACAAGGACACCGCGCTCAAGATCAACATAAGCTGGCATTTCTTCTTCCCTGCCTGTTCCACCACGCCCTGGCAGCTCGACGGCGTGATTCGGGCCATGAAGAAGGACGGCTACGATCCGAAGCTCATGCACGGGTGCCATAACCGGACGGTGGTGATCGACGCCCATTTCGGTGAGGAACAGAACAAGCAGATCAACGTCACCAACGCGCACGGCCTGCGGAATCTGCATTTGTACGAAGGCGAGGAGTGGATCAATGTCCGCGACGCGGTAGGTGACCTGGCCAACGAGTTCATCTGTCTTAACGACGTCTACCCGGACGGGTTTATGATCCCGAAGCGCTTTATCGGAGAGAGCATTATCCATCTGCCGACGGTGAAGACCCATATCTTTACAACCACCACCGGCGCCATGAAGAACGCGTTCGGCGGGCTGTTGAACGAAAAGCGGCACTGGACCCACCCGGTCATTCACGAAACGCTAGTTGATCTGCTGATGGTCCAGAAGAAGATACACAGCGGCGTGTTCGCCGTGATGGACGGAACGTTCGCGGGCGACGGGCCCGGGCCGCGCTGCATGCTGCCGTACGTCAAGAACGTGATCCTTGCGTCATCCGACCAGGTGGCCATTGACGCGGTGGCCGCGAAGCTCATGGGGTTCGATCCGCTGAAGGATATCAGGTTCGTCAGGATTGCCCACGAGAAGGGGCTGGGCTGCGGCGACGTGCGCGACATTGAGATAGTGGGCGACGAGGATGCTGCGAAAGAGAACTGGAACTTCGTGGGGCCGTTCAAGAAGATGACCTTTGCCAGCAGGATGCAGCACAAGATCTACTGGGGGCCGTTGAAGAAGCCCCTCGAGTGGACGCTGAAGACCTTTCTCGCGCCGTGGTCCTACGTTGCCAGCGTGCTCTACCACGACACGTTCTGGTATCCGACGCACCAGCAGATCGTTCACGAGCTCCTGAACAGCGAGTGGGGCCGACTCTTCCGGAACTGGGACGAGAAGGCAATAGCCCCGGATGACCTTGAGACGGCGGGGTGGGACGATGTCGGCGATGCGCCTGCCGAGCTGCACAAGGACAGCATGAAGCTCATCATGAAGTCGTTCAAGCTCCTCGGTGGATGCATCCGGCAGGCCCCCGAATTCGCGGCCCGGAAACGCCGGTTGAAGGCCAAGCAATAGCGCACCTGTAGCTCAATTGGACAGAGCATCTGGCTTCGGACCAGAGGGTTGGGAGTTCGAATCTCTCCGGGTGCGCCACTCATTCCCCGGACTGCCGCAACGAGCGGATCACGTCCGACGATTTGGCAAGACTTGCCTTCCCGACAAGCAGCGTTGCGATACCGTGGTTCTTCACCCGGTTATGGTAAGCGGTCCGC
>Ga0272442_10004310_pt1 | contig 19532 bp, 20 predicted proteins | sample SSMForm2O_FD_200262 | JGI IMG/M metagenome (GOLD analysis project Ga0272442, IMG submission 200262) | Marine sediment archaeal communities from Little Sippewissett salt marsh, Falmouth, MA, United States - SSM-Form-2O | ecosystem: Environmental > Aquatic > Marine > Wetlands > Sediment ... | reverse complement strand
TTTTTAGCCAACTCAACGGCATTGGGGTCCGGGTCCACCCCCACGCCGTAGGACGGTTTAACAGCAGCCAGCAGGTCGCCACAGTCGCAACCTACGTGCAAAACCCTGCTGTTCGGGCGGACGGCAAATTTATAAATTTTGTCCAGCCATTTGTAATAATATGAATTTCTTTTTCGCCAGCGAAGTAATGACTTTTCATTGGCTTGCTCTTCAAGGGTTACTTCAGCCGGTTTCGAATTTTTATTTTCCGTATCAAGCATAAATTTCAATGCCTCGGAATTAAAAGAACCTTAGAACGTAACCTTTACCCGGGATTCGAATATTTTGCCATCCCATGCTCACGCCACCACCGGATTGTTTTGTTCAGACCTTCATCAAAGGGCATCTTAGCTTCAAAACCGAATAATTTTTTTGCCCTGTTTGTGTCCAGGGAGCGTCTCGGCTGGCCGTCGGGTTTTGAAGTATCCCAGTTTAGTTTGCCCTCGAAACCCGTGAGCTTTCGGATTTTTTCGGTAAGGTCTTTAATTGTTATTTCGAATCCTGCTCCAAGGTTGACCGGTTCGGGGCCGTCATATTTTTGAACGGCCATTGTTATTGCACGGGCGGCATCTTCAACATATAAAAATTCCCTACTGGCCGAACCTGTTCCCCATACCACTACTTCTTCATTTCCAGCGTCCATCGCCTCACAGAACTTGCGGATAAGCGCCGGTATAACGTGGCTTGTATTGAGGTCAAAGTTGTCTCCCGGCCCATACAGATTGACCGGCAATAAGTAAATCCCGTTAAGGCCGTATTGCTGGCGATAGGCCTGAAGCATAACAAGCAGGGCCTTTTTGGCTATGCCGTAGGGTGCGTTAGTTTCCTCCGGATAGCCGTCCCAGAGATTTTCTTCTCTGAAGGGGACCGGCGTGAACTTCGGATATGCGCAGATGGTGCCTACCTGTACGAACTTTTTAATTTTGCGCAATCTGGCGTGTTCAATTAGATGCAGGCCCATTGCCATATTGGCGTAGAAGAACCTGCCGGGATTCTCGCGGTTGGCTCCTATTCCCCCCACCTCGGCAGCCAGGTGAATAACAACACTCGGAGCCATACTATCATACATTCGAATCACATCGGCTTCTTTGGTCAGGTCGTAATCTTCGATAAGCGGTATTAACAAGTTCTCTTGAGGGACACCGAGATTCAGCAACTGTTTTTGCAAATGCAGGCCCAAAAAGCCTGCGCCTCCGGTAATAACAATACGCTCGGTTGAAAGTTCCGTCACTTCAGATTCTCTCATTTGCATTCATCTTATGCCTGGTTATCAATCAGGAGCTTTTCCTGCCTGGCTAATTCCAGGTCAGCGTCAATCATCATCGCCGCCAGTTGTTCAAGACCAACTTTTGGCTCCCAGCCCAAAACTTTCTTTGCCTTAGACGGGTCACCGCGGAGTAAATCAACTTCCGTCGGGCGAAGATATCGCTTGTCAATTTCCACATACTTATTCCAATCCAGGTCAACCCGCTTAAAAGCCAGTTCGAGAAATTCTCTAATTGAATGTGTTTGACCTGTAGCAATGACATAATCATCGGATTTTTCCTGCTGCAGCATTAGCCACATTGCCTCGACATAGTCTCCGGCAAAGCCCCAGTCTCGTTTAGCATCGAGATTGCCCAGATATAATTTTTCCTGCAGGCCCTCTTTTATGCGTGTTGCCGCCCTTGTAATTTTTCTGGTGACGAACGTTTCGCCCCTTCTTGGCGATTCGTGATTGAATAATATTCCGTTGGAGGCAAACAGGCCGTAAGCTTCCCGGTAGTTTACCGTTTGCCAGAAGCTGAAGGCCTTGGCACAGCCGTATGGGCTGCGGGGATAAAAAGGCGTGGTTTCCGTCTGGGGGACTTCGGTGACCTTGCCGTACATTTCACTGGACGAGGCCTGGTAAAATTTCGTATCCAGCCCGGTGTCTCTAACAGCTTCCAGCAGTCTGATTGTACCTACAGCATCTGTCTGCACCGTATAAACAGGCTGGTCAAAGCTTACTTTGACGTGTGATTGTGCACCAAGGTTATAAACCTCATCCGGCTGAACGCGGGTCAGGATTTCTCTCAGGCCGGTGCCGTCGATTAAATCGCCGTAATGCAGGAATAGACGTGTGCCCGGCTGATGCGGGTCGGTATAGAGGTGGTCGATTCTTTGTGTATTAAAAGAGCTGGATCTGCGGATAATGCCGTGAACCTCGTAACCTTTGTCCAGTAGTAATTCGGTTAGATAACTGCCGTCCTGGCCGGTTATGCCGGTTATAAGCGCCCTTTTGGACATTGTTTTTTCTCCCAAAAAATATTTTTTCCAAGCAAGTCTCAAGTTCAGCAGTTACAGCTGAGGCGACATTGTCGGTTTAGAATGCCCGGCCACACTGCTCAAGGTCTCTCAATTTTACTAAAAATACCACTTTTGCCTGAAAAATACAACTATCTTGGCCTAATGAGATAAAAAAATAACCCCTTATTCATAAGTGATTATGACTGGGTGGTAAGATGCCCTGCTGCTGTTTTTGGGATAGTTTTGCCCCCCAGAAGGATTACGGCATCGATTCTGGTAGTGCGCGACGTTTTAGCTCCCGAGGGTGTGGGGCCGGAGGAGCCGGCTTCTATGCGGCTGGTTAATTCTATCCTCATATCGTCGTATGGGATGCTTTACTTTTTGCAGAACATGGCAACATAGCCACCGATGCACATTCCTATCGAGGCCTCAAACAATTGGGCCGGCCACATTCCACCCCGTTCTTGATTTCCATCCTCGCCGCGTCCAGTTCTAACGGTAAATCCTTTGCATGTAGCCGAAAAGCGGAATCCGTTTTCGTATTTAACCAGTACTTCCATTACCTAACTCCCACAAAGCATTCTATGAATTCCTTCTGCTGCTAACTTAGCATCTGCAATGGCAGTAACCGCATCTAAATTCAGATTCACTATGTCACCGCCGGCAAATACCTTATGGATTGAGGTCATACCATTTTCATCAACGTTTACTTTTCTTTGCGGCGTAAACTCCAGTTTTTCGAAGAGTTCTTTCGGAAGGAACGAAAAGTCAGGGGCCTGGCCGATGGCCTCGATTATCATATCCCCATCCAGTAACATTTGCTGTTCCTCATAAAAAGTGGGGCTGAATTTGCCCTGTTCATCAAATACCGATTTAACTTTAACACATAATAGTCCTTTGATTTTGCCATCTTCGACCTTAACCTCTTTTGGACCCCAGGCGGGATTAAATTGAATTCCTTCTGCCTTTGCCTCCTCGATTTCATCTTCCGATGCCGGCAGCTCGTCCCAATCTTCCAGAGAAACCGTTTTAGTTACTACTTCTTCATTAGGATACTGCATATATTGCAAACGCAGGGCCTCTCTGGCTACGTCCATAGCCACATTTCCACCGCCGATAACGATTATTTGTTTGCCAACCCTGACCGGCTTTGCGATTTTGTTCTGCTGCAGGAATGGAAGGGCAAGGTGTGCTTTATCAATGTTTTTGACCCTTGTGGAACGGCTAACAGTTGTTCCTATACCAAGATGAATCGCATCATATTCTTTTAGAATATCTTCAAATAGAATATCCTTACCCACTGTGGTATTGAATTTAAACTCAACTCCTAAAGAAGCAATATGATTAACATCCTTGTCTATCGCCTCAATAGGCAATCTGTAAAGTGGTGGGCCTATCCGCATCATTCCACCGCCGCCGGGCAAAGAATCAAATACAACTACCTTATGACCTTTCAATGTGAGAAAATAAGCTATAGATAAACCGCTCGGTCCTGCACCTATAACAGCAATCTTTTTACCGGTAGGCTCGGACGGCCGGAGTTCTAAAGCATCTTTATAATCTTTAATGGAATCGGCAACAAACCTCTTGAGCCATCTTACAGCCAGCGCTTCTCCTCTTATACTCAAAGAGCAGGCTGTTTCACAGTGTTTCATGCATATTCTTCCACAGATTGATGGAATCGGATTGTCCTCAAATATTTTCTTTAAGGATTCGCCGGGTTCGTCCTCATAGATGGCTTTGATATAATCAGAGATTTTCAGGTGTGCCGGGCAGGCTTGTTCGCATAACTTACACTCCAGACAGCGGGAGGCTTCGGCTTTGGCCTCTTCTTTATTGTAACCTATAACCTGTTCGACAAAGGATAGTTTCCTTTCATCCGGCCCAACCTCAGGCATAGGCACGCGCTGAGGTTCAAACAAGGAGTAGTCAAGGTCGGAACTGAAACCTTCATAGTTTTCTTTGCGATGGGTCAGACTTGCTTTGAGTATGGAATACTGGCTGGAGTCAAGGAAAAGCTCTTTGTCCGAATTTTCATCTTTTGGAATGAAGGTAAAGGTATTCGTGTCGAAGTGGATATGGAAATAGTCCCTGGATAGTCTCAGGGAAGCGGGAGGACAAATATCTACGCATAAACCGCAAAAACAACATCTGCCGTAGTCGAGTTTGGGACGTTCATTTTTCTCCCCAGCCTTTGGCTTTATCTCAGGGATTTCTACCATCTCGATTGCTGCATTGGGACATATGTCGACGCAATTGCCGCAGCCTGTGCATTTTTCCCAGTCGTTTAAATGAAAACCCCGGTATCTAAGCGCCGGTTCTTTGCGTTCAAAAGGGTATCTCAAGGTGCGCGGCTTTTTGAACAGAAAGTTGACTGCCCTGAACGGGCTTAAGATACTGCCTTTTTTATGTGTTGCTTTTTCTTTCATCTGTCTATTTCCGGGGCGACTACGTATAAACTTATCATTATATTTCCGACATCAGCAATACTGGCATTTTTCAGCAACTTTTCCAGGATAATCAAGCCATTAGGATAGGAAGGGGTTCTGAAGTGCACCCTGTAGGGTTTATCTTCACCGTTACTTACCAGGTAAAGGCCCAACTCTCCGCGAGAAGACTCACATCTGACATAAGCCTGTCCTTTTGGTATCTTCCATTTGAATGGGTTCGGTATGCGATTATAAACCAGCCCCTCGGGCATAGCATCGAGCAGCTTAAATATCATATGGACACTTTCAATCATCTCGTCTCTTATAACCCAGACCCTTGAATAAGCATCACCATCTTCTCTTACAGGGACATTCCAATCCACCTTGTCATAAGCGGCATAGGGCTCAATCTTTCTGATATCGTACGGCATCCCTGTCGCCCTCAAAGTTTGGCCTGTTGCTCCCCATTGCTTTGCCTGCTGTTGGGTTAATTTACCTATCTCTTTGGCTCTTTCATAAAACAGACGGTTGTTGAAAAAAGTCGAATCATAATCCGGCACACAGCCGCCTATAGAGTGCAGCGTGCTTACAATTTTATCCTTAAATCCCGGCGGGAAATCTCGCCTGACACCGCCGGGCCAAATGTAGATATGATAGACTCTTCCGCCGGTAAGCTCTTCAAACAAATCCAGAATAAGGTCTCGATGATACATCGCCCATTGAGCCACAGTGTCAAAGCCGAGCATGTTCGCATACGCCCACAGGCCAAACAGATGAGAGCCAACCCGGGCAAGTTCAAGGTAAATACTCCTTACGAAATGGGCCCTCTCCGGCACTTCTATCTGTGCCAGCTTTTCGACCGCCATTGCATATATCATTTCTATATGGTCAGGCTCAACGACATTTATTCTGCAGACCAGAGGGAAGTTCTGTATCCAGGTCCTGTATTCCATCAGTTTTTCAAAACCGCGATGCAGATAGCCCGGATTTGCTGTAGCTTCCAGGATGCGGTCGCCCTCAACATTGAGCGTAATACTAAAATTGCCGACCATACCCAGATGCTGCGGACCAAAATAAAGTTCAAGCTCTCTGGGAGAGCCGTTTACCTTGCTATTTAAATTCATGCTCAAAGTTTCCATCCTTCTTTGGCCATTTTCTTAAAATTATCGCGTTCCTCCTGACTCATCTCTTCCATATTTATCTGTACGTTAATAGACTCATCCAAACCGGCCAGAGCCTTTTTTATACTTTGAACCAGAAGTTCTTTAACAGGGACCTGCAGGAAGGGAAGCTTCAAGGTAAGCCTTACTTTTCCTTCCTCGCAAATCACATCATCGAGCATCCTCAAATCAACTAAACTATAGTCGATCTCAGGATGCATTACCTTAGATAATGCCTGCTCTATATCTTGCTGTGAGAATTTAGCCATAGTCTTTGCTCATTTATCCTTTTTTTCTACGGGAGGGATTCTTTCAAAAACCTCTTCAACGTATTTTCTGGTATCAAAATCCTTTCGAAAAGGTGGAGTTTCATACTCTCGTTCCAGGAAAAGCGGCGTCAATCTCGGATGTCCCTCAAATTTTATCCCGAAAAGCTCGTGCATTTCACGCTCATAGGGTTCGGCATTTGGATATATGCCAATAGCTGTCTGGGGAAAGGGGTCTTCTCTTGGTATCCTGGTTTTTAAGATTATGTGCAGGTCCTGCCCTTCAAAATTACGACCCTGCATATAGCAGGTGAGGATATAGCATAGTTCGAATTCGTTATCTTCTATGTAGTCTACGGCCGAAATGAGCGATAAATGGTCAAAACCGGCGTCTTTGAGGAATCTTAAAATAGCACAAACGCTGCCGTTTTCAACGGTTACGGCCATTCTGTTTCCTTCAGGAATAGCTATCCGTATATCTTTAAAAGTTGCTTCAAGTTTTTGCCTTAATGAATTATTCACTGCTCAGTCCCCTCGGATTCATCATTTATCGGAAATAAAGGCGGCCACTCAAGCTTACCCAAAGCCAGTTCCTGATTTCTTCTGTAAGATTTGTAATTTTCTCTGTACCGGATATAGGCATTAGCCATGTCCTTATCAATCAACGTCCACAAATGCGTTACAGCAATAAATATCGCTTCCGGCCTGGGCATACACCCGGCTATCCAGCCATCTATAGGGATATACTTATCCAGGTGCTTTATCGTATTGTAGGAGTCCCAGTACATCCCGCCATTTATAGGACAAGAGCCAAAACCTACAGTATATTTGGGTTCGGGCATCTGCTCATAGGTTCTTATAATAGCCCTCAGGGTTTTTACCGAAACGTACCCTGTAATCAGAAACAAATTTGCCTGCCTTGGCGTGGCTACCGGAATAATGCCGAATCGCTCCGCGTCCCAGCGTGAGGTTATAACCGGAGGCACTTCAATAATTCCACAGCCGGTGCAAAAATATATCGCGTGCAGCGAATACTTATTCGCCATCTTGGCAGGGGCTTTGAACCATTTTGTAATCTGGTTTCTATCCAACTGTTAACTCCTTACGACCATGGCTATAATCAAGCCTAAAAAGGCAAGCACTGTAGGCCATTTCCACAGGTACTTAATTGCCTGCTCAATTCTTAATCGCGGCAAAACCGCATGAATAAAAAGACTCAGAACGAAAACCACTAACATTTTCAAAAAGAAAAGGGCTGGATTAGCGGCTCCTCCGAGAAATAAATCCACAAAAAGGGCAATGCTAATAAACAAAATAAAGGCGTGTTCAATAGTAGCCAGGGCTAAATACTTACCTCCATATTCAGCCATCGGTCCGGAAGATATCTCCTGAGGCGCTGAAATCACATCAAACGGCCTGATTCCAAGTATTGCGGGCAGGATAAGAAAATAAGAAAAGCCTGATAAGAACAGTGGAAACGAAATGATTGACCAACTCGTATTCTGCTGAACGCTTACTACTTCCATTATAGAAATGGTTTTATAATGGGTCATTATCGCCAGCAGTATAAGAAGCAAAGGTACCTCATATCCCAGGCTTAGGATGAGTTTACGTGAGATACCGATGCTGATATTCGGGTTAGCTCCTTGTCCTCCTGATAAAGCCAGGCCTAAAGGTGCAAGCAGCATAATATAAAGGATTACCAGTAGCCCACCAGTGCTGCTTAAAGGAGCAATTCGGCCAAAAGGCAGAAATAAAACCACAACAATGGAGCCGGCTAAAGAAAAGACTATCCCCAAATCAAACATACGGCCGTGTGATGCGCTTTTTTGATAAAATAATTTAATCATGTCGATAACCGGCTGGATAAGAGGGGGACCATAGCGCCAGTGGATTCTTGCCATAATCTTCCTGCCTAAACCCAGAAAGAAAACCCCTGTAATCAGGGCTAAAATGGGAAACAGAATTATCTGTATTACCTTTGCTACCATACTTTCCATTTCATTTGAACAAACAACAATAATGACAGAAACAATATTATATACATCACGTAGTTACCCACATCTCCACTGTATATGCGCCTCACACCGCCGGCAAGGCTTCGCACCAAAGAGGCAATCCAATAATAAAATTCATCCATTACGTCCCTCAGGAAAGGCTTTATCATTCTATGCAGCGGATTATAGAAATCAGCAGTGTAATGATATTTATCTACGGGCGTATTTGCTCCCGCGGCGTAACTATCTTCCTGAGCAACCGGTACAGACTTCGCAGTTGAACGAAAGACCAGCCAGACCAGCCCAGCAGCTGCCAACACAGCGGCAAAGATGTTTACGGTATTCAATGCACCAGTTTCTGAGGTGATTCCCCATAAGCCTACATTTAACGATTCAAAACCAAAAGAGGAGCCAATCGCATTGATAACTTGAAGTGGGATACCAGGGAAAATACCAAACAGAAGAATCGCAACAGATAAAACTACCAAAGGAAGTTGCATACTAAACGGTGCTTTCTCTACGGTTTTATGTTTTTCAGGAAGTTGACCCAGAAACACGTTGTGGGTCAATTTATACGAGTAAAGTATGGTACCCCAGGTCCCTGCCAGCGCAAAAAAGGCCAAAAATGGAGAACCTTCAAGGATTAAAGTCTTATAGATTAACCATTTGGAGACAAATCCACTGGTCAGAGGCACCCCAATCAATGCACAAATACCTACTAAGGTAGCAATGAAGACCACCGGCATTTTCTTAGCGAGACCACCTAATGAATCCAGATCTCTCGTCTGGGTCCTGAATTCGACTGCGCCCACAGCAAAAAACAAAAGTGCCTTAAATAACGCATGATTGAAGAAGTGAAATATACCTCCGGCCAGAGCTAAGTTTGTCCCAAAGGCAATCGCTAAAATTATATATCCCGCCTGTCCCACAGTAGACCAGGCCAATAGTCTTTTCGCATCCGTTTGCAGCATAGCGATAAATGTAGGAATTATAATGGTAACCGCACCCAGTAAACAAAGCATTGAATGAAAGCTAAACAAACCGCTACCCAAACCCAGAAAGAGTTTTAAGCCGACGATGACGTAAAATACCAGCAGAAAACCATAGGTCCCCATCTTTATAAGTATTCCGGAAAGTACCGCGGAAAATGGGGCAGGCGCTTCAGAATGGGCATCGGGCAGCCAGGTATGAAATGGCAGGACTGCATTCTTAATCCCGAAAGCAATACCAAAGACGGTCAGGATAAACAGGATATATCCGGATGAGGCAGAGCCAACCGCAGATGCAATTTGCGATATGGTTAAAGTATCAAAAGAAACATAGCAAGATAACATGCCGACAAGAAAACATACAGAGCCTATGATAGACATTATGATATATTTCATTCCGGCAGCCAGGGCGGGGCCCCTGTTATAGCTTATAAGCAAAAAGGCGCTCCAGGACATTATTTCCCAAAAGATATAGAAAGAAAGCAGGTCACCCGCCAATACAATCCCGAGCATTGCTGCATTGACAAGGCCCATCTCGAGGAAATAAAAGTCGGTTTTTTCCCTTGTCCTTATATAGCTTAAAGAGAAGATAATTGAAAGTGCTCCTACAACTGCTATCGTGACAGCGAAGAACCAGGAAAGCATATTCAACCTCAAGACAAGATTGAGCCCGAGAAATCCATAATAAAAGGTCTTCTCCCCGGATTTGCCGTAAAGACAAGCAATTATCACTGCTAAAACTAAAGAAATAAAAACCGCAAGGAAATCTCTAACTCTCTGAGAAATCTTCCCTAAGAGATACGTTAGCAAAGCGCCGCCAAAGGCAACAATGAGTACAAGAACTAAACTCATCCTAAAACGCTCCTGATATAGTCAAGTCTATTAAGAAACTCTGAAGCAGCCGAGTTTAGAACATCGGTTACCAGCCTGGGATATATCCCAACTGTTATTATCAAGGCTACGAAAAAGAATATAGGAATCAAGGCTGCAATAGGAGCTTCTTTCTTTACAGAATTCATCTTTTCTCCCTTAAAATACAGAACCTGTATGACACGGAAAAAATATGCCACTTCAATTACCGTACCTAACAAAACAAGACCGATAAGCACGCAGAAAAAAGCTTCCTGAGTAGCAAGGGCAGCCCGAACAATTAAAAATTTACTGGGAAAACCTGTAAATGGCGGCAGTCCTACAAGTGAAAATGCGCCGATAGTAAAAGCTAAGCAGGTAATCGGCATCTTCTTACCCATCCCTTCCATGGCCGAAATTTCCATCGAGCCGGCACGGTAAATCATATATCCTGCCGCTAAAAAAAGCAGGGCTTTACTCAGAGTGTGGCTTAGCAACTGGAATAAACCGCCGGCCACTCCGTAAGAAGTACCTATGGCCAGGGCGAACAGGATTAAGCCTATTTGCCCTATGCTGGAATAGGCCAGCATCCGCTTGATGTTGTTCTGGCTAAAAGCGCATATCTCCCCCACTAAAAGAGTTAAAATCCCTAAAACCGCCAGGAACGACAAAATGCCGGAAGCCCCGAATATGGTAAATATTACCCTGGTTACGGCATAAAGGCCCACCTCGATAGCTATGCCGGATAGAATCGCGCTTATGGACGATGGAGCGGATGAATGGGCATCTGGCAGCCAGGCGTTCAGGGGAAATATGGCTGCCTCCACTCCCAGGCCGGTAATAAATAAAACCATCGGGACGAACAAGGATATCGGGCTGGCAGAGGTAATCTTTTCAGCAATATCAGCTATATTAAGCGTGCCAAATTGACCGTAAAGCAAACCTATCCCTATGAGCAGAAAGCTTGACCCGACAGACCCTTGAATCAGGTACTTCACCGCTGATTCAATTCCGCTCCTTTCTCCCAGGTAAGCGACGAGGGCATAAGACGAAATGCACAGAATCTCGAAGAAGACAAAGAGGTTGAATATGTCGCCGGTAAGAACAACACCTGTAGCTCCCGTAAGCAGTAATAGGTAAAGCGTATGATACCTTTCGACAGCACCTTCTCTTATGTAATCCAACGCATAGATGGAAACCAAAAGACCTACTAAAGCGATGATGGCGGAGAAAAGGATGCCTACCGGCCCAGCCACCAGATTAATGCAGAACGGAGGTTGCCAGCCGCCGAGAGAAACGATTATGGGTTCGGCCAGCACCCTGGGCAGCAGAATCAATGAAACAATAAGGTTAAAACCAAGTGCTGCCGGCGGAATGTATTTAGCCGCACCTTTCCAGAAAAGAGCAAATAAAGGAATGGCAAAGGCTAAACCTAAAGGAACTATAATGAGAAGCACAGGATTTACCATCTTTGCTCCCTTATTTTACGTAGGTTAAGAGTGCCATAATGCTTATATAATCTGATAGACAATGAAAGGGCCAATGCTAAAACTGCTACGCCAATTACGATAGCTGTCAGAACCAATGCCTGTGGTACAGGGTCGACCATATGCTCAGAGTTTATCTCTGACCTGGAAAAAATTGGGGCGGTTCCTTTTGTGATGTAGCCAACCGAGACAAGAAAAAGGTTTACGCCTGTATCCAAAATACCAAGACCAACGATGACTTTAATAAGGTTATGTTTAACCAGAATGATATAAAGCCCTATCAATATAAGTCCAAAGGCTCCTGTATAATAAATGTAACTGTTCAGAAAACTCATCATTTCGTCAGCTCTCTTCAATCAGATTATCGATAATACCGGCCAATTCTGAACCAACCTTAAATCCAACGGCAATATAAATAATAGGGATAATACCGGCGCTAAAGAGTGCATTCGCTGTTCCCCTGGGCAAAAAGTTTGAGAGGAAATGACCGCCAAAAACTAAACCAAGCAGGCCTATTACCACAAAGGTCAGACCTCCTAAAGATTCTGCAAGATTAGATGCCACCCGGCTAATTCTTCGTTCCCGACAGCCCAGATAAATTAGAAGAAAGCCGGAGGCAATGATCGCTCCTCCCTGAAAACCTCCTCCGGGGGTAAGATGTCCATGGATAAAGACATAGGTACCGAAAACAAGAATAAGTGGGAACAAAAACCTGCACCCCGTACCCAGAATCAGGCTGGCTGGTTCTATTTTTCGCTCTTTTTCTTTTCCGCTGGCTGTTAACACAGCCCCTAAGCCGATTGCGGCAATGAATAAAACCGTAACCTCGCCTAAAGTGTCAAAACCACGGTAATTTACCACAACGGAGGTCACTATATTGGTAGCCCCGGTTTCTTTTACGCCTTCGTTAATATAATGCCTGCCTACTTTTGTCTTGGGCACGCCGAATGGAATACTTGTCAGTGACAGGCTGATTCCAAGGCCTGCTATTATTAGTAAAAGGATGGCAACTGTCCTTCTCATTCTTCGTACCTCTTTGTTCGTCTGATGGCAATAATAAATATGGCCGCAGTCAATGCAGCGCCGATGGCAGCCTCAGCCATCGCTACATCAGGGGCGGCAAGCAGGTAGAAAAGTATCGCGGCAACCAAACTTACCAGTGTTGCGGAAATCACCGCGCTAATTAAGTCTCTAAAAATTGAGGCTGCGACAGCCCCGACAAGCATTAGAACTACTAAAAATGAAACAATGAAAATCATTCCTTTTCCTTATATTCTTCAAACTCACCGGCCTTATCCACAACGCTTCTATCACACAAAGGAACACCGCTTTTGCGGGATGCCCGTCCCAAGGCATGGTTGGAAATAGGATTGGTGATAAGGATAAACAGCGCAATAACTAATGTCTTCGGCAACCACTCCGGCTGGGTTATACCAACGCCGACGATAGTCAGGAAAGCTCCGAACGTCGTGCATTTTGTTCCTGCCTGCAGGCGGTTGTACACATCAGGAAGCCTCAATACTCCCAAACCTCCTAAAAAGAGGAATATTGCACCAATCATCGTAATGATATTCCCTATAACCTGCACTTAAATTCCTTTTTCCAAAAATCGGGCGATAGCCACTGAACCAATAAAAGTTAAGACTGCATAAACCAAAGCAACGTCCAAATAAACATATCTTTCAAAGATAGAACCCAAAAGGACAAGCAAAGCGGTGGTAATCGTAGCTGTGGTATCCACCGCTACCGCACGGTCGCCGGCGGTAGGCCCCTTGAGCATACGTAGGAGGCACAAGAAAATCGCCAGCCCTATGATTGCAAGAAAGATCATCTCATATAAAACTTTGCTGTTTATTGCCATATTCGCATTTCCAAATATTGTTCCGAAAACTTCCATTACCCTCTAATGTGGAGCTTATCAAATACAGTTTCAGCTGCTAAAGCTATTGGTTCTTTGCCCGGGTCGGCGGACAGCTCGGGCTGTCCGGAGCATCTCAAAGTAGTCAAATCCAAAATCTTTAAACCGCACCTTATTGCCAAAGCTATTACATCGATGTATCTGACAGGACATTCAGAATCGCTGACTATTTGTCCTCCTATCAATTTCTGGTTCTTTCTGTCAAATACCAGCTTCACTGCGTAAGGTTTTCGCTCCCGCATCATAGAATGCTTGCTAATCGACTCCTGCCTCGCTGCGACTACCTCAATGCCCTGCTTTTCGGCCTCCTGTTCACTGAGGCCCGCTCCCGCAATAGACTTGTCGAAAAATTTAGTACAAAAGCTGTTAATTAAAGGCGGGAATTTTATGTCAAAACCCAAAATATTCTTGGCTATAACCCTGCCGGCAATCACCGCATTTGGCCGTAACTGACCAAGCGACGGTTTACCCGTAACATGATTTTGATATTCTATTAAGTCTCCCCCGGCGTATATGTCAGGGTCTGAGGTCAGTAAATTCTGATTAACCTTTAAACCAAGCTTGCCCTCATCTAATCCGGCATCTTTAGCAAGTTCGGTATTAGAACGAGTTCCCACAGAAATAACAACCATATCCGCCTTTATCTCTTCACCTGAAGCCAGAGTTACACTCTCGACACTGTCTTTTCCATTAATCGCCGTCACTTTCTGGTTTAACTTCAGTTGCACCCCTTTCTCTTCCATATAGGCTTGCACTTCTTCGCTCATATCTTTATCCAAAACAGTTGGCATGATATGTTCAAACATTTCAACAAGCGTAATTTTTACTCCCTGTTGAGAAAGCAGATAGGCTTTTTCAATTCCTATTGCACCGGCGCCCAAAAGAACTGTATTGCGCACACGTTGGGAATTTAACCAGTGGAGAATATTAACTGCATCGCCACTCGTTCGTAGAGTAAATACCCCGGGCAGGTTAACCCCCGGAATAGAAGGTATTACAGGCTTAGCGCCGGTAGCAAGAACAAGCTTATCATAACAATAGGCGTTACCGTCGTCCGTCGTGACTATTTTCTTGGTTCTATTTATCTCCACTGCTGTCGCATTTACCAGGTTTATTCCTCTTCCGGTAAATATGCTGTCGTCCTTATAAGAGGGGTCCACCATCACATTGCCGCAGCAGATATAAGGCGTCGCACATCTCGTCAGCAGCCCCTTTTCTTTCTGCTCCCTGATTATGGTCACATCAAGAGACGGCTCTAATTTTTTCGCCGTTAATGCAGCCAATGCCCCGCATCCGGAACACCCTATCACAACTATCTTTTTTGTCTTACACATATCTTGCTATATTCGTATATATGAATAATACGATGAATATCTCTAAAAAAACTATTTCTTAACAATTATTTCTACTATTTTTCTTACTTTCGCATCAACCACCCGATAGCACATCTTTGTTCCTTCTCTTCTGCCTTTAATGATACCGGCATTTTTCAAGACCCTGAGATGCTGGGAAACGGTAGATTGAGGCAGCCCTAATACCTTCTGCACCCGAGCGACATTACATTCATCCTTGAGAAGGCCAGCCACGATTTTTAATCGCGCCGGATGAGCCAGGGCTTTCAATATTTCGCTAGCTTTTTCGTAGTTTATTCTCACTGCTGGATATCAAACTCTTGTTTCTTGATTATCTATGAAAAATACGATCACTTTTTTTATTTATGTGAATATCACCCTTAAATATTTCTCAAATCTCTGTCCAATCATATTTGTCGCCCCATCGATATCTTCAGCCTTTACATTTATCCAGTGAACAAGCAGCTCATCACCAATAACATCCAGTGTAAACGTGCCGGGGGTCAGGGTAATGGAATTGGCTAAAATCATCTTTGCTATGTCGGATTTAAGGCGGGTCTTTATAACTACAATACCCGGCTTTATAGGCATCTTGGGGTGGACAACACGATAGGCAACGTCGAAATTGGCCTTGATTATCTCCCAAAAAAGCACGATTATATATACCAGGGAAAATAAAATCCCCTTTAGACTTAGCGAGGGAAAACCTAACTCAGAGTAAATGTGGGCCCCAAACAGCGAAATAATCAGGCAAACCACACCTCCGCAGATGATCTCCGACCACTCTAATTTCAAACTCAAGGCCAGCCACAAGACAAACGTAACCGATAAAAGCCAAACGAATCCTTTTACCTTTCCTCCTGCTAAACGCCTTGTTTGGGCCATTTACGAGTCCTTATTGTGCAATACGAACAAAACTTCTTTCACAAATGTACGTTAATTTCTCATATCTTACTCATTTTGTCAATAAAATTAATACGATACGATGCTAAATAGAAATCCAAACCCATTTTTGAATTCTCTCGGTATTAATCTTTCCCCTTGTCAACTAACTTGTCCAAGAGGGTAATATATTTGGTTTCAGATTGTAGCCCCACCAGACGCTTTATCTCTTTGTCGTCGTTGATAATCAGAACGGTTGGGATTGCCCTAACTCCATATTTTTTTGCCACGATGCCGACACGGTCAACATCTACTTTGCACACGGTGACCCTGCCGGCATACTTATCGGCAAGGGACGATATGATTGGAGCCAGGACCCGGCAGGGAGGACAGCGGTCAGAGAATAAGTCCACGAGACAAACCCCAGGTGTGTCAAGGACGCGGGTTTTGAAATCAGCCTCGCTGCTGATGTGGATAATGTTAGAACTTTCCTTTGTCTCTTTTGGCGACTGCAAAAACACCGACGCCAGTAATGCCCCCATCACTGCTCCATATATCGCGCCGCGGTATGGATTTGATGTAAGTGGACAGCTGCCGGAAGTACACTTGCCGAAATAACCCAAACCCGCACCGATTGCTCCCCCAATAAGTACGCCTAATAAGATTCTGCCAACCACAATATTACCCTTTCCTTTGATTTTCTCGGAATCTCAGAGATAACCTTTGCTTGGCTACGCCGCTGAGCTTGTTTTGTATCATAATAGCTGAATACGCTCGATGATGCAAATCCTCTCTGTAGAATTTTCTGTCCAACCCAATTTACCATAGTAGTTACGAAGGTGTTTTTTTTGTGGTACAAGTAATTTACGGCAAGCATAACGCAACCCAAAGAGCAAAATCTTGTTCTGGATTCGATAAGTGAATGAGTTTTCAAAGTTGACTTTCTGACATCAGCTAACGTGGCACAGATTGAGACAGCGGACAGGAAACAAAGTCAGACCAGTTGAGCAGAAAGCCGCTTAACCAAGAACTTTATCTTATAATATCCTTTCGGCAAATGTGATAAGAGATCGGATTTGATGCTGGTCTACTTCTCGACATAATCGTGCCTCTTAAATCAATTCAAAAGTGTAGCACAGCATTTGTCAAGATGAATGATGCAGAAATGATTTCCCGCAAGCCTTTTAATTATAAGGGCTCGAGAAACTGGGCGGTATTGGACTTGAACCAACGACCTCCTGCGTGTCGAGCAGGCGCTCTAGCCAACTGAGCTAACCGCCCTGATATCTTCCAAATATACTATCGTAAAAAAAATCAGAAATCAATAAATTTTATGTAAAACTGTTTTTTGGGTAAATTTGGCTTAAAAGTGAATGTGGCGGCCTTAAAAGCCGCCACAATTAAAGACCATTTGTAATTATCGATAACCAGGGTTTATGGCGCACTGAAGACATATACATGGCGTTGGCTGGCGGCGAAGTTGTCGGTGATAGTGCCGCTGACAATGGGTTCTGTCCGACTTTCGAATTTTACCTGGGCTGTGGTGGCGGTAACACCGGCAACCGTCAGGTCCACGTTGTTGACGGCCGAGCTGACATTGACAGCAATCAGATATAAGTCGCCGTCATATTCTTTCAGTATCGTGTGGATATCAGGGTCGGAGACCGTTACTTCAAGCGGGGAGGTATCTGATACAAGAGCAGGGCTAAGCTCTTCCAACTCAAGTGTAATATCCACAAGTGTGCTCCAGGATGGAGAACTTGGTTTATAAGCGAACCAGAGGACACCATTGGCCGTGTGGGTAATAGCCCCATAGGTTGTAGCGTAAAGATATTCTGAACTCGGGTCTGCTTCGCTGTCCCAGGCGAAACGCAGAACCATCCACATAGGCCGGTTCTGTCCGGTTGAAGCCCGAAGGGTATCGGTTTCCTCGATTACATCTGAGACGGTCCAACTGTAGGAATCGGTCATTTGAATATCAGCGGTGTCAGCGTACTGATACAAATTACTGGGGGCCCAGGGCATCATAAGCACAGAGGTCGGATGATTGGGGTCCTCTTCGTGCAGCACAGTTGACATGTAGCGAATTTCCGGTGGTGGTACATTCCAGCTTCCGTGGTCAGGCTCATCGCAATTATACCAGCAGAGAACCGCCGGGTGTCTTTTCAAGGGATGTGCTGCGACAGCAGCCTGTCCGGGCAGATGCGCCCTTGCCACTCCCGATAAACCCACCCAGGTCATCAGTCCGTTGTCTGTGCATTCATCGAGTGCATCGGCCGTCGTCGTTCCGGTGGCGAGCGTAACCAGGTTAAAGCCTGTGCCGCCTAACGCGGACGGGTCGCCGCTGTAAATTCCGATTGGGAAGAAAGGTACGCCGTCAACAAGCGTTCTCTGGCCGTCGAGTGTAACAATCTTTGGTGTCCACAGATTGGGGTCCGGGGGCTCAGGGCCTCCTCCGCCTTCTTTCGCCAGCGAAACAGCATCAATATATAAAGTATTGACGCCAACACTGAAAAAATACAGACGAGGATTGCTTGTCGATGTTGATGTGACCGTATAGACTTTTTCTGTCCATTCTGTGGGAACAGTGAAAACCGAGCATGAACCTCCCGATGAAACGCCCCCGCTGAACCAATACCACATTTCGACGCCGAGACCTGAGCCTTTTACCCAGAATCTAAGTTCGTAATCGCCCGGTTCAAGCGGTACGATTTGGTTTATGCCTCCGCGTCCCTCAACTTCGCAGATAATTGCCGCCGAGGCAATACCCGACTTTACATTATCGCCAAGGCCGGAACCGAAAAGGTACTCTCCGCCGTCCCACTTTCCCCAGGTTCCCCAGCTTTGGAATCCCAATTCGAAATCGTTGTTTTGGACAATATTGTCGGGAACAACAATCAAGGGCTCGCCCGGGCCTTGAATTTCGAGCCAGGTATCATCACTGGTACCTTTCATTGCCCGCAGATTGTCGATATATATCGTCGCCCCGTTGCCGGAGGAATATGCACTGTCCGACCACACAAAGAAATTATTGAAACGTGTCGTATCAATTTTGGTCGCCATCCCTGCTATCGAATACTCGATCTCGTGGTACCCCTCATTGTAGAGATAGTACCAGGAAGTATAGGAGTTAGCATATATATCTTGGAACCTGGCGGTCACGACCATGGGGGTACCTTCGAGGTAGATGTCGAACTTGATTTTTTTATAGCCGCTGATATCTATCGCGCTTCCATTGTTGAAAGCAAATGCTTGTGTAACCTCGCCGTAAATAATCTTTAGAGAATGAGTGCCCTCTGTAGCATGCTCGGTGGACAGGGACGTTGTACCCGTACTCGAGGACCAGTGGTCATCCAACTCAGTTTGGCTCTCGATGGAAGATATGAGAATCTCGATGGGCCCTTCGGGGATAGGCTCCCAGTCCCCGGCCAAAAAGCCATAGTCTCTAAGGTCCACCGTACCATTTAGGTCTGCATCGGCCTGAAGTAAATTCGGCTCGCTTTTTAGCCAGTCGGCGGCCAGAACCTCAAAATCCTCGTTATTAACTACGCCATCACCGGTGAAATCGGCTGCGATATACTCTTCCACGGTGAAGTTCCAGATACTTCCTTTTGTAATGGTTGGCCCGGCATCGTTTACTTCGTCGATACGCCAGTAATAAGTCTGTGCTGATTTTAGAATAGAGTAAGGGTCGTATGTGGTATCGGCGACAAGCTTATAGCCCTTGTAAACGCTCGTACCCACCGGCAGGGAGTTGTCGGCGCTATTGACGTCGTTGAAATCCGTGCCCAAATAGATATCGTGGCTGTCGGCTCCGTCGCCGGCCGACCAGCTAAGCTCAACATTGCGGGGCACATCAGTTACCATATTTGGAGGATAGGGATTGCCCGCCTTGT
>Ga0272442_10004308_pt1 | contig 19536 bp, 18 predicted proteins | sample SSMForm2O_FD_200262 | JGI IMG/M metagenome (GOLD analysis project Ga0272442, IMG submission 200262) | Marine sediment archaeal communities from Little Sippewissett salt marsh, Falmouth, MA, United States - SSM-Form-2O | ecosystem: Environmental > Aquatic > Marine > Wetlands > Sediment ... | reverse complement strand
ATCAAGCAGCATGGCAAAGGATTTCTTGTACGGGTCAGGCGGACTGAGTTCATCTTCACTGTATGAGATGCATTGAATGTAATCCTCGCATGCATCCGAAGTATCGCACTTCAGGATGGATTCCCACTCCTGGCTGATTTCCACGCCCTGGCATTCGGACGTGCAGTCACCGACCGTGTCATACGGGAAATCGTATCCATGAAGGCACTCGCGCATTTTTGTACATGCGCCCCCGCATTCACCTGAACCATAGGCATGAGACACTTCGGGGAAAACTGAAAGAGCAAGAAATGCGGACAGGAAAAGCCTGGATGATACCAGGGCTATGATTTTTTTATACAATCGCATGGCACGTTTCCTTCCATACAAAAGATGATCACTTTGCTTCCCGCACACAACGGACGTAGAGCTCCTCCATTTCCTTGTTCATTGAGGAGATCATGCCGTCATCAAAGAATACGCTCAGAGCAAGCTCGGATGAATCAGGGTCTTCCTGTGAGGCCCAGTAGGCTCCGCAATTACCTTCCAGGTTCGAAGGCCAGTAACATCCGTCTGCAGGTCCTTCATCGACAAAGCACGGGTAGAGGCAGGGGCTTTCCTCCATTGGTTCACCGTAGCATGACCATTCCAGGCAATCGTCTGTCACTCCGCATTCACCGCCTGTTTCAGTGGCAGGGCACCCTTCGATAAGGCCCCTCAGCTCTCCTAACGTAGGAAGCCTCCAGTCAGTGCTTCCGGCGTATTCGAGGCCGTTGCAGTAGGTTACAGCATCTCCCCACACAAAAAGGGAATCAGAGTCCGGATTCTGCCATTCAAGGCCGGTTGATGTGTCGGTCCATACGGTATCAGCATCCGAGTCGGAATCGCTGTCAGAGTCGGAATCGCTGTCAGAATCGGTATCCGTGTCTGAGCCCATGTCAGCGCAATCCATGATGCACTCGGCCCAATCCTCGCATGAACGCGAAGTATCACAGTTCAGCATGCAGTCGCCTTCTGCGTCCGGGGGTGCATCCCTGCACTGGCTTGCACAGTCATCCACGGACGAAAACGTGAATGCACCTCCGGAGCAGTCCTTGGTCTTCTGGCACATCTGCTGGCAGTCGTCGCCCTCGTCGCAGCCCGGGAGCAGCAACAGACAAAGCGAAATGGTCATTGATAAAATTGTTACGATTCTTCGGGTATTCATTTTTCCCCTCCTTCGTTTGCGCCCAAAAAAAAGGGCGGAATGAGTCCACCTCTCGCGAGAAGCTCACCCGCCCTCCCGGCACAAACGGAAGGGGCTACCTTCCGCTGAAACCGCAGCGGAATGCGAGAGGTGTTTGTCTTGAACCATCCTTTTACCGCCACCGTCGCGGGTAGCGAGTCCGCCAAGCCCCGAAGGGCAGGTTCAGGTAAAAGGTCGATTCAATATTGAATTATCCAGGACTCAGATATCTGTGTCAACGAACACTTTTTTTGGTATATTCGCTTTGACTAAAAGACTAAAAACATCGATCAGGAAAGAGGCAAGTTATGAAAAAAACTTCTGGACCTCAGTTCTTAAAATACTGCATTCCCATCATTGAAGTTCTCAAGGACCTTGGAGGATCGGGAAAACCTGCCGAGGTTACTGATTCCGTAATTGAAAAACTCAACATATCCGAAGAAAAGCAGGCTGAGACCCTGAAAAACGGCACATCCCGCGTCCGCAATCAGATAGCATGGGCGAGGTTCTATCTGGCAAAGGATGGATATCTTGACTCTTCACTTCATGGTGTCTGGAGCCTCACAGATAAGGGTACAAAAGCATCATTGACTCAAGCGGATGTGTTGTCTCTTTTTAAAAATGTACAGAAACGAGTGAGCAAGAAAAAAGAAAAGGACAGTTCTGATCAAACGGCTGCGGATGAATCAGAGGACTCCATTGCAGACCAGTCTGATTACAAAACAGAGCTTCTTGAATTACTGCGGAGCATTTCCCCTGCAGGATTTGAGAAAATATGCCAGCGGTTATTAAGAGAATCCGGATTTCAGAAAGTTATTGTTACTGGCAAGTCCGGTGATGGTGGAATTGATGGACACGGCATTTTGCAGATAAATCCACTCGTCAGCTTCAAGGTTCTTTTTCAGTGCAAGCGTTACCAGGGATCAGTCTCTTCAGGTACTGTCAGAGATTTCAGGGGCGCGATGGCTGGCAGAGCCGACAAGGGGATCATAATGACAACGGGTACGTTTACGACCGAGGCCGTCAAAGAAGCCCATCGTGATGGCGCCGTTCCACTGGAACTGGTTGATGGAGACAAGCTCATCGACATGTTCGAGATGGTAGGTCTTGGGCTTAAGCCTGTCAGAACCTTCGAAATCGATTATCCTTTTTTTGAGGGATTCAAATAAATATCAATAAATGGTTATTTAAAAATCATTTTGAGGACAGAGAAATGGCGTTTCATGATCTCGCACGACCAGTCTGGACTAGTAATAAATAGCACTTGACAGCATATGATAGTATATGCTAGTTCATGATCATGAGCAAAATGTATCAAATTAATTTCAGGATCCCAGAAGAATCTGTCCAAGAACTCAACAGATATGTTGATGGCTACAAAATCAAATCCATTCCACATCTCATCAACGTTATCGTAAATGAATGGCTGCTATATCATGCACAGTTCTGGGACGAGGAAGAAGAACGCAGAAAAGAATTTCTTGAAAAACAGACACGGAAACCAAACAAAAAGAGAAGAATAGGTATTCCGCCGAGACGTAAAGGTTAAAGCTGATATGTCTAATAACGGCCATATCGATGATCAGTTTCTAACTCCCAGGGAGGCATCGAGTTTTGTCGGTGTAACCTGCAGAACTCTCCGACGCTGGGAAGTTGCTGGAAAAATTAAGGTTGCGAGATCAGAGGGCGGGCATCGTCGATATCGGCTTTCTGATCTGAAGGCTGTCATGAAGAAAGTACCTGCAACGCCCTACCCTGCTTCTCAGGGTCGTGATGTCAGAGCGATATCCAGGGCTGGCAGGCAATCCAGGATGCAGGCCGGAATCGACGCTGAAGCTGAAAAGAAGCAGAAGTTGCAAAAGGAAAAAGAAGATGCCTGGCTTTCGGAGTTGCACAAATCAGGGATAGAAGAAGCCCGGCATCCGGTATTTCTGCCTGAGCTGAATAAAACATTCAGAGCACCCCCTTCGGTCCTGACCAGGATTGTTCAGGCACTGAAGCGTGACATCACGCTTGATACCTGCCCAATGCCTGGGGACCGGTGGGACATTAAGGCCAGGATGGATGCCAACGATCTGATCACACGTTGTGTGCATGAGACGTTGAAAGAATCAATCAAGGCAGAGGCAAATGGTCGTCTCTCAAAGAATGGGAGTGAATATTGATGTCCTGATCATGACGATCAGGACGACGAAAATCGATAATTTGGACAGGTAGGCCGGACAGTTACAGGATGTCCGGTTGGACAGTGGACGGATTTAGAGCTGTTTTATCAGGAAAAAGCATGGACAGTGTCCGGTTTTTTTCGATGGAAACAGGAAAGGGTGTCCAGAAAATGATGCAACATGCGGGGAAGGCGGGAACAAAGGAAGTATGTCATGACCAGAGAAATGAACGATTCCGCCCAAATCCGGAACAGAACATACCCTGTCTGTAATGATGATCCTCCCGGCGTAGATCCTGAAAGTCTACCCTCTGTTCTGACAGTCAAAGAAACAGCTCTGATGCTGCGCGTAAGCCCCAAGACCGTTTACGAAATGATCAAAAACAACGAGCTGCCCGGCGTCATCTGCAAAAAGAAACCGATACGCATTCTTAAAAACCCTGTGTTAGAATACACACAGGGTAACAGCCGCGTCTCGCGTTCATAGGAGGTCAGTAAAATGAGCGTGGGACCAATAAAGAAAAAGGACAAGGAAACAGGCAGGATGATCCCGACAGGCGGATACTGGATTCAGGTCAATCAGAAACTTCCAACTGGAAGACTCACTCGCCACCGTGAACAGAGCACACTCTGGACCAAACGTGATGCAAAACAAAGAGAGCGTGAGATCAGAAACCAGATTACGTCCGGCACTTACAAGGGAAAGGAGGAAAGAAAGCAAATACCAACACTGGAAAAATTCTCCGAAGAGTTCATGAAGAACTACGCAGCGGTCAATAACAAGCCGTCTGAAGTTCTCAGCAAGCAAAGCAGACTGGACAATCATCTCATACCGAAATTCGGCAGGGTGCGGATTGACGAAATAAAAGCGCGTGAAGTAGCAGACTTCAGAAGCGACCTGCTCCTGAAGCAGAACCTTAAACCCGGCACAGTCAACAATATCCTCACGGTCTTGAAAAAGATGCTCGATTACGCAGCAGAAATGGAAATCATCGAAAAGGTCCCCCGTATAAAGCTGCTACCTGTTGATAAACCGGATTTCGATTTCTTCACCTTTGATGAAGCAAAAAGGCTGCTGGAGGCCGCAAAGTACAACCAGGAATGGTATGACATGATCTACTTTGCCATACGAACAGGCCTGCGATACGGCGAACTGTGCGAGCTGAGGTGGAAAGACATTGATCTTGTCGAAGGAACCATGCGCGTAAGCAGGAACTTCACAAAGGGATCTGTGGTAACCAGGAAAAACCGTGATGCCTATACGGTACCGCTGTCTGATGAAACAGTCCGGTTACTGAAACGTCACAGGCACCTTAAAGGCGAGCTTGTTTTCAGCAAGCCTGACGGAGGCCGTCATATACATCGCCGCTTTGATGTTGCTCTGAGGAGAATCTGCAGAAAGGCAGGACTGCGCGAGGTAGGCCCGCATGTGCTCAGGCACACGTTCGGGTCGCATCTGGCCATGAAAGGCGTTCCGCTTTTATGGATAAAGGAACTGATGGGCCACAAGGATATCAACTCCACCCTGAAATACGCCCATCTGATGCCTGACGTAAAACGCGAAGCCATTGCAGTACTGGACGGCCCGATGAAGTATTTACGACAATATTACGACAACTCTGAGGCAAATTGAGGTATGAAGATGATCTTCAAGTCCCTAACTATGCGAAAACCCCTGGATTTCTCCAAGGGCTTTCTGGCGGGGTGGACGGGACTTGAACCCGCGGCCTCCGGCGTGACAGGCCGGCGTTATAACCATCTTAACTACCACCCCAGATCATCAAATTTTCAAAGTCCAGTGGGCGGGACAGGTTTCGAACCTGCAACCCCCGGCGTGTAAAGCCGATGCTCTACCATTGAGCTACCCGCCCCGGCCCGTGGCGTCGAAGAGACTCAATACAGAATTAAGCATACTTAGTCAAGAACATGGAACAATGCAGAAAATTCCTGCTTTTATTCACCATGCTGCATTTTTTATGCAACTTTCTGAATCCCCGGCCCGATAATATATCAGACATTAACTGCTAATCGCTCGGGAAAGGAGTTGACATACTAAATATGGTATATAACATATATAATATGTGGGAGATACATGAGCACCGCCTGTTGCGCAAACGGCTCAAGCGTCTCTCCAGTGAAATTCTGAAACGTTATGAGAAATGGAAGGACATCGTATATATCTCAGGACCTGAAGGATTGAGGCATATAAAGGGTTTTCACGATGAAGCTCTCAAGGGCAGATGGCGTGGATACAGGTCAAGCCGCCTGGGCATGCAGCAAAGGGTGATCTATAAGGTTATAAGAAATCAGGTGCTGGTCAGGGTTCTGGATATCACACCCCATGATTACGGGAGAAAGTAAGATGAAAAATTATCTTCCTGCAGAGCGGCACATCGACGTAAGCGTAGGCGAAAGCGTCCGCATCATCCGCGAGTTCCAGCAGCTCAGCCAGAACGAGCTGTCAAAACTCACGGGAATCCCCCAGTCTACAATCTCAGGAATCGAAAACGACAGAATCAAGCTCGGGGTCGAGAGAGCCAAGGTCATTGCAAGAGCGCTTAAGTGCCACCCTGCCGTGCTGGTCTTTCCCGGATGGGACATAACCGCCAGATCGGCCGGCGCTTCCGCCTGAAGTATGCATATAACAGTAATAATATAGATAAGGCCCTGTGATCGCTTTCAGATCTTTCCCCTCATCAGCGAGCCGGTTACCAGTTTTCCGTAATCACCCAGTGTGCGCAGCCATGCGCGGAAGTCCAGGGTGCTCGAGAACACGTCCAGAAAACCGAACGGCAGCATCGTGAGTATCGGCCCTCTTGCATACTCGAGCATCCAGCCCGATTCCGGAAGCCTGTAACCCTTTGTCTTGTTCCGCCCCAGGTAGGCGGCATCCCCGGGCTTGTAGACTGTCCGGCTGAATTCGCCCTCGTGAAAGCACCACATCTCGCCCGACATCATGAAATCGTAAACTTCGGTCACGTACCTGCCGGAATGCCCCTCTGTCCCTATGGGCGATCCGAAAAATATCAGGTACTCGCTCAGGGATGCGTGCAGCAGCATGAGCGCGCCCATTGCGCCGCCCGCATTGTTGAAAATCCACCTGCCTGTCGGATGGACGTGTTCGGGATAAGCCTCGACAAGCTCCTTTGTCACTACATCGAACATCTCGTCTTCAGGAACTCCCACGCCTTTTTTCGCTATTTCGTGAAGAACTTCCGGATCGAATATTTTTGACATGATTTTCAATGACACGAAAAACCGGATCCGGTCAAGAAGACTCAGGATTCCATTCTTTCGCGGGCTTCGGCCAGGACATCTTCCTGCAATGATGAAGGCAGCGGTGCATACTGCTTCATCTCCATCGAGTAGTTGGCCCTTCCGGACGAAAGTGACCGAATCGTGGTCGCATAGCCGAAGAGCTCCATCAGGGGCGCCTGTGCGCTTATCTTCTGCGAGCCCTTCCTGTAACGCCGCATATTATGCACGCTGCCCCGCCGCCTGTTCAGGTCCCCGACTATATCGCCTATGAATTCGTCCGGGGTGGCAATTTCGATTGCCATGACGGGTTCGAGAAGCTGCGGAAGCGCCTTCATGAAAGCGTCCCTGAAACACAGCTGGGCGCAGGTCCTGAAGGCCAGGTCCGAGCTGTCCACCTCGTGAAAACTCCCGTCTATGAGCACGACGCGGACATCCACGACCTGGTAATCCGCAAGAATTCCCCGCTGCATGGTCTCTTCGACCCCGCGCTTTACGGCTGGAATATATTCGGACGGAACAGCCCCGCCCTTTATCCTGTTTTCAAAAACAAAACCGCCTCCGGGGTTCGGCTCCACGCGCATGACTGTATGGGCGTACTGGCCGTGTCCCCCCGACTGCTTTGCAAGCCTGTATTCATGCCTGCACTCTGTCGAAACCGTCTCCCTGTATTCCACTGCTGGAGGGCTTACTTCAGCCACGACCCCGAACTCGGTCTTCAGCCGATCAACCACCACATCCAGGTGCAGCTCGCCCATGCCCGCTATAACTGTCTCGTTTGTCCTTTCAACCTGCCTTACGGTAAAAGACGGATCCTCAAGCGACATCTTCCTTATGGACCTGTGCAGTTTCTCCTGCTCCTTCTTGCCTTCGGTGCTGATTTTCACGCTTATCACGGGCACGGGTATGCGCACGGTCTCCAGCAGAAGCGCATCTTCGATGCTGCACAGCGTATGCCCCGTGTGCGTGTGCCTGAGGCCGATGAAGGCCACTATGTCTCCCGGGCCGGCCTCGGTAAGTTCGTCGCGCTTGTTCGCACGAATCCTCAGTATCCTGTTTACCCTTTCCTTCTTTCCCGTTGTCGCGTTCAGGACTGAATCGCCCGGCTTCAGCTCTCCGGAATAAATTCGCACAAACGTCTGCTGTCCTACGTAGGGATCATGGATGATTTTAAAAGCCAGTCCGGCAAACGGATCCCTGGGCGTGGGGTAACGCGTATGCGTCCTGCCCTCGTCTTCCATGTCCCTGCCTGTAACGGATCCGCGATCCAGTGGATTCGGAAGGTAATTGACCACCGCATCCAGCAGGGGCTGAATACCGATGTTCTGGTAAGCGGCTCCAGTGAAAACGGGCGTTACAAGAGAACGCAGCACGCAGTCCCTGGTTACAGTGTCCAGCAGATCGGCCGGAACCTCTTTTTCATCAAGGTAAAGACCCGCAATCTCGTCGCTGAAGTCGGCAAGCTTTTCAACCAGCCTGGCTCGCCACTTCACGGCTTCATCCATATAATCATCCGGAATCCCGGTCTCGGTTCGAACCCCCTCCTCGAAAACGTACGCCTTCATGCGGACCAGGTCTATGACTCCACGGAAATCATCCTCTGCGCCTATTGGGATCTGGTAGGGCACCGGATTGGCGTCCAGCCTGTCGTCCAGCTGCCTGACGACCTCGTGGAAATCCGCGCCCGCCCTGTCCATCTTGTTGACAAACACCAGCCTTGGAACCTGGTAGGCGTCCGCCTGTCCCCACACTGTCTCGCTCTGGGCCTCGACTCCGCCGACAGCGCAGAAAACGGCGACAAGCCCGTCGAGAACGCGCATGGATCGCTCCACCTCTATGGTGAAGTCCACGTGGCCCGGCGTGTCTATGATGTTTATCGCGTGATCGTCCCACATGCAGGAGATGGCGGCTGAGGCTATGGTGATGCCTCTTTCCTGTTCCTGCTTCATGAAGTCCATGGTCGCGTTTCCGTCATGGACCTCTCCCATCCTGCGCGTAGTGCCGGTAAAGAACAGTATGCGCTCTGTTACAGTTGTCTTTCCCGCATCTATGTGTGCGGCAATGCCTATATTACGGTATTTGAGTATGTTCATTTTCGTGATTTTCAGGGGGGTGAGAGTTCAGTGGAAACTAAAGCTCGTCGACCTCTATTGGCATGTCGACCATGAAGATGAGGCCCTTGGTGGAACCGATCGTGGCCGGGCCGTTGTTGATCTGCTGGTCTCCGAGGAATGCATCGAACTTCTCGGCAAGCGCCGGGTTCACGACAAGGAATATGCCGCTGGAGCCTGTGACATCGTCGGTGAATCCGTCCTGCGCATCGTTGAGATAGCGAATAACCGCCTTCGAGTTCGCCGACTGCGACTTAAGGCTTGCTCCCTTGACTCCTTCTCCGGTGTCTATGTCTTTTATGGCTCCGAGAGCGCCGCCGTTTGCACCCAGTGGCACGTAATCCGCCATTTGGGTGTCATCTGCCAGTGTCTCGGACCATGCCGTGAGGTCGCTCGTCTTCACGACCAGCATCTCGTGATTTCTGACACCGCCGGGATACGGAGGATCAGAAACACCGTTGGCCGACATGTAGTAGCCGGACTTTTCGACCCGTGCCACGTATCCGATCCTGTTGGATGCCGGATTTGGCCTCTTCTTTACTTCCTCGAAAGTTCCGTCCGAGCCTGATGTAATCGTGTAATCGATACCAGCGTTCGGCCCCATGGTCGACGTAAGCAGCGCTCCCTTGTATTTCATGGTCGCGTCGGCAACCGGCTCCCTTGTGACAAAGTCCTTTACCGTGCCCAGCACGACCCAGTTGTCCGCGCTTTCCACTGCTGCGCAGTGCCCGTCCAGGTCGGGCGTGACCATGCTGAAGCTGTGACAGTACAGGCCGTCCATGCAGTGCTCATTCTTGTAGCAGTAATCGCCCTCGTCCTGTGTCCCCTCTTCGGGCTGCGGCGGTATGTCGGAATCCGAATCTGTATCCGTGTCCGTATCAGTGTCCGTATCAGTATCAGTGTCCGTGTCCGTGTCTGTATCAGTGTCCGTATCTCCGTCGGCGTCCGAGCCTGCGTCTGAATCGTCGTTGTCCGTTTTCTTCCCATTCTTGTCATCCTTGTCCCCGTCTTCTTCCGAGCTGCCCTCATCACATGCATTCAGTGCAAAAAGCAGTGCAAAAACAGCAACCAGAAATATAATCCCTGATCTTTTCATCTTTTTCTCCTTTTTCTTTTTCCCGTAATTAAAAAAAATACATGTCCCTGTTTTTTCAGTCAGTCCTCTTAATTAATGCTGCCCCCGTATGGCGGCCCTGCATCGGCCCAAGCTTTGAACGGATTGGTACACCAAAGGGAGCGTGAAGGCAACAAAAATGAACCAGTTGGTTACCTATTGAATTTATTTATTTTTTAGATGATTCCGGCAAGCGCCTTAAAAATCAGATCAACAAATGAAGCTCTGAACAAGCCCGGAGTACTGCAACCGCAGTCGCTGCTGTCTCTGTCTTCTTCTGCCGCTGCTGCGGCATCCGGAGCTGCATCCCGCTCGATTGATGCATCGGAATCACTGTCCGAATCGCTGTCGGAATCGGAGTCACTGTCCGTATCCGCGTCCGAGTCAGTGTCAGAATCAGTATCCGTATCGGTATCAGCGTCCGGCCCGCTGTCTCCCGCATCCGGAGGATTGCCCCCATCCGCTCCGCTATCCGCAGGATAGCCCGCATCCGCAGGATAGCCCGCATCCGAAGGATGCGCCGCATCAGCGTCTGCGTCCGCATCAGCATCCACGTCTGCATCAGCATCAGCGTCTGCATCCGCATCAGCGTCTGCATCCGCATCAGCGTCTGCGTCTGCTCCTGCGATGATAATGAGCCTTGCAGAGCCTCTTTCAAAACGCACGTACTGATCCTTCACTACTCCCGCGGTTTTTTTAAATAGAAAGCCCGAATACGAATTCGTTTTTTTTGTACCGAACAGGTCATGACGCACGGCCGCGGTTACGTTTACCATGTCAATCGACGTCATCCCGGAATCAGGGCCGGCGTCAAAGTCATGAATAACGCTCGTTATGGATGCATCCCTTATGCTGTCGTAATCATCCGCGTTGGAATTGCCGTCCTCGGTGCCGTCTCCCAGATCGAACAGGCTTATCTCCATGGTACCGGCTCCGTCTTCATTGTTAGCCACGTTCAGATATCTGAGAACTGCATGCATGTTACCGGAAGTAATGGAATTACTTGAAAGCGTCGTGGTCCACGGCAGCTTAAACTCCACCACTCCGTGCATGTAAGCCGTAAAAAAATACGTAGTCCCGTAAAAAAGCGTCCATGCATTTGTTCCCACCTTCATGTACACAGTACTGATAGTGTCGGTTGTGCCACTGTGCTTGGTATAAATGATATTTCCCTCTGTATGCGGCGAAAGCACTATCTGCGCGGCGGCAGAAGACGAGAAAAAAACAAGACAGACAAAACAGGCTGAAATTATCACTCGATTCATGGTTTCTCCTTTCATTCTCAGAAATATATTCCCGTAATATTATCAGACCGCCAGCCGGCAGTACACGGGAAAATGATCCGAGGCGGCGGCTGCGGCTTCGTCCTTTTCCGCAATCTGCCCCGAATCCATAACGTATTTCAGTCCTGCCGACTGAGCCAGCATGCCGGGGCTGATGAAGATGTGATCCAGCCACGCCCTGTGGAGGTCCATGTTACGGATTATGAGGTCCGGATAGGCCATGGTCCACAGTTCCTTCGCCCTGTCCGTCTTTGTTATATGCCACAGCGCGTTGTGCAGTATCCTGTCAGGTTCGTAAATGGATCCCATTACCGTTTCGACACTGCTTGCGCCCAGAAATCTTTCATAGGAATCCATGCCCGGATCGTCGTTGAAATCTCCCATGACGATCAGGGGCACAGCGGGATCAGAATCCAAAAGGCTTTCCACCCTCATCCTTATCCTGCCGGCCTGCGCGAGCAGCTTCTTGCGGTTGGCAATGGCCAGATGCTCGTGATTGATCAGATCATTGGAATAAAACACGCCCTTTGACTTTGCCGCCACCAGAACAATCATGAGCTGTATGTCCGTGCCCGTTATCCTGAAGACGGCATCGAGCGGCTTTCTCTCGAACTCGAACACTTCCTTTATCCCGTCGCTGTCGATATCCTCGATCCACGACTCGTAAAATTCATATCCGGCATCAAGGGATACAAGCTCGAACGGCTCGCGGTAATAATACACGAGGTCCTGCTTCCCCCTCCTGTGGGCGCTTTTTGCAATTTTGTACCCCGGCCCGGAAAGATCAGTGCTCCCGATGAAGTACTCGTGATTTGTGACCTTGTCGGAAGCTTCTACAATCCCCAGTATGTGAGGAGAATACTTCATTATGGTTGAAGCGATGTGTCCTGCCCTTTCCTGAGCTTCCGGGTGGAATTCCCCCTTGTAGAACAGCTTTTTCATGTTCTCGATGTTGTAGGACATTATCGTGTATTCACTCATCATTCTCTCCGGGCTGTGAATTCACCTAGTCAAAGTACTGTGCAAGAAAAAGCGAAAGATCAGTCCAGTATGTGATGATGAGCACGACTCCCAGCAGAATCACCAGGAAAGGCAGCGTGGACCTGTAAATTGTCACAATAGGTTTTTTAAACCTGTAGCTGGATATGAACAGATTCATGCCTATGGGCGGCGTGCAGTATCCTATCTGCATGTTTGCAAGGAATATTATTCCAAGATGAACCGGATCAATCCCGTAGCTTTTTGCAATCGGAAGAATAAGCGGGATAACGAGCACGATGGCCGAGAAAATATCAAGGATGCAGCCGAGGATCAGCAGGAAAATGTTCAGTATGACCAGGAATGAATACTTGCTGTCGATGTGGGCTTTTACAAACGCAAAGAGCTTTGAGGGGATCTGCTGATCTATCAGGTAGTTTGTGGACGCCATGCTCACTGCGAGAATGATCAGAATGCCTCCCACCAGGGTCATGCTCCTTCGCATGACACCGGGCAGATTGCGCGGTTTGATCTCTCTCGTAATCACCATTGCGATAAAAAGCACGTAGAAGGCGGTGACAGCGGCAGCTTCGGATATGGCGAATATGCCCGAGTAAATGCCCCCGATTACAATAAAGGGAAGCGGCAGATCCCATTTTGAATTCCACGCAGCAGCTCCAAGCTCCTTCCATCTGAATTCCTGCAGCGGAATCTTCGCCATGCGGCTTCTGAAGAGGCTGTAAACGGAAAGAAGAACAAGCATCAGGATGCCCGGCAGCATGCCGGCGGCAAAGAGCTTGTCTATGCTGGTTTCTGCTATGACCCCGTACAGAATGAGCGGAATGGCCGGGAGAAAGAGTATTCCAAGGCTGCCCGATGTCGTTATCAGCCCGAGGCTGAACCTTTCAGGGTATCCGTCTGTCTTCAGGGCCGGGTACAGCAGCGAGCCCAGGGCGATGATCGTAACACCGGATGCGCCCGTAAAGGCCGTGAACATTGCGCAGACAATTAGAGTGACAACGGCCAGCCCGCCGGGCATCCATCCGAGAACGGCCCTCGTCATGCGCACCATCCTGTTGGGTGCGTCCGTTTCTCCAAGCATGTATCCGGCAAAGGTGAAAAGCGGGATCGAGATGAGCACGGGCGTATCAACCAGCCTGTTGATTTCCAGTGCCACGATGGAAAGTTCCATGTCGCCGCTGTGAAAACCGTTCAGGGCCGCCGCCGCGATAACGGCAAACAGCGGCGCTCCGAGAACGGCGAATATGACAAAGAGCAAGGGCAGCATCAGTCTCCCCCCTCTTCGTCGATCATTCCTCTTTCACCTTTTACGGCCTCGATCAGGTGCATGACCATGAAAACCGCGTATCGCAGCGCGATCACGGCAAATGCAAACGGCAGTATGAGCTCTGCCGTCCATGTGGGCACATCGCCGAAGGCGTCGATAGACATGGACATCTCATCTTCAATGAATTTTACGCTCGCGTATGTCAGGAAAACACAGACAGTTGCCGTGAATGCATCGGTAAAGATTCGAATTACGGATCTTGCCCGTCCCGGCAGAAAATGAGACACGAGATCTATATTAATGTGGTTATACTCGCGGGTGGCCACCATGGCGCCGAGAAGACCGACCCACAGCACCATGTAGCGGAGAAAGCTGTCGCTCCACATCAGGCCGATGCCGGCGAAATTCCTGAGCGCTATCTGCGCTACGGAAAGCAGTATCATAGCGGTCAGCGCCGCGACCAGCAGGCCGTCCTCTATGGCGTAGATTACGCGCAGGGCTATATTGGGAGGAGGTTTTGAATTCATTTAATGACTGACAACCCTGGAGAACTGATGTTCCGGTTAATTACCCTTCATTATTCCTCGAAGCTTCTCCAGAAGATTCTTATCGAAACGCCCGCTGTCCATCAACCTGGAAATCGCCTTATTGGCGATCTTCTTCATTTCCTTCATCGCGCCCTTGTCAAGGGGAACAAACTTGATTCCCTTCTTCCTGAGGGTTTCGAGAGCCGCAGCGTGATCCTTGCGCGTCTGCGCATTTGCTTCAGTAAATCTCTTTTTGAGCACGTCGCTGACCACTTTCTGATCCTCCGGGCTCATCTTTGACCATGCACGTTTCGAAAACACGAACGTGCCGTATGAATAAAGAAGGGGCTGCACGGTCAGGTACTTTATCTTGGTAAACCACTGCAGTATCAGCGTGGCAACGGGCGGGCTTCCGAGCGTGTCAATCAGGCCTGTCTGAAGGCCCGTCAGCACGTCTGTGACTGGAAGTGAAACGGCCGGGATGCCCATCGTATCGAAAACCACTTTGCTTATCTCGTCACCCTCGGGTATCCATATCTTGTTTCCCTTGAGATCCGCAGGGCCCTTCACTGCCTTGTTGCTCATCATGTACACCAGGCCCACCTCAAGTATGCCGAATGAAATATAGCCCTTCTGCTCCAGTTTCTTGACAAGAACGGGCTCTATCTGCGGTGTGACAGCGTCTATCTGCTCGTAGTTCTCGAAAAGCAGCGGCAGGCCCATGATCTGAAAATCATGGCTTACGGACGACACCCCGTGCGCCGTCAGTGTGGTGCCGTGAATCTGGCCTGAACGCATCTTGCGAAGCGCCACGGTGTCATTGCCCATCACGCCGCCCGGATAGACCCTGAACTTCACCCTGCCCTGTGTCTTTGTCTTGACTTCGTCGGAGGCCTCCCTCATGGCATTTACCAGAAAGGTTCCGTCCGGTGTTATTGTGGCTACTTTAAGAGTTACGCTTCCTGCAAGAGCCTCTGCCGGAACTGCAAGTGCCGCAAGAACAAGCAGTGTAAAAACTTGTAAATATTTCATCAGTTTCATTTTCCCATTCCTTTGTTAAAAATATTCGTCTGCATCAGCCAGCAGACCTTCAGCCTGTTTCTTTGCTATCGCGTTTATGAGTGTAAGTTCCGGGACTGTGTCCACGGGCGTATCCATGACCTTCTTAAGAAGTTTGTCATGCAGTTTCCTGTCGAATTTGATGCGTGCGTATTTCTCGGCATAAGTCACATACGCGGGAAGAAACTTTTCATCAGAAATCTCAATCGCCTTTTTGAAATGCTCCTTTGCCTCTTCCGGGTGTCCTCCGAGCGCTGCCGGAACAATTGTCTGCAGAATACCCATGGCTATGTGCGCTGCGCCGTAATAATACTCATCGTCCAGTTCGAGCATCCTTTTAACCAGGACTTCGACCTTGGCTATATCCGCAATATTGTCCCAGTTGTCCCTGTTTACCTGAATATATGTCGCCCACGTGTTCACAACGAGGAACAGCTCCTCTATCTGATCTTCATCAATCGTCGGCATGATGGCCTGGTACTCATCGAACGGCTTGTCGTTCAGCCGTGCAAAGGTTTCATTTTCAAGCGACATGGCCCTGAACGCGTAATCCTTTGCCTTCCGGCTCAGGATCTTTGCCCTTTCCTTGTCTTCGCCCACTACAAAGGCCGTGGTATAGGCTGAATAAAGCCGGGCTGCTGCCTTGAGAGTATAAACGTCGTCCGGATCTCCCTCGATCATACCGTCTATCAAAAGCAGATAGGCGGGAGCGCCGTCCCGGACCAGTTTCAGGTCCCGCTGCTTCATGATTGAAGTGGTCAAATCCTCTATGACGGGGCGTACTGCACTCTTTATCATGGCGCCGCATCCGGCGAACATCAGGGCTGCACATGTCGTGAAAACGAGTATCAGTATTCTGGTCTGTCGTGTCGTCATTTACCTGCCATTCAACTCCATATTTATTTTTTATCTCTGAATATGTGTTTTATCTTATAAATAAGCATCGATATTATTACAGTTTTCATAAATGGGACGCAATCGGTAACATTGTAATTCATTAAAAAAGTATGTAAGAGCGGTTCGCGAACCGCCCTTACTGCGAATCGTCCCTGCCAGGTATTGAAAAGCCCCTGTACGACTGCTAATCTCGGATAAATATTAACGAAACATGGCCGGATTTACCGGCGGTACTGCTTAAACAGAATAGATAGAGGCCCTCCATTGAACAAATCCATAAGCAGAAGAGATTTCATGAAAGTAACCGGGCTCGGGATGGGATCGCTGATGTTTCCCGCCTGCAGCCGCCAGGTTCCGCACGAATCCCTGAAAACGGCGCTCAGCGTAGATTTCAAACGAAAACTGAGCGATATCGCCCTCAACGCGGCTACTGCCGCCGGAGCATCATATGCCGATGTACGCACAGGCCGTTATCTAAGGCAGTACATAATCACGCGTGAGGACAGGGTCAAAGACATCATCAGCACCGAATCCAGGGGAATCGGTATCCGTGTGATCGCAGACGGAACATGGGGTTTCGCAGCATCGGACGACCTTTCGAAAAAATCCGCGGCCGATACCGCGCTCCTTGCGGTAAAGGTGGCAAAAGCCAATTCCAGGCTTCAGAAAGAACCGGTAAGACTGGCTCCCGTTGAAAGCACTGGAGAGATCTCCTGGGCAACCCCGATCGAAATCAACTCCATGGAGGTTACAATAGAAGAAAAAGTCGACCTGCTTCTGCGCGCAAACAGCGCGGCAATGAAATCGGGCGCCGACTTCGTGAATTCCATGCTTATGATGGCAAACGATCAAAAATACTTCGCATCCACCGAAGGTTCCTACATAGACCAGGACATTCACCGCATATGGCCGAGTTTCAAGGTAACGGTTGTGGATAAAAAAAGTGGTGATTTCAGATCCCGTTCCGCTCTCGCCGCTCCTGCCGGACGGGGCTGGGACTACATGCAATGCGAAGCTGATCACAGGCTTAAGCTTCCGCCCGGCGTACGCGTCTATACCGACGGCTATGACATGGTCGAAGACGCTGCCTCAGCCGCAGTTCACGCCCGCGAGAAAATCAATGCCAAATCAGTCGAAACCGGAGAGTACGACCTGATTCTCGATCCATCCAACCTCTGGCTGACCATCCATGAATCGGTCGGACATGCGCTAGAACTCGACCGGGTCCTCGGTTACGAGGCCAATTTTGCGGGAACCAGCTTCGCAACGCTGGACAAATGGAAAAGCGGCTCTTTCAGATACGGCAGCGAAAAGGTCAATCTCGTTGCTGATCGCATCCAGCCCGGCTCTCTTTCGCGCGTTGCCTACGATGATGAAGGAGTCCGCTCCGGCCGCTGGGATCTTGTAAGAAACGGCATACTCGTTGATTACCAGACCATAAGAGATCAGGCCCACATACTGGGGCAGAAGCAGTCACACGGATGCTGCTTTGCCGACTCATGGTCCAGCGTTCAGTTTCAGAGAATGCCCAACGTATCTCTGAAGCCCGGGAAAGACACCCTGTCCGTGAATGACCTGATCAAAAAGGTGGAAAACGGAATATACATAATAGGCAACGGTTCCTATTCAATTGATCACCAGAGACTCAATTTCCAGTTTGGTGGTCAGCTCTTTTACGAAATCAAAAACGGAAAGATTGGCCGTATGCTCGAAGATGTTGCATATCAGTCGCGAACTCCCGATTTCTGGAACTCACTGGAAGCCGTATGCGACAAGGGAGATTACAGGCTGGGAGGATCATTTTTCTGCGGCAAGGGTCAGCCCATGCAGACGTGTCCCGTATCGCATGGCACATCAACGGCCCTTTTCAGAAAAATAAACGTGCTTAATACCAGGACAGACCGGACCTGAGTTTCCTGAAGGAGGAGCATTCATGAGCCTGGATACAGAAAAAAGGGTAAAAGAGATAATGCACAGGGTAACGGACATTTCAGCAGCGGACGAGTGCACGGCCCGCATGACCGGATCCACGAAAGGAAATATTCGTTTTGCCCTGAATTCCGTCAGCACGACGGGAATCATAAAAGACGCCCGACTTCAGGTCAGTGTTGCCATCGGAAAACGCCGTGGCAGCGCCTCAACCAACAGATTCGATGACGAATCGCTCAGGAGTGTCGTTAAGAGCGCGGAAGAGATTGCATCTTTGTCTCCGGATGACAGGGAATTCATGCCGGCTGTGGAGAAACAGAAATATATTCCCGGAAAAACATGGGTAAGAGAGACGGCTGCCATTACGCCGGATCAGAGAGCGCGCATGGCTGCTGAAGGAATAGACCGTTGTTCAGAAAAGGAGCTTATTGCCTCGGGGTTTCTCACTGATGCTGAACGTTTCCAGTCTATTGCAAACAGCAACGGAAATTATGGATTCCAGAAAAGTACTGATCTGGACTTTACGTGTACGGTCCGTACCCCGGACGGAAGCGGATCGGGATGGGTCGGAAAAAATGTTGCGGACGTCAGACGCATCGATACCGGATCCGAGGTCATGACTGCCATCGAAAAGGCCAGTCTTTCCAGAAACCCGGAGCCGCTTGAGCCGGGGAAATACACGGTTATCCTGGAGCCTGCAGCTTCTGCAGGCCTGCTCATGAACATGTTTTCCTCCTTCGATGCAAGAAGTGCGGATGAAGGCCGGAGTTTCCTTTCAGGCAAGGGGGGAGGAAACAGGCTTGGAGAAAAGCTGTTCAGCGGGAAAGTTAATATATCCTCGGATCCGCGGTACGAAGAAGCCGCTGTTATACCATGGGATCAGGACGGGTTGAGTCGTCAGAAACTGGATATTGTTAAAAATGGCGTGGTTAAACACCTTCACTATTCCCGATACTGGGCCGGAAAACAGGAAAAGCAGGCATTGGGGAAACCCGGCAACATGATTATTCAGGGAAGCGCCAAGTCAACACTGGATCTGATCAGATCAACCGAAAAAGGAATTCTCGTCACCCGGACATGGTACATACGGGTGGTGGATCCCAGGAATCTACTGCTGACGGGACTGACAAGGGATGGAACTTTCATGATCAGGGACGGGGAAATAAGCCACAGTGTTCATAATTTCCGTTTCAATGAAAGTCCTGTAGAAATGCTTCGAAACCTTGAAGATTTGGGAAAACCAAAAAGAATCAAGAGCACCTGGTCTGATTTCATCATGATGGTTCCTTCCATGAAAGTGGGTGACTTTACGCTGTCCAGCGTTTCCGACGCTGTGTAAGATACGGCAACCGCTTTTAGCAGCATTCCCCCGATGATATTGCAAAATTTGTTCAAGTTTGATTCTAAAAATATATAAATGATCGAACTATCTGAAATCTATAACTAAAAAATTTGATTTTACTTTATTTATAGTATTGTTTATTAAAAAAGCAGACTATATACTAAACATTTAATCAGCCGGAAATAAAGGAGAATGGAATTGTTTTATCAAAATCTTTCCAAAAAAATCGTAGCAGCAATTTGTTTATCCTTTCTTCTATACACAGGCACGACGCAGGCCGAGACAGGGGACTACAACGTACATTTCGAGATAGCACCCGGGTTTGCAGCGGCAGGATGGCAGGCGGAGGAACTTGACCCTGGGATAAGCATTGCGGGGCGGTTCG
>Ga0272442_10004307_pt1 | contig 19536 bp, 12 predicted proteins | sample SSMForm2O_FD_200262 | JGI IMG/M metagenome (GOLD analysis project Ga0272442, IMG submission 200262) | Marine sediment archaeal communities from Little Sippewissett salt marsh, Falmouth, MA, United States - SSM-Form-2O | ecosystem: Environmental > Aquatic > Marine > Wetlands > Sediment ... | reverse complement strand
ATTCAAAGCTCGAACTGGCGGGCCTGCCGTCCTTGCAGGCGCGGACCCAATCCTGCTCGTGACCGCCGGAGCCGCCTTTCACGCGCGGCAACGTCTGGGGCGGCCTGTCGTAGGCCCTCATTTTCTTTTCCGGGATGATCCGCACGCCGCCGGCGCCGTGCGAGCCGTGCATGATCGAACCATTCTCGCCGACCAGCACGGTCCCGTTGGTTCCCAGCTTTCGCCCGGTTTCGAGGTCTTTAGGTCTCGGTGGTAAAAGACGACCGTCGTACCATGTGAGTTTAACGGGCGGCATCTGGCCGCGCGCGGGAAACTCGTATCGCACGACCGAGGCCCGTGGATACGTCTCGGACGCCACCTCCGGCTTGTAGTGCGTTGTAGACGCCTCCACGCGCGTCGGCGCGCCGAGTTTCAACGCCCAGAAGGGAGGATCGATGATATGACAACCCATATCGCCCAGCGCGCCCGTTCCGAAGTCCCACCAGCCGCGCCACTTCGTCGGGCAGTAAATCGGGTGATAGGGCCGGTGTTGAGCTGGGCCCAGCCAGAGGTCCCAGTCCAGCGTAGCCGGTACGGGTGGAGTCTCTTTGGGTCGGGCCATAATGGGAAAGTCCGACCACGGATCGCCGCCGACGGGGCGATCGCTCCACGAATGGACCTCGCGGACCGGGCCGATGGCCCCGTCCTGAATCCACTCGTAGAGCAGCCGAATCTCGTTGGTCGAATGACCCTGGTTGCCCATCTGCGTCTGGACCTTGTACTTGCGCGCCGCCTCGGTCAACATGCGGACTTCGTAAATCGAATGGGCCAGCGGCTTCTGGCAAAAGACGTGCTTGCGGCGTTTGATGCAGGCCATCGCCGCCACCGCATGTGTGTGGTCGGGCGTCGCCACGATCACCGCGTCGATGTTCTTGTCCTCTTTGTCCAGCATGACGCGGAAGTCTTTGTATTTCTTCGCGTCGGGGAACTTCTGAAACGTCCCGGCGGCGTGCCGGTCGTCCACGTCGCACAGGGCGACAATGTTCTCCGTGGCGCAATTTTTGATATTCCCGCCGCCCATGCCCCCGGAGCCGATGGCCGCAATGTTGAGCTTCTCGTTCGCCGCTCGGGCGCCGCTTCGGCCCAGGACACGTCCCGGGACAAACGTAAACGCCGCGGCCGCACCCGCCACACCGCGAAGTAAATCGCGACGCGATACATTCCGATTTTGCCTACTCATAATCCGTTACCTCTTGAATTTGAAATCTAAAATTTCAAATCTCGTATTTCAAATCACAGCGTCCAGCCCCGACGATACTCGCGTTTCAAATACTGATTCGCCTCGGGCATATTGGTCACCTTCATGGCGTCGCCGTCCCAGTGCAACTTCACGCGGGTCAGTTTCTCCTTGAGCGCCGGTCGGAGGGCCAGGTTGCCGAGCAAGACCACCTGCGCCAGCAAGCCGGCGTGATCGGGGAAGTTCGAGCCGGCCGGCTGGCCGCCCTTACAGGCCAGAATCCATTCCTTGTGATGACCGGGCGAGCGTTCGAGCTTCCGGGGCGGCTTGCCGTATTCTTTCTGTCGCGACTCGGGAATCAACCGTTCCCCGAACATTTTGCCCCTGTCGCCGACATAGAGGGTACCGCCTGGCCCCCACGACCGCCCTTCTTCCAACTCTTTGGGCCGGGGCGGTTTCATCCCGCCGTCGTACCAGTGAAGCGTCACCGGGTCAAGATCGCCACGTGCCGGGAATTCATACGTCACGCGCGACGCCACGGGGAACGTCTCATCGTTCACAATCGTGCAGCATGCCTCCACCGTCTTGGGATGCCCCAGCTTCAAGGCACGGAACACGGGATCGATCTGGTGGCAACCGATGTCACCCAGCGCGCCGGTGCCAAAGTCCCACCAGCCCCGCCACTTGAAGGGCACATACGACGGATGATAGGGACGATACGGCGCCGGTCCGAGCCAAAGGTCCCAGTCCAGGTTCTCCGGTACGGGCGGTGTGTCCTCCGGCCTTTCGACACCTTGAGGCCAGTACAATCCGTTGATGCCGCGCATCGGCCGATCCGTCCAAACGTGGACCTCGTGCACCTGGCCGATAGCACCATCCCAGATGGTTTCACACATCAGCCGGGTTCCTTCGGAAGCCTGGCCCTGGTTGCCCATTTGAGTTGCAACCTTATATTTGCGCGCCGTCTCGGCCATCATGCGGGACTCATAGACGGAGTGCGTCAGGGGTTTTTCACAATAGACGTGCTTGCCCATCTTCATCGCCATGATACTGGCGGGAGCGTGGACGTGGTCCGGCGTGGCGACCATCACCGCATCGATGTTCTTCTCCTCCTTGTCCAACATTCTTCTAAAATCCTGGTACTTTCTGGCCTTCGGATAACGTTTGAATGCCGCCTCTACACGACGCCGATCCACGTCGCACAGCACGGCGATGTTCTCACTCTCCAGCTCGCGTAAGTCGCCGGCCCCCCGCCCGCCCACGCCGATGCCGGCGATGTTCAGCTTCTCGCTGGGGGCAACGCGACGCGGCCCTCCCAGCACGTGCCGGGGAACTACGGTGAACGCCGTCGCAGCCGCCGCGGCGCCCATAAAATCACGTCGTGTTAGTTCACTTCTCTTCGCTTCGTTTGGCTTACTGTCGTTTCTCATGGAAATGTTCCTCTTGTATAAAGGTTATGTCCAAAAACTACTTTCGTTCTACACTCGAAGTATTCTCTAAAACGATTTCATGAGCCCCGATGTCGAAGCCCTTACCACTGGGAATAGGATTGCCATAAAAGTCCTTCTCACCTGGATCAATACCATACTGTGACCGAATGTCGATTCCGGCATCAATCAGCGGGGAGTCTTTCTGCAATTTATAAGCAGTCAGCATGCGAAGCTTAGTGGGATCACCGATGGTAACATTCGCTCCAAGATCTATCAGCTTCGGATCAACGACTAATCCAACGGCCTTTTCGCTCACAGTTTCCTGGCCGGTAGCTTCACGCCAGTCCTCCAGGCTCCTATATCCCACAAAATCATATCTTCCGTCAACAGCCCAGTAGGCATTTCCCGCAAATGTCACTGTTGACTTGTCGGAGTTTCCTACGAGCAGCTTTTGATTGTTGGCAGTAATAAATAGGTTATTACAGACTTTCGTATTATAGATGCCAGCTTTGCCGATGAAAATGGCTGGACTGATCGAAGCGTAAACTGTATTGCCATATATTTGGGTGTTATGGATTGGGTCATTTTTGGGACTTCCTGTCCCAACTACAATCCCCCTATAGTAGTTGCTCTTCTGGCCATCGTTCACACTGATGCTATAGCGTAAAATGTTATTATTGAATGTGTGTGGTGCATTTTTGTATGACCAAATAAGGTAGCCTGCTCCATCGTTATCATGACTGTAATTGTATTGCAGGATGGAATTGGTTGTCCCGCCGTCAAAATCAAAACCGTCGCCATCGCCATACCCGCCTGTGCGGTTATGGTGGGATTCACAGTACTGTATAATCACAGCGTTGGCTACTGCCGCCCAGATACCGACTGGGCCAGGTCCCGGAGCACAATCATAACCATTGTTGAAAGCCTCGCAGTACTCGATGACGCCTCCATCTACATCCTCCATTAGGATACCACTGCCCGAATGGTTCTCACGGTATTCAGGATCTCCGGGATTGTCATACATTTTGCAGTAGCCTACGTACACGTTGCTATTAGCATAGGTATCAGGGTCATCCTGCCAGTAGCCGGTGGTTAAAATGCCATAGAATTCATTTCTGTAGGTTATACAGCTTGTGATTCGTATGTCGTTGTAACCGCTCTTGCTCTTGTCAGAGGCGTTTCCACCTACAAAAATACCGCATCCGTTTGGCGTCTGGAGTCCCTCTGGAGATGCGTCACGTCTTCTACCAAAACCTGACGCATCAATATTGTGAATCCGAATATATTCAAGTTTTTGGTTATTCGGGAGTTCGTTGACAATCTTTATGCCGCTGCCCACATTCGTTTTATAGTCGTCGCCCATAACAACGAGATCTTTCACTTCTACACCACCGGCATTCCGCACGGTTATACCGGAGCCATCTCCAGCCTTGATTTTCGCTCGTCCGGAACCATAAGAGCCAATCACAACCGGCTGCGTCGGTGTACCGGCATCTTCCGCCGTAAGAAGCAGGTTGCCACGATAATCGTGACCCGCTTCGAATAACACGCTGTCACCAGGATTCAAATCCACGGCGTTGACCTTACCGAGTGTCCGCCACGCACTACGCGTGGCAGTCCCTGGATTACCATCATCACCGGAAGGACTGATGTAATAGGTTACCGCCAGAGTGTGCTGACACATGGTGATGATAAACCATAATGAAAGAATGAAATATAGGTGTCTATGTTTCACTATTCTTTATTTTCAGTCGTTGATCTCTACTGATCTTCTTCTTTTAATTATTGATTTTAAATTAGCTACAGCGTCCAGCCCTCGCGGTACGCATGGTGGATATATTGATTCGCCTCGGGTAAATTCGTCACCTCCATCTTCGGGCCGTTGTAATGCAATTTAAGACCTTTCTCATATAGTTGCTGGCCCATGCGCAGCGCCACATTGCCCAATAAGACAACCTCGGTCAACGGACCCGAAACGTCGAAGTCGGAGCCGGCCGGGTCGCCGCCCTTGCAGGCGTTGATCCATTCCTTATGATGGCCCGGTGAGCGCGGCAGGACCCGCGGAGGTCTGCCGTACTCTTTGCTCTTCGCCTCCGGTATCAGCCTGTGGCCCAACATCTTGCCCTTATCGCCGATGAACAAGTTCTCATCGGCGTTGCCGAAGCGCAGGCCCTTGGCGAGCTCATCTGGACGAGCGGGCATCAGGCCGCCGTCGTACCACGTCAGCTTGAGGGGTGGCATATCACCCCGGCTCGGAAACTCGTAGCGAACGATGGAGGCCAAGGGCGCGGTTTCGGCATTGACGCCGCTCGAGCACGCCTCGACGCTCGTGGGATAGCCAAGCTTCAAGGCTCGGAAGATCGGGGCGAACTGATGGCACCCGATGTCACCCAGGACGCCCGATCCGAAATCCCACCAGCCGCGCCACGTGAATGGTAGATAGCACGGATGATAGGGCCGCCGGGGCGCCGGGCCCAGCCACAAGTCCCAATCCAGCGTGTCGGGCACGGGCGGCGTCTCTTTCGGCCGATCGATGCCACGGGGCGAAATCGGCCTGTTGCACCAGGAATGGATCTCGCGCACCGGGCCGATGGCATCATCCCAGATGAACTCGCACACCAGGCGGGTCCCTTCGGAGGCCTGACCCTGGTTGCCCAATTGCGTCGCTACGCCTGCCTCGCGCGCCGCTTCGGTCAGCATGCGAACTTCATCGATCGAATGGGCCAGCGGCTTTTCGCAATAGACGTGCTTGCCCATCCTGATCGCCGCCATCGCAATCACGGCGTGTGTGTGGTCCGGCGTGGCGACGACGACGGCATCGATGTTCTTCTGCCCGTCCAGCATCCTGCGGAAATCGCGGTGCTTCTTCGCGTTGGGGTATTTCTTAAATACCTTTGCGGCGTACTTTTTGTCCACGTCACACAGCGCGACAATATTCTCGCTTTCCAGCTCGTGCAGGTCTCCGGCGCCGCGACCGCCGATCCCCACCCCGGCGACGTCGAGCTTCTCGCTCGGCGGCTTACGGCGGGGTCCACCCAGAACGTCCCGCCGAACAAACGTAAACCCGGCCACGGCCGCTGCGGTCCTCATGAAACCACGCCGCGTAACCTTTGCTTTGCCCCCATTGTCTGCTTGTGCTCTTTTTTTCATAGCAGAACATCTCCTTTGTAGCAATGCCGCTTTTCGCCTCCGACCCCAGAAGAATCGTAGGGTGGGCAAATGCCGCTTTGCCCACGCGGAATGCTGTCACGTGTGCAACAAGTTGCACACCCTGCGGACGGTCTTACATTTCCAGAGACCAGCCTTTACGATAGTGCATCTGCACGAAATCATTGGCCTTTTCGTCGTTGGTGACGCGCATGTTCTCACCATCCCAGAGCAGCTTCTTGCCGACGTTTTCCGGGCGGATCGCCAGATTGCCCATCGTAACCATCTCGGTGAACGGCCCGGCGTAGTCGAAGTGCGACGTGGCCCGGCCGCCCGTCTTGCAGGCCTCGATCCAGTTGCCTTCGTGGCTGGTCTTGATCCGCTCGAGCGTCTGCGGAGGCTTGTTCCGGGAGAACTCGCGCATGCGCTCATACGGCAGCAATTGTGGTCCACCGCCATACTCGCCACACCGCAGGACACCCTTACTGCCTATGAACAGTACGTTGCTCGATTCCTGATTCAGGGGGCGGCCTATCTCCAGTTCCTTCGGACGTTCGGGTTTAAGCCCGCCATCATACCAATGGACTTTAACGGCCGGCATCCCTTCACGGGCCGGGAATTCGTAATGGACGATGGAAGCCAGCGGGAATGTTTCATTATTGACCGGCGTACAACTGGCCTCGACGCTGGTCGGGTACTTGAGCTTCAGCGCCCAGAAGACCGGATCCAGCACGTGACAGGCCATATCCGCCAGGGCGCCGCCGCCGAAGTCCCACCAGCCGCGCCAGGCAAACGGCGCATAACATCTATTGTAGGGACGCTCGGGCGCCGGGCCGAGCCAGAGGTCCCAATCGAGCGTATCGGGAATCTCGTGGACCTCTTCGGGTCGGTCGATCCCCTGGGGCCAAACCGGCCGGTTCGTCCAGGCGTGGACTTCGCGGACCTCGCCGATCACGCCAGCCCAGATCCATTCACAAATATCGCGAACGCCGCCTCCGGAGTGACCCTGGTTGCCCATCTGCGTGACGACCTTGTACTTGCGGGCCGCCTCGGTCAGGGCGCGGGCCTCGGACACTAAGCGGGTCAGCGGTTTCTGCACGTACACGTGCTTGCCCCGCCTCATGGCCGCCATGGCCGCGACGGTGTGAAAGTGATCGGGCGTGGCGACGATCACCGCTTCGATGCTCTTTTCATTATCGAGCATCTTACGGAAGTCTTTGTATTTTTTAGCCTTGGGGAATCTTTTGAAACCCTCCTCTCCCTTCTTCCAGTCCACGTCGCACAGCGCGACAATATTCGCACCGGCCGACGCACACGCGCGGGTATTGCCGCCGCCCATGCCGCCGGCGCCAATCGCCGCGACGTTCAGCCTTTCGCTCGGCGGCTGAGCCATGACGCGGCCGGGCACAAAAGTAAAGGCCATCGCCGCCGCGGCGCCGCCCATAAAATCGCGCCGCGAGATCGTCTTATTCTTCTGGTTTGTTGTCTTTTGCTCATTCATAATCGTATTCCTCAATATTGCCATGGATTCCGTGTGAATCTACAAAGTCCATCCCTCTCGATAGGAACGGTGCAAATAGTCGTTGGCTTCGGAATCGTTGGTCACCTTCATATTCGCGCCATCCCAGGATAATTTCTTGCCGGCTTTCATCGCCACATTACCCAGCAAAACGACTTCCGTCAAAAGCGATGCAAACTCGAAATTGGATCCGGCCGGTTTGCCGCCTTTGCACGCTTCGACCCATTCCTTATGGTGACCTATCGACCTGGGCAGCGTTTTGGGAGGTATTTTATACGCCTTCATCTTCGACTCCGGAATGATCCGGGGGGCACCGCTGTATTCGTCGCTAATGATTTTACCCTTGTCGCCCACAAATATCGTGCCGCTCTCCGGCATTCTCCTGCCGGCCTCCAGCTCTCCGGGCCGCTCGGGCAACCTTCCGCCGTCGTACCAGGTCAGCTTCAGCGGCGGCATGTCACCCCGAGCGGGAAACTCGTAATAAACGGTGGAAGCCAAGGGATAGGAGTCGCGGTTGAAGGCCGTGCACTCAGCACGCACACTAGTAGGATGTCCCAGTTTCAAGGCCCGGAAAACCGGATCCAGTACGTGACACCCCATGTCACCCAGAGATCCCGTCCCGAAATCACACCATCCCCGCCAGCGGAAGGGCATATAAATCGGGTGATAGGGTCGATAGGGTGCCAAACCCAGCCACATATCCCAATCGAGACCATCGGGGATAGGCGCGCTGCCTTTCGGCCGTTCTACACCGTGCGGCCACTGGCCGCCGGGCCGGTTGGTCCAGGCGTAAATCTGCCTTATCGGGCCAATCGCCCCATCCCAAATCCACTCACACATGAGACGTGTTCCCTCCGACGCCTGCCCTTGATTGCCCATTTGCGTGGCGATCTTGTACGTGCGGGCCGCTTCGCCCATCTTGCGAGACTCATAGACCGTATTGGTCAGAGGCTTTTCGCAGTAAACGTGCTTGCCCTTCTTCATCGCCATCATCGACGCCACGGCATGAGCATGATCGCACGTCGCGACCAGAACCGCATCGATGTCCTTTCGCTGTTCCAGCATTTGGCGAAAATCCACGTAAGTAGCGACTCCTTTGTACGTGCCGGATGGTTTTTCCTTGGCGTAGTATTTCTCGGCGATCTGCCGGGCAGGCTCATAGCCGGCCGTGCCGCCGAAATAAAACTCGCTATAGTCGCTGACCTTATTGACGTCGCAGACGGCGATCACCTGAATTTCGGGAAAAGTCAGCATCGCCCTTAAGTTGACGATGCCCTGTCCGCCGGTCCCGATAATGGCCAGGTTGATCCTCTCGCTCGCAGGCGTCCTGCCGGCCCCACCGAGAACATACCGGGGGGCGATAGCAAACGTCGCTATGGAAGCCGCGGCGCGATTGGTGAAATCACGCCGGGATATTATCATTCCAGATTGTCTCGACACTTTTTTCTCGTTTTTCATATCGACCTCGCACAGCTATAATTCAACCAGCCAGATATTACGAAATTGCACGGGATTGCTATGGTCTTGGAGGTATATTTCGCCGGGCTCGGCGGCATTTCCACTTACTCCTAAAACCATAAAACTCTTCTCCAAAATATATGCCTGTTCCTTATGGCTGCTTAATGTTGTCTATCACCTCCTGCGCCTGTTTACGCAGCGGATCGGTCTCCTTCGTTTGTGCAATAATCTTCTTCAACACCTCATTAGCCTCTTTAGGGAATTTATCGTATATGCCCGCTGCGATTTTGACCGCGGCCGAGCTCGCCTCCCTCGAGAGGCTTTTGTCATCAAGATAATCTGCCGCCATTTTAAGAGCGGCAAGAGATTGGACGTTGCCCAGCCCCGACAATACCCGTCGTTTCTCACCGGCATCCGGCGCCAGACGCATCGCCTTCTTATACATCTCGAGCACTTCTTCGGCGGAACGCTCGCTCTCCAATCCGAGCAGACGAACAAAACCACGCAGCGACAGGATTCGGTGCACCTTATTATCCGAGCCTTCCGCCACGTCGAGCAGTTCGGCCAGCGGTTTCGGCGTCGGCCACTCGGCCAGCGCGCGGATCGCCGCGGTCTGTACCTCGGTATTGTTCTCCTTCAGCGCGTCGGTCAGCACGGGCAAGGCGGTGTCGTCTCCGATCTTGCCGAGCACGCTCAACAAAGCGCACCGGCTGGGGAGCGGCTTGACCTTTGGCAGCACGGCCAGCACGGCCTCGGCCTGGCGATGCTCGTCCTCAATCTTGTGCGCGACGGCGGCAATCGTCTTCTGCGCCTCGTTCCGGTCCGATGAGCTTTGTGCGTTAATCAAAAGCTCGACCAGCGCCGGCATGTCTTCGGTTCCGGCGACAACCTTGAGGATTCTCAGCGATTGGATTCGCACCTTGCGGTCCGTATCCTTTGCGGTTTTTAAAAGAACCTTCGCACCCGCCCGGACGTTCCGCTCGCCCACGGCGTCGATGAGCTCGACCTTAACCTTCGATTCGGCTTTCGGGATCGTCACCAGAATAAGCTGATCGACGTCCGGGCCGCGGAGCCGGTACAGGCTGTCGCGCGCCGCCTTTCGTTCCTCGCCGGTCGCGGCAGCCGCCGCTTGCGCCAAGAGCTCGACGCTCGATGCGCCGCCCAACTGGCCCAGCGCCCGCAAGGCCGCAATTCGGACCGATGCGTCCTCAGACTTCGTCGCGGTGCTAACCGCCGGCAAAGCCGCGGCGTCGCCGCGATCGCTCAGGGCGGATAGAAGCATGACCTGGCTGGCTGCTGAAAGCTTCGGAAGCTCCTTGGCCAGGGCCTCCGTCACCTCCGTCCCGGACATTTCTTTGACCATCGCGATGGCCACTGCCTGCATTTCCTGGTCGCCGCTCCGGAGAATATCCAGAACAATCTTAACGGCATCGTCCTGGGCCGGCTCCGAAGCGCCAAAGCATACAACACAAGAACATAGAAGCAGAAGAACCAACACGCTACAAATCGTGCATTTGATCTTCATATGTCGGTCTTACCTATTTCGTCGCGTTCAGCATACCCGTCAGCGCGGCGGTCCGGATCGGCTTGGGCATGCCTTCCTTCTGAAGCTCCTTGTAGATGGCCAAAGCCTGAATCTTTTGGCCGTCCTTGACAAGCTGATCGGCGCACTTGAGATAGGCATCCAGAATCACCATCTGCAACTTGCCGCTTGCTTTATCCTTCGCTGCCTTCAGCGCTTCAGTAGCATCTGCATTCGCGATCCGGCCGAGCGCGGCCGCTGCCGCCATCGCCGCTTCCTCATTCGGCCGGCCCAAGGCCCTGCTGAGCATACGAACGGAACCCGCATCGCGACGCTGTCCCAACGAGTTGATGATGCCGATCCGCACGTTGCCTCTGGCTTTTCTGACCGCACCGCGCAGGGCCTCATCGACGGCCGAACCGGGGATGCGCTCCAGCGCGTACCGGGCCATATCGGAGGTTTCCTCCCCGGCCAGCATCCCGGCCAGCACGGGCACGGACTGCTCGGTACCAATAATGCTCAATTCCCGGCAGACGAACTGCTTGCCGGCCCGCTTGGCGTCCGATTCGAGCACGCCCAGCAGGGCCTTCTCAATCTTCGCCAGCTCGGCCTTGTTGCCGTGGGCGGCCTTGATCATTTCACTGACCTCGGTCAGCGCCAGGCGGCTTTGGCCCCAGTCATACGCTTTAACCTTTACCAATAATTCCTGTAATTGTGCCATGTCTGATCCCTTTCCTGAACTAACGATAGGCGTTGTATCCACTTGATAGTCACCCAATGCGAATTGAATCCCATCGAGATAATGCTGCAAGATTGTCGGATTCCAGAATATCGGATTGTTGTGTCCCAGCGAGCAATAAAAGACGCGCCCCTTTCCCCAGGTCTTGATCCAGGTGATGCCGGTGTCCTCGTCCGAGGGCTTGACGCCCTTGGCGTTCCGGGTGGTCGGGTCGCTCATATCAAGACTCATCAAAACACGCTGCTTGCTTCGTGAATAGAGCGGCGGATCGGTTCTGTAAATCTCATCGCTGAGTTTGAACCCTTTTCCCTTAAACGCGGCCATCAACGGATGATCCGGGTCGTCGATCTTAAAGGCCCAGGTACCGCCCGCCGTCCAGGGATGGCCGGTGAACTTGCCGCCCATCATTTCCGACGCCTCGGACCAACCTTTCCCTTTGGGCCAGTTGTAGAAATTATCCGTGGCCGCGTGGACACCGATGATACCCTTGCCGCCCTTGACAAAATCCATCAGGGCCTTGCAGCGCTCGGGTGTTTCTTGAGGATGGAACTTTAAGTGGGTTGTATTGTTCAAGCATACCGCGTCGAATTGTCTGAGCTTTTCCGGCGTGAAAACCGAATAATCATCGGTACATTCCGCCACTTCGTAGGCGCCGGTCTTTTCGCCCATGATCTTCAGCGCCTCGTTGACGACCGGAATGCTCTTGTGATAGAACCCTTCACAGCGCCAGAAGACGAGAATTTTTCTCGGTTTGGCCGGCCGGACCGTCGGTTGATCCGGCGCAGCATTCCGTATGTTTCGCACCTCCTCCGCTGTCAGATCGCGAAGCTTCGCCGGCGATTGGGCCTGCAACGGTGTCGCAAACAACGACAGACACCAAAGGCCCAGCAACGCAGCGCTGATGAATCGTGGCCTCTTATCCATTTGTTGCTCCTTTCAATTTTCTATCGTTTCGTAACCAGAGTTTCGAAAAAGTGAAGTTAGGCATACTTTGAAAAGAAAAAATCTTCTCTTTCGATTTTTCCTTTTCAAAGCAAGTCACCACTACCTCATAGCCTTGGCGACAGGACGATACACAATCTTTTATGTGATAACATGTAACCATGGCGCACGCATTATTTTTAGAAAATCCTGAAAGAAGATTTTCTAAAATAATATATGCCTAACTTCACTTTTTCAAAACTCTTACTTATAAGTGCCAGGGACTGCGCATCGGTCGCGACAGCATCCGGTTGGCCTGATCGTTGTTAAGGAAAATCTCCTTATCGGGGTTCCATTTCAATTTTGCTTCCGTGAGCATGGCGATCTCACCCAACAATCCCACGCTGATAGAGCGATGCGCGGTTTCTATCGGCGCGATTGTTTTCTTGCGCGTCAGGACACAATCCAGAAAGTTCTGCTGGTGGTCCCGACTGTCGTACAACCTAATCTCATCCGGACCGATCGTCTCGTTCAAAATGCTCTTGGGCTCAGCGTCAAGCTTGTCGCCGCGGTCGACATGAATCCACCCCTTCTCGCCGTACCACATCGTCCCCATGCCTTTCGGCTGCTGCCGGTCGTTGGCTACGACCATGGTCAGGCCGTTCGCGTATTTGCACGTGAACTTGTACGCCGTGGGCGCGTCGTAAAGTCCCTCCTTAGGGTAAACCCCCCTACCTTCGATCTCAACCGGACCGGTCTCGTCTAATCCGAGGCCCCAGTGGGCAATATCAATATGGTGGCCCGCCCAGTCGGTGAGCTGCCCGCCGGAGTAGTCCATAATCCAGCGCCAATCCCAGTGCGGGGCCCTCTTGCTAAACTTCATGAACGGCCGCCAGAGGGCGGGGCCAAGCCAGAAATCCCAGTCCAGACCGTCCGGGATGGGTTGAATAACAGGATCGCCGCCTCCGCCGCCCGTCGGCAGGCCCACCTCGACCTTGTACACTTTTCCTATTCGTCCGTTGCGCACCAGCTCGCAGCCCCGGTGAAAGTTCCTCACCGAACGCTGCCAACTGCCGGTCTGCCAAACTCTGCCATAGCGATGGACTGCATCGGCCATGGCGCGACCCTCCCGGATCGTCCGCGCGAGCGGCTTTTCGCCGTACATGTCCTTGCCGGCCCGCGCCGCCATGATGACGGGGATCGAATGCCAGTGATCGGGCAGCGCCAATGACAGGGCATCAATGTCCTCTCGCTCAATCACATCACGAAAATCATGGTACGTCCGGCAGTCACTGTTGCCGTATCGTTCGTCCACGGTCCGCTTCGCGCGATCGCGGTTCCTCCTGTCGACGTCACAGACGGCGACGATCTGCGCCTGCTTTTTGCCCAGAAAACCGCGCATATTTCCGGACCCCTGGCTGCCCACACCAATGCAGCCCATCACGATGCGATTGCTCGGGGCGACGGCGCCCGCATTGCCCAGGGCTGATGAAGGAATAACACACGGAAAGGTTGCTACTGCTGCACTGACGCCAGCCGCTCGCCTGAGGAACTGACGACGGTTCATATCTCTTCTGGTTATCATAGGAAAACACCTTTGCAATCAATTAGTCAATTTATGCCTTAGGTATTGTCAATCGTAATCAATCGTCAATTAGTCAATCTCAAAGATGCCAAGGGCTGCGCATGGGCCGGGAAAGCAAACGGTTGGCGTCACTATCCCCGACGAACACTTCACGCTCGGGATCCCACTTCAACGGCCGGCCAAGCTTGTAGGCGATATTGCCCAAATGACAAACGCTCACGGAGCGGCAACCGGTTTCTATATCGCAGATCGGCTTGCTGCGCTTGCGAACGGCGTCGAGCCAGTCCACGTAATGGTTCCGGCTCTCGTACAAATGAATCTCAATGGGACCGATCTTCTGGTCCTTGAGGGACTCCGGATTGGTCCGCAGGCGGCCTCGGTTGGTCTCGACGGTGCCCTCGGTACCGGTGAAGAGAACGCCGTCGGCCTTGTCCCGGGTCATCGTCACACCCGTGGTGTATTTGTAGGTGAGCACCTCGACGTCCTTGCCGTCGGGCGGGATGATTTCCACCGGCCCGCTTTCATCCATGCCCATCCCCCACTGGGCGATGTCGAAATGATGGGCGCCCCAGTCGGTCATGCCCCCGCCGCCGAATCGGCTGTTATTGCGCCAATGCGGGAAACCGTCCCAGCTCAAATGCGGCGACAGTTCCTCATGATACGGCCTCCATTGCGCCGGGCCGAGCCACGTCTCCCAGTCGAGATAATCAGGCACCGGCTGGGCCGGCAAGGGCGGATTGGCGGCCGGGCCGCCGATACTGACGGTCACATGCTTCAACTCGCCGATGTAGCCGTTCAGGACCAGTTCGCAACCCAGGCGGAAATGCCAGTCGGAGCGCTGCATGCTGCCCGTCTGGAAGACCCGCCCGTACCGACGGACCGCGTTGACCATCGCCCTGGCCTCGGCAATCGTCTGCGAGAGCGGCTTTTCGCAATAGATATCCTTCCCGGCCGCTGCGGACTGAATCACTGTAATCGCGTGCCAGTGGTCGGGCGTGGAAATCACCACCGCGTCGATATCGTCCCGGGCCAGCAGATCGCGAAAATCGCCAGTGGTGTCACAGCCCTTGAACGAGACGCCTCGCTTGCTTGTGTAGTGATCCTCGACGATCTTCTTGCCGCGTGCGAGTTTGAGCTTGTCCACGTCGCAGGCGGCGAGGACCTGGGTTCCCGGTGAATTCAGAAAAGATCGCATCAAATGCTTGCTCTGCTTGCCCGTGCCGATAAAGCCCAGCGTAATCCGCTCGCTCGGCGCCTCGCCGGATCGACCGAAAGCCGACGCGGGAACAAGATACGGAAAAGCCACGGACGCCGCGGCGGTCCCGACGGCCATTCTTAAAAACTGCCGCCGGGTAACATTATTTCTCATCAACATAAAAACGCCTCTATTTTCAAATCATAAATCGCAAATCGTAAATCATAAATCTCACAAGTGCCACGGACTGCGTAGCGCCTTTCCGAGCATGCTCGTGGCGGTCGGATCGTCGAGAATTTCTTCCGTTTCCGGATTGAAGCGAATCTTGCGGCCCAACCGAATTGCAATCCGGCCGAGGTGCCCCGGCGTCGCCGAACGATGCGCCGTCTCGCACGGCGTGATGGTCGTCTTCCGGCTTTTGACGCAGTCGAGGAAGTCCCGCCAGTGACCCGGCGAATCGTATAAGTGGATTTCGTCAGGCCCGATTGCCTCATTCAGTATCTTCTTCGGCTCAGCTTCGAGGCTGTTGTTCCGATTGACCCAGACCCAGCCGTCCGTGCCGATCCACTTCGTTCCGCCGCGAATGTCACGGTGCCCGCCAGCGATAACCATCGTCACGTTGTTAGGATATTTCGCCGTCAGCCGATACCTCGTCGGGCTGTTCCATAAGCCGGTCTTCGGGTACTCGCCGGAGCCTTCGATCTCGTGCGGACCGGTCTCGTCGAAACCCAGACCCCAGTGCGCGATGTCCACGTGGTGGCCGATCCAGTCCATCAACTGGCCGCCGCCGTGATCGAGCACCCAACGCCAATTCTTATGCACGCGCGCCGGGCAATAAGGTCCATAGAGGGCCGGGCCGATCCAGAAGTCATAGTCGAGTTCCGGCGGCGGAGCCGTTATCCCTTCCTGACCTTTGGTCTTGCCGAAATCGCTGTGTCCCGAAGGCAGGCCCACCTCGACCGTGTGGATCTTGCCGATCCGACCGTTTCTCACTAATTCGCACGCCCGTCGAAAGTGCGCCTGCGACCGCTGCCAACTGCCGGTCTGCCATATCCGCTGGTAACGGTGCACGGCGTCGCACATCGCCCGGCCCTGCTTCAAATCATGCGAGAGCGGCTTTTCGCCGAAGATGTCCTTGCCGGACTTGGCCGCTTCGATCGCGGGAATAGCGTGCCAGTGATCGGGCAGGCCGAGCGAGACCGTGTCGATATCGTCCCGCGCCAGAAGCTCCCGGAAGTCCCCATAAGCGGCGCAGTCCTCGTTGCCAAAACGCCGGTTCACGCGCTGGACGGCATCTCGCAAATGATTCTTGTCCACGTCACAAATGGCGAGGACCTGACAGTCTCTCTCACGCATGAAGGAGCCGAGGTTACTACCCCCCTGCCAGCCCACACCGATACACCCCATCGTGATTCGATTGCTCGGCGCGACATTGCCGGCCCGCCCGAGAGCCGACGATGGAACGATATACGGCAACCCTATTGCCCCCAATGCAGTGTCGGCGGTCTGTGCAATAAACCGGCGCCGGCTGATACGACGACCTTTGGCCATAGTCAGCTCTCCTATATTTATATGCTATGAGTTCTGTCCCGGCTGCTTTGAGAAAACCGATCTCAATTATTTGTCAAACTGCGCATCGAAAGCGATCTGCGAAGGTTTGAAGTCCGCCTTCTTGAAGAACTGACAGGCTTCTGCGGCGCCGTGCTCGCGATCCATGCGACTGTCTTCCCATTCGATCGAGAGCGGACCCTGATAGCCGACGTCGTTTAGGGCGACGATGATCTCTTCGAAATTGATATCGCCGTGCCCGATCGAGCGGAAGTCCCAGTAGCGGCGCGGATCGGCGAATTCGGTATGCCCGCCGAAGACACCCACCGTACCGTCTCCGTGACCCCACCAGACGTCCTTCATGTGAGCGTGGAAGATGCGATCACCGAAGGTACGGATGAACTTGACGTAATCCACACCCTGATAACCCAGGTGGCTGGGATCGTAATTGAAGCCGAACGACCTGTGGCCCTTGACGGCATCAATCGCCCGCTGGGCCGAGGCAATGTCAAACGCGATCTCGGTCGGGTGCACTTCCAGCGCAAACTTGATCCCCAGCTTCTTGAACTCATCGAGGATCGGAGTAAATCGCTTGGCGAAGTCCGCATAGCCAGCTTCGATCATCGCCGGCGAGGCCGGGGGGAACGAATAGAGCAGATGCCAGATCGAGCTGCCGGTAAAGCCGTTGACGACCTTGACGCCGAGCTTTTTGGCCGCCTGGGCGGACTTGATGAGGGTTTTGGCCGCCCGCTTGCGAACGCCTTCGGGATCGCCGTTGCCCCAGACGTCCGGGGGCAGGATGGCTTTATGTCGCTCGTCGATGTTGTCGCAAATCGCCTGGCCGACGAGATGCGCCGAGATCGCGAAGACCTTCAGGCCGTGCTTTTTCAGCAGGTCGCGCTTGGCCTTGCAGTAGTTGTCATCTTTGAGCGCCTTGTCCACCTCGAAATGGTCACCCCAGCACGCCAATTCCAACCCATCATAGCCCCAGCTTGCCGCTTTCTTGGCTAATACTTCCAGAGGCAGATCCGCCCACTGGCCGGTAAAAAGGGTTACAGGTCTAGCCATTTGTTCTTCTCCTTAATTCCAGAATACGTTGAACGTTTCCATTTAAATAGACGGTTGGACGCGAAAAATAGCCTATTTATGATATATTGCCGTGATTTCCTCCTGTTGAGCGCACTTGTTGTAACTATCGTCCGTCAAAACACTTGCACTCGAAAAAAATTCCGATTCATCTTTGCTGTAACTCAAAAAAATAATCCGTCGATTATACCCGGAACCAACGGATACGCAATCTAAAAATTCCGGCGAATCGCTTCGTTTGCGTTTAGCTGGATACAGTCTCTATGACCATCCCCAATCTCGAACCCCCGCAGTGCGGTGGTCCAAGCTTGAGGCTGCCACCCATTTTTATCCATATCCAAAGGGTGGCAGCCTCATCCCGATTGCCGTGTATCGGGATGGGGATGGCTTTTCCCAGGCTAAACACAAAACGCTTCACCGCTTCGAGATTTCGACGTTCGGCGCTTCAACAAACACCGAATGTCTGCTGGCCAGATCCCGACGGTCCGGCATGTCGCCCCGGTCGATCCAGATCCTGTACCGCAACGTCAAAGTCTCGCCCTGGTCGAGCGTCTCGGTGAAAAATGCGCCGAACCGTCCGTAATCCCGATAAGCCGAATACACTGTCTCCTTCGGATTGCGCGGATGATTCATGTGCTGCACCACATACGGCGTTCCGTCCAGTTCGTACTTCATCGCCACCCAGGGCAAATCCTTGTCTCTCCTCGGATCGATACCATCGGCGTGAAACAGATACTTGGCCTTGCTCTCCGCAGGTCCCGCCTCGACGTCATTATGAGCACGATACTGAACGCCCGCGTGTTCAGGATCGCCATTGAGGAAGACCTGACCACAAACGGCCTTGAGCTCCGTCTCGAAATCCACTACGGCGATGCCCTCGGCCGATTGAATTGGGCCGTGCGGCGGCGCTGTGATCCTCATCGTGCGATGCTCGACCAGTATCGGCTCGCCTTTTTCGTCCGTATCGTCGTTCCAGTGCACCACCGACGTGAAGCTCGCGCTGTCGGCCGTGGTCTTGAAAGCCTCAAATTCCTGATGCACCTGATGCGCCTGGGGCATGTGCCATAAGTCATACCGCTTTCCTTCGAACGTCAGCCGGTTCCATCCGATGAAGATGCCGCGATGGTGCGGATAGCGAATCTCATCCTTAAGATACGGATTCTCGCCATCCGGACCATTCGTCAATCGCCGGCCGCTCGCCGGGTCGTACACATGCAGAAACGGCTTGTACGTCTCGAAGGTCTTAGCCGCATCGGACGTGTCATGGCCGCACATATACCTGGCGATCCGCTTGCCCTTGTAAAGAACGTCCAGCCACTTGCCCTTCACCGGTTCGAACGTGAAAGCCCCGGAACTTCCACGCATAGAAGCCGACGCACCGCCAGCGCTCGCCAGCATTCCCACAATCGCTGTTAGCATCAAAACCTTCTTGAATCTCTTCTTCTTCATTTTGGACACTTTCATTTTATACATCTCACATTTCAAATCTCAGATCTCAAATCATAAGGGGACAATCCAGATATTGCGAAAACTAACTTCATTACCATGATCTTGCAGAAGGATCGGACCCGGCTTCGGCCCTTCCGGGCGTCCCGCGCCCGTCTTGTTCTCCAACGCCACATCATCATGAACCAACAAGCCGTTGTGCCATAAGGTTATCCGGGCCTTCTTCGTTTTCTTGTTACCATCAAACCTCGCCGCGTGAAAGATCATATCGTAGCTCTGCCACTGGCCCGGCAACCTGCAGACGTTTTTATCCGGGGCCTTGAACCTATACAAAGAAGCGCAATCGTTAAACTTCGGCTCCAGACCAAACGAATCGAGAATCTGCACCTCGTAGCGACGTTGAATATACACCCCGCTGTTGCCCCGGCCCTGGCCTTTGACGTTCGGCGGCAACTGGGGCGTCTTGAACTCGATATGCATCTTGAAATCCGTAAAGTCCCGTTTGGTCACGATGCTGCCGGACTTCGACACAATCTTCATCGCTCCATCGACAATGGCCCAGCCGACGTCTTTTCCGCCATCCGTCGTCCAATGCGAGAAGTCTGCGCCGCCAAACAGCATGATCGCCTCGCCGGATGCCGCCGTCGCCATCTCAATCTTCGGCGGATGGGCGAAGTCGTTCCAGATTTGCTCGGTCCTCTCGAGGTCGATCTTGCCCTCATGC
>Ga0272442_10004306_pt1 | contig 19543 bp, 15 predicted proteins | sample SSMForm2O_FD_200262 | JGI IMG/M metagenome (GOLD analysis project Ga0272442, IMG submission 200262) | Marine sediment archaeal communities from Little Sippewissett salt marsh, Falmouth, MA, United States - SSM-Form-2O | ecosystem: Environmental > Aquatic > Marine > Wetlands > Sediment ... | reverse complement strand
CCCAGACCAGGACATAAAGCGGCCGCGGGTCATCGCGGCGCGCGCACCGGACGATCCACTGTGATCCCTCAGTCGAGCGTCGCAGCCCCGCGTAGGGCGCCCGCTCGGTCTCGCCCTGTTTGGCGATTGCACGCAGCGCATCGGGCGTGGGGTATCGATCGGAATACGTCTTCAAATTGGCATAGTCTTTCTCATAGCAGTCGACGACCTGCAAAATGTGTTTTTTGCGACCGGGGCCGAAGGGTGATGAAATAATCCCCTCGATGTCGAAGCAATCCGCGTAGACGAGCAGATGCACCATCGACTGAAAATCGTCCGGATCCGTTCCTCCGATGTCTGTTGAGACCAGTACCCGGTAGCGATGCCCGGCAAGGGCCCCACCATTGGCCGGTCTGTCGAACTCGTCCGGCCTATTCGAGGTCTTGATTTCAGCAAGAGCGCACGTGGCTGCCAGACTGCCCAGAGCCAGAGTGGCAAGTTTGATCGCATTCCAGCCTCTCATGTTGTCCTCCATTTAAATGGGTTTCCTCAACGCCCCGGTGCATTCACAGGAGATGTTCATTCTGTGTGCATAGGGTCCTAAATACAACGTCATTTTGCGTCTATTCTATGTCATTTTGCGAACGCGTGGCTCTGTTATGATCTGAGCTCCTGCAAAATGGAGATTAGGCTTATATTCTTCATCAACACAAGACCAAGAAACGAACATTCTCTTCCTGCGTCCCGCTTGGCCGTCTGCGCGGCCCCCGCTCCCGGCCAAGTTCCTGCGTTGCCGCCAAGATTACCTGAGGGCGTTCCTGCCTTTCCAGGCGCTTGCGGTGGCGGTATGTTCACCACCGGAGGGCGCGGCACTAAGGTCAAGTACCTCCAGCAAAGCTGGAGGCTTGGAATGTGAACCGCTCAAAGCGGATTGGTTGGGAGCCGCCTGCGGCGGCGGTCAGTCGAACATCTTCATCTCGTCCAGACGGCGGTCTTCCTTTTCCTGTCGCTGGATGTATTCCCGAATCGCCTTCTCGTCGCGACCCACCGTGGACACGGAGTATCCACGAGCCCAGAAGTGCTGTCCGGTGAAGTTCCTCCGCCTGCCCCCGAACGTCCGGGCAATGTGAATCGCGCTCTTGCCTTTGATATACCCGATCACCTGGGCCACGCCATACTTGGGCGGGATCGAACTCAACATGTGCACGCGATCCACGACCATGTGCCCTTCCAGGATCTGGCTCTCCCGCTGCCGGGCCAACGGGCCAAACACCTCCCCGAGGTGCTCACGCAACTGCTCGTAGAGCTTCTGGCGCCGACACTTGGGGATGAACACCACATGGTATTTGCATTCCCATCGCGTATGTTTAGGCTCTCGTCGTCGTCCATTGGATCTCCTTTCTGTGAAACTTGAGCAGTTCACAGTCCGTGAGTCTGGTGGACGACTCCTGTATCTGTCAAACTCTGTGAGTCCCCCGGCAGAGCCGGGGGTTACCTCTGTTACTCATCAGACCGAATCCCGGCATTCATTGAAAAGAGCTTGAGCGTATTGGGCTTTGTATTCATCTTCGTAATATTTGGATTGTTTGGCCGTTTGGCCGTGGGCATGATTGCTTCTCTTGGGTCAGCTATGTAGTTTAAGCAGTTCCAACAAGCGGATTCATCGAGACCGCCTGCGGCGGCCGCGCCGGGACAGGGTTTGTTTAGGTTTCCCGATCGCGTCAGGAACAGACATCTTGGCGAGAATGCTTCGGCGGGCGGGAAGGGCTTGCGTTCGGTCTGAATTTGGGCTATATTTGGGTCCGAAAGGAGCCGTGGTTATGAAGCTCAGTGAACGCATTGCGCCGATCAGCTACCTGAAGGCCCACGCGGCCCAGATCGTCCGCGATTTGTCCGCGCGTCGGGGCACAATGGTGATCACGCAGAACGGACAGGCCAAGGCGGTCGTCCAGGACATCACGACGTACGAGCAGACGCAGGAATCTCTGGCGTTGCTCAAGCTGCTGGCGCAGAGCCAGCGCAGCGTCGAGGCCGGCCGGACCAAACCGCTCAAGAAGGCGTTTGCCGACCTCGCTGCCCGGACGAAGGAGCTGCCATGAGGCATCAGGTGCTCCTGGTGGCCGAGGCCGAAGAGGACCTCTTTGACATTTACAAGTATGTCCTGCGCACCGACGGTCGGGACCGGGCCGATCACGTTTTGGGCAAGCTCCGCGAGGCCTGTTACGGCCTGATCGAGACGCCCCGGCGCGGCCACGTCCCGCCCGAGCTCGAGCGCATCGGCGTGCGCGACTACCTGGAGATCCACTTCAAGCCGTACCGGATCTTCTATCAGATCGCCGGCAGGAGAGTATTCGTTCATTGTGTCCTGGACGGGCGACGGGCCCTCCAGGAGGTGTTGGAGCGCCGCCTGCTCCGCTAAGAAAACGGCATGGGCACGAGTCTATGGGATTACCTACGGTAGCGATTGTGGGCCGGCCGAACGTGGGCAAGAGCAGTCTCTTGAACGCGCTGGCCGGGGAGATGATCAGCATCGTCGAGCCGACGGCCGGCGTGACGCGCGACCGCGTCAGCACGTTCATCGGCCGCGACGACCGGTATTTCGAGCTGATCGACACCGGCGGCTACGGCATCGTCGATTCCGACGCCCTGAGCAGCCACATCGAGCAGCAGATCGTCCACGCCATCGAGGCGGCGGAGCTGGTCGTTTTCATGGTCGATGTTCGCGACGGCCTCACCCCCCTGGACGAGCGGATCGCCCAGTTGCTGCGCCGCAACAATCTGGACGTCATCGGCGTGGCGAACAAGGCCGACACCGCCAAAATGTTCCCCGCCGCCGGTGAGTTCGCGCAGCTCGGCTTCGGCGAGTTCCTCTGTGTCTCGGCGCAGAACAACCTGAACAAGGCCGTGCTGCTGGACGAAATCTTCGAGCGGCTTGTGCACTTAGAGGCCTCGGGCGCGCCGCCGGAGCCCGTGATGAAGATCGCCATCGTTGGCAAGCGCAACGCCGGCAAGAGCACGCTGGTCAACGCCATCGCCGGGTCCGAGCGGGTCATCGTCAGCGAGATCCCGGGCACGACGCGCGACGCGGTGGACGTGCGTATCGAGAAGGACGGCAAGACGTTGATCGTCATCGATACCGCCGGCGTCCGCAAGAAGGGCAAGATGGCCGACAGCATCGAGTTCTACAGCAACGTTCGCGCGACGCGCTCCATCAGCCGCGCCGACGTCGTCTGGTTCCTCATCGACGCGACGGTCCCGGTCTCGCAGGTCGATAAGAGGCTTGGACGCCTGATCGCCGAGGAGCACAAGGCCTGCATCATCGTCGTCAACAAGTGGGACTTGGCCAGGGACGTAGCTGCCACGGGCGATTACGAGGAGTACTTGACCGCCATGCTGCCGGTGCTCAAGCACGCGCCCATCGCCTTCACCACCGCCACCGAGGGCAAGAACGTCCAGACGGCGCTGGACCTCTCAGCCGAGCTGTTCAAGCAGGCCACCACCCGCATCTCGACCGGCCGGCTCAACAAGGCCTTCGAGATCATCAAGAACGAGCGGACCGGCGCCCGGCGCAGGGGCGCCACTTGGCCGCGAATCTACTACGCCACGCAGATCGCCACCAACCCTGTCACGATCCTTATGTTCGTCAACAATCCAAAGCTCTTCGACGAGAACTACCTGCGCTATATCGTCGGCCGCATCCAGACCCTGCTGCCGGTCTCCGAAGTCCCCATCCGCCTCTTCGCTCGCTCCCACCGCAGCGAAAAACGAAGCCGAAAGAAGAACGTGAAGCGTGAAGCGTGAAGCGTATCTCGCGGCGGTGATCCGTGACCCGTGACCGCTGGCACGCGCGCGTGGATGAGTAGAAGGGTAAATGGGTAGATGAGGCACATGTCCCAGCGCGTAGGATGGGCTTTAGCCCATGCTAATTCCTCAAGGTCGGAAACATGCAATTGCCCCCACAGTATTATCTGGGGCTCCCTATTTGAAAATGCCTTTGAAGATCAGTGTGAACTCTTTCTCTCTGACCGATTCGCCGCCTCGAACGAACTCCTGTTCATTGCAGCACGCAAGCACGGCATCGCGAGTTGTGTACCGACAAGAAAAATCCTGTGCACGGGAAGGTTTGTCAGGGCCAGTGATATCATTCGGGTAGTACTGTTCGATTGATCCTCGCTCAAGGACATAGACGTCCACTTGCCGTAGCATCTCAAGCAACTGCCATTTCTTTTGCAGCACATTTGGGTCGGTGCTATTGATTAACACGGCAAGACGGTCTGACTTGCGCTGCCAGTCGAAGAAAGCCGCTACGGCCTGATTGAGGTCGTTCTGGGTGCAGCGGCCTGCGGTCAACTCAGTTTCCAGATCACGGACACGTTTCCAAAGGGAGCGCAATTCCCGGGAGTCATGTGCGGTTCTGACTTCTGCGCCAGTTGGTATTGTATCTCCATCGCGAGCCTCGACAAGGTTATCCACTTCAGCAAGAAGGCTGTCCCGCGCTGTCTTCAGCGTCGCATCAGGTTGTACGTGGTGAAAACCGTTCAGAAGAAGATCAAGGTCGGCAATAACAGGAACTCGAATGCGAAAACGTATGAAGAAGTCCCTGTAGCGTCGGATGTTACCCTTACCTGTGATTCGCGCGAAGTGAACCGGGACCTTCGCGACGTTCCAAGCTGAATTAAGGGTCTTCGCGATATGAGGGAACAGTAGGAAATCGCTGTCACCCTCGACAAGGACGACGGTATCTGCGAAGAACGCTGCGTTGTTGTTTTCGAAGCAAATGATCTGAAATTGGTCTTTAGCTGCCATGTCGGATAGATTCACGGGCTGGACCTGGGTATAGGGCCTATCGGAAATGGCAGCGTCTGACGTCTTATAGAGCTTAACAAACGTTTGCGTTACATGTGGACCAAAGAACATGGGGGAGTGGGTGGTGACCAAAACGTGGTGGTCCTCGGCGAAGACTCTCAGCGCGTCAAAGAGAACGTGTTGCCCTTTGGGATGTAAGAACAACTCCGGCTCCTCGCAAAGTAGCACGTAGCATGGAGATGCGCAATCTCCCCCTCGCGCGTCATCTTGAGTGTCCTCGGAGCGTGCGAGCCCGGTGCTCAACTCCACGTAGGAGCGGAGTATTGAGAAAACAGTGGCCCGGCGCAGCCCATCGCCCTTTGTCTCGATCAACCCGTCGACCCCGTCGTTAGCATAGATCCGAGCCGACGAAAACACCGTCTTCAATTCCGGCGGAGGAATCGCAATGCGAAGCGCTACGTCTCCGAAGCTCTCTTGCACGTACTTCTCGACCGTAGACTCAATGAGCTTGACTTCGTCGAGTCGGTCGTCGATCACGGTCCCATCGGCCTCGTAAACCCGGTTGAGCTTCGAGTTCAATTCCTCAAACAACTTCTGCGCATCGGGAAGCTTGTTCTCCACGGCGCGTAAGAGAATAGCGAGGATTTTCCCGAAGGGGGCACTTTCAGTCGTCTTGATGTCATCTGCTAAGTCTTTGACCGCCGGGATGTAGATAGGGTCAGGAAGCATTGGCATGATGCTCCTGTCGATTCCAGTAGGTAACGGTAGATCAGTGGGCGATTTCTGATCCTCGGGCAGAGATTCCGCAAACTCCAGAATCTTTTGCTTCATCGCACCTTGATTCATAGTCGTATCAACTACGCCTGTGAGTTCAGGAAATGCAGTAGTGACCTTATCAACGAACGGCTGTCCCGCGCGTTGCCCCTTGACCAGAGCCGCAATGTTCTCCGCAGAGAATCGCTCATCGGTAGGCATCAGCAGACTGTACAGCAACGTACTCCTCCCATCAGGTGCATAGCTCCGAACGAGCACAAGCCGGCCGTTCTTGATGATATCACTGACTCGGCTGCGATGCTCCTCGACAAGTCGGCCCAAGTCTGGTTCTGCGATGTCCTCGAAGACGATTTGAATTCGTATCGGTTTGCCTTCGTCGAAGTAGTGGGACGGAGAGAGCTTGGAGCCGGAGAAGAATAGCGACATTGCTTGAAGAAAAGAAGATTTGCCCGAATTGTTCTCACCGATCAGACACCCAAAATGAGACAAAGGAATGGAAACGTTTCTCAGGGCTCGATAGTTCGAGATGGTTAACTCAGTCATGCGCATAGCATATCCTCGTCACAAGCAACCGAAAGTCTCTGGTAAGCTCGGCAATGTCGCTTTGTCCAAGGAAGCCGAAGCCCCATCTCGTACAAATTCTGGCATGCTTCTCGGCCTTCACAAGTGTCTCATTCACAAGCGAGTCAGCATTATAGGGGGGATTGAGTGAAAATTGCAAGAAAAACAAGCGAAAGTCAGGCAATTTTCGATTTGCGGTTACGCCCGCTCATAGAGTGTGGGCTGGCGATTCCCGCGCCCGGCGCAGGGCAGGCGCGGGGGTCTGCCTATACCGCGATGCGGGTTAGCCTGCAGCGAGGTGGTAGGAGAACTCGGTTACGTTCATTTGCTGTTTGGCGTGCTCGATGGTCATACTCACCAGGCGGCTCTGGTCGTCCAGTTCGACGAGCACGTTCTCGCCCAGGTCCTGCGTTTGGGTGATCTTACGGTCACTGAAGTTCACCAAAAGCGTATCGGTATCGGGAAAGTATTTAGCGTTCATCAGTTGCCTCACGGAGCGAGCGGTCAAAGAACGCATTGTGGACGGTCCGGCCGTCCTCAAGCAGGATCACACGCGGGGTTCTGCCGCCTGCCTCCGAAATCCTGGCTCAGCGTCTGGTCCGTCCGTGAGCCTGCACATGTTCCTTAATAGGTGCGGTTGACAAACTGCTCAATCCACTCCAGGCGGATGACATGCGGGCCAAACGTTTGGCCGGAAATGTTGAAAACGGGCCGCATGTTGTGGTATCATAAGCTTGTCAGGATGCAGGAGCCTCGTTCATGAAGGCAGACGGGGAAGGTCGGATTTACCTCAAGAGCTAAACGCGAGAGGGCATTTCAGAAGGAGGTCGTTCGACTGCCCGCGGTGCCCTTCCCGCCGGACACCGCCAATCTCTTGGACCCCGGAAATTCATGACTGTCCCTAAGGCCCTCCAAGACCCACACAATACTTGACACTATCTCTGTTGTTGTTTCTCTTGACTAACGAGTACTTTTCCGTTTAGCATGGCGTAGGCCATGAAACCCTATGGAAAAGGGAGTCCAATCAATGCGTAACGTACAACTTATCGGCATGCTTACAGTCATTCTCGTTCTGGCCTCAACGGCAATGGCCGTGCAGGTCAACACACTCACCGCTGAGGAGCGCGAGGCAGGATTCGTGCAGCTCTTTGATGGTAAGACACTCACCGGGTGGGACGGGAATCCCAAGTTATGGTCCGTTGTTGACGGCGCCATCGTGGGACGAACAACTCCAGAGAACCCGACACGGGGAAACACCTTTCTGATCTGGCGTGAGGGACTGCTTTGCGATTTTGAGCTCAGACTGTCCTGGAAGATCGAAGGTGGCAACTCCGGCGTTCAGTATCGCAGCCGTGATTATGGCAACTGGGTCGTGGGCGGTTACCAGGCCGACATTGACGCCAACCATCGATATACGGGGATCCTCTACGAGGAGCGGAGCCGGGGGATCATGGTGAATCGCGGCGACAAGGTCGAACGGGGTCCTGGAAAAAGCGTTGTCGTCGACAAGATCAGCAGTGACGCGGCAGTTGCAGAGGCGGTCAATCGGGATGGCTGGAACGACTACGTCATCACCGCCAGGGGAAACACGTTGACTCAGACGCTAAATGGCGTCCCCACAATGATGCTCATCGACAATGAGAAGGCCAAGGCCGCAGACTGTGGCGTTCTGGCGCTCCAGCTTCATGCGGGACCTCCCATGACCGTTCGGTTTCGTTCCATTCGTCTGAAGCGTTTTGCGCCGAAGGGGGGAGAGTCCCTCTTTGATGGCCAATCGCTGACCGGGTGGAAGCGGCACGATGCTCTGCCGGGCCATGGCGTTGCCGGGAGATGGTACGTGGAAGACGGGGCGATTGTCGGTGTGCAGGATCCGCCCGGCAAAGGGGGCTTCCTGACGACCTTCCGCAAGTTCAAAGACTTTGAGTTCGAGTGCGAAGCCCAGGTCGATTGGCCCTTCGACAGTGGGATCTTTCTGCGTGTGGGACCTCATGGAAAGAGCCACCAGGTGACAATTGACTATCGGGACGGTGGTGACATTGGAGGCATCTATTGCCCCTGGACCCAGGGATTCGTCCATCGAAGTCCTGAAGGTATGAAACACTTCAAGAAAGGGGCCTGGAACCACTTCAAGATCTCTTGCCGGGGAGAACCGGCTCGGATCAAAGTGTGGGTCAACAAGACACAGGTAACGGATTATCAGCACACGGCTGCGTCGACCAAGGGAGTTCCTCAGGAGGGCACGCTGTGTCTTCAAATTCACCCCGGTGGTGAAGGATACGATCAGAGCAAAGCCAGATTCCGCAAGCTTCGCATTCGCGAACTGCCCACTGGCACAAAATGAACGCCGAGGATGTTCCGATCTCAGTTGAAGGTTTGATGACTACTCCTTACTGAGACCTTAGGCGACTTTCTCTTGGGCGGCAATGACGTCGGAGTAGCCATCGCCTTTCTTCAACCTTCAACTGTCAATGGGAAGAAAAAAAGCAGGCACACGAAGGGGGATTTGGGATCTAAGGTTGGGGAAGGCTTTTGATGCGTGATAAGGAGACTTCCTCGCGGGGACCAGAGGAGACACGGGGGATAGTCCCTCAGCGGGTCCGGTGATGCGGGTTAGCCTGCGGCGGGCCTCGACAGCTCTGGTCTGTGGATGGACTGGGCGATGGCTGGTCTTCGGCCGCGGTGGCGGGCGACCGCATCTTCATCACGGGCATGGAGAAGAAGCGCGAGTTCCTTTTCGCCCTCAATGTCCAGGACGACCGGAAGTGGACGACCGAGTACGGCCGGGCCTACGGCCGCTCCTTTCCCGGGGCCCACCCCAGCATCGCCAACGGCCGCCTTTACCTGAGCCACGGCGAGTACCTCCTGGCCTGCGACATCGAGGCCGACTGAAAGCGGCATCACGCTGCGTCCAGGCGGAGGCGCCGGGGCGCGATGCGGTCGGGCCGTGCATCTGCACCAGAAGGGGAACCATGCACCTTCAATTGGGTCGGCCTCGCCGGCGTTCGCAGAGCTTGCCCGGACCTCGATTTGAAGGACGCCGCCGTAACCTTCTTCGGCGGGTGTGCGTAAAAGCAAGGGAGCGCGCCCGCTGGGCCAAGGGGAAGTGTGAGCGTATTCTTAGTCGAAAGGGCGTTTCGATGCGCAAGTCCGGATGGAGAGCAAGTGCGGTTGGGGTCGTGGCTGTATTGGTTTTGTTGGGGCTGTTGCACAATTCATCAGTCCCGGCTGCCACGACACAGGCTTTTGCATGCGACGGCATCGGCGGCAACGTCCGCGCCCAGGGCCGGACCACGCTGCACATTGAGGATTCGAAGATTGTGCCCAATCTCGTGGCCGATCAGAACGCGACCGTCTCCCTCAAGAACAGCACCGTCGAGGACGAGGTACACGAGGTCGGCCATGCCACCGTTCACCCGATCGATACCGGGGTCAAGGGCGAAGTCGTCAGCGATCCGCCCGCGGTCGTACGCCGCAGCGCAAAAGCCGCTTCAGTCCCGCCCACGCGCAGCTTTCGTATGGGCCTGACGCCGTTTCCGTACGACCTGACGCTCGAAGCGTTGGCGGCTACGAAAGACTTCCTGCACCGCAACGCAGACGTGATCTCCATTCATCTGGAAGGTGTCCCCTGGCTCGAAGCCCACACGGGCGAGCCGTTTCACCCCAACCTGATGGGCGACTGGCAGCGCCACAAGGAGGCCGCGCCGCCGCAGGGAAAGGTGTATCTGTCGCTCTCGCCGCTGAACAACGGCCGCTCGGGCATTGCGGGCTATCGCGCCGCCGAGGAAAATCTTCCGTTGCCCGCACCGTTCGTCGGCAAGGCGCTGGACGCCCCCATCGTGACAAACGCGTATCTGAGCTACTGCCGCCGGGCGATACGATACTTCCGGCCGGACTTCATGACCATTGGCATCGAGGTCAACGAGCTGTTCCACAACAACCGGTCCCAGTGGCAGGCGTATGTAACTCTGCATCGCCGCGTGTACGAGACGCTAAAACGCGAGAACCCCGATCTGCTCATCTGCGTGACGTTCACCTTGCACAACATGCTTAATGCCGACTGGCAGGATCGCGGGCAGATGTTGGCTGCGACGAAGGAACTGATGGCGTACAGTGATCTGGTGGCGGCGAGTTTCTATCCGTTCATGGCCATGCTGGGCGGGCGAATGGATGAATCCCTGTTGTGGCTGTGTGAAGAGTTCGACGGGTTCGAGAAGCCGTACATCTTTTCCGAGTCCGGCCAGCCGGCCGAGCCGGTGGTGCTCAAGTCCCTGGGCTTCACCATCCCGGCCGATCCGCAGCGCCAACGCCTCGTCCTGGACAAACTGCTCTCTTTCGCCGACCGCCGCCCCGTAGAGTTCCTGATCTGGTACCTTCCGCGCGATTACGACGGTCTCTGGGACAAGATTCAGGCAACAGCGCCCGAATTCTTCGGCGTCTGGCGCGACTGCGGCCTCCTCGACGGCCACGGAAAGCAACGCCCCGTCTACCACCTCTGGCGCACCCACTTTCAGCGGCCTCTCCGCCAGGAATAGGCCGCTGAATTTCGCCTGCGGGCCGAACGTTCGGCCGGAAATGTTGAAAACGGGCCTCTCATGATGGGTTTACGCTGATCGAGCTGCTGGTGGTCATCGCGATTATCGCGCTGTTGCTGGCGATTCTGTTGCCTCCGCTGGAGTTGACGACCTACGACTTCGGCCTGCTCGCCAACATGTCCCAATAGCGTGGCAACCGCTTCCATCGTCGGCCACGTCGAGCGGCACCGTCTTTGCTTGTGGCAATCTCCCTATGTCCCCTACAGATTCACCTTCGGCGGAGTGGGGATTTTGGGCCTCGGCAGGCTGCTGCGGTGCGGAGGAGGAAACTCTTGCGCCGGCGACAGGGCATGCTCGGGGCGGGATCGGACGATGTTGCGCGGGTCGTGGACTTGCGGCCGAGAGGGCGACGCGCAGCGGTCCGTGGAGTCGCAAGTTGGGGTCCGGGCAGCGGTTACACGCGTGGCGGCGGGCAAAATTTCGGACGGGCTTGACAGCCTCCGGCGCCAGTGCTATAATTAAGTCTATGTCAGGGAAGGTTTTGCGCTGAGGCACCCACGCGCCGGCGAAGGGCCTGCACCCGGATGATTGCTCAAGCAGCATGGCTATACTGTCACCATTTGAAGAAAAAGGGGAAACGATGAAAAGCGTAGCGGCTGTAGAAGTTAGGAGAACGCGACGGAGAGGCCTGGCCTTGCGTATTTTTGCGCTTGCGACGGTGCTGTGTGGGGTGATGGTCCTGTTCGGCGGTTGTTCCTGGCAGCAGCCCGGCGAGACGGTCGCCGAGACGAACCGCAGGCACCAGCGTAAATTGCGACTGGACAACCAGACGATGTTGTCGGATGTAGATCGAGCCTTGCAGTTGGACCAGCCCAGCAGATTGACCGATTTGAGAATACCGTAAGTGAACTTCGGCGTCCCGGATGACCGAATCCACGGAAGGGTTTGACGTAGGTGGATGCACTTTTTGACTATTTCAGTCGAATATCACGCTATGAATGGTGGGTCGTTTTTGTTGAGTTGCTCCTGATCGGGTTTGTCGTCTGGTGGGTGGTTGATTTTCTGGAAGGGACGCGCGGGGAGCGGCTTTTTCGCGGTGTCATTTTCATCCTGGTGGCAGGAGTCCTTGTCCTCAATCTGGTTGTCGAGCGTCTTCCCTTCGATCGCCTGCAGTACCTCTATAAAGGCTTCCTCATCGCCGTATTGATCGTCGCGGTGGCGGCGTTCCAGCCGGAGATTCGCCGCGTGCTGATACAGATCGGCCAGCCCCGCATCTGGACGGGCTCGTCGCATCAGCTTTCGCGCACGGTAGAAGAGGTGGTCTCGGCGGTGACGCAGTTGTCGGCGGGGCGCATCGGTGCGATCATCGTCATCGAAAGGCAGGTGGCGTTGGGCGAGTTCATCGAGACCGGGGTGCGGCTGGACGCGCGCGTCACGGCCGACCTGCTCAAGAGCATTTTTTACCCCGGGGCGGCGTTGCACGACATGGCCGTGGTGATTCGCGGGGAACGCATTGTAGCGGCCCGCGTCCAGCTTCCGCTGGCGGAGGCCGGCACCGTCGACGGGGTCGAGTTAGGCTCGCGTCACCGGGCCGCCCTGGGCATCACCGCCGGCTCCGATGCGACCTGCCTGGTCGTCAGCGAAGAGACCGGTGCGATTTCCATCGGCCGGAACGGTCAACTGAGACGCAACGTAACGCAGTCCGAGGTCCGCTCTTCGCTGGCGAGCGCGATGACCGAAGAGGTGCCGTTCGTCGGTCGTCTGCTGGGACGTCATGCATGACCCGGCGCCGCGCGGACGCAGGGCGGTGGTGGTGACCGTGACAGGTGGCCCTCGGGCCGGCGCGGATGCGAGTGCGACGCGCTACGCGAAAGCTCACAGACGTCAATGAGTACGAAGATCAAATTCGGTAAAATATCGATCGTGGTTTTCCTCACCGCTCTGATCTGGGTGTGGGCGGACCTGGCGCAGGACGAGCGCCTCGTGCTGCCCAATCTCGTGACCGTCACCGTAGCTCGATCCACCGACCCCAACCTCTGGGTGGCTCTCATCGCCGATGAATCGGCCGTGCGCTCCTCTCTGACGCTTGGCAGCGTGGTCCTGAAGGGGCCGGCCTCGCGGGTCGCGGAGGTCGAGCGCATGCGGAACAAGGGCGCCCTGGATCTCGACCTGTTCCTGGTCGCCGAGCAGATGGGGCTGACCGAGGAAGGCACTCGTACGCTCGAGACGCTGGGGCTGCTCAGAGAAAGCGACGAAATTCGTCAGTTGGGCCTGACGGTGGAAATGTGCGAGCCGCGATCGCTGACGGTGCAGATTCGCAGGCTGAGTCTCGAAGACGTGGCCGTCGAACCCCTCGATGAGACGGGCAATCCGGTCAAGGTCGAGAGCATCGAGCCGCAACGCGTGGACATCCGCGTCCCCCCGGAGGGCATCTTCGTCGCCCAGATCCGACTGACGGCCGACGAACGCAAACAGGCGCGGGAAACGCCCGTAGAGAAAACGCCCTTCATCGAACTGCCCGACGGCCAGCGCCGCGAGGCCGCCCAGAAGGTCAAGATCAAGCTGGCCCCGGACCAGGGTGTCCTCAAGGGCTACAACGTTTCGGCCACGCTGGGTTTGTGCATGAGTCAAATCCTCCAGGGCAAGTACAAAGTCGAGTTGCGTGACGATCCCACCGGCAACCCGGTGTTGATCCAGGCGACGCCGCTGGCGTACCAGGCGTACAACGGCGCCCCGTTCCACATGATCCTGTACATCAAGGATTCCGACCGCCAGGCCACGGACTTCATCAGCCGGCAGGTGGTCTTCAGCTTTCCCGAGGAGTACGTGCGTCGGGACGAGCTGAAAGCCGACCGGGCGGCTCCGGAGGTTCAATTCCGTCTGGTGCCGATTGCGGCCGAGGCGCCGGGCCAGTAGGTCCCCGCCCTCACGCGGTGCCGTCCCGGGTCTTCCTCGCTTTCACCACGGTGACTACGGCGGTGCGCGCCAGGAAAAGGGCCAGAACAATGAGCAGCACCGCGATGGCCGCCAGCAGGAGGTTCGGTTCTTCGGCCGTGAGGAACGAGTGGGTCTCGTAGATCAGCGCCACCATCGTGGTGACCAGCATGATCGCGGCGGGCACCGCCGTGAAAAGGAACTTCCGCTGGTTCGTCAGCAGGTACACGCTGGCGACGATGAGCACCAGGCTGGCAATGAGCTGGTTCGCCGCTCCGAACAGCGGCCACAGCGCCTTCCAGTTGCCCAGGGCCAGCGTCCCCGACAGCACGCCCACGAGCAGGGTCGCGACATACTTGTTCTTCATCCCGGGAATGCCGAAGGTCTCGCCGAGTAGCTCGTTGCAGATGTAGCGCGTAATGCGAGTGGCTGAATCGAGCGTGGTCATCACGAAGGTCTTGAGCATCGTCACGCCGACGAGCGCGCCGAACGCGCCGAAGACGGTCTTGGTGAGCTGTCCGTAGCCGACGCCGAACGCCTTGATCCAGCCTCCCTCCTGGAACAGTTCCTGGTACACCAGACCCTCGGCGCCGGCCGGTGCGCTCTTCCAGTACAACCCCGCCGTCACCGCCGCGATCGCCAGGACGCCCAGCACGCTCTCGGCGATCATCCCTCCGTACCCGATCACACGCGCGTCCTTCATACGCGGAAGCTGCTTCGAGGTGGTGCCGCTGGCGACCAGGCTGTGGAACCCCGAGATCGCGCCGCAGGCCACCGTGACCATCAGCATCGGCCACATCCAGCCGGCAGGGGCCGAAAAGGCCACGAGGCCCGGAGCTTTTATGCCCGGGTGCGTCAGGATCAGGCCCAGGAAGCCGAAGAAAATGCCCAGGTACAGCACCGCGCCGGCCAAATGATCGCGCGGTTGCAACAGCAGCGTGACAGGAGTCACCGACGCAACCATGGCATAGACCAGCAGGATCACCGTCCACCAGGTCGCCGCGTTTTCGGCGGGCAGCTCGATCGGCAGGAAGTACCCGCTCACGATCAGGCCAACCAGCAGCAGTACTCCCACGACCGAGCACAGCAGCACGGAAAGCTGGAGGCGATACATCAGCACGCCCACGATCACCGCTACCACGACAAGTCCGAACGTGGGAATCACCACCTGGGGCGTGGTCGCGAGCGTCTTGCCCGCCACCGCCGCAAACACGGCGACCACGAGGATCAGCGTCGCGAAGGCAAACACGCTGAACAGGATCTTGCTGGCCTTTCCCATGACCGACTCGGTCACGGTCGTGATCGACTTGCCCTTGTTCTTCAGCGACAGCACCAGGGCCGTGAAGTCGTGCACCGCGCCAAAGAGCACACCGCCTACGACGATCCAGATGATCGCGGGGACCCAGCCCCAGTACAGGCATGCAATGACCGGACCGATGATCGGCGCGGCCCCAGCGATCGAGGCGAAATGGTGCCCGAAAAGGATGACCCAGTGCTTGGCCGGCACGTAGTCGACGCCGTCGTTCATTGCCACCGACGGCGGTACGGCCTCCTCATCGAGCCCGACCCATTCCTTGACCTTGCGACTGTAGAACACGTACCCCATCAGCAGCAGGAAAACCGCGATTGCCACCACCAGCAGAGCGTTCATACGGCTGACTCCTCGATCATTCCTTGACGATCAACTATGAACCCGATTTCGCCCGCCATTATACAAAACCTCCCTCCGCCGGCGAAACACCAAATCCACCCGCATCCCGGCCTGGGAAAGTCGGGCATTTGCGGAGGTCGCCGCAAAGTTTCCCAATATGAAATTGGCTTCGTTTGTCATTCCATGCCCCCGAATCCCAGGCACCTGCGCCCGCGAATCCCCAATCCGCAATTCGCAATCGCAGGCACCCCGCGTGCCCAGATTGGCTTCGTTTGACACTTTTGCGCCACAGAGCCACGGAGTACGCAGAGGACACAGAGTATCAATATAACGCCTTTCCTTAAAGTCATTTACATCCATTATTGCGATCTCCGAGCCTGCGTGGGAAGTCCCCCTCGCCGCCCGATTGGGTTCGGTTGCCGCATTTCACACTCCGACATCGCGCGCATCTGCCGGCCCCGATCCGCAATCGCGAGCGCCTCGCCCACCCAAATTGGCTTCGTTTGACAAACCTGGCTCCCGAGAGGCGTCTCTGTCATTGCGAGGAGCGAAGCGACGCGGCAATCTCCAGCCATCGAATTTGGCTTTGCTGAGCACAATTGGCTCGCCGTGTGCTCCCGCACCTCTCGCAGTCAAGTCGCTCACCACCGAGGCGCAGAGTGCGCCGAGCATGCAACCTGATTTCTTTTTGTGGCCATATTTACATTCACCTCTGTGATCTGCGCGGTTCCGTGGCATCCCTTCTTCGTCGTCGCGCCGATTGGTGTTGTTCGACGCAGTGGTGCCGTCCGTGCCGCCCACAATACCCACAAATTGCACATCTGTGCCAAGGGCTATAGGCCGCGACAGACGCCCGGCCGGGCACCGACTCAGGCTATGGTATTTCATCATTTTCAGCGTTCCTCTTTTACATCATTTGTTCATTATAAATCATACAGACTGTCGCGTCAAGCAAAAATCCGGCCTCGCCGGCGCAGGTAGAAGGGTAGACGAGAGAAGCTTACGGCCCCGGCACAATTACCTCTCGCCAAGAGCGCCGAGAGCGCGGGGAAAACCGCACACCATCCCGCAGGGTGTACGCCGCACACCTCTCCTCCTTCATCCGACATGATTCACAGGATTCACACGGATGCTAAAGGACGCACTACCGAGACACGGAGCACCCGGAGAAGACCAACCCAATAATCAATCGTCAATAATCCTTACTCAATTCAAAGGCCGCAAAATACGCGAACGGCAGGAAGACAAGAATTCAACAAGTAGCAATGCGAAGAGGATTCGGGGGCAGTCGCCTCTCGGCGGCGGGGTGAAATTAGGCGTTTCGTTAGGGGGGCTGAGACGTTACAATCGCTTGTTGCGTTGGAGGCTGCGGGGTTTCTGACGCAGGTTTCTGGGTTTGGAGTACCGGTTTAGCAGTTATCTATGCAGGAGTCCGGCATGAGTGTGGATACTTCGTCACGTTCGGGTACGGGTCGCCAGCGGGTGCTGGCCGCGATGAACTTCGAGCCGGTGGATCGCATCCCGCTCGACTTGGGCGGTACCGCCTGTTCCGGGGCCCAGGTCAGCGTGGTCGCCAAGCTGCGCCAGGCGCTGGGTCTGGATAAGCCGGGCGAGCCGGTGAAGGTGGTAGAGCCGTATCAGATGCTTGGAGCGATCGGCGCCGACCTGCGCGCGGCCCTGGGGATCGACGTGGTCAATCTGCCCAACCCGAAGAACATGTTCGGCTTCGAGAACGCCGACTGGAAGCCCTGGCGGACGTTCGACGGCACCGACGTGTTAGTGCCGGCCAAGTTCAATACCGAGCCCGAGCCCAGCGGCGATATCCTGATGTACCCCGAGGGAGACAAGTCGGCCCCGGCATCGGCGCGGATGCCGAAAGGGGGGTTCTACTTCGATTCGATCATTCGCCAGAAGCCTATCGACGACGCCAAGCTCGATCCGGCCGACAATGCCGAGGAATTCCAGCCCGTCAGCGACGAGGACCTGCAATTCTACGAGCAGCAGGCCGGCGACCTGTACCGCAACACCGACCTGGCCATCGCCGCCGGCTTTCCAGGCACCGGCTTCGGTGACATCGCCCTGGTTCCGGGCCCCTGGATGAAAGACCCCAAGGGCATCCGCGATATCGAGGAGTGGTACATCAGCACGGTGACGCGGCGGGATTATATCAACGAGGTCTTCGCGCGGCAGGCGGAGATCGCCGTCGAGAATCTCAAGCGCATCCACCAGGCGGTGGGCGACAAGGTGCACGTGGTCTTTATGGACGGCACCGACCTGGCCTCGCAGAACAGCCTGTTTTGCTCGCCCGATGCCTATCGCGAGCTGTATCTGCCGCACGCGAAAAAGGTCAACGACTGGGTCCACGCGCACACGAAGTGGAAGACGATGAAGCACTGCTGCGGCGGGTGCGAGCCGCTGATCGACGGCTTCATCGACGCCGGCTACGACGTCCTCAATCCCGTCCAGACCTCCGCCCGCGGCATGGACCCGCAACACCTCGTCGATACCTTCGGCGGCCGCATCGTCTTCTGGGGTGGCGGCGTCGATACCCAGCAGACCCTCCCCTTCGGCACCCCCGACGAGGTCCACGAGCAGGTCGCCGAGAGAGTGAAAATCTTCAGCCAGAAAAACGGCTTCGTCTTCAACACCATCCACAACATCCAATGCAACACCCCCACCGAGAACCTGCTCGCCATGTTCGAAGCCCTCGGCCGGCCGTAGGGGCAACCCCCCGTGGTTGCCCTCCGTAGAAGGGTAATTGCGTATATGCGCAGATGAGTCCGGCCGGTGCTCTGTCGCAACTGATGTGCAGGTTGTCATGCTGAACGAAGTGAAGCATCTGGGCCGAGAAAAAGAGGTGGGCATTGCCGCGCAGGTGGCCTGGGGTGGTCAAGCCCTTCCCTGCGCTACGCTTCGTTCAGGATGACAAGGTCGAGCGCAAGGACTCCTCCCAATCGGCCACACGGTATCCTTCCGGTTTCCGCGCTTCAGCTTCTCTTCGAAGATTCTTGTGAAACCTCGGCAAGATGAGAAAATTCTGGGGTATCTTTTTGTGAAAGCAGGTTTTTCGCCGTGCCTGCCCGCAGAGAACCTGGACGAATAGGACAGAAAGGAGAATGACCATGTCAGCTAAAATGCGATTACCGAAATTGGTGGCCTATGTGGTTGTATGTTGCGTTCTTGCCTCTCCTGCTGGTGCGCTGGCGTTCAACTTTACCGTATTCCCGCCCGTGCACGACTTCGGCGACATCGCCATCGGCCAATCGAGCACCACTATCGTCACGGTCACGAACGTCGGAGACGCTGCGGAAGTATTCGACCCCGTGCTTCTCGGCGACACCACGACCTTCAGAATCGATTCGGACATCCCGAGTATGATCGAACGAGGACAAATAATCGACATTCAAATCACCTTCCATCCCACAGGCGAAGGCTATTTCAGTTCCACGCTGCCGGTGGCCGGAACGGAAGGTACGCTGTTCGGCGGTACAGGGGTCTGGTCCGAACCGCCCGTCGAGCCGACCGTTGCGGCGGTCCTTACCTTCTTCGGTGCAGCGGTGGCCGACGGAACGCTGGTCGGAAACGGTCCCGGCAACTCGGCGGACGGCCGCAAAGGCGCTTTGAGAAATCAGATCGAAGCGGCCGGAGACCTCATCAGTGAGGGATATATGGATGAAGCCTGCGAGCAGTTGATGAACGCCTACCTCCGCTGCGATGGGCTGCCAACGCCGCCGGAATTCGTCGCCGGAGACGCTGCCCCGACACTGGCCGGGATGATTCTGGATCTCATAGAGAGCGTTAGTACGCCGGCATCCAATCTGGTCGTATTCCCGGACGTCCATGACTTCGGCGACATCGTTATCGGCCAATCGAGCACCACCATCGTCACGGTCACGAACGTCGGAGACGCCGCGGAAGTATTCGACCCCGTGCTTCTCGGCGACACCACGACTTTCAGAATCGATTCGGACATTCCGAGTATCATCAACCCAGGAGATCCAATTGACATTGAAATCACCTTCCATCCCACAGGCGAAGGCTATTTCAGTTCCACGCTGCCGGTGGCCGGAACGGAAGGCACCTTGTTCGCAGGCATGGGCATCTGACATTGAAGGCGCCAGGTCGTTTCTCAATAGGATTTCGGCCGACAGCGTGGAATGGCGGCCCGTTACGGGGAACTAACCCGACTTTCCCTATTCGCAGGTGGAATCATGAATTTGAGAAATATTTCCTGCGATAGCGGTCCATTATCGGGGAAGCGGGGTCCGATCTGGCCTGAATCGCGGTGTAGTGCCGACCTACCCCC